>Ga0210410_10005626_pt1 | contig 10900 bp, 4 predicted proteins | sample IncBWC4MmetaG_FD_161058 | JGI IMG/M metagenome (GOLD analysis project Ga0210410, IMG submission 161058) | Forest soil microbial communities from Barre Woods Harvard Forest LTER site, Petersham, Massachusetts, United States - Inc-BW-C-4-M | ecosystem: Environmental > Terrestrial > Soil >... | reverse complement strand
GTGTTGCCCAGTATCCGACCATGGCAGTGAGGGACGGAAAGAAGACCCGAAGAAACTCTCCCGTGGTATGGAATTCGCTCGGTGTGGAAAGCATGGACCCGAAGCTTCCCGCCTTAACGCGAACCCAAATCATCAGCGCGGCCGCCATCACAAACATGAAGGGGGCCCCGAACGCCTGAAGGTGGCGAATCGATTCCACTCCCCGCCACACAATGATCATGTTCAGCAGCCAGAATGAAAGAAAACAAATCCAGCGAACGCCATCCATCTTCTCCACCGACGGCCATATGACGACCAGCATTGCATGGATCGCTGTTCCGCCTATCCACGACTGAATCCCGAACCAGCCGCAGGCTACGATGGCCCTGAGAATCGCAGGGATGTTTGCTCCGCGTACCCCAAAAGGCGCGCGAATCAATACTGGAAACGGAATGCCATACTTGGTGCCCGCGTGAGCATTCAGCAACATCGGCACAAGCACGATGAGATTGCCGAGTAACACCGTTGCCAGTGCCTGCCTCCAATCCATTCCTTTGGCAATCAGGGACGATGCAAGCTGGTAAGTCGTGATCTCCATGGACATCGAAAACCACAGGGCAGTGTAGTTGTACATGCCCCAAGTCCTCTGATTCGGCGCGGTTGGACTGAGATCGTTGTTGGATAAGGATGGGTCGTAGGTGCTCACGCGGACTCCTTGTTTTAGAAGTATGCACGTTTCTCAAACGAAGTACATAAACTAGATCAGGAAGCCGGAATTGTCGCAGGCATTCTTCCGCTGGATAGGCGTTGGGATCGCCAGGTTGACTTATCGGACCTGCGTCTTCAAGAGGGGCTCGCCTCCACGCGCCTGACTCGGTCATCGCCTCTGTTCAGTGTCTTGTAGAGCCGCCACAGGACCCACGCGAGAATGGCGAGGGCAGTTAGCCACGCGGCCAAAGTGAGGCGAACAACCCATGCGGGCGCCTCACCCACTCGGCCTAGCAGGAAAGGGAGAAAATTCCAGCAGGTGATGTGCACATAGTCCCATGGATCGTCCGTGATCGAATTCTTGAACAGCCCCCAGGCTTCCATCCGGTGGAGAGCGAATGCCACGATGTTCTCGCATCTCAATCCAAGTACAAATCTGGGACCGAGAAGCGCTCTCTGATAAATCTCAAGCGGGAGCCAGAAGGCGAGTGATGCTGCTTGGATGGCGGCGCTCGTGCATATAAGCAGACTGCCCGCAAGCCGAATCACTGCATTCAACTTACGCAAGTACTCAACGAAGAGAGGAACGGCCAAGAGGGAAGCCAGTTCCGCAGCTGTAGATACGTAGCGATCTCCCCATGCGAAGTCCCCGCTCCACACCGTGTACCGCGCGTAGAAGCACAGATAGGCAAACAACATTGCGGCGGAGGCAATGACATACGCCCGCACCGCCGGGCTGAATCGATGCCACGTAAAGAACACCATCAGCAGCATGAGAATCAGTAGCGGATCAAATAGAAAGATCGATTTTTGGCGCGAGAACAGAGCACCGAAAAACCCAACATGAAATGGGGTTTCAAACGGGTAGTTCGCGGGCAGCAGAGGGTTCCGTTGCCGTGCCTCGCGAGCCACCACTGTTACATAAGTGTTGAGGACGGAGCCGAAGCGATGGTATTGGTAGAGGCGATCAAGAAGGCCGAAGACGGCGTAGGTGGGGAATGCAACGATGACGTAGTTTTTGACGCGAGTCCAGAACGCGTGTCCGCGAACGCGCTGGAAGAGAAGCAAAAGCAGGATAAACAGGGCTCCGGCCAACAGATCGAGTCCAGTCGTTATTCGCGTGAGCAGGTTAAGGCCGAAGGCACACGAGCCAATCCATAGCGACTGTTTGCTGCCGGTCTTTAGCCACGCGAATTGGTAGGTGAATCCACACAATGTGAGAAGACAGATGTAGTTGTTCTCCATCATGTTTTGCGTGTAATGGAGATGAGTAGATACCAGAAGCAGGCCAAGCGAGCCGAGGACACTTTGGAACAGGGAGAAATCCAGGAGGCGCAGAAACCGAAGGCAAATGATGGCAGTCAAAACATTCAGTAGAATATTCACGCTGTAGGTTACGAAGATGTTGCGCACGCTGGGGTCATTCCCGTTGTAGTCTGCGAAGAGGGGGAGACCCTCGATACAGGATCCTATGATGTCGAAAGGAAGCATCAGCAGTGATTGCCCAATTCCGTACCAGCTCTGCAAACTGCCGTCGCGGCCATGAATACCGAATTCAGGATACTCATTCGGAAAGACAGGCGGCTCCGAGGTCCAAAAGGAGTGCGCGGATTGCAGCCTGTGTTGCGTATCAGCGGAGCCAAGTTCTCCTGACTGCACGACAAGGGCGATGAGGGCCGAGGCAAGAGCGAGGAGAAAAGCCGGTTGATGAAGCCGCGAACGAGCTGAAGAAATGAGGCCCTGCATATCGCCCAATCTAACAGCTAAGATGCGCTTGTGAGTGCTGCCTGCCCGACCAAGACTCAAAGTGGGAGGAATCGATGGGTTCAGTTCCGTTGGCTGCACGGCTGCTATTCACTTTCACGGCTGCGGGTAGTCTCTTTGCACAGCCTGCCACTCCCGGGCCGGCCTCGCACCCGGAGCGGGCCAGCGGTTCGATCGCCGGCTTGCATTCAGGGTTCGCCCATCCCCCTGATGATTGCCGAATCATGATGCGATGGTGGTGGTTTGGTCCGTCCGCCACCAAGCCCGAAGTCAAGCGTGAACTGGAGCAGATGCATGCGGCCGGCATCGGCGGTGTAGAAATTGCCACGCTTTATCCGCTGGCTCTCGACGATCCGGCCGCGGCGTTTCACAACTACGGCTTCGTCTCCGACGAACACATCGATACTCTTCGATTTGCTGCTGAAGAAGCGCGGAAGCTCGGGCTTCGGGTCGATGTGACACTGGGAAGTGGATGGCCGTTCGGCGGTCCGCACATTCCTGTGACTCAGGCCGCGGGTGAGTTGCGCGTTGAAACGCTGGTCATTCCTGCCGGAAATATGTCCGTTGCCGTACCTACCACCGAATCGGGCGAACAGATCATGGCAGTCTTCGTTGTACCCGGATCTGGTGATCGACTGGACCTGAAGCTGGCAAAAGGTGTGCCCTTGCCATTGGGCCCGCGTCTCGATCTGACCCAGAAAGCCACCAGTGATCGCACGGTACTTGTCTTCATCGCGAGCCGGACCGGGATGATGGTGAAGCGGGCCGCGCAAGACGCGGCAGGTTTCGTGCTTGACCACTACGATCGCGCGGCCATTCAGAATCATCTCCGCGCGGTTGGCGATCGTTTGCTGTCCGCTTTTGGCGATCGCCCGCCATATGCGGTCTTCAGTGACAGTCTTGAGGACTATGGCTCGGACTGGACGCCGGATCTGCTCGCCGAGTTTCAGCGGCGCCGCGGCTATGAACTCACTCCATACCTGCCTGCGCTGGTTGGCGACATCGGTCCGGAGACTGCAGGAATTCGTCATGACTGGGGACAAACTCTGACTGAACTGGCGAATGAACGATTCCTTCAGCCCCTGCAAGCATGGGCCCACGAGCGTCAAACTCAGTTCCGTTCCCAAACCTACGGCTTCCCTCCGGTGACGCTCTCCAGCAACCGGTTCGTGGATCTTCCCGAGGGTGAGGGCAAGTCAAACATCAACATGTGGAGGCAGTTTTCCGACACGCGCTGGGCGGCATCGGCCGGACATCTTTTTGACCACCTGGTCATCTCGTCCGAAACCTGGACGTGGCTCCATTCCCCCGCATTCCGCGCGACGCCCCTGGACATGAAAGCCGAGGCTGACCTCCATTTCCTGCAGGGTATCAATCAACTGGTGGGTCATGGGTGGCCTTACTCGCCTGAATCCGCCGGCGAGCCCGGCTGGAGAATGTATGCGGCTGGGGCGCTCAATGCACACAATCCATGGTTTCTGGTGATGCCTGAACTCACGGGCTATTTGCAGCGGGTGAGTTATGCCTTGCGGCTCGGCAAACCGGCGAACGATGTCGCTGTGCTCTTGCCTAACGACGATGTTTGGGCTTCGTTTAAGGCTCGCGTTCAGCATAACCGGCCTCCGACTTCGTCTGGCGGCTTCGATGAGACTGGTTCCAACGTCACGATCGATGAGTCCATGCCCCGGTTTCTCGGAACCGAAGTGCTGCCGCAGATTCTCGACGCAGGTTTCAACTTCGATTTCATCGATGCCGATGCCATCAATACTGTCGGTATCCCCTACAGTTTTCTCGTTCTTCCTGCAGTTGACCGCATTCCCCCCGATGCCTACGAAAAGGTCGCAGAATTCGCGCGGAGAGGTGGCATCGTTGTCGCCACGCGCCGCGAGCCCTCGACGGCGCCGGGACGTCTCAATGCAGAAGGAGTATCCGAACGCATCGTGGCGATATCGAGGGACCTCTTTCATGGGCATACCAGCACAGCGCACTTCGTCGCGGACGAAAACTCACTCGGGTCCTCTCTTTCGTCCTGGCTGCAACCCGACCTCGACGTCAGTCCGCGTACTCCAGAGATCGGCTTTATTCATCGACATCTGCCATCCGGCGAGATCTATTTCCTTGCCAATACGAGCAACCGCGCCCTGACGGTAAATGCAAGGTTCCGCGCGACGCATGCGCATGCGGAACTTTGGGACGGTTTCACCGGAACCATCTCCGGCATTTTTGATCCCCAAATTATTCGGATTGAATTGCAGCCATATGAGTCGCGCCTGGTTTTCTTCTCTGACGAGCAGCTAACCCTGGTGCCCCATGAATCCGGGAAGGCAATCAAGCGAATCGACATCTCGCATGACTGGCACGTCAGTTTTCAAGCACAGGACGAAGAGGTTGAGATGGCGAACTTAGCCTCCTGGACCGAGAATCCTGGCCTGCGTTTTTACTCAGGCTTGGCCACATACCGCAAGACGATTGAGGTTGCCGACTCCGACTTCCGCCCTGGGTATTCGGTTCAACTGGACTTTGGCGACGGTGCCACCATCAATAAGCCAGATTCCATTTCTCGATTCAATATGCGGGCATACTTTGAAAGCCCGGTGCGCGAGGCAGCAGAGGTCTTTGTCAACGACCGACTCGCGGGTTACGTCTGGCATCCCCCGTTCCGCCTGGACATCGAACCCTTCCTCCGATCGGGCAGAAATCACATCCGGATCGTGGTGGGCAACACTGCCATTAACGAACTAGCGGGGCAGGCACTTCCGGCATACCGCCTGCTGCGCGACCGTTACGGGGTGGAATTCATCCCCCAGGACTTGGAAACGCTCGAACCGCTGCCGTCGGGACTCGTGGGCCCATTGATGATTGTCATCAGCAGCGCCGAAAAATGAACCAGAAGTAGTTCAAAGTCCGTGTTGAAGGGGAAACGTGCATTCTGAAGATCTTAGCGGCTCCATTTTCAGTCACTTTCTACCCGGTTCGCCCTCGGGACGCCACAAAAACTCGAAATCAGACGCAAAAACGACCGAAAAACTCGCAACTCCACGGGATGCGTCGCCGTTGTTGACCACCGCATTTGCCGTTGCTAAACTGTAACTGCGGGGTGGAGCAGCCCGGTAGCTCGTTGGGCTCATAACCCAAAGGTCGCTGGTTCAAATCCAGCCCCCGCAACCATTTAAATCAATAACTTAAGAGGACCCTTGGGAATTTTGGGGGCGCAATAAGATGCGCCCTGGAATATTCCGCGCCTCCCAGCGCGCTGTGTCTCGCCAAAACTTCCGAGCCGAGGAATCGTACGGCATTCTGTACACAACGCGATCGGCTCTTGCGGTTGATGCTGTCTGGAACCAGGCTCTCGATCCCTTGGTTCTTCGCGACGTGATTGCGCGACGCTGTTGGCGCTCATCCGGCCGCAAAGGCGAGTCGAGGGTATCAACATATATATGTAGAGACTCGTATGGATCGATGTGCCCTATGTCTTCAATTCTATCCCCGAAGCACGCGGGTGCTGCCGAAACTACGCTTCGACAATGGCTGCCCGGAGTGCGACTCAAGTTAATGTTCCAGGGCTATGAAGAGCCATCGGAAGCGATGCGATCGAGAACATAGTGCCGATCGGACAACTTGAGTCGCAAATCCCAATCTGCCTGTTTTGGACTCTATCCCGGCATTTTGCTCGGCGCGATGGGGGGCGCGCTGGTGCTCGTTGGGCTTGGGGCGTTCTCAATCGATGCCTGGCTCTTCGGCCGGAAGAGAATAAACTTCGATAAGTACACCTGTCGCGGCTCGCTCATGCAGATGAGTTGACCTTTGAGCAGGGGTGCTTTCTGCTCAAAAGATTCAGCCAGCACGCGATCGTGGTGTGCTTTTGCCGTTGCGAAAAAAGATTGAGTTTGCCTAACCTTTAAGCACGGAAAACTTTTGCGAGTTTGTAGGTTACCGGATCAACAAGGAAACGATGAAATCACTTGAATCTCAGGTAGCTGTGGTGACGGGCGCCGGCCGTGGTGCCGGTGAAGCGATTGCCTCTCGTCTCGCCTCAATGGGAGCGCACGTAATTCTTGTCGTCCGTAGCGCTGACCAGCTGAATCAAGTCCGCGACCAGATCGTCGGTGCTGGTGGAACCGCATCCGTCTTTCGCTGCGATCTGACAAATGCGATGGCCGTGGCAGAATTAGGAACTGCCTTAGCAGAGCGGCATAGACGCTGCGATATTTTGGTGAACAACGCCGCCGTCGGTATGGGTGGAAAGCTTCTGCACGAAACTGCCGACGAGGAATGGGACCTGATCTTCGATACAAACCTGCGCGGTCCCTATCTTATGATTCGTGCCCTTGCACCGCTGATGATTGCGGCCCAATCCGGCCACATCATTAATATCTCGTCGCTGGCCGGCCGAAACCCGCTTCCTAAAGGAGCCGCGTATGCTGCCTCGAAATGGGGCTTGAATGGCCTCACATATTCGGTGGCTGAAGAGCTCCGTCAATTCAATATTCGGGTCACTGTTGTAGCCCCAGGATCCATCAATACGGATTTCAGCGACCACTCCGGCAGGGGCGCCGCTTCAGGAAAGGATCCGAAAAAGAAACTCCAGCCGGACGACATCGCCTCAGTCGTTGCCACCCTTGTGGTGCAACCACCACAGTCGTTTATCAGCGAGGTCCTGATGCGTCCCACTCAGAAACCCTAGCTAGCCGCTTCGGATTACACCCTGCAATACCCCACAGTGGAAATCCAGTCGCGGCATTTTGGAATGCAATCGAACCGCGGGCGCTCGTTTACCTTGGCGGACCGCGAGAAAACCCAGCACGCGGCCATTGTCAATCAGTTCGATGGTCTGCGTCTGCGCCCAGCGCTGTTCGGCCTCAGGCATGGCTTGCTGTTGAGATTTGCGGCAACTCGCACCTTCCAGTCAATGCTTTCCGGAACCAAGCCTCTTGACCACGTGGTTCGATTGCGACGTTGTTGGCGGTCGCGGTTCTGGCCTGCCTCGCTCCCGCATGGGGCGCGTCCCTGCTAGATAAAATGCAGCGCCCCGAACCACGTGAGACCGCGTATAGGGTGATGGGCAACCGCCGAGGTGCTCACGGACGCCGAATAGACACTGGCATTGCTGCATTCGATCACTACGCCTGCATCGGGCGTAGCACGGCATGATATTGTTCCTTAGCGCTGGCTATTTGGGCCGGCAAGGCGCACTTTTTTTGTGTCAATGTATGACGAGGCGACTTTGCGCCCATCTGCCACACCTTTCGTTTCCTGGGAGCACGAGGATCCCTGAGGCCGATGCGATGCCGAGCCAGCGTCAGCTATCAGGGTTCTGAGATCCTTAGTCTGCAGCAATCCCTTCCAGAATGGACTCAGTTACGATTGCCCGGCCGCCGCTCTTGACCCACTTCTTTGTCCAGATCCGAGCGAAGCTCTGCATCAGGAGGAACACAAACATGGCGAGTCCGCCATAGATGAGGAATCCCATTGTGTAGGAGCCGGTGCGCTGTTTCGACTGACCAAGAAGGTTGGGAAGAATGGAACCGCCGAGAGCGCCGACTTCGCCAATCATGCTTCCCGCAACGGCGGTTGCCGCAGGCCAGCGCAACGGGACGAGCTGGAAGGTCGCTCCATTGCCAGCCCCGAGAGCGGCGAAGCAGAGCATGAACAGCAGGGTGGTAACGACCAGTGATGGAGTCTGCATGAGGCCGAAAATTCCCACGAGAGCCACTACGAACACAATATCGAGCGTCCACAAACCACCTATCTTGTCAGACAGCCACCCGCCCACAACGCGTGTCAGGCTTCCTGTGAGCGTTGCCAAGACGGTTAGAGACCCAGCTTGAACCTTGGTGACGTGAAACTGGCTGAAGTAAAAGGATGGCAGAAATGTGGCGAGGCCGAGGAAGCCACCGAATGTGATGATGTAAATCATGTTGAAGACCCAGCCGTCGAGTTCCCACAGACACTTCAAATGCTCCGAAAGAGACTGATGTTCGATGTCGGGGGGTTCCTTGGCAAACAGGATCATTACGGACAATGGCAGGAGCACCATGAGCGCCGCAAAGCCATAGACGGCCTGCCATCCAAAGTGCATTGCGAGACGTGGAGCAAGGAGAGCAGCGAGAGCGGTCCCACTGTTTCCGGCACCAGCAATGCCCATCGCGAGGCCTTTGTATTGTTTCGGAAACCATCCTGAACCGAGCGAGAGTGCCACACCAAAGCTAGCTCCGGCTATTCCCAGCAAGACTCCCATGGCAAGGACGTTATGGAAAGTCTTGACGAAGAAGAACCCGTAAAGCAAGGCAAGCACGATAGCCGACATCTCAACGATAGCTGCGCGCTTTCTGCCAATGAACTGCGAGATCACACCAAGCGGGAAGCGCATGAGCGCACCAGCCAGCGTGGGAAGCGAGACCATCAAACCGACTTGCCCCGGCGATAGATGGAACTGTTCGGAAATGAAGGGTCCCATTGCGCCGTTCATTACCCAGACAGCAAAACTGAAATCGAAGTAGAGGAAGGCGGCCAACAGGGTAGGTGGATGTCCGGACTTCATGAATGTTTTGAAGCTCGCCATGTGATCACTCCGGGTATGCAAAAGATTGTGATTTAGGTTGGGGAGAGGAGACGGAAGTGCCGACCTATTCGGTCCAAACGGTGCGTCCAGCAGCGCTTCTCTGGCGCGAGGCTTGATCGAATACCGCGGATGACGTTCGCACAATTCTGACGGCGCATTGCTTGAAATTTGGCTCGCGTGAGATTGGATCGAATGCTCCGAGCGTGACGAGATTGGAGTTGTACTCGGAAAAGTGGAACGGCATGAAGACCTGGCCCGGCGCCACGATTCCTGTAATCCGCAAATCAAGATTCGGAACGCGGCCGCGGCGCGAGACAACGGTGACCTTGTCATGTGCAGTGAACCGCAATCGCTGAGCGTCGACCGGATTCATCTCAAGCCAGGCGTGCGGAACCATGGTGTTGAGCAAATCAACCTGACCGGTCTTGGTTCTTGTGTGCCAGTGCTCGACCGTGCGCCCGGTGTTCAGAATGATGGGGAACTCATCGTTGGGCTGTTCGACGAAAGGATCACACGGAACGGTGTGAAGCCGCGCTTTGCCGTCAGGGCCGGGAAAGATTCCGTCTTGATAGAGCCGCTCGCCACCCCATTGCACGCCGCATCTTTCGTCGATCTGTTGCCAGGTAAATGGGCTGTAGTCGCAAATGCGGCCCTTCGAAACTTCCTGCCACTCGACGAAGGCATCGTGCGCCGTTGTCCATCCTTGATACAAGTCGTCGCGAACGCCGAGTCGCTGAGCAATGTCGAGGAATATGTCGAAGTCGGAACGCGCCTCACCGGGCGGACGCACGACGGGATTCACCTTGCTGATTCGCCGCTCGGAGTTTGTGTACGTGCCCTCTTTTTCGCCCCAGATAGCGGCGGGCAGCACGAGGTGGGCGAAGTCGCTGGTTGGCGTGGGGTGAAAACCGTCCTGCACCACGAGAAACTCGACATTGGTCAGCGCCTGCTTGAGCAATTCGTAGTTCGGGAAAGAGACCGCGGGGTTTGTGGCAATGATCCACATAGCCTTGACCTTTCCTGCGACGGCGGCCTCAATGATGTCTGGGTAGGCAAGGCCACGCTTTTGTGGAATGCGGCCGACGTCGATTTTCCAGATTCTCGCCAGCTCTTCGCGATCCTCGTCAATCTCAAACCTGCGATATCCCGGAAGGCTCGATGTGAAGCCGCTCTCGCGTGTCCCCATTGCATTGCATTGTCCGGTGATGGAGAACGGCGACGCGCCTGCGCGCCCAATGTTCCCTGTGATCAGAGCCAGGTTATTGATGGCGGCAACCGTCACGGCGCCCTGCGTGGAGTGATTCACGCCCATGGTCCAGCCGATGAAGGCAGCTTTGGCGTTGCCGTAGAGTCTCGCGATCTCGACGATGGTTTCCTGACTGAGACCCGTTACGCGCGCGACAACCTGCGGAGTGAACGCCGAAACGTAGTCGGCGAATTCCTGGTAACCAGTCGTATGGGCGGCGATGTATTCCGCATCGATGAGACCGTCGCGGATCAGCACATGAGCGACGCCATTGACCAGCGCAATATCACTTCGCGGTTTCACCGGAAGGTGGATGTCGGCCATCATTGCCGTCTTCGTGACGCGCGGGTCAACGACGATCAGCTTGCGGCTCTTGTTGCGTTCCAGGCGCTGACACAGAATGGGGTGATTGTCGGCAATGTTGGCGCCAATCAGGAGGATGACATCCGCAACTTCCATGTCGGCGTACGAGCCCGGAGGACCATCGCTGCCGAAAGAGAGCTTGTATCCGGAGACAGCGCTGGCCATGCAGAGTGTCGTATTGCCATCGAAATTTGAAGTGCCGAATCCAAGCTGCACCAGCTTGCCGAGTGTGTAGAACTCTTCAGTGACTAACTGGCCGGTTCCGATCACTCCAAGTG
>Ga0210410_10005625_pt1 | contig 10900 bp, 9 predicted proteins | sample IncBWC4MmetaG_FD_161058 | JGI IMG/M metagenome (GOLD analysis project Ga0210410, IMG submission 161058) | Forest soil microbial communities from Barre Woods Harvard Forest LTER site, Petersham, Massachusetts, United States - Inc-BW-C-4-M | ecosystem: Environmental > Terrestrial > Soil >... | reverse complement strand
ATGCCTCATGTTGGCATGTGCGGCGCCGGCAGTATTGGTTTCGACAGGAGTAACAAATGGCAAACACTCAAAAGACGGTAATCGTGACGGGTGCCTCTCAGGGAATCGGCGCTGCAGTCGTGAAGGCGTTCCTTGAACGCGGCTATAACGTAGTGGGCACATCTCGCAGCGCGACAAAGTCGACTGAGGTGAAGGCCTCCGATAAGCTTGTTTTGGTGGATGGAGACATCGGCCAGCATGCTACCGCAAAGAAGGTGGTTGACACCGCCGTTCAGAAGTTCGGCTCGATTGATGCCGTTGTCAACAATGCTGGCATCTTCTCGGCAAAGCCGTTCACGGATTATAGCCCTGACGATTTCCATGCACTTGTCTCGACGAATCTCGAAGGTTACATCTACATCACCCAGCTCGCGGTCAAGCAGATGCTCGCTCAGAACTCGGGCGGAAGCGTCGTAGGCATCACGTCATCGTTGGTTGAAAATCCCATCGGTGGCTTGCCGGTGTCCCTACCGATGATTACGAAGGGCGGCCTCGATGCCATTACACGCAGCTTGGCTTCGGAGTATTCGAAGGAGCACATCCGCTTCAATACGGTCGCGCCCGGAGTTGTTGACACACCTCTTCACAAAAACAACCCAAAGGATTTCCTGAAGACGTTGTCGCCGATGGGCACGATCTCCAGTGCGGATGAGATCGCAAGCGCTGTGGTCTATCTCACCGAATCGCGCCAGATCACCGGGGAGGTGCTGCACGTGGACGGCGGTGCGCACAACGGCAAATGGTAAGCCCAAAGCGCTCGCAGTCGGCTAGCGCGGAGCGCCGGTTGCAGGACCTCGGGATCGTACTTCCCAACGCTCCCCACCCGCTCGGCGCGTATGTTGAGGCCGTTCAGACCGGCAGCCTACTCTTTCTGAGTGGGATGCTGCCGGTCAAAGATGGCAAGCTTGAATTCGTTGGGCGGCTAGGCAAAGAGCTCGACGAATCTGCCGGGCGGGATGCTTTGCGAACCGCGACTCTGAACGCTCTTTCCGCTGCGAAGTCACACTTAGGTTCGCTGGACTACGTGACGAGGGTTGTCAGCGTGAAGGTTTACCTGGCAATACACGGAGACTTCTACAACCAGCCTATTGTCGCCGACGTCGCATCAGAGCTTCTCCGCGACGTATTTGGAGAAGACAAGATGTCCGTGCGGTCCGTATTGGGTTTGGCTGCCCTGCCTCTCGGCGCGCCGGCGATGCTTGAAGTAATGTTCGAAGTCAATAACTAAAGAAGCGGGAGCTTGGCTCCCGCTTCTTTTTGCAGAACAAATGAAGGGATCTGATGGCAGATCGAGTGGGTTCAAAATCGTGGACGGAAAACCGACTCACCTCACGTCTGGGACTGCAATTCCCGATCATTCAGGGCCCGCTCGGAGGCCTGTCCTCTCAGCGGCTTACGGCGGCCGTTTCGAACTATGGTGGACTCGGATCGTTCGGTGCTCATGGCCTTCAGCCAGAGGCGATCCGCAAGGTTATCCGCGAGATCAAGGCGCTCACATCAAAGCCATTTGCGATGAACTTGTGGGTTTCGATGGAAGACGAGGGAGCCTTCGACTCGACGAAAGAGGCATTCGATCGAAGCCTCGCACCGCTGACAAACCATATTGAAAGTGTTGGAGGATCCAGGCCCACTTATCGCCCATACGAACCGGTTCGCTTCGAAGATCAGGTGCAGGTTCTTCTGGACGAAGGGAGCTTGGCATTCAGCTTCATTTATGGCATTCCTTCGAAACAGGTTTTGGATGAGTTTCGCCGCAAGGGAATCGTGCTAATCGGAACGGCGACCACTGTGGACGAATCAATTGCCCTGGAGCAAGCGGGCGTGGACGTAATTACGGCCTCAGGGTTTGAGGCAGGCGGCCATCGCGGCTCTTTTTTGCAATCGTCCGAAGATTCTCTGACGGGGACCATGGCTCTTGTGCCGCAAGTAGTCGATGCCGTGCAGCTCCCGGTTGTCGCCGCTGGCGGAATTGGAGACGCACGCGGAGTCGTGGCAGCCTTCGCCCTCGGGGCCGAAGGTGTGCAGATGGGGACGGCCTTTCTCGCGTGCGAAGAGTCGGGAGCGAATACGCTTCATCGTGAGGCGATCCTCAGCGGTCAAGCGAAGCAGACTGCTCTTACTCGCGGCTTCACTGGAAGACTTGCTCGCGGCATTAGGAACCGCCTGCTCGCCGAACTCAACCAAAAGGATATGGAGATCCTGCCTTACCCACTTCAGCGTGCACTGGTGCGGCAGTTATCCATTCCAGCCGAAAAGGCCGGAAGACCAGAATTGCTTCCTCTCTGGGCAGGACAGAGTGCCAGCCTTTCCCGGTGTACTGAGGTGCGCCCACTACTCGACACACTGGTTAAAGATATCTGTGAGATTGGCGGTGTTGTCCAAAGGTGGAGCGCACAGCGGTCAGTTCGCGAAAGGCAAAGAAGATGAACCCACACATGGCTCGAATGCCACTAAATATGGCACGTCCGCCAATGGTCAGATCGTTCACCGGAGCATAGGTTGGCATTAGCTGTGATGAAGCTATGCCGGCAGCCAAAAAGATTTTCGCAACCCGGGCGGAGAAGCCGCATCAAGCAACAACGCCCATGGAGATTGGCAAATGAATACCATCACTACCAAGGACGGAACCAAGATCTACTTCAAGGACTGGGGAACAGGCCCCGTGGTGACGTTCTCGCACGGCTGGCCGCTGAATGCTGACGCGTGGGATGCGCAGATGCTCTTTCTCGGCCAGCGAGGTTACCGGGTGGTTGCGCACGACAGGCGTGGACACGGCCGCTCTACGCAAACTTGGGCCGGCAATGACTATGACACCTTCGCAGATGATTTTGCGGAACTGCTACAGCAGCTCGACCTGAAGGATGTCACATTAATAGGCCATTCCATGGGCGGCGGTGAGGTCGCTCGCTATATCGGTCGTCACGGCGATAAGCGAGTCAAGAAAGCTGTCATTATCGGAGGAATCCCGCCGGTAATGCTAAAGAGCGATAAGAACCCTGGCGGCTTGCCCATGTCCGTGTTCGATGGAATTCGTGCAGGGCTTGTCGCAGATCGTTCGCAGTTTTACAAAGATGTATCGATGCCCTTCTATGGCTATAACAAGCCGGATGCCAAGCCTTCGCAGGGTGTTCGTGACAATTTCTGGCTCCAGGGAATGCAGACTTCCGTCGTCGCCTCGTACGAGTGCGTGAAGGCCTTTTCGGAAACGGACTTCACGGAAGATCTGAAAAAGATCGAGGTGCCTACGCTAATCATTCATGGAGACGCGGATCAGATCGTTCCGATCTCCGACTCGGCGGAACTCTCTTCCAAGATTGTGAAGAATGCAAGGTTGAAGGTGATCCCCGGCGCGCCCCATGGCCTTTGCACAACACACGCGGATCAGATCAACACCTTGTTGCTCGACTTTCTCAAGACATAGTCACGCGCTGCGCACCGCGCTGGGCCTGCTAGTGCTGTGCCGGCTCCTGCGCAGCAAAAAAACGGATTGAGATTCTTGCGCACGTCCTCGTGAGGCTGCGTGCTGAAGAGACCGATAACACCACGAGAGTGACGCGAACAGATGACAAGATCTAGCTTTCAAGCCTTGGCAGCCGTCGCGGTTGCGCTCGTCATGACTGTTGGATCGGACACGCAAGGAGAGGCGGGACCAATGGAACAGAAAATATCTTATCGCACTGTGATGGTCGAAGGGGTCTCCATTTTCTACCGTGAAGCAGGACCAAAGACGGCTCCAACCATTCTTTTACTGCACGGCCTTCCATCGTCGTCTCGGATGTTTCAGCCGCTGTTGACGCGGCTCGCAGACAACTACCATCTGGTTGCGCCCGACTATCCCGGGTTCGGACACAGCGATTGGCCTGACCCAAAGCAGTTCGATTACACGTTCGACCACATCGCTCAATTGATGAACGGTTTCACAGAAACGCTCGGTTTATCGCACTACACGCTCTATATGCAGGACTACGGCGGGCCAGTCGGATTTCGCATGGCCCTGGCACATCCCGAGCGGGTACAGTCCCTCATCGTGCAGGATGCGGTTGCCCATAACGAAGGCCTTGGGGCGAATTGGGCTACACGGCGAGCATTCTGGGCCGACCGGCCAACTCACGAAGAAGCGTTGCGCAAGAACCTTCTGTCACTTGCTACTACGAAGACCCGCCACGTCGGCGACGACCCTCACATTGAACTCTATGATCCGGATCTGTGGACCGACGAGTATGCATTTCTGAATGCGCCAGGACAGGCGCAGATTCAAGGCGATCTCTTCTATGACTACCGCACCAACGTCGACGCCTACACAACGTGGCAGGCTTGGATGCGGAGAACGCAGCCAAGGCTCCTCGTCATCTGGGGCAAGCATGATCTTTCGTTTGATCTCGGCGAGCCGGAACGCTACCGTGCCGATGTACCGAATGCAAAAGTCGTCGTACTCGACGCCGGGCACTTCGCGCTGGATACGAAGGCAGACGAGATTGCAGAGATAGTACGTGCGTTTGTGAAGACGCGGGAGAGGGAACCTGAATCATCCAGATCGATCAAACCAGCAGACCGCTTCTATTGAGGTGAACGAATGCCGCAACTCATGCCGACTCTGCAGGCGGTAGACGTGCGCTCAGCAGTCGACCGCATCGCAGCCTTTGCCGCGTCAGCTCGACCAGATCACTTGAGATCTGATACTCGGCAACTCTTCAAGCGCAATATTCTGGATAGCCTCGGTTGTGCGATCGGTGGGCTCCAAGGTGGGCCATTCCATGCGCTGCGTGAACAGTTCGAGGAATATAGAGCTCCAGGCCGCTGCACGTTGATCGGGGGCGGCAAGACGTCTGCGGATCAGGCAGCACTTTTTAACTCAAGCCTGGTGCGCTATGTCGATTTGTTGGATAGCTATATGGCGATTGGCGGCCTTTGTCACCCAAGTGACAACTTTGGGACCATCCTTGCTGCAGCCGAACAAGCAGGCGCGTCAGGCGAGGAATTCATATTGGCGCTCGCCGTGGCATATGAAATCCAATGCAGGTTCACGGCCGCCGTACCCGTAATGACGAAAGGCTTCAACCATGCTACCCAACTCGCGATCTCCGGAGCAGCGGGCGCGGGGAAACTCTTCGGACTCTCCGCCGGCGAAATCGCCAATGCAATCGCAATTGCGACTGTTGACAACATCTCGTTGGCCTGTCTTCACGCCGAGCCGGTTTCGCAGTGGAAGGGTTTCTCGCCCGGAATGACCGGGATGCGAGCCGTCTACGCTGCCTCGTTGGCCAAGCGAGGTTTCACAGGTCCAAAAGGTTTGTTCGAAGACCCTTACGGACTGGAACCCATGTTCGGCCAGCCAATCTCTGTGGACTGGGAGAATCCGTCGCTCGACGTCGTCACGCAGACTGTCATGAAGAAGTACTGTTCGCTGATCCATGGTCAACCGGTACTGGAAGCTGTGCTGGATCTGAAGAGGCGCAATGGTTTCGCACCCGTCGACGTTGAGAATGTGCGTTGCGATGTTTTCCAGGGGGCCTTCGACTTCGCAGGCGGTGGCGGCTTCGGTTCGAAAGACCATCCAAAGGTCAAAGAGCAGGGCGATTACAACCTAAAATACCTCATCGCGGCTGCGTTACTCGACGATCAACTTGGACCAGCGCAACTGGAAGAGGCGCGTATTCAGGCTCCAGATGCCCAGGCTTTACTGATGCGGGTCGAGATTCGCCCTGACGAGCGTTTTAGTGCTCGGTATCCCCGTGAGCTGAGCGCCCGTGTCACGATTCGCACCAGGGACCAACGCGTCTTTGTGAAGGAGCAGAACGGCTACGAGGGAGGGCTGACAAATCCAATGTCCTGGGAGCGGACGGTGGAGAAATTCCACTGGCTGGCAGAGGCATTCGCCGATGAGGAAATGCGGGGCGGCATCATTGAGGCAGTAGAGCGTCTCGACACGTCGGAGCTATCGGATCTAACGGACCTGCTTGCTCAGGTTCGACCAACTGCGATCTTTCCAACTATCCATCCCGGTATTCAGTGACCCCTTACGGCGTGCCGACGGCTGGGTCTTCACTGGCAGTCGATTTGATCCTGTGGCAGTATGAATTGTGTGTCGAAGAAGAGTTTTGCGCCTTTGTGCCAACGATTCGAAACGTAGAGGATTGACAGGCACGACCAATACACGACCATCGTACGGTCGAAACCAGCCCAAATGGTCCTAAACCATCCCAAATGGAGGAGGCCACAACGCTAATTGTCTCAATGATATCCGCTGATTCCAGACCACTTAGTTGGCTTGCTAGGCGGCCCTGAAAAGGCCGGCGTCGGCGGTTCAATCCCGTCCCTGGCCACCATTTAGAATAAATAGCTTAGCGAAGAATCCCGCAGTAATTCTCCGAGGTCATTTTCATTCCATCCTTGTAAGTTTTTGAAAATAATGAATCAACGATGTTCCCGTATTGTTCCCGTCAGCATAATGACCCACTTTCAAAAAGAATTCCTCGTGATATCAGTCAACCCGCCGTGCAGTTTGTCATGCCGTCGGAAGACCCTTCATTGTGCTTACGTTGCGAATTGGCTCTGATCTCTGATCCAAGGAAAGGCGAACCGAAAGTCTGCTGCTCACTAGACAAAGCTCGGTTTCTCGCAATCTGAATGATCGAATGATCTGCCCACCGAGTGCGGTTTCCTTAATCGGACTCGATCAGGCCATCCAATGAACTGATGTGCTGTTTCAGAGCCTCAGCAGAGGTCTCGAGCGCACGCTGCTCGGACGCAGTCAGCGGGATGGGTAGCGCCCGATGAATCCCTTCGCGACTGAGGATGGTAGGGAGCGAGAAAGATACCGGTCCAAGATGCAGGGATTCGGGAACCAAACTGGAGACGGTGAAAACTGAATGCTCATCGCGCAGGATAGCGCGCACGATGCGAACCAGCGCCGCGCTGATCCCGTAGTAAGTCGCCCCCTTGGCGCGGATGATATTAGCGCCGGCGAGACGTGTCTCACGAGCAATCATCCCCAGCGCGTCGGTGTCATAGGGCAATCCCATCTGGTGACAAAACTCTTCCAGAGGGGTTCCGGCGATGCGTGCTGAAGACAGCACCGGAAACTGACTGTCGCCGTGCTCCCCCACGACGTAGGCATGCACGTTGCCCGGGGCCACGCCATATTTCTCAGCGAGCCGCCGCCGAAAGCGAGCCGTGTCCAGGGATGTGCCGGAACCAATCACACGGTTCGCGGGAAGCCCCGACCATTTCCAGGCGGAGTAGGTCATGACGTCGACCGGATTCGAAGCAATCAGGAGAATTCCGCGCGGATTGTGGCGGACAACATCGCGGACGAGGCCTTTTAGAATTGCCGCGGTTTCCTTCATGCCATCCAGCCGCGACTTCGCCCCTGACTGGCTGACGCCGGCCGTGATAATGGTGATGTCAGCGGAGCAGCAGTTGCTTAGGTCACCGGCGAAAATGCGAGTGCGGTGCGAGAAGACCTCGGCGTCTCGCAGATCGTGTACATGACCCTCGGTGCGCTGCCGGTCACGGCCAATCAGGATGATCTCTGCTGTCATTCCTGAGATAAGCAATGCGAAGGCAGTAGTAGAACCTACATGGCCTGTTCCGACCACGGCAATGCGGGGAAGCCGAATTCCTGTTCGCTCCTGTCGGGAAGAATGAGTCTGCGTGGCATTGTCAACCCGAGCCTGCATTCCAATCTCCGTGCCCGTCGAGCCCGGGCGATTCTGGAGCAGGCATTGAAGCCTGCTGGATCATTCAGGGACTTTCTGTCGTGAGCAATGTCCCACGTTTTTGCAGCGAGATCGGCTGGCGTCAAGTAGGTGAGTGAGCGTCAGTGTCCGGGGCTTCTCCCAGACCATCAGTCGCGGATGTCCTCACAGGCCTCCCTCAATATCAATTCAGTGTTTTCTAGAAGGTCAGGTATGAGGGAGTAGCTCGCGTGCAGCAGTCTAATTGCCCCGTTTGTAGTTGCGATTCCGACGTTCTGTTCACCGTCGAGCCCCTGCAGAGCAGTTGGCCCCCAGATGGCCTCCAGCTTAAGCTCGCCGAAATCCGTTTCATATGGCATCTGCCCGAGATTTGAAACCATGAGATCCCTAGCAAACGCACCGCGGCAATCTGGGCTGCTGTCTCAACGTCTATATCTTTGGTCACGATCGCTTCCAGGCCATGCAACGATGCAGAGAGTGACTGGAGGGACTGAGACGGAGAGAGCTCCTTCTTCGCAAAGCGCGCCAGTTCCCACAAAGCCCCTAAATCGTCAGGCTGAAAAGGAACCATGCCCCCGCTCAGATAAAGGCCGCATGCCTCTCCCGCTCTTAGATGCGCCCGCGCGTTGACCGGCGACATTACGCGGACTAACTGATTACGCCATACACTTGAAGCCATCCGACCTGCAAGAACCAACCCGGCGCAGAGCGCTCCTTGGACTGTAGTGCCTTCGCGTCGCGCCCGCTCCTTGAGGATCGCGGTAAGCTTCTCGTCTAACTTTCGCGCGGCTACCCTCGGTGTCAAACCATCGTCTTCTCGGTACCGAGCAGGTTCCGTTTGAGGGGCAGCGGCTGGCGATACCTCTGCTTGGACAATCTCCTCTGCTTTTGGCAGCTTGCATAGCAACTCGTCGTCGCTGTCACTGAATGAGAGAGCCTCAATTTGACCACCAGAGAGCACCTGGAGAAGATCGCGGATCAGAAAGACGAGCGCCATTCCGTCAGCGATGGCGTGATGAGCGATCATGATGAGAACAGCGGACTGCGGCTTATGGATTAGCACACCCCTGATAAGAGGTCCTTGCTCGGGAGTAAACGGAACCGCCATCTCGCGGTCCAACTCCAACTCCCAGCGTCTCTGAACACTTCCATCGACTACTCGAAGTGGTATGGGCGCTGCGTCTACCTGATACAGGGCCGGTTGACCCTCCTCATTTCTATTGATTGACGTGGAGAGGACTGGATGACGCTTCTGCATCTCATCGAGCGCATCCCTCCAACTCTGCACATTAGTAAACCCGTTAACTTCGGCTGTCACCGTGAGATGGGCCGGATGGTTCTGATCCAAGAGCCAGAACAAGCGTTCCATGGCACCCAGCGCTCGGACTTCCTTGTTCGACTTGATAGCCGACATTATCGATGCATCCTGCAAGATAGCCTTCCTCCCAATTCAACTTGAACTGCGCCAGCATCCAACGAATCTCGCTTACATTTCGTCGTGGATGCGGGTTGGCCAGTCGTCCTAAAAACATCAGAATCCATCTGGCGGTATCCCATGTTCGCTTTTATCGGCTACCACCTAGACCAAAACCGTTCCGCCATCAACCACGACTGTCTGCGCAGTACTGAACCCTTCCTGCATCAAAAACAGATAGGCTTGTGCAATGTCATGAGCTTCGCCGACTCGCCCCACAGGTAGACGTTTGCCCACGCTTTCAAAGAGTTGCTCCCTTTCTGATGAGTTCATGTTTTGCCACAGGTTCGTCCGGACGACTCCAGGGGATACGGCATTAACCCGGATCGGTGCCAGTTCAATCGCCAGGGCACGTGTTAAAGCTTCGATACTTCCACAGACGCTTGCGGCAATTACCCACCCACTGTGCGGGCGCTGGCCGGCGACTCCCGTCGTGAGAACGATAGAGCCGCCGTTGCGAATCTGCGGACTTCCATATTTGACAGTGGCAAGTACAGACCAATAACGCAGTTCAAATGCGCGTCTCGCATGCTTGAGATCCGTATCAGCAAGCTTCTGCAATTGCAGGCTGTCACCTGCGGTGAAAACCAGGTGATCAAAGGTGCCAATGTTCGTGAAAAAGCTTTCAACAGCCTTTTCGTCGGAGACGTCGACCGCCTCTCCACGTACATCTCCTCCGATGGATTTGATAGCTTCCTGAACTCGTTCTACTTTACTGGAGACGATCACGACGTCGGCTCCCTGCGATGCCGACTCTTCGGCAACTGCCAAGCCGATCCCCGACGACCCACCTATGATGACCACCCGCTTATTCTCGAAGCCCTTTTCTCTTGGCATTGAATTCTCCTTTTGTGCACTTCTGTCGACTTGATCTTTCCATTTCTTAGACGCTCCAGGACAGTGAGTACCAACCCTTCCAGAGCTTCATGAGCACCCATCTCGCTTGTTGATTCTTTGAGAGCAGTTCGCAGATCCATTGCTGCACGCTTCGAAACTGGCTCCACCACTCTTCAGGTCTTCTAAAAGCACAGATCTGTTCTTCGTCAGACTCAAGGTGAATACTGTTCTCCCTGGATTCGATTCCACGAGGCAAACGCTACCACCGTGCTCTTCAGCGATCCGACGCGCCAGGGTGAGCCCGAGGCCTGTTCCGGTGGGTTTTCCTGCGGTCACGAACGGATCGAACAACGTCCTCCGGACAGAGGCAGGTATGCCGGGACCATTGTCCGAGATTGTGACGTAGATGCGCTCATCGACTTCCGTAAGGTGGACCCTCACCTCAGGCACGTGAGTTGAGCGTGTCGCAGATTGGCAGGCGTTGAGCAGCAAGTTATATACGGCACTTTCAAGATTCCTCGCATCGATAACTGCCTTCGCCGGCGAAAACTCGCCGACTGTTACGGACACGTTCCGCCCGTCTGGATGAAACTTCACTGCCGCAACGGCGTTCTCAACAACGAAGGAAACGCACTCATGGACCAGCGGATTGTTCCGTCCACTACTACCGAATTGCAGCAGTGAATCAATGCGCTCCGTCATCGCGAGCACTGCTTCTTGAATTTCGAGCAGTAGTTCAGCCCGCGCGCTCGCAGATCTGTCGTGGCGCTCGAGGAACTCGGCGTTCGCATAGATCGCCGTGAGCGAGTGGCGCATATCGTGGGATATCGAGCATGCCATCCTGCCGATTGCC
>Ga0210410_10005623_pt1 | contig 10902 bp, 13 predicted proteins | sample IncBWC4MmetaG_FD_161058 | JGI IMG/M metagenome (GOLD analysis project Ga0210410, IMG submission 161058) | Forest soil microbial communities from Barre Woods Harvard Forest LTER site, Petersham, Massachusetts, United States - Inc-BW-C-4-M | ecosystem: Environmental > Terrestrial > Soil >... | reverse complement strand
GAAGCGCCAATACGAATGCAGAGGCTTCTACCCACGTCAAAAGGATCATCGCCCAATTTCGTGGATGGCGATCCAGTGCGACTTCATTGGACGTGAAGACTATGCCCAGCCACCGTTCCAGATCACGATGCACTGTGTACGTGGCGATGGGGTAAACGGGAAACCAGAGAACGACGAACCAGAGGGTCGATTCGTAGAGTTCGAAGAGGCCGCTCGGGTCGCGGCGGCAGTTTGTCTTCCCAAGGAACTTCTTGCCGAGGCCGAGATTGGGAATGACTTGTCGTCTTGCGCGGCCAAGCTTGTCAGCTTCGTTGTCGTCGGCAGCTTGCCGTTTGTAGGCGTTGACCTCGGGTGTCGAAAGATTTCTTCGTCTGAGTTCAGATTCGAGCGCCAATCGCGCCTCATCGGTGAGTTGGTCGCTCTCATCGGCGACGTGCAAGAGTTCGTCTTCCGTCAGATGTTGGTATCGCAGCATGATGCGCCGCCGAACGGCACATTATGCACCAGATTCACACTGGATGCTCAACTGTCGTTCAACAGGTCCATAACACTCCGAAACCCCCTCAGCCGGGTCAACGCATTATGAAAGAGCGCCCAAGCATCAAAAGATCGAAGCTGGATGTGCGCCTCCGCTGCCGGGTGATGGAGCGAACCAGTTTGCGGGCGGGATTTGCACCCGATGTAGTCCAGCGTCTTCCACGGCTCACTATTACGCCAACCGAAAGTCAGGGCGCATATTCAGCGCAAAGCAAGCCATAACCTCGCTGCTACTGTCAGGACAATGAATGTGCCAGCTAAACAGCAAAGGGCCGTCACCAGTGGCTTCGTCCAAGGCTTCCGCTCATAACCATTTCCCCAAGTTAGGTTGACGTACTTTATCTGATCTTTACCGAGGTCAAAATACCACCCCAACAGAAGACCAAGACGAGTCACCCTGAAAAACAACTCGGGGACGAACGGAATGGGAATGAGAGTGAAGCCAAAATAGGCGATTATGAAGTAAAACCAGAACTTGTTGGCTTTGGCCTCGCTATGACGCCCCATCGCGTCCGCGTTTCGAGAGTGCAGGAACGCTCCAAATGCTGGAGTAAAAAGGAGACTCCAACCCGCCGCTGCGTTCGGATTCCAAAGGGCAGGTGGACGATTGTTCGGCGCTGGCGTTGTGGTTCTCGTCTTGCACGCCTGTGTGTTACTCGTCAATTCGGCAACGATGAACAGCGTCCCTACAATTGGCAAGACGAGGACCGCGAGAATCCATTTCCACGTGACGCAGAAAACGGCGACCCCAAGAAGGACTCCTTCATACCCCGGGATTGGATCAGGCGAACCTTGTTTTAAGGACGGGAGATAAACGGACCAAACTGCGGCTGGCAGGGCGAACATTCCGGCCGTCACCGCAACTAGCACACCGGACCAAATAGCAGCGGTCTTATGGCGCACATTCCCACCCCTCCTGAAGAATACTGGACAAGGCTGAACTCGAAGCAGGGGGAAATGTAGGTTGGGCTGACGATGGTAACGTTGGCACGTGACCTCTCGGCTTCCGAATCGAGCGCGTTCACGAAGGAGTAAATTGTTCTTTTCTGAAATTAGGGTTTATCGCGATGTGGACCTATTCGTACCAAGTCGCTACGCCCAGAAGGTATAGCACTGCTACGAGACTAAGAAGCGCAAGAGCCGTATTGGACGTAACCGTAAGGCTCTTGGTGCGGGGCGTTTGACGACGGCGAAATCGCATCCAAAACAGAAAAGCCGTAATTCCCAAAAACACAGCACCGCTCACGAATGTCCCCGCTGTTACGTAGAACGTATGCGAGGTGAGGAATGCGATACCTGCGGAGCACGTGCAGACAATCCAGACGAATTGCTCATCTCTCGGAGTCAGCGTCACCACAGCATTTTGGCCGAAATGTTGATGCGCCGCAACGTTACTGTTTGTAAATACTTCGTACTTTATCGCAGGTCCCGCCGCGCAGAAATCGGAAGCCAAAATGGAATCACGCTAGGAAGCCCTGCAAACGATTTTCTCCGATAAGAACCGGATGCGCGGATCAGCGCCCGTCCGAGTCGGTGCCGTGGACACCCGCACTGGTGTCCCTTATGGTGATCGCCAATCGGAGACTCTTCTAACCGGGTAGGCTGATTGTTCGCACGCTCAGCGGTATCCTTGTACGATGGCGGACTGCGCAAAATACGAATCGTTACTCTCCGAGATGGTTTCGGTCGGTTCTGATCTGACCGTAGCTCGGGATCAACTCGCAATCACTTCCAAGAAAGACTCGCGTGCATACCAATCTACCAATCGGCTCAATCCCGATTCAAAGAAGCAGAACGAAAATGGAAGCACGCTTCCAGAGAACTAAAAGCACACAAGGCCGAGCATGGGTGTGTTGCCCGATAACTGTTTAGATCGGGCCATAATACTCAAAACCCCTTCAGCCGGGTCAACGCATTATGAAAAAACGCCCCGCTTCAAGAACATCGACGCTAGATGAGGCGGCTTCCGCTACCGGGTGATGGAGCGAACCAGTTTCCGGGCGGGACTCGCAGTTCGCTGGAAGGCAAGCGCCCTTTCGCGGCGCTACTGTTTCATCAGCCATGGGCTACGAAAGGTACTGCTAGTCCAAGCAGGAACACCAGCACCTCCATTGAGCCAATGGCCCTCAATGTCTTGTTTGCTGCGCGAGCGGTCCTATACGCAAAGTAGATACCCACACACCAAGGAGCGATCACCCCGATCAAAATGATCCAGATCGACAGCGGCCTTGGTACTGCTAGATGATCGCGCAAATAGTGATCAAGACCCTTAAACGTCCCATACAAAATGGCAGCGCAAACACCGGGGATGAGGGATGCCACGGCAGCCTTCTTGGGTGGGGTTGGATGTTCTGGAACGGGTTGCGGAGGGCGACTGCCCTTGTAAATAAGAACGTAGACACCCGCTAGAAGGGCCAAGAATATAACCGTCAACAATGTGCCCTCAAAATTGTTCATCAGTGTCGGGCCTGGCGTAGGGCCATAGTATGACACCTTCACGATAAGCGCCAGTTTCCGGGCGGCAGTTTCACCCGCCGAAGTCCAACGCCCTTTCCGGGCACTGTTGCGCCAATCATTTCTGGAATCCCTACTTGAGGAACACAAAAGAAATGAGGGCTTGTCTTAAGCTGCCCTCCACTTCGGACCAGTCCTTCTTGGTGAACTGCTTAACAGTTCCCGGATCATACTGTAACGTCACACGATTCTCGCCAGAACATTCTCAAATTTAGCTCCGGCAATTCCGGGTCGGTTTCTTAGATTCCGTGGTCGGAGCCATTCATCCTAAGCCATTCCCTCTTGGCTGAGGAGTTTTGTTCCGAACGGCCCGGAGCCGTCAACGGCGCGCCGCGAGGCGCGGCGAAGCCTCCCTTGACGGCGAGGACCGTTCGGAGATCATGGGCCAAGAGGGAATGGCTTCTGGGTCCTTGGGATAACTGTTTGCGCATACACAACCGAGTATCCTATCCCGCAACTTTGAGGGTGAAGTATCTGTGAATCTAGCCCGGAGTGAATGTGAAACGACCGGGGAAAAGATCGCGGTCCGTTACATCATACTCTGACGTGAAGTGAAAGTTTGGATGCCCAACTCGTAACACATTCCGTTGTGAAAAGTTCGATATGCAGGCCCGTCTTGGCCACCACTAGTCCAGTTGTCCCCGATTTCAAAAGTCTTGAAGGTAACATGATTTATCGTGGTCGTTCCCGCTCTGGAATTTATCACCAACCAATTCGGCGACCCCTTTAGGCATTCCTTCTCGGTTTTCGCCGACCGAATCTCAGAGACGAAAAACGTCGCGGCAACAAAGAGGGGCTTGTCTTTGAATTTTTCCTTTGGATAAGCGAAGCAAGCCATGGCGCTACCCTCGCTTCCCGGGCCATCGCAGATCGCACCCTGACTCATACAGGATTCTGGCACCGACGAACCAGTTCCGTTCTCCTGTTTTCCCGCCGACATGCAATCAACGAGCACATCTGAATACTTGAATTGGAAAATACCATCCGGGCTGGTGAATGTTCGCAGCGTGGTTTGTGCGGGCAACGGAATTGACAGTCCACAAAGGCAGAGTGCAATAAATGTTTTCATCTGACCAGCACCTCACTCATTATGGATACGATGCACGCGAAACGCCAGACGCATGTTGAGACTAATGAGCAGTTTGCGGCTTAACTTGCGTGGGCATCTAGACACAGTGTTGCTGCGTTCAGACGGGAGGCGCTTCTGGTGTCCGAGGATAGCTGCCGCAAACCGATTTCCCTTTTTGACCGCTGGTCGATGAGTGCTATTGATGTTTCAACAGTCACATCAAGTCGGCCCAGAGTGGACGGCCTTTGGTGTAGCATTTGCGTAAGAATTGCGGGAGCCAATGCTGCATCTTTTGGGTTGGGTCGGGATTGCCGTTATCGTCGTTGTCATCGCCGTCAATGCCGCGTTTATGCTTATCTCACCCCGCGCTTGGTTTCGACTACCCGAGTGGTTTCCGGGCAGGGGTTCGATGACCGAACATAAATATGGGAACGGTTGGGGTGCCGTTGAAACCCGAATTGCAGGCGGGATGATCCTAGCAGTTATCCTCTGGGCACTGTATGACGCGCTCTTGAGACCACGATAGTCTTCGGTACCACCGGGAAAGCTCGGCCGTCCATCGTTGATTGGAGCTATCAGGCCAAAGCACACTCAAAACCCTCCGGGTAATCTGCACAGGAAGCGTGGATGTGCATTTCAAAACGAAACGACTTTCTCCGATAAGAACCGGATGCGCCAATCAGCGCCCGTCCGGGTCCGTGAAGGGGGGCAGCCAGTGAGGGTTGTCAACGCCGTGATCAACGGTTGTCCAAAGGGTCACAGGACGCTGGGCCAACTTCCGTGCTCCATCTAAGTGGGAAGAGCCGCTTCAATGTTCCCTAACGCTCTCGCGAAATTGCACCGTCTGCTAATCGAATGCTCACTCGATCATTCCACTGGGTGCGATAGATCAGGGATTGATTATCTGGTGAGAACGCCAGAAAGCCTCCGGCGAACCAATTCGGAGTAGCATCCGTCACCGTGAAAATTCCCTTTCCGTCAGGGTCCACCTCCTTCGCAGTCCAGAGGTCAGTGATCTGAAGGCTGCGCACGAGGCTCCCTTCAAATATCTTCTTTCGATAGATTTTGAGGACTGCACCTCCCGGAACCGCCGCAGTGAGCCCAACGAGAACAAGAGATTGCCCGTCGTTGCTAATCAAGGGCCAGAAAACCCGAATTCCATCATTTCCCTCGGGCGATACCTGCCAGCTAAGCGCAGATTCCGACCAGAAGGAAGCAGGAGTAGTAAGGCGATCTTTGCTGTTGATAAAAGTTTCGGATTCCATGACTTGGTACGTGGTTCGAACAATCCGTCTCATTGCGTGTGGATCGGGATTGTCGTACTCCCTCTCAGTGAGCACAAGAAACCGGCCGTTCCTCGAACGGGAAGCACGAACGTTTGGAGGCAGAGCACTTGCGACAAGCTTCGCTGATGTAATTGAAAGCGAAATAACGGCAACCAAGCTGGCGGCTAGACAGCATCGCGACATTGGGTTCACCTCGGCCGCACTTTACCTTCTACGTCAGAGTGGGAGAATGAGACGCGGCCTGATCCATAGAGTCAGTAGACACCGTGCCATTCGCAAACGCCTCTGTTTTTTTCTGATAGGCGTTGAGAACAGGCGATTAAGCTCCCCCCGGTAACGGAACTGGTGCCGCCTCGGTTGGCCGCAGGAAAATCACTCGACGAACTCGGCTTTTCGTTACTGAGAAACAACCGACTTCGATTGCCATCGGGTGGAGCGAACCAGTTTGCGGGCGGGAGAGTCCAGCGCCTTTCACGGCGCACTTTGTCGTCAACTACGTTGTTTGGGGTCGCCGGATGGTATCCAAGAACGAGCCGTCCACATACTTGCGATGCGATTTATCGAACTGGACTGACGCGACTGGAATCCTTCCGACCGAGGTTTTTGGCAAACGGCTCGATAGATTTCCAGTCGCTCACCATCGACAGACTTCCAACACCCGAAACAACGAAGACCTCGTAGTCATCGGGGTACTCGTCCAAGGCGTCGTCGAACCCAGACGTGAGGAGATACACATTGCCGCCGCGCTCAAATGCAAAATTACGAGGAACATCCCAGAAGCTGAAGTACTTGATTGGCTCCATTAAAAACGCCAATGAAGCGGCAGTCTCTTCGCTCGGATCATCTCTTCCTCCGATTCCTGATAAACAGTAGATATATCCCTGAAAGTACTCCAAAAGAGAAAGCATAGTCCGTGCCGAAATGCACTAAGAGGACGGCTCGTAGATCATACGGCCCCATACTTGGGGGAAACAACTTAAACACGGTGTATGCTCCCAGCGTGTTCATAGACATCAGACCCTCCGCAATAGTAGACAGCAGAATGGAAATCGCGATTCCAGATGCGATCAGGACAATCTTGGACGGCTGATGTCTCATCTTTGCGTGCTCCACCCCCAACACTTTACCCCGAATTTCAACTAGGTTCCACGATGGCTGGCGAAAACAGCTAGCACTTCATCGCACGTCCCCGCCGAGCAGGGATCGAGCGCAGACTGGAGACCAGTGGCAGACGTTCACCCGCTGGAGTCCAGCGCCTTTCCAACGGCGCACTGTTGCGCCAACTGCCCGACAATAGTGCCGTGGATTCAGCGAACTCCTGAGTCCGGTACTTCGGTGATACGATTCACCCTGATGCAAACGCCGCAACAACAGTTGATTCTCGACATGACGCTCCACCGAATTTCGGAAGAAGAGTTTCTCCGGCAAGTCGGGATAGCGCGGGCAGACGCGACCGGATTGGCACTGGGGGCTCTTGAGGAAGCGTATTGTCAGAAAAACGCGGCCGATGTCGAATGTGGTTTGTACGTCGCCCTTCGCTTCGGCCTTACGCCTGCATTTCTGGATGTGCTGATTCGATTATCAGACGCGGAGTGGCATCGCCGCCACGAAGATGTGGTAACGGCATTGGGCGATCTTGGCGACACAAGGGCAGTCGAAGCCCTGTACCGAGCGGCGCTGAAGCTCCATCCGTATCTGGAGTACGACGACTCTCGGGCGCTGGCTGGGAAGGCCATCTGGGCATTAGGAAAACTCGGCAACGCGACGGCTGACCAAAAGCTGAGGTTGCTGGCAGAGTCTGGTGACCCTGTCGTACAGGCTGATGCTCAGAAGCAACTCTATCGCAGAAGCGGCCGGGTGACACCCGAGGAACGAGAGCGCGGATACGCCCTCTGTCAGCGCATCGACAAGGAAACGGACCCGATGATGCGTGCGCAACTACTCCGACAACTGAGAGAGTTTAACGAGCAGCAATGCGGGGCAGAGCAGAGATGGGCAGCAGAACAAGGGTACGGGAACGACTCCGCGAACAAGACTTGATGTCATCCCTATCACTCCCGGGCGATTCATCATCCGGGCCAGCGTCGAAAATGGAGGCGTGTTGGGCCTAACTGTTGCAACCAGATGTTTACGCTCACCCCCGGCAAAGGGGCTGGTGCCGCTCGGCTGCGGTCGCAGGGAAATCCTTAGAAAACTGTGCTTTTCGTTAGTGAGAAACAACCGACTTCGATTGCCATCGGGTTGAGCGAACCCGTTTCCGGGCGGCGTTGCATCGGCTTGAGTCCAGCGGATTTTCCACGGCGCACTGTTGCGCCAATCACGTGGCAGACTGAAGTAAGTTTAGAATTGTGGCTATAGCGTGTATGGCAGGAATGTTATGCTGAGAACGTCGGGTTTGATGTGCCTGTGGGCTTTGGTCGTTTGCGCCCTATTGGTCGGCCAAGAGCGCTCTTCTTCAATTCGGTCACTCAGTCTGAAAGTAGTTTCCCGCGCCTGCGCTCCAAGGTTGATGTTGAACAACTCGGTGACCTAACCACCAAATACGTTTCTGGATACTACAGCAGCACCCCAGACCAACTGCGAAAGAGAGTCGTGCCCCCTGGTGGGGACGATCTGTATCTGTTCCCGGACGACACCTATATTTATTACGTTTGGTCAGACATTCCACCCGCAACGATTCGGGACAAGGGGCACTGGGTCGTATCGGGGAACGAAGTAAAGCTGACGTCCGACCCTGACATCACGTGGAATCCCGGCGCTGAGCGACACTACCTGCTTGTGCGGCGACGTTCGCATGCCCAAGAAGTGCTTGCTGTCGGGATTGACCGCGATTTGCCATATTTCGAGCAAAACGCTAAGGACGATCCTGACTTCATGCTATTGATCGTATCGAAAACGCGCATTGCGGGAATCAGTTCAAAGGATTCCGCCGAGTTAAAAGAGAAGCTGATGCGCAATGCGTGGCGTCCAGACTTTTATGCACCGGAAAAGGTTCGTCGTCCTAAGGAATAGCCCCAGCCGGGTGAACGCATTATGAGAGGGCGTCCCCCTTCGGAACATCGAAGCTCGATGCGGCGGCCTCCGCTACCGGGTAGAGCGAACTAGTTTGCGGGCGGAAGTTTCACCCGCTTGAGCGCAGCGCCTTTCACGCCGCACTGTTTCACCAGTTAGCCGCTCGGGAGTCGTGTTGCGCTACTGCGGCGCACCTTTCTGCGGTGCAAAGGACGGACTGCAAGATGCCTTACGAACCCGGTGGGTCTTAATGTCAACTGCGTAGCATCGTGCCCTTCCGTCTCGCACGAAGAGTGTGTTGTCCATGAGCGTCAGGTTGGTGATGAAAACCCACTGCACGTCTTCTTCAATCCAGAATTTGATGGGTGTGTGGAACACCTTCACTTTCCACACCTGCTTTCCAGTCGCAACGTCGGTCGCCACCGCGTACTGGTCTCGTCCGTCACGGTCCGCCGAATATCTCACCCCATCTCCGTCAACAGGAGCCACAGGCTTGGGGGAAGTGATCTTTGCCATAGCAGTTGTGGTTACAAGTGTGAACATGGCGAGAGCAACTATGGCTGGTAATCCGAGCTTCCTCATATAACCATCTTGTACGCCAATGTAGCTGTCGAGAACAGTTAGCACTTTTTCGCAGGTCCCGCCGAGCAGGAATTCTGGCGCAAACTGGGGAGCGGTGGCGGGAGGTCTTTCTCTGCCACTGTTTCGACAATCATCTAGAGAGGGAACGGCTCGTCTCCTCGATGCCATCCCGCACCTCATCCTCACTCGCTTTCCGATGCTGGGCTTCATCTCCACGAATCCTCCTGCCGCCATGGTCTTGCAAGAAGGCCACACCCTCCTGATGCCCTCGCGAAGCCGCCAACTCTGCTGGGCTGTCTCCAGCGCGATCCAACGAGTTTACGTCTGCCCCATTCGACACAAGAAACTGGATGGTGCGTAGGTCACCGGCAATTGCGGCAGCGTGGAGCGCGGTCCGCCATTCTCGATGGTCAGTCGCCCTAATACTGACACCGTGCGAGACCATCGCCTTGACCGTGCGGAAATCTCCATCGTAGGCAGCGTATATGAGCAAATCACCGGCACGCAGAGAGGAGGCCATTTGGCGGATGAACAGCCTCTGCCAAACGCCGCTGGGCGCGGACGAAAGTCCAAATAGCAAAACCGCCAAACCAAACGCCAACCATGTTGGTGTATCAATCCTCTTCTTCTTGACAAGAGCCACAACAATCAACACGAGCGTAACGACCGCCCAGAGCGCAAGAAAAAAAGGAGCCAGCAACAAAACCGCACCCGACCCGTGAGCCAGCGAAAAGCCCACTATCTGAGGCCCTCGCTCCCAAGTCCATACCGTCTGTTCCCAAATCAGACGCCCCGCAAGAAGTGCAGTGCCGATGATCGGGATAGCTCCCGATGCGAGCAGCCACCAACGCCCGCGGGCGGCAGGTACACGATTCGCAGGCCCTGAGATGGCGATAGTCATGGAGGTCATTTTGGCAGATGGGTAATTCAGTCACAACGGGTAATTTAACGCTATCAGGCGTAAACGTCATACCCCCCGGGCGGGAGTTGCACCCGATGAAGTCCAGCGCCTTTCACGGCGCACTGTTACGTCAACGGTGCACCGCTCGTAGGAGTAAACTCTATAATCGGCGGCAATCAATCGCCTTCTGACCAATGTCTCGGTGCACGACACTCAGGACTGCTTTGCCGATCTGCGTCTTCCTGATTGTCGCTCTGAGTGCGACTGCAAGGGCAAAGGACGAATCAAAACCCGCTCCGACGCGCACATCCATTTGCGCGGTATCAAGGAACCCGGCGTTCTTCGATGGGAAGGTAGTGTCTCTGCGAGCCAAGGTAATATCCGGTTTTGAGGTGTTTGCCATCAGGTCGCCAGAAGAAGATTGCGGCGGGATGTGGCTCGAATACAGCGAAGGTGGTCCAACCGCCTCTACATCCATCGCGGTATCTCGTCAGCAGCGTGCTCCCGTGACCGTTCTCAAGGAGAGGAACTTTAAACGCTTTCAGTCGCTGCTAAGCGCAGAGATGCACCCGCGCAAACGGAGCATGATGTGCATGGACTGCCATCGTTACGAAGTATCCGCGACGATGGTCGGTCGCGTTGACTATGCGGGAGAGCAGATGGGCTACGGGCACATGAATTCATACAAGCTTCAATTTGAACTGATGTCGGTGTCGGAGGTGACTGCTAAGGACCTTAGCTCACGATACGACTCTGAAGAGTTCAGCGCGGGGCCTGTGCGCTTGCCAACTGGATACATCGAGGGGAGACTCGTTTCGCCAGATGGCAAAAGATATGAAGACATCTGGGTTACGGCAACCCGGACAGATGCCGAGAACGAGTTTCAGAGTGCAGGAGATGCCGACACGGACAAGGACGGACGCTTCAAAATCAGTGTGCCGCCCGGGGAATACGTCGTGGGAGTGAATGTCATTCGACCTGCATCCGAACCATTCCCGTTC
>Ga0210410_10005622_pt1 | contig 10902 bp, 12 predicted proteins | sample IncBWC4MmetaG_FD_161058 | JGI IMG/M metagenome (GOLD analysis project Ga0210410, IMG submission 161058) | Forest soil microbial communities from Barre Woods Harvard Forest LTER site, Petersham, Massachusetts, United States - Inc-BW-C-4-M | ecosystem: Environmental > Terrestrial > Soil >... | reverse complement strand
CAAGGTGTCAAGCACCGGCCGCAAATGGGTCAGCGTAATCTTCCCGTAGAAGTTTTCGGTGAAAGCTTTCAGGTCGATGTTCGCGGCGTCGATGTGCTCGTAGATATCGTGAAACGCCTCGCGGGTGATGTAGCCGTTTGAAACCATCACTCGTTTCAACCCATACTGCTTTGCCGCCTTGCAGATGTCGATGACGTACTCGCCCCAAATCGTCGGCTCGTTGTAAGTGAACGCCAGCGAGTCGCAGCCATGTTGTAGAGCGAGCAAGGGAACGTCTTCAGGGGGAACATGCTGCGAATGAACTTGATCGTGCCGCGACTTCGAAATATCCCAGTTCTGACAGAAGAAGCAGCCCATGTTGCAGCCGGCCGTGCCCATGCTAAAAACGCGCGTGCCCGGCAGAAAATGGTTTAGCGGTTTTTTCTCGATGGGATCAACCTGCAATGCAGCGGGCGCCCCATACCCCAGGCTGTAAAGCTTTCCGCCTTCATTGATGCGGATGAAACAGAATCCAGCTTGGCCGGGATTGATGTGGCAGTGGCGAGGGCAAAGATAGCAATGGACGCGGCCGTTTGCTTCCGCTTCCCACCAGCGCGCTTCGTGCAATGTTTCGGTTTTCTGGAGGATCTTCAGTTCGGACACATATCCTCCTTCCTACGCGCTCATTATAGCGCTTTCCAATGAAGTGATTTTGCGCGGAATTCGCGGCCAATTGGAAGAATGTTAAGCGTGGATGCGCCGGCGCTGATACCGTCGCCGCGCCGCCGCCCAATCTACAAATCGCTCCATCTCGTTGCGGTACTTCCACATCAAATGGAAGAACTTGCTGGCATCCAGGCCAGCCGCTTCCGGTCCGAGAAACGTCTCGAACCTCCAGCGCAGGTACGGACTTTTCCAAGGGTTCAGCCGATAACCGCGTGCCACGATCCAATAGTAGCGAAGCATCTTCCACATTTTATCTTACGTATACAGGGCCCATATACAGGGATGAGGGCGCCTGTACTTCCTCCAAACGACTAGCCTCCCATCGGGGCTGAGAGGTGCTCATGCACGAGAAGCCAGTTTGCTCCGCGCTTCTCCCAAATGCCGGTGTATCGGACCTCTGCTTCGGTAGCCTTTCCGTCCTTTGTCTTCTCGGAGAAATGCATAGAGACGGTGGTCCATGCCAATGTGCCGTGGCGCGTGACCTTCAGATCCTTGCCTGCGGTCAAGCTCCCGCTCGCCATGTTGGCGAAAAATTCCTTCTGCACTCCGTCGTGATATTCCTTCCAGCCGTGATAGGAGAAAGGAGCCAAATCATAGAAGACTAGCCCGTTCTCTTTTGCGTAGAACTTAGCCGGTGCGTCTGCGTTTCCGGAGCTCCACGCCGCACAGTAGTTGTCGATCAGTCCGCGAAAGGTAGCGTCATCCGAAGCGCGCTGCTGAGCCCGCGCGCCGGCGAATGTCAGCAGTCCACCCGCGAGTGCCAAGGCTACGTAGAAAAGCCAACGCCATTGTGCTCGATGTTCTGTGGAAAAATAAATTCTCGTCATCTCGGATCCTTGCGCAGGACTTGGTCTTGCGGAAAGTTGTCTTTCGAGTTCGCCTAAACTAGTTCCATTTCGGGAATAATGCAAGCGAATCCTACTGTGGCACTCTGAATTGCTCTGCTCCTACAAAGGCGGGGCTAGCGCCGACCACTATATAAACGGGTTCCGCGTGTTCCGGAATACGCTTCCCGTTTCCCTTCACCGAATTCTCGTGACTTATTTCAGCGCGTCAGGTATGATCGGTCCCGTAAAAACCTACGCCTCGACTGCGGGAGTACCTCTCCCGCTTTTTCATTTCAAGACTCAAATTACCCAGGCCCTGTCGCCTAGTTGCGCCTTTTGGACCTGAAGTTTGAGTTCACCTCTGTCTCGCAAAAAGGAGCGCTTAGTCGCGTTTCTAACCACCTTTATAATCAACACTTGCAAAAGTGTATCAAAACAAAGGACTTTAAGTACGTGCAGAATGAACACTTATGCAAAACCCGGGGGGAGGGGGGTCCCCACCTTCTCGGTACGGACCGGGCACATCCCAGCCGTACGCGACACATCCGCCATTCGCGCTCTTTAGCCCACCATTCGCCGGTAAACGAGCCATGTCCCCCGAAAAACACGTGATCCCCTCTGGAAGGCTCCGTACGCTGGCATCCGGGCGGTGAACTACAAGCCGCCGGGAGTTCAGCATGACTCGAAATCAGACCTCCAAGCGCAACCTGAGCGGTGCTGTGGGAATCGCGTTACTCACCATCGGGTCAGCAGTCCTGGTGACTTACTCCGCCTCGTTGGCATGGCAATTTGATGCTGCGCTGAACAGCACAGCGGTCGATTCGCTCGGCTTTTTGGGCAGCATCGGCTTAGCCTCGCTGCACGCCTTTCGCATTATCACCCTTGACCACTCCGTCCTGCTCTCGGTGGTGCACCGTATCTTGGTGTTATGCTCAGCACTGATTGTGACGCTGATCGGAATCGCTCTTCTGCCAAAACGTGCGACAGCCGCGACCGTGCCCGGCAGTCGTGACCGTTCCGCGCTGCCCAAAGGAGCTCAGTGATGGACGCTCGAGATTACGGAAAGGAGTTTAAAGAGAACCTCGAGCAAGAGATTCGCCAACAGTCCGAAGAAGGGATAAAACCTCCCAAGGCAATGCTCGTGGGCGAATTCCGCTGGGGATTCGCTTGGGGCCTCATCATCGTCCTGGTCGGCGCCTCACTCCTTCTTCACCACATGGGGGTAATCCCCTTTGACCCCGTCGCCCGCTACTGGCCCATGCTCTTCGTGGTCTTGGGCGTAATGAACCTCATGAGCCCATCTGGCCGCTTAAAGGGGCTACTCTTGGTGGTTGCTGGCGCCTTCCTCCAGCTGAATCAGCTGGGAATCACGCACTTGAGCTTCGCCGATGTCTGGCCCATCGCGCTCATAGCCATCGGCCTGCTCCTGATGTGGGGGTCATTGGAAAATCGCGGCTTTTTGCGCGCCAAAGCAAAAGCCCTGCAAGACTTCCGGGACCAAGTCACCGGCGCAGGCGGTTCTCTCACGATGCTCAACGCCGTCGCCGTCTTCGGCGGTTGTGAACGTCGGGTGTCCGACCCGAATTTCCAGGGCGGCAGAGTCACAGCCATATTTGGCGGCGTTGAACTCGATTTTCGGGATGCGGACATCGCTTCCGAAGCGATCCTGGAAATAAATTGTGTATTTGGCGGAGTGGAAATCCGCGTTCCGGAAACTTGGCACGTCCATTCTCGCAACTTTCCCGTTTTTGGCGGCTATGAGGATAAAACCCGCCACCCCGGCAATCCGGCAGTTGGGAGTCCAAAAACGCTCATCGTCTCCGGAATGGTCGTATTCGGAGGTATCGAAATCAAGAACTGAGCCGTCCTTATGCACCCTCTACTCACGCGCACGAGCCCGACCAGCACACCCGAACGCTCCGCCAGCCGGCTCGGTCTCTACTTACTCTCCTGGGCTCCGATCACTGCAATTCTGATTTACGTGGTGGCGAAACCGGCGGGCCTCGGGTGGTTGTACGCCACTCTCCTGGTCGTTCCGCTATGCCTTATCTACGCATTTGTTTGCATGTCGGCCTGGTACTCCTGCAAAGCGTCGCCAATTCAGTCGACACTTCCCAGACGTCTGTTCCTTAAACATACCGTGGCCGCGGTCATCATCAGCTTGCTGTGGGTGGAAGTGGCGAAGTTGATCGCCTACTTGCTGTCACAAATCCACACGTTCCAGGGACTCGACCAAAAATTTGTGCCGCAAGCGCCGCTGCTGTTCGCTGCGGGTTTCCTGCTTTATTCACTGGCGATTGCCTCTCATTACGTAATCCTGGAAATTGAAGAGTCTCGCGCTGCGCAAGCTCGCGTGCTGGAGACCAGCATTCTGGCGCGAGACGCGGAACTAAAAGCGTTAAAGGCGCAGATCAATCCGCATTTCTTGTTCAATAGCCTCAACTCCATTAGCGCGCTCACCAGCATCGACGCTGCCAGAGCACGCGAAATGTGCATCCTGCTGGCCGATTTCCTGCGCATGACCTTGGGCCTCGGGGAAAAGGCGCTCGTTCCGCTCCGCGAGGAGTTGGAATTGTTGCAACGCTTCCTGGCGATTGAAAAAGTTCGCTTCGGCGAACGCTTGCACGTCGATGCTCACATCGAAACACAGTCCGAAACCTGCCTGCTCCCGCCGCTGCTTCTGCAACCGCTCGTCGAAAACGCCATCATTCACGGCGTTGCCACGCTCCCGGCCGGAGGCACTGTGCGACTTGCGGCGCAATGCAGCGGTGGCCGGCTTCATCTCTCCGTTGAAAATTCCGTCGATCCCGACGCCCCGGCTCCTCGAAAAAGCGGGCTAGGTCTTGCAAATGTTCGGCTGCGTTTGGAAGCGCGTTACGGCAAAGACGCCACGCTACGATCGACCGCTGAGGAAGAATTGTTTCGCGTTACCATTTCCCTTCCCGCTGAGATGATCGACCCTCCGAAGCAGGCCCCCGAAGAGGAACTTGCACCGGCAAAAGAGGCTCGCGCTTGACTATGCCGCCCCACAGAGCACAAATACGCGCCCTGCTTGTCGATGACGAAGACCTCGCGCGGCACGTTCTACGCGACCTGCTGCAGTCTCATCCCGAGGTGGAAATCGCCGGAGAGTGCGCGAACGGTTTCGACGCCGTAAAAGCCGTGGCCGAGCAGAAGCCGAACCTCATTTTCTTGGATGTGCAGATGCCAAAGCTCACTGGCTTCGATGTTCTGGAGCTTATTGGCACGGATATTCCGGTCATCTTCGTCACCGCGTACGATCAACATGCCATGCGCGCCTTCGAGGTGCACGCCGTCGATTACCTCTTGAAGCCGGTCGGGCGTGAGCGTTTTGAGGCCGCGCTAACTCGCGCCAAGGATCGTGTCGCGGAGAAAAAGCCGATTCCTGCCGAGCTTGCCGCGGCAGCCCGTCCGCCACAGCAATTTCTCGAGCGGGTGGTCATCCGCGACGGCACGCGCGTAACGCTGATTCCCGTTACCAAACTGGACTATGTGGAAGCGCAGGATGACTATGTAGCCCTCGCCAGCAACGGCACGAAGCATTTGAAGCAGCAAACGATTGCGAGCGTCGAAGCAGCGCTGGATCCCGCGCGATTTGTTCGCATTCACCGCTCGTATATCGTCAACTTCGAGCGAGTGGCCCGCATCGAGCCCTACGGCAAAGACAGCCGCCTGGCGATTTTGACCGACGGCACGCGCTTGCCCGTAAGCCGCGCCGGCTACGCCCGCCTGAAATCTCTGCTGGACGATCGCGGGTAGTTTTTGGAGCGCTAGCTCCACGTGAACTGTCTCTCGGCTTGTGAGAGACTTCAGGGGACATGAAAACGCGTCGCGCCAAAGTCCTCTTTGTTTGCATCGGGAATTCGTGCCGGAGCCCGATGGCGGAAGCTATCGCGCGGCAGGACGCTTTGCAGGAAATTGAGGCATCGAGCGCGGGATTGGCTCCCCTGGGCTTTGTTGCGGACATGACCACTGAAACACTGCGAAGGAACGGCTATGCTGCCGAAGGATTAACTTCCAAGCCCATCACTGCGGAAGCGTGGGAGTCCGCAGACATGGTGATCAACATGAGCGGGCGAGCGCGGGAATTTGCATTCCGCAATTTCGGCGGACACGCAAAGGCCGAGGACTGGGATATCGAAGATCCCTATGGGGACGCGGAAAAATATCAAGGAACGTACGAAGCGATTCAGCGGCGCGTCACGGAATTAGCTCAACGAATACGGAAGGAATTTGCGGCACGCGGCGATAGCAAAGACGACGCTGCCAGCCGCGCGCGTCCATAGAAACCGAGCGAGGAGATTATTTTGCGGCGCGAAAGAACCAGCGTATCGCAGGAAGATTATCTGAAAGCCGTCTGGGAGATGCTTGAAGAAGACCAGACGCCAATCAGCGCGCGCCTGGCGGAAGAGCTGAACGTGACTCCGCCCGCAGTCACTGCAGCCTTGAAGCGCATGACGCGCGACGGGCACGTCCGCGTGGACCGCGAAGGCCGCATCGACCTAACGCGCAAGGGCCGGCAATATGCCGAGCGCCTGGCAGTGCGTCACCAGCTCGCCGAGATGCTCCTCACCGACGTGATCGGGCTGCCCTGGTCGAAGGCCCACGATGAAGCGGAGCGCATGGAGCACGCGATTTCTCCGGAAGTCGAAGCTTTGCTGCTGAAACGCTTTGGCGATAAGAAGAGCTGCCCGCACGGAGTCCCGATGCGCGGCGGCATCGCCAAGCTCCGCAAGCAGGGAGCGGTGCTGCTCTCCGATCTGCGCGCGAATGATAAGGCAGAAATTATTTGCGTGTATGAAAAGGACGCGCAGTTCTTGGAGTTCCTGGAGAATTTGGAGCTGCGGCCGGAGACGCACCTAGAAGTGAAGAAACGCGAGTACGACGAAACGATCACCTTGCGGGCGCACGGACGAACCATGCATCTGGGAAAGCCGGCGACTACGAGGATTTGGGTGCGGAGAGTTAGTTCGTCGAGCTAGCGCGCGATGGCGGAGTGGTTTGACTTCTCTGCGGCCAGCTCAAGAAAGCGCTGATGCACGGTCGTGTCGTCCGTGAGTTCGGGATGAAACGCAGCGGCCAGAATGTGCTCCTTCTGCACTAGCGCGGGCTTCCCGGCGTATTCGGCCAGCACCTCAATGCCGGGGCCGACGCGCTCGAAAATGGGCCCGCGAATAAAGACCATTTCCATCGGCTCAGATTTCAATGTGGATGGTCCGCTGACTACATCGCTGTGAACCTGCCGGCCGTATCCATTGCGTAGGACAGTCATGTCCAGCAGTCCCAGCGATTCTTGGTGTGGATTCTTCACTTCGCTTGCCAGCAGAATCGCCCCCGCGCAGGTTCCGAAAATGGCTTTGTCCTCCGCCGCGAATTTCTTGATTGCCTCGTACAAGCCCTCTTCTTGCAAGAATTGCAGCTGCGTCGTACTCTCGCCTCCCGGCAAAATCAAGCCATCGCAGCCTGCGAGATCCTCGCGCGTGCGCACTTCGACGCTTTCAATCCCCATGCCGGCCAGCATCGCCGCATGAGCCGCAAAATCTCCCTGTACCGCCAAAATTCCAATCTTCACTTTTACTCCGTGTTGTAGGGGCGCCCTTTAGCGCGCCCTGGTGGCAGAGCCAATTTAATTTTGAGCTGTGCTCTTCGCAGAACAGGCTTCACCAACCGCGCGTCGAGAGCAGGTCCTTCTCTTCAAGCTGCCGAACGTCCAGACCGCGCATTGCCTCGCCAAGTTCCTCGTGCGCTTCCAACACAGCCTTTGGATCTTCGAAATGGGTTGTCGCCTTCACAACCGCCTTCGCGCGCGCTTCCGGATCGCTGGACTTGAAAATTCCAGAGCCAACAAAAACCGCCTCGGCGCCAAGCCGCCGTACGAGCGCCGCATCCGCTGGCGTCGCAATTCCGCCCGCGGAAAAATTCGGCACCGGCAGTTTGCCGGTCTTGGCCACCTGCCGGATCAAATCCAGCGGCGCGCCTAGTTCTTTCGCCTGATGCATCAGTTCGTCATCGCGCAGCGTCGTGAGCTGCCGCATCTGGCTCACAATTGTGCGCATGTGCCGTACCGCTTCGACAACATTGCCGGAACCGGCCTCACCCTTGGTGCGAATCATCGCCGCGCCTTCCGCAATGCGCCGCAACGCCTCGCCCAGGTTGCGTGCACCGCAAACAAACGGCACGCGAAAATCGTGCTTCCACACGTGATTCTCTTCGTCCGCGGGTGTGAGCACTTCGCTCTCGTCGATGAAGTCGACTTCCAGCGCCTGCAAAACTTCCGCCTCCGTAAAATGGCCGATGCGCACCTTGGCCATCACCGGAATGGTCACGGTCTTCATGATCTCCCGGATGATCTTGATCGAGGCCATGCGCGCCACTCCACCCTCTTTGCGAATGTCCGAAGGCACACGCTCCAGCGCCATCACCGCGCAAGCGCCGGCCTTTTCCGCGATTTGCGCCTGCTCGGCGTTGGTGACGTCCATGATCACGCCGCCCTTTAGCATCTCCGCCAGGCCAACCTTCACGCGCCATTCATTGGCGGTGTTGCCGCCATTTCCGCTGCCGTTTACTTTCTTCGCGTCCATGTCACTTCTCCTCTCCGCAATTCTTTTTAAAATTTATGCTCTGCGGCTAAACTCTTTTTTCGCCGATTATCACAAATCGCGCTTTGCCTCGGGCCAGAACATCGCCGGCTGAATTCCGTATCTCGCCAACGTGAAACAGATTCCGCCCTTTCTGCTCGCCTTCTTCCCAGCCTTCCACAATGATTTCGTCTTGCACAATCACCGGCTTCAGATATTGGATGGAAAGTTCCGCGGTCACGGCGCGGACTTCACGAAACCGGCAAACTTTTCCCATCGCTTCATCCAGCAGCGTAGCGATGATTCCGCCGTGCCCCACGCCTCCGCCACCCTGATACCGTTCCCCCAAAACAAATCGCCCGACAATGCGGCGCTTCTCGTTGTCTTGCACGAATGTGAGTTTCATCCCGCCGTCGTTTGCGCCGCCGCAGCCGAAGCACCGATTTTCCGGATTCGGCGCCAGCGTAACCGTGGCCGTATTTTCCGCTGAGCTCTCTGTGCTCTTCACTCCGTGTCCTCTGTGTTAAATCTTATTTTTTGAATTTCGCTTTTCTTCAGACTAGCGCGACACGGCTGCGCTCGGCTCGGCGCACGCCGCGCTGCCGCTTGCGCATTTCGATCTTCAGCAATTCCGCCAAGACAGTCACACCGCGCACAATTTGCTTTTCATCCAAACCGGCGTACCCGAGGCGCAACGTGTTCGGCAGCGGATTCTGCGCGTAGAAATAACGGCCTGGCGCGAACAGGACTCCACGCTCTTTCGAATGAATCAGCAGCTCGCTGGCGTCAAATCCAGGCGGCAATTCCAGCCACAAACACATTCCGCCTTCCGGACGCGTCCAGCGCGTCTCTTCCGGCATGTGCTTGCGCAACGCTTCATCCAGCGCCATGAGTCGCGAAGCGTATACTTTCCGCATTTTTGCCACGTGCTTGGAGAACATTCCCCGCCGCAGAAATTCCGCCAGCGTGGCCTGTGCCAATTGGTCCGTGTGCAGATCAGTCGTCTGCTTTACTACGCGAAGCCGCTCAATGGCCACCGCAGGCGCCACAATCCAGCCCACGCGCAATCCTGGGAATGCCACTTTCGCAAAGCTGTCGATGTGGATGACGATATTCGAACGGTCCAACTGCTTCAGCGAAGGAATCCGCTCTTCCCGCGCGTGCAGTCGCGCGTAAATATGATCTTCGACCACAGGAACTTGGTGGCGAGATGCCAGCTCCAGCACCTTTCGGCGTGAAGCCAACGGCATCGACGTTCCCGTAGGGTTTTGGAAATCCGGTGTGAGCACGATTAGCTTTACGCGGTTTGCGGCCAGGGTCGCTTCTAGCGCTTCCAAATCGAGTCCCAGAGACGTGCCAGGCTCGGCATGCGTTCGAATGGGCACGCCCAGGCAGCGTGCGCGGGTTCCACCGAAAATCGCGACGGCGCCGGGATACGTCGGATTCTCCAGAATCACGGAATCGCCGGGCCGCACGAACGCTTTGCCGATCAAGTCGAGGGATTGCTGGCAACCGTCCGTGATCAGAAGATTTTCGTCGCGGGCCGGGATGCCTTCGTGATCCAACAGCTCCAGCAGCGCCTCTTTCAACGGCGCATATCCGTCGGAGGGGCCCAGGTTAAGCACGTCGGTGGCTTCGCGGCGCAGCACCGCGTTCACGCAGATCTGCAATTCATCGATGGGGAAAAATTCTTGCGCTGGCCGCGCCATCACAAACGAAAGAGCATTTTCGGGGGCGCTGGCGGTCAAGCGGGATAGCACCTCTTCGCCGCGCTCGTCGGCAAATAGCAGCTCCCAGCGAATTCCGTTGCCGCCGCCGTTCAAAACGGGGGGCGCAGGCGGGGTAATCTTCAGCCCGTTTCCATTGCCTTTGATGAACGTGCCACGGCCTACGTGTCCCTGAATCAGGCCCTCTGATTCCAATTCGGCGTAGGCGTTCGCGACTGTGGTGCGGTGGACGCCAAGCATGATGGCCAGCTCGCGGCTTGCGGGGATGCGGTCGCCCGGGCGTAGGTCGCCAGCATGCACCAGCGCGCGTAGTTGGTCGCGCAGTTGGACGTATAGAGGGACGTGACTTTCGGGCTGGAGATGGACAGGAAGCATTGGCTCTCCCCTAGAAGCCAATTGTACACGACATTGGCCTGTTACAAGAGCCAATTTGTCTCCCAGCCAGTCGACCTGTTAGCGCCCGCGCGAAAAGCGGTGATTGGAGGCGCCAAGACGCAGGGGAAAAGCCGCAGGGCTCCGCAGACTCCGCCCTGAGCTACAGGACCGCTTCTACTCCCTTGGCGGGTGGTATCCGATGCGGCCGTTGGCCTCGCCTGCCTCTAACTGGCGTATGCAGAGTTGCGTCAGGTCACGGTCATCGCACTGGTAGATCTGCGCCATAGGCAAGTTTTCTGGCTGCACGACGTATTCCCCCGCTTCCATTTCCTGTGACGTGTCGGTGTCTCCGATGTTTAGGGGGCTGTCGTTGCCCTGGACGCGCACGCGAAATTGTTGCGAAGGCGGCTCGTAGTTTTGGAAGCTGAAGCACTTGCTCACGCAAGCGCGATCGACCATGTGCACGATAAACGGCAGCCGGGAGTCTGGAGGCGCCCAGATCGTCGCCGTCACCCTCTCACCTTTCGGCAATGTCGCGACGAGCCGCTCGATCTGGGCTTCCATGCGATTGAGCGTCCCGGTGTCCTGGTACAAGAACGAGAAGAATACAATCGCAATGACGGCAAATCCCGCCGCGTACCATTTTCGCGGCTGCATCAGCGCCAAGAC
>Ga0210410_10005621_pt1 | contig 10902 bp, 14 predicted proteins | sample IncBWC4MmetaG_FD_161058 | JGI IMG/M metagenome (GOLD analysis project Ga0210410, IMG submission 161058) | Forest soil microbial communities from Barre Woods Harvard Forest LTER site, Petersham, Massachusetts, United States - Inc-BW-C-4-M | ecosystem: Environmental > Terrestrial > Soil >... | reverse complement strand
TCCGCGTGTCCACATCCGCGACGCTCGGATCAGCTTGCTCGGGACTCATGTATCCGGGTGTGCCAACAAATCCCGCCTCGCGAGTGAATATGGTCTCGCCGACGGGCTGGCCCAAGACGTTTTTGGCGATTCCGAAATCGATGATGCGCGGCGTCGGCGCTCCATCAACGTCGATGACCAGAATGTTTGCAGGTTTCAGGTCGCGATGGATGATGGCTTTCTGGTGCGCGTGTTGCACGCCTTCACAAACTTTGACGAAGAGTTCCAGGCGCTCGCTGATTTTGAGCTTCTTTGCGTCGCAATAGTCGCTGATTGGCAAGCCCGGAACATACTCCATTACAAAGTAGGGCTGGCCCTCGGACGTCGCCCCCGCGTCGAAGACTTTGGCGATCGCGGGATGGCTCATAATCGCCAGCGATTGCCTCTCAGCCTGAAAGCGCTGCAGCAGGCTGTCGTCGTACAATCCAGCTCGAATGAGCTTGAGCGCCACCTGGCGTTGCAGTGGGATGGTTTGCTCCGCGAGCCAAACTTGTCCCATGCCCCCTTCGCCGAGTTTTCGGATTAAGCGGTAGGGACCGATCTCAGAGAATCTCTTGGCTTCACCGGGTACAGGCGAAGCGGCGGAAGAATCAGGGTCTAGCGTTGCGTCCACATCGAGAGGTGGTCCCGTGACGGCGTCCGATTGCGGCGTAGCGGCAGAGGACGGAATGCCCTTCGCGGGTTCGTCGGATTTGTTCATGTTTTCCTCGCCAAAGCGGAGGGCAGAATTGGCGAGAGTCTACCACGGGATTAAGAAAGGAAGTGGTGCGGCGTTAGGATTCCCAATTCCAGTTCGCGAATTGTTCGCGCAGCGCGATTTTTTTGAATTTGCCCACACTGGTGCGGGGAATGGCTTGCGTTTGGGGCGCGATTCATCGCCCTGTAGTGGCGGGTCTTTAGACCCGTTCTTGGACTGCGGGAGCTTGTTCCCGCTTTTCTTCCGCGTATCGCCCTGTCCCGAAGATCCCTAAAGCGATTTGCGAGGCTGATGCAGCTTGATCGGCAGGACCTTGGCGTACGTCGCGAAATCCGGATCCGTCGTGAAAATGGCCCAACCCCTTTTGATGGCCACCGCGCAGATCAGAATATCCACCACGAAGACCGCGATACCTTTGCTCCGGCACTGGTTGCCAAACTTGGCGGCCTCCTCGTAGTCCGCTCTGTCTATCGGTTCGTCGTCAAACGCGTGGAGGTGCGCGCGCAGCTTTTCATACTGCTCCGCGGTCTTCACTCCAGAAAGCAGCTCCTGCCGAACCACCCCGATCAACGCGGTCCGGCCTTCTCCAATCAGTTCGCTCAACTCCGCAACGATCAATTTTTCTTTCGCGCTTAGGGCTTCGCTTTTTCGCCGCAAGGCCAGCGACCACACCGAAGTATCGACAAGAACCTTCACCGGCGTTTCGCGGCGCGTTCCCGTTTATAGTCATACGCTGGATCGTAATCGATGGTGCCAAACAGACCCAGCACCCGTTGCTGTTTCCGCCGCTGCACGTATTCCGCCAGCGCCGCATTCACCGTTTCGCGCTTGGTCCGGTGCCGCCCCGCCTTTTGCGCTTCCGCCAGCAACCGATCATCAATGGCCAGATTCGAAGGCACAACTCTTTCTCCTACACAACAATCTACACATGATAATGTGTAGCGTCAAGGCTTCACGCCGCGAAGCCAAATGCCCCGATTTTAAGCGAAGTTAAAGCGAATCTCTTTTTGGCTCGCGTACAGGCTCCGACGCCAGAAGCTGTTCTTTGTTTATAATAGAGGTGTATCTTTATCACCTCTTATGCCGTCCTCACTGGAAAACCAAAAGCCAAAGTGGCTAGCCGAATCTCTCCGATTGACAGTCTTTGTTCCTCCATACGTTCAGCCCCAAGGTGAGGGATTGTGGGGAGAGATAATAGGAACAGCCCCCGAAAACAAGATGGCAAAGCCATCACGCGGAGAGTTTGTTGAGGCCGGGCTTGTCCTGGGCAATACGCTTACGCTGTCAATCCAGCCTGGGCGAATTGATTGGATTCTTAGTCCAAATCTGTCATCTGAAGAAGACCTAGATGGCGTCAAATCTATCGGAAAGCCCGAAGAGGCGGCGAAAAGCTTTTCGGAAATCGTATCGAAATGGCTTCCGGATTGTCCCAGTTCGGTTCGTTTGGCTTATGGTGTGGTTTTACTTGAACGGGTTGAGAGCAGAGAAGAAGGTTATCTACGCCTCCGTGATTTGATTCGTTCCGTCCAGATTGATCCGAAGTCCGAAGATTTTTTCTACCAGATCAACAGACCGAGAGAATCGACAAGCGTGGAGGGTATGCGCCTGAATCGCCTCTCAAGATGGTCGGTTGCCTCGTATCAACCAGTTAGATTTTCATTCACGATTCAACAGAATCAGCCAGCGCACCCGTCGATGTATGCGCACAGCGGCGTCCAGACGATGGCGTGTCGGGCTGAGCTTGATTTGAGTACTCCGGCAACTACTCTTGTTGAACTGCCCCACGACAAGGTCAAACCGATTTGCTCCGAGTTTGTCGATCTTGCATTGGAGATTGCCCTGCGAGGGGACTTGCCATGAGCCTTGCCCAAACCTCACCCTTCAATATTTGCGACACAAGCCTTGCCTCAGCAGAATCGAGCACGTCAGTTGCTCTCCATGAGAGGATCGATTTTCTACTCCGCGGAGAAGAAAAGTCTTCGACGGCACCCCCGACGCGGACGGCAGCGGGCGCGCCAAGAGTCGAACCGGGCGCGAACTTGTGGTCATTTTGCAATGCAGGCATTTATATTAACGAAATCAGGGGGGCTTCTCCGGACAAAGAAGTGATGGTTTCTTCTCTTTACAGTCCCAACGTTACTGCAACAATCGTGGCCCCGTCGCAAGACCTTTGGGTGACTCCAGACAAGATGTTTGGCGTTGGTTTGACTTATCCGACGAGTTTCGTCGTTGCCGTACCCATGCTCCGTCGATTGACGCTAATCGAAAGATTGTCGCATGAATACGCAATTGGCGAGTCTACGAAGGTCTTGGGCTTCATACAACGCAATCAACTTGCCGATGTTCTCATCGATGCCGTTGAGCCGATTAAGAAAGCGTTTGGAGAATCTCTGACGAGAAGACTAACTTTGGCTGAGGATGACGAAGGTTCCCGCACGTTGTTCTGCCTAGTAAAATTCCCCGGAAGTCTTGAGCAAGCCCAGCAGGCTTTGCGTTCGTTTGATCGAAATTGGTGGTTGGAAAATGCAAGAGATTTCGGATCGAAATTGAATTTTGATTTTGAGCTTGCCTAGATGCCATTTGACTGGATGGAGTATCTGACACTAGCTCAAACGCTCGCCGCAAATGGGGACGAAGCGTCCAAGAGGACCGCTATAAGTCGAGCCTATTACTTTGTCTTCCATCTCGCATATGCGCGCGCCGAGCGTAATTGTGGCAGAAAACCGCAAGGCCCCCCTGGTACGCATGAATGGTGTTGGGACAAATACTCAAAGAATGCGGATATTGCTTGCCGCGCGGTCGGCATTGAAGGCACGCGCTTGAAGCGGCTGCGTCACGATGTGGACTATAGAAGCAGCACCATAACTCGGTTAGACGATGTATGTAATTGAGTGTTGGCCGACGTGCAGCAACTTCATGCCAATCTAGGCGGTTTGAATCCTGTTCTGCCTTAAAACACGACAGCCACGTGCCGCCCCCTGCGGTTCTCAAGGTGCGGGTTTTGACTTCAACTCCAATTTCTCGAACACTCCAACCCGGAACCCTTGAACGGCTTACCGCTACGGGCAACCGAAATGATCCACCGTCACTTGCCACTTATACGCCACTGAAATCGCTATGTTCATAATTCTTCCGTTTGTGTTCATTGCATGCTAGTGTGTTTGCGAGGGCAAACCATGCGCACAGCGAGGCCAGGCCTTTCGCACAAGCACTTCAAGCTTGACTCCGGAAAGATCCGCCGCGCCCAGAAAGTCTTGCGCGCCAAAACCGAGACGGAGACCATCGAGCGCGCGCTCGATGCCATCCTCGAGGAACACCAACGCAACCAACTCGTTGCTGAAGCGAACGAACGCTTTGTGACCAGTGGAATTACCATCAAGGACGTCTACGGCAAGCTGGCAAAATAGATGGGCCCGGTTCTTTTCGATACGTCGTTCTACATTGCCGCATTGCGCGAGGGCGATGCCGCTGTGGTCCAGCTTCGAAGATTCTCCCCGACAACTCCGGTTTGGCTCAGTTCCATCGTCCTCGCGGAGCTTTATGCCGGAGCAAAGCCTCGCGACGCTCGCATTGTCGAGCGCTTGGAGCGCGACTTCGAAAGAGCGCAGCGGATTCTCGTGCCCAACCTTCGCGATTGGGCGCAAACCGGGAAGCTTCTCTCCCGGCTCGCTCTAAAGTATGGCTACGAGCAGATTGGTCAATCCCGCCTCAGCAATGATGCCTTGCTCGCGATGAGCGCCGCGCGCACCGGTATGACCATCATTACCGTGAACGAGCGCGATTTTTCGCGACTCGCCGAGTTCCGCCCCTTTCGCTGGCAGGTCTCCCTGCCTTAGCACGCCAGATCGAAAAACATTCGGGCACGCGCCGCACACGAATGGCGAACGCTTCGCCTAAAACTCCTCCGGCCACTTTCGCCCCGCGTGCATTTACTGCAAGAATCTCAACCTCGGCTCTGCTCACCCGGTAAGCCACTAGGAAGGGCGTTCCTTGGACAACCAGCTCCCGTGTTCCCTCGACACGGCCTTCCTGGCCGGCCATCGGGTGCTTCGCTAGCATTTCTGTGCTTTTCCAGATTCTATCGGCGGTTCGAGCCGCTGCTCTGCGATTGTCGGCCGCAATGTAGTCATAAGCGCTGACGAGTTGTTCCCTAGCGGGAGTGGTCCAGCGCACGCGCATCGTAATGGGCTACTTGGCTCGCCTCATTCTCGCGATCAGCCGTTTCATTTCGGCCTGCGGCACGAAGTCCCCGGCTTTCGCCGCGCGCAGCCCCTTCTCGATGAGCTTGATGTGATATGCGTTCAGCTCCAGGTATCGTTCCACCGCCTCGTTCAACAGATAGGTCCGGTCTCGCTCCATGGTCTCGGCAAGCGCGTCCAGCGTTTCCACTTTTTCTGCCGGCATCCGGAAACTGATCGTTTTCAGTGCACTCATAATACGCCATCATACGCCGTAATACGGAGAACGAAAAGCAGAATTCCGGCCACGACGGCTTCCCGCCGCCAACAACAGAATCACCCGCCGCCGCTCATCACCCGCTCGCCACTCGCCACTGCCTTGCTACTCCCACTTCCAATCCGCGAACTGCTCTCGCAGCGCGATCTTCTTGAATTTCCCGACGCTGGTGCGCGGGATGGCATCGAGAAAAACGAACGCGTCGGGGAGTTGCCACTTGGCGAAGGACTGCGCGAGGAAGGCGCGCAACTCCTCGGGCGTGGCGGTGGCGCCTTCTTTTAGAACTACCGCGGCCAGCGGGCGCTCCTGCCACTTCGGATGCGGGACACCGACCACCGCGGCCTCTCTTACCGCGGGATGGCCCATCAGCGTGTTTTCGATGTCCACAGAGCTGATCCACTCGCCTCCGGATTTCACCAGATCCTTCGCGCGATCCACAATTTTCACGAATCCTTCTTCGTCGATGGTCGCGACATCGCCAGTTTTGAACCAGCCATCTTCCGTCCAGCGATGCGACTGGTCCGGCGCGTTGTAGTAGCTCCCTGCCACCCACGGACCCCGCACTTCCAGCTCTCCCGGGGTCACTCCGTCCCAAGGCGATTCCACCGAATTTCCATCCGGGCGTTCGGAATGCGTCACGCGCATTTCGACCAGGGGGGAGGGCCAGCCTTGTTTGGCCCGGACTTCGTACTGCTGGTCGGGAGTCCAGGCGTGCATGTGGCGCTTCAGCCTGCCCACGGTAGCCAGCGGCGTCGTTTCCGTCATGCCCCACAAATGCAGAATGTGCAAACCATGTTCATCGAGCGCGCGAATCAGGCGTTCTGGCGGAGCAGTGCCTCCGCACACGATGCGCACCGGCGAGGGAAACTTCCAGCGGCCGGGATGTTGCTCGAGCGCGGAAAGCACGCCGAGCCAAACGGTGGGCACGCCACAAGCAAGAGTCACCTTCTCCTGCACCATCAAATCCAGCACGTTTTCCGCATCCACGTTTGGTCCAGGAAGAACCAGCCGCGCGCCGGTCATCACGCATGTATAGGGGAGCCCCCACGCGTTGGCGTGAAACATCGGCGCCACGGGCAACACCGTGTCGTGATGGCTGATCGCGAAAGAATCCACGCCCGCTTCTCCGAGCGAATGCAGCACCAGCGCACGGTGCGAGTAAATCACGCCCTTGGAATTACCCGTCGTGCCGGAAGTAAAACACATGGCCGCGCCGTCGTTTTCGTCGATTGAGGGATAACGAAAATCGTCTCTCGCTCCGGCCAGCAGCTCTTCGTAACTCAGAAAATCGTGCGCGATCCCGCCGCAGTAGCTGGCCACGATCACGCGTTCGAACGGAACGTCGTGGCGAAACTTCTCGAAAATGGGGAGCAACACGTCATCGATAATCAGAAAACGGTCGCCGGCGTGGTTCGCGATCGCTGCGATTTCGTGCGGATGCAACCGGAGATTCAGCGTGTGCAGGATTCCGCCGGCGCAGGGCACGCCGAAGAACGCCTCCAGGTGGCCGCTGTGATTCCACATCATGGAGGCAACGCGGTCGCCAGAACGGAGTCCCAACTTCGTGAGCGCATCGGCAAGACGCCGGGCGCGGCGGTAAAAATCGCCGTAGCAAGTTCGAACAATCGTGCGGTCGGGCTTGCGCGAAACAATTTCGACACGCGAAAAAAGCTTTCCTGCGCGCTCCAGCAGCGTGGGGAGCGTCAGCGGAAAATCCATCATCGTGCCGCGCATGAGGACCTCGAAAAAAGTCTGGCTTCGCGCGCATGCTACCACCGATTGGCTGCAAATAGGGGAACTCCGGGGCGAGTGAGGTGGCGTTCTCGCCAGCGTCTTTCCGGTTGCAAAAGGGGTTAATTTTCGAGACCATGCCACTGACCGCTGAAGTACAGGTTTTGCGTCTGCGGTGGCTCGGCCCTCCGACTGCCCGTGTACGACAACTGTCTCTTTGGCGCGCTCCGCGACTCGCGTTTGGGTTCCGGGCAGAAGGAGTGGGCAGGTGAAGAAGCTCTATATCGGGAATCTTCCGTTTTCCGCGACGGAAGATCAGCTCCACGAGTGGTTCTCGCAGATCGGTGTTACTCCCTCGGGCGTCAATCTGATTCGCGACAGGTTTACTGGACAGTCACGTGGATTCGCATTTGTCGAAGTAAATAATGACGAAGATGCGGATCGCGCCGTCAATTCCCTGAACGGGCAAAATTTTGGCGGGCGAAACCTCGTGGTGAACGAAGCACGGCCCCAGGCAGAGCGCGGCGGTGGTGGAGGCGGCGGGCGCGGCGGCTACGGCGGTGGTGGAGGCGGCGGACGTGGAGGCCACGGCGGTGGTGGGGGTGGACGCGGCGGGGGTGGTGGCGGGCGCGGTGGCGATCGGGGCGGGGACCGCGGGGACCGCGGGAACCGCTGGTAAGAAAGCCTGCAGAAATAAGCTGGCGGCGTTCCAGCCCTTCGGGGCGCCGCATTATTCCTTCCGAGAATTGCTACAGTCTAGGTTTGCGCCCGGGTGTTGTTATCACATCTAATACTTAATCTTATTTAACACTTGCCGCTATCTATCGGGCAGGAATGCGTGTAGTATGCCCGCGAATTCCAAGCCGGTGTTTCGCGGCGCCGTGTACGCAGACGTCCCCCCGCAACGTCCTCACGCACGGCGGCGCATTCGGTCCGACTCCTAGCCGCGAAACAAATGGCCCCGTAACGTGTTTGAAACAACGAGCAAGGAAAATCCCTTGCCGGGTGGAATGTGAAGTATGGTTGGCGCCATGCAGGCCAGATTCGCCGGCCGCAGGCAGCCAGGTTCAAGACCCAGCAGTTGAAAAAGGCTGTGGGAACCTTATGGACTTGCGGTGCATCCAAGAGATTGAGTGGAACGTATTGGAATAATGTGGACCGCATCGCAGTTACCATAGCAATGACGACTTGGCACAAACGCGATTGGCAGCAATTTTATGAACTGGCGCGCCGGCCCTGGCAGCGTCACCGCCCGCCGCGGCCTGTTTACCCGACGGGTCTGAACCGGGTATTGCCTGCGCAAGGATTCAGCTTGTCTGAGCTGGATGACGCCGGCGTGGATCTCGATCTCGCCGAGCGCCTGGGATTGCCCGTGGATGCCGGACGCATCGGCGCGTACGGCCCCAATGTTACCGTGCTGCGTGATTTCGTGCGCTCTTCCCGTCAGCCTCGCTAGCCACGCAGCGGCTGGTTATTGCTTCGCTTCTTCATCGCCCTTGGTTTGAATGACCGTCAAATCGACTGATTGGGTGTCTCCCTCAGCGACACTCACCGAAACGCCTCTGGTCTTGAACGGTTTCATGAACTCGGGATCGTCCCATTCGTGTTCCTCGACGTTGTCCCAACTAAAAAGCTGATAATTACCCGGAGCTACACCCCGAAACTCGAACTTGCCGTTCGCTCCGCTGCGGACGGATTGGAAGAGCCGTTTTTGCTTGCGGTTGGCGTCGGCTGGAATCAGCGTAACCCACACGCCCGGCAACGGGACGGGGTCCGAATTCATCACTACGCCTTCGATATGCGCCCCATGGGAGCTCACGGTCAGTTCCAGAGTAGAGCCTGCGCTCGAACCAGGGTGAAAGCTGGTTAGGACATCGTCGGGGCCGTACCGCGCGGCTTTCAAATAGGCATCGGGGTCAGGACCGGTAATGTTCACGGAGTAGGTGTCCACGCCGACGTCTTTCAGTTCAAAGGAGCCGTCCGGCTGCACTTCGGCGGGGGAGGCTTCCTCGAAGATCTGCTCTTCCCGATCCAGAGAAACGCGCAAAGGAATGTTGGCGGGCGGCGGCTCGCCATCCCAGCTCAGATGGCCGGTGACGTTCACGCTGGGCTGAAACGCGAGATCGACGCCGTCCACATCCGCTCCGCGGACCTCGACGGGCTGGCGGGTGAATCGCGGTTTATCGCCGGAAAAGGCTAGGGCGATTACATCGTAGGAGCCCGGGGCGACCTGATCGATGTCGTAAGTGCCGTCCTTGGGGTTGATGGCCGCGGTCTTCTCCGGCATGGCGGCGGTCAGTTGGCCGTTGCCATTCTTCAACATGACGGCCCCGCCGAAGCGTGAATTCGCCGAAGAAATTCCGGTTACGCGGCCACGGACATGGAACATGCTGGAGGGTTGCAGAGAAAAATCCGTCGAACGAACTTCGGCTCCGGGATCAACACTGATGAAGGCCGCCTGGGAAGGATCGGTGGTGCCAGGGAAATAGGTGGTCACCAGTCCTTCACGCTCTTCGCGGTTCAGGACGACACCTTTGGTCGCGACGCGCATCATCGGGTTGGATTCATAGCTGGCGCTGAGCAAGTACTTTCCGGGAGGCAAATTGAAGAGCCGGTATTCTCCGAGGTCATTGGTCTCGACGCTGCTGGCAGGCACGAGCGTGCGTTTGCCCTCGTTGAAGCTGGTGAGGAGCGCCGTAACCTGGGCTCCGGGGAGAGGTTCTCCATTCTCATCGCGAACATGCCCGGTGATGACGGCGGCCGGAGTCAGACGAAAGATGAGGTCATCTAATTGTTTGCCGGGGGCCAGACTCAGGGGCACACCGGGATCCGTCGGTTTGCGAGCGCCATAGGACTCGGTCATATAGCCGTTCCGGGACACATTTAGGGAGTATTCGCCGGGAGGGACGTCCTTGATGCTAAAGGAGCCGTCGGCCGCTGTGACGGCGCGGAGCTTTACATTCGCATCGCCTTCGTAGTCGAGGTTCACGCGCGCGAAGTGGATCGGTTCGTTGCTGCCCTTGCGAACCACAACCCCGGCGACTGTGCATTTTCCCGTTTTGGAAGCGGCATCGTCCTGCAAAGGGGAAGAATCTTGTGCCCAAGCAAATGGGCTGACGAGCAACCCGGCGATGAGGAGAAGAGTGACGCGGCGCAAGGCCACCTCCGGTTCCGTAAGTATACAGGAGGAAAGGATGTAGCCCACCGGCAGGTAGGTTGGCCAGACCAACTGTGTGAGGATGCAGACGTCATTCAGGTAAGACATAGCTGAATTTTCTCTTTTTTCTTGCCGCATTTTTCTGGGGCGCCCAAAAGCGAGGGCTGCTGCTTCCAAAGCGAGCGGCTGCTTTATGGGAGGGAACCCAATGGTGTGAGGGCGGAACCGGGAAAGCAGAAGCCGCGAAGCTGCAGGACGCAGGAATTAGCCTGAAGCAGTGCCCAGAAAAATGAGCGGCAGAAAAAGGCTGGCCTACTGAACTGGGAAGATCGGTGCGGTATCGGCCGAGCTATGTGAGCAGCTAAAGCGGAACACAAGAGATCAGCTATCGTGCACCATCGCTCCAGGTTCGACGATGGGGCTCGATTCGAGTGCTCCGACGGTGAGCGGTGGATGGCTGTGGCAAATGCGCTCGGTCAGCGCGGTTCGAAGTGCGTGACGGCAGCCCCATGGAAGTCGCCGCTGATGGCTTCGGGAGTTAGGAATTTCAGTCGAGGACTGTCTCAATGAACGGGCCGTAAACCCAGCAAGTTCATGACTCGCGCAGGGCAATCATTGGGTCCACCTTGGTCGCGCGCCGGGCTGGAAGGTAGCTGGCTAGAACGGCAACGGCAAACAAAAGCAGAGGAACGATCACAAACACAGCCGGATCATGCGGGCGCACGCCGTAAAGCAAACTGCCCATCAACGACGCAGTGGATGCAGAAACGACCATGCCGGCCGCAATTCCGAGGCCCGCCAGCACTATACCCTTTTGCAAGAA
>Ga0210410_10005620_pt1 | contig 10903 bp, 7 predicted proteins | sample IncBWC4MmetaG_FD_161058 | JGI IMG/M metagenome (GOLD analysis project Ga0210410, IMG submission 161058) | Forest soil microbial communities from Barre Woods Harvard Forest LTER site, Petersham, Massachusetts, United States - Inc-BW-C-4-M | ecosystem: Environmental > Terrestrial > Soil >... | reverse complement strand
GACGGCGCTGATTGCGGTGCCGCGGATGCTCGATGTGGTGCATTCGGGAATCGAACGGGAATTCGAAGCGCAGGGCCAAACGGATTGGTTGAAACGCACGTTCGAAAAGGCCAATGGAAGGAAATTCTTGCGACGCGCCTGGATGTTTCGCCGCATCCATCGCCGCTTGGGCTGGAACTTTTGGGCTTTCATTTCCGGCGGCGCGGCGCTTTCCAATGAAACTGAGGATTTTTTCAAGCGCATGGGCTACGCGGTAGTGCAAGGCTATGGGATGACAGAGACCGCTTCACTCGTGAGCCTTAATCATCCGTTTCGCGCGACGCAGGGTTCGATCGGGAAAGTACTGCCGGGGCGCGAATTCAAGCTCGCCGAGGATGGAGAAATCCTGGTTCGCGGGGAAAGTGTTTCGGCGGGGTATTGGGAAAACGGAGCGCCGGAAAAAACTTCAAAGGAAAATGACGGCTGGTTACGCACCGGAGACCTGGGCGAACTCGATGCGGATGGCAACTTGCGTTTTCGCGGGCGCAAGAAAAACGTCATCGTTACGCCCGCCGGGCTAAACATCTACCCAGAAGATCTTGAGGCCGCAGTTAAGAAGCAGGGCGGCGTTCGCGATTGCGTCGTTATTCCGCTGGATCGCGGCGGCAATGCAGAACCTTGCGCGGTTGCTCTTCTCGATGGCACGCCTTCGGACGCTAACGCGGCGGCGCGCGCAGCCGTCGAATCCGCTAATACTTCGCTCGCGGAATATCAGCGCATGCGCTCTTGGGTCGTTTGGCCCGAACCGGACTTTCCGCGCACGGCCACGGGCAAGCCACGCCTCTCGTTGATTGCCACCCGCGCAGTCGAAATTCTCAGCGGCTCCCAGGCGAGTCGCTCTTCCGGCGTAGCTTCGAACCCATTACGCGATTTGCTGACGAAATTCACGCCTTCCGCTGTTGGTGCAAAGCAACTCGAAAATGAGCTGAATCTCTCCTCGCTCGACCGTGTGGAGCTGATGAGCGCTCTAGAAACGAAGTTCCACGTGGAACTCAACGAAACGGCTTTCGCAAATGCAAGAACGGTCGCCGACGTTGAAAAACTGCTGCAACAGCCCGCGGCCCGCCACACGGAATACGTTTATCCGCGTTGGACGCAGCGTGAACTCGTACGCTGGTTGCGTCTGGCGCTGTACTACGCGCTAGTCTGGCCTGCGACGCAGATTCTGGGACACCCGAAAATCGTCGGTCGCGAGCATCTTCGTGATCTCCGCGGCCCAATTCTGGTGATTTCGAATCACATCACGCGCCGCGCGGACATTGGGCTAATTCTTGCCGCGCTGCCGCTGCGTTACCGTCATCGGCTGGCCACTGCGATGGGAGGCGAGACATTGCAAGAAATGCGGCACCCGCCGCGCGATTGGTTTTTCGCGAAGCGCTGGGCCTATGAACTCGGCTACTGGCTGGTCACCGCGCTGTTCCATGTTTTTCCGCTTCCGCAGTTTTCGGGCTTCCGCGAAAGTTTTCGCTTCGCCGGTGAATCGGTGGATCGCGGCTACAGCGTGCTGGTTTTCCCGGAGGGTCATGTGAACAACACGGACACGGGCGAGATGGCAGTTTTCCAAAGCGGCATCGGCCTCCTCGCGGAGAATCTCGGCATCCCCATCGTGCCCATGCGACTCGATGGCGTGTGGAAAATGAAGCGCGAACACCGCCGCCTTGCGCACTTCGGCGAGATCACAGTCCACATCGGCGCGCCGGCCAATTTTCCGGTGGGCACTCCGCCCGGCGAGATCGCGCGCACCTTCGAGTCTCTCGTATCATCTCTGTAGATCCGCAGCCCTCATGCGGTCGTGAACCTTTGGTTTTTCAGGAACAAGCTCACGTCGCTTGCTTCATAAAAGACGAGCATGATCCGCTCTACGCTTGTCTTTTGAGCCAAAAAAGATTCAATCGTTTCCGACACGACAGGTGCGGCTCGTTCTGGAGGATAACCAAAAGCACCTGTAGAAATGGCGGGAAACGCGATCGAACGAAGCTCCTTCTCGGCGGCAATGGCCAGCGAATTTCGATAACACGATGCAAGTGTCGCGCTATCGGGCTCTCGTCCAGGACGACAGATTGGTCCAACGGTGTGAATGACGTACCGTGCCGGGAGACGCCCTCCGGTTGTAATCACCGCTTCGCCGCTGGGGAGGCCCTTCGGGAAGCGGGTGCGGCGGATTTCCTCGCAGGCCTTCAGAATCTCGGACCCGCCTCTAGCGTGAATTGCACCATCCACCCCTCCGCCTCCGAGCAGCGTGCTATTAGCTGCGTTCACGATCGCGTCAACGTCCTGTTTCGTGATATCCCCACGTAGAACGCAAACGCGTTCCAAAAGGAAGGTCTTCAGGATGCGTGATCGGTCCATGGCGTTGACTTGACGCTTTAAAGTGTACCGGGCTACGCGGCTAGAAGCCTCTCTTTTGATTCTGTGGCAAAATAGAGTGTTGTCTGAGATGGATTTATGGCCGACCGTACAATCATTGCATTGGAGCGCCCCGCAAAACCTTCAAAGGGCTCCAAGAAAACCGCAGCGAACAATGAACAGCGCGAACGCGTTTTCGATGCGTTCCGGCGGTGGGGGTATTTGGAGGCGACGCTCGATCCGCTGGGCTTGTTTGAACCGCTGAAGCATCCGGACCTGGACGGGCTGACGGGCGAAGCGGCGGAGGAAGCGCGGGACATTTACTGCGGCACGATCGGCGCCGACTTCATGCATCTGCCGGAGCCGGAACGGCGGCGCTGGATCGCGGAACGCCTGGAAGGCCCCGCGGGCGAAGTGGACCAGCAAAAAATCCTGGAGCGGCTGATTCGCGCGGACTTGTTCGAACAGGTTTTGCAGGCGCGCTACCTGGGCACCAAGCGATTTTCGCTGGAAGGCGTCACGGCGCTGATCCCACTTCTTGATTCGATTCTGGACACGGCGGGGGAGCACGGCGCGGTCGAATCCGTGATGGCCATGAGCCACCGCGGGCGGCTGAACGTGATGGTGCACGCGGCGTGCAAGACGCCGCATGAAGTGGTTGCGGGTTTTGAAGACGTCGATCCGCGGAGCGTCCTTGGCGCGGGCGACGTGAAATATCACGTGGGTGCGACGGGTACGTACGTCACGACCACGGGCAAAGAGATCGGCATCCATCTCGTTTCGAATCCCAGTCACTTGGAGGCGGTCGATCCGGTTGCGGTTGGGCGGGTGCGCGCGAAGCAAACACGCTATGGATTGCGCGGCCCCTATGTGGACCGCTCGCCGGAAACGCTGAACAAAGTCGTTCCCATCGTGATGCACGGCGACGCGGCGTTCGCGGGCCAGGGCGTCTTTGCGGAAACGCTGAATTTCGCGGACCTAAAGGCGAACACGGTCGGCGGCACCATTCACATCATCGTGAATAATTTGATTGGATTCACAACGCGGCCGCAGCAGGAGCATTCTTCAAGATTTGCGTCGGACCTTGCCAAGCGGCAGTCGGTGCCGATCCTTCACGTGAACGGAGAAGATCCCGACGCGGTTGTGCGTGTCGGCAAGCTCGCGGCGGAATATCGCGCAAAATTCAGCAGCGACGTCGTTGTGGACGTCATCGGCTACCGGCGCCACGGCCATAGCGAAGTGGACGATCCAACCATCACGCAGCCGCTGCTCTACGAACGCATCAAGGATCATCCTGCGCTCTGGAAGATTTACGCCGAGCGCACCGGCATTGACTCGACGCTGTTGGCCGACGCCGTTCGCAAGGAATACGAAGAAGAGCAGAGCAAAGCGCGCGCGCTGAGAAAGATACCGCACCTGCGCAAGCTGCCCGACTACTGGACGCCGTATCAACATGGCCGCTATAGCAGTTCCTACGAAGTGGATACCGGACTCACGCCGGGGAAACTCGCGGAAATCACCGATGGCCTCGTTCGCGTCCCCGAGGGATTTCACATCCATCCGAAAATCGCGAAGCTTCTGGAACAGCGGGCGGAAATGGGGCACGGCAAGCGTGCGGTCGACTATGGCTTCGCCGAAGCTCTGGCGTTCGGCTCGGTGCTGCTCGAGGGGAATCCCGTGCGCCTCACGGGGCAGGATACAGAGCGTGGCACGTTCAGCCAGCGCCATGCGGTGCTCATTGACACGAAAACCGAGCACAACTATCTGACGCTCTCGCATCTCTCCAAGCAGCAGGCTTTCTGCGAGGTTCACAACTCCTCGCTTTCCGAAGCGGGCTGCCTCGGTTTCGAATACGGATTCAGCCGCGACTATCCCGAGGCGCTGGTTTTGTGGGAAGCGCAGTTCGGCGATTTCGCCAACGGCGCGCAGGTGATCATCGACCAGTTCATCAGCGCCGGTGAGGACAAGTGGAATCTTCCTGCAGGATTGGTGATGCTCTTGCCGCACGGCTACGAAGGCCAGGGGCCGGAGCATTCCAGCGCGCGCCTGGAGCGCTTCATGCAGCTGGCCGCGGAAGACAACATGCAGATTTGCCAGCCTTCGAACGCGGCGCAGTATTTCCACATGCTGCGGCGGCAGGCGCGCCGGCCCTGGCGCAAGCCGCTGATTGTCTTCACGCCGAAGAGCATGCTGCGCCATCCGGACGCGAGCTCAAATATTGAAGAGTTCACGAAGCCACGCTTCCTGCCGCTTGTTCCAGACAATGAAATAAAGGATGCCAAGCGCATCCTGATTGCCAGCGGGAAAGTGGGCCACGAGCTGCGCGGGGAACGCCGCCGCCGGAAAGACACGAGTACGGCGATTTTTTTCCTGGATCAGCTATACCCGCTGCCCCGCGCGGAAATCACCGCAGCCCTTGCCGAACATCCCCACGCGCGGGAGATCGTCTGGGTGCAAGAAGAACCCGCCAACATGGGCGCGCTCTTTTATGTATTGCCGCGCCTCGAACGGCTCGCAAAGGCTAGTGGCCTGAGTGTCCGTTCGGTAAAGCGCTCGGGGAGCGCCAGCCCTGCTACGGGCTCCGCCAAAGCCCATGAGTTGGAACAAAAGACGCTTCTGGCCCTCGCCTTCACGACCGCAAGCAACGATTAGGGCACCGGCGGGGGCAAGGGCGAACTCCAGCTCTCTCCGCAGTGTTCACACTTCATTCACATTCATGTAAACGCCGCGTTATCATGTCGAACCGCGCTCCTGCGACAATCAAGCGTGTTACCTCAAATCCCGAATGATCATAAACATCCCAATACCTATCGCAAACCGCCGACGTACGGTACACTTCCGCCAAGCCGGCGTGCGATGCGATCAACCAGCATGAAACGCGTACTGATCATCGAAGACGATCGCGATATCGTCGAACTGGTCCGTTACAATCTCGCAAACGAAGGCTTTCAGGTCAGTTCTGCGCAGGATGGCAGCACCGGCCTGAGCACGCTGAAAAAGACGCCACCTGATCTCCTGCTTCTTGACCTGATGCTCCCAAAACTTTCCGGCCTGGAAATCTGCCGGGAGATTCGCAGGGACGACTCACTGAATCGTCTGCCTATTCTCATGCTGACGGCGCGCGGCGAAGAAGCCGACCGCGTTGTCGGGCTGGAGATGGGCGCCGACGATTACGTGACGAAGCCGTTCAGTCCCCGCGAACTGCTCGCTCGCGTCAAGGCACTGCTCCGGCGTGCCGAGCCGCCCGCCGACGCGCCGCGGACCATCGAGGTTGGCAAGCTGGCGATTGATCCGGCGTCCTATCGCGTGAGCCATTCCGGAAAGCCGGTACCGCTCAGCACGCTCGAATTCCGGCTGCTCTATTACCTGGCTTCGCGCCCGAATCGCGTTTTCACCCGGGATCAGTTGCTGGATGCTGTGTGGGGAACGGATCGCTTTGTCACGCCGCGCAGCGTGGACGTTTACGTCCGGCGGCTGCGTGAAAAGATCGAATCCGATCCCGAAAATCCCCTGCACTTGAAAACCGTGCGTGGCGCGGGCTATTTGTTTGAAACCCGTGCGGCTTAACCTTTTCTGGAAACTCGGTTTCGCTTTCTTCGCTCTGCTGCTGGCAGTCTTGTTGCCGATTGATTTCTACGCCGAGCGTGCCCTGCGGCGCAATTACGAGCGCGCTGGCTTCGACGAGCTCAGCGCTATAGCGCGCATCGCACTCGCAAATCCACCGCAGGCCTCCTCTCTTTCTCCGTCGCACCCCGAAGAATCCGCCAACCTTCTAAGCTGGGTTGCGCGTATAGCCGCCAGCGGCGAGCGCGTCACCGTTATTACTTCGGATGGCCGCGTGCTGGCGGACTCACAATCCGACCCGTCGACGATGGAGAATCACGCCCAGCGCCCCGAGGTTCGTGATGCTCTGGCGAACGGGGAGGGGCAATCGAGCCGCCACAGCGTAACGATCAATCGAGATCTTCTGTATTACGCGGTGCGGCTGCCAGTGGCGGATGGACCTCCTGTAATTTTGCGTTTTGCGTTGCCGGCGCAGACAGCCGATGCGGAGCTCTGGGAATTCCGCCGGCGGCTCTGGCTGTCTTCCTTCGTAATGCTACTGGTCACGGGCGCGGCCTCGCTGCTGATTTCCCGGTCCTTCTCGGATCGCGTGGACCGGCTAACAAAGTTCTCACGCCGCGTAGCGGAAGGGGACTTTCGCCCGATTGAGGCGGACCGTTCCGGCGACGGCATGGAAGCTCTTGGGGTTTCGCTGAACGAGACCGCGGCGCGATTGGATCGCACCATTCAAACCCTGACCGAAGAGCGCAACCTTTCCTCGGCCATTCTCGGAAGCATGGTCGAGGGAGTCGCCGTAGTGAACGCCTCCGAGCGCCTAGTTTTTGCCAATCCCGGTTTTGCGGAGATCCTTAGCCTGGATGTGCCGCCGCAATCGGGGCGAGCGCTGGTCGAAGTGGTCCGGCAGACGGAACTCATTGAGGCCGTGCGAAAGGTCCTGAAGGGGGAACCGCGTGTGGAGGCTGAAATCGTAACGGGTACTCTACGCCAGCGCTTTTTCGCGGCCACCGTCGCCTCGGTACGCGCGGCGGATGCCTCGGGCGCGGTCATCGTGCTGCATGACATCACCGAGCTGCGCAAGCTCGAGCGCGTGCGGCGCGATTTCGTCGCGAATGTTTCGCACGAATTGAGGACGCCCCTCACCGCCATTCAGGGTTTTTCGGAAACTTTGCTCGCTGGCGCCATCGATGACCCGCAGAATCGCGTCCGCTTCCTCGAGATTATTCTCGAGCATTCGAAACGCCTGGCGCGGTTGACGGATGACCTGCTGATGCTCTCTAAAATGGACGCGGACCGGCTGAATCTTGAGATTAGCCGGCTGAGTGTTTCTCAATTTGTGGAAAGCTGCGTCGAGACCACGCAGCGCCCGGCGGCCGAGAAAAAGTTGCGGATTTCGGTCCATTTGCCGGAGCGTATGCCGGATATCGCCGCGGACCGCCAGCGCCTCTCGGAGATTCTCCAGAATCTGCTCGATAACGCCATCCAATACACTCCGCCGGGCGGCCAGATCATAGTCAGCGCCTCGGCCGACGGCGACGAAGTCACGATCAGCGTCTCCGACACCGGCATTGGAATTCCACAGGCCGACCAGCCGCGCATCTTTGAGCGCTTTTACCGTGTGGATGTGGCCCGTTCCCGTGAAGTGGGCGGCACCGGGCTTGGCCTGGCCATTGCCAAGCACCTCGTCGAGGTACACGGTGGCCGGATCTGGGTGGAAAGTGAAGTCGGGCAAGGCTCGCAGTTCCATTTCACCGTGCCGATTTTCGACACGGAACGCGCACCGTTGCGCAACGGGCGCTAGCTCCGGACAAGTGCCCGGCAGACCCTTTGTTCGCCCTAAGTCGCGTCTTTACCAGCATTTTCATCATTTTGTGAACAAGCAGTAACTATTTTTGGAGCAAGATTTTGCTCAAGAGCAGGAGTGTGACTACATTCTCTGCTTAGAAGGAGAACCGATGGGCTCTGCCGCTGGACTCACCGAAGTGGTGCTCTACGACACGCTGGTGAACTACCTCGTTTCGATGGCGCGGACTGTGGAAGGCGCGATGAACCGCGCGCTGGACGCCATTGTGAGCCTCGAAGGTCCCCGCACCGCGGCATTGCCGGGAGAAGTGTTTCTCCTGGAACCACGCATCAACGAAATGGAAATCGTGATTGACGAGCATGCCATCCGGCTGCTGCGCCGCGGATCGTTCACGGACGACGAAATGCGGCTGATCGTTGCGGCGTTGAAAATTACGAACGACCTCGAGCGAATCGGCGACTTGGCTGTAAACCTGGCGGAGCGCGTGGTCTCCCTGCGCGAAATTCAGGGTGCGCAAGTTCCCGAGGAGCTCGCCCCCATGGCTTCCGCCGTGCGCACCATGGTGAGCAAGAGTCTTGGCGCGCTCATTTTCCGCAACGTGGAAATGGCCACGCAGGTCCTTGAGAGCGACGACGTCGTGGATCAATACCGCGATCGCATTTTCGAACAGCTGCTCCAGCGCATGACCCAAGAGCCCACACTCGTGAGCCCGGGCCTGCAATTCATTTTGGCCACGCGCCACCTGGAACGCATCGCCGACCATGCCACAAACATCGCAGAGGACATCATCTTTTGGGTCCGCGGGCTTGATGTTCGCCATGGCCGCGGTTTTGCCGTCCGCCCGGAGCAGTCCGAGCAGCCTCCCGCGGGGGATTCGAAGATAACGGAGAATTTACACAGCCTTCATTCGGATGTGAACCCGGACTGCCACACTGAACGGGCTTGATCTTCACCTAACATCCTACCTTGGGGACCGGTGCACCCCTGGCACCGGTCCCTTTTCCCCTCCCGCGAAAAGCCCAGTAACATTCCGCAGGCATCCCCTTGACCGCTGCGCGCAGTCCTACTATCGTCATAAGAGAGTCCAAAATGTATTCGTTTGCTTCCAACGATGACAAAGCCGCCACATTGCGCTGGCGGGCGTGGACCTGTTTGCTCCTGGCTTTTTTCCTTCTCTACAATCCGTTTGCGGCTTCGCTGAGTCCGGCTAGCGGCCTGAACGTTTGCCATCCGGCAAGCAACCGCGCGACGGTCGGCGCTTCCGAATTGCAACATTTTTCGTTCGCGGACGGGCAGGACCGTCTCTCCGTACACGATACCGCTGCCGTACTAACCTTCACGTTTTCTCCGGACGTTTCCGCTCGGTCTTTCGCACGTTTGGCGCAAGTGCTCTCTCCGCAGCAGCAGTTTTTTGGCTCCAGCCTGTGGTTCAGGCCGCCGCCCGCTCTCTAATCGATTCGCTCTTCCCTCGATTATTTTTTGTCGCCGCAGATTGATGAGAACGGCGCCAATCGGTTCTATGGGCCCTCACGAAAGTTCTGCGGGTGTCTGACACCGGAGCACGCCACATCCGTCCGGCTTCACACCTCGCCCGGGATAAACGCATGACGAAAAAAAAGCTGTGGATTGCGCTATTCATTTTTGTCGGTGGCTCTTTCGCTGTATGGCGCTGGATTGCACGCCCCTCCGCCGAAGCCGATGATCGCGACCATCCGGCGCTCTCCACCGCGGCCGTGGCCATTGTGAAGCGGCAAGACTTGGGCAACACGCTCACGGTCTCCGGCGCTTTCAAGCCGTTTCAGGACATTGACGTGCACGCGAAAGTGGCGGGCTACATTCGCAAGATCTATGTGGATGTCGGCGACCACGTCAAAAAAGGACAGACGCTCGCTGTCCTCGAAGTCCCGGAACTTGCCGCCCAACTGGCCGGCGCCGATGCGGCGGCTCGCGCCGCGCAAGAACAAATTCGCCGCGCGCAGGGCGATTTGGATCGCGCGCAGTCAACTCATTCTGCAGCTCATTCGGCTTACAAACGGCTCAAGCAGGCCGCTGACTCGCAAGCGGGCCTCGTCGCGCAACAGGAAGTAGATGACTCGCAAGCCAAGGACTTGGAGACCCAAGCTCAGGTTTCTAGCGCGGAGGCGGCGCTGTCCGCGGCCAGGCAGCAGCTCGAGGTAGCGCAAGCCACGCAGAAACAGTACGCCGCTCTTTCGGACTATACGCGCATCACCGCGCCCTTTGCGGGGGTGATCACCGTGCGGTACGCCGACACCGGATCACTTATTGCCGCAGGAACTGCATCGACGACGCAGTCTACGCCGGTGGTGCGGCTCGCGCAGATTTCCGTGCTGCGGTTGGTCCTGCAGATTCCGGAGTCCGTAGCTCCACATATCCACGTCGGTGGCTCGATAAAAGCGCATGTGCAATCCCTGAATGAGGATTACGAGGGCAAAGTATCGCGGTTTGCGGATTCCCTGGACCAACAGACCCGCACCATGGAGACGGAAGTGGATTTTCAAAATTCCGGCGGCAGGATGATGCCGGGCATGTTCTGCGAGACTTATTTCGTTCACGACAAGAAACAGAATGTGCTCACGATTCCGATTGAAGCGGTCAATCGCGTTGGCGATGAGACTAGCGTGTTCGTTCTGGACTCGCAGAATGTCATCGCTGCCCGTCCCGTCAAGCTGGGCCAGGAAGGCGCCACGCATGTCGAGATTTTATCGGGCCTGAGCGAAGGCGAGCGCGTGATCGACGGCAATCTCGGCGAGTTCACGCCCGGACAAAAAGTCTTACCGAAGGTGGTTGAGGCTGGGTCCGCAAGTCAGGCGGGAACGCGCTAATGCCCAAGTTTGCGCTTGCTTATCCCTATTTCATCATCATGTTGTGCCTGGTCGTCGCTGTCGTGGGCGTAACAACCGTTATGCGCATGCCGGTGGACCTTTTTCCGCAAATCAACATTCCCGTAGTAGTTGTGGCTACGTTTTACTCGGGAATGCCTCCGCAGCAGATCGAAGCGGACATCACCAACACGTTCGAACGTTTTTTTACCCTGGGCAGCAATATCGACCACATCGAGTCCCGCTCTCTGACCGGCGTCAGCCTCATCAAAATCTACTTCAAACCCGGCACCGATTCGAACGCAGCGCTGAG
>Ga0210410_10005618_pt1 | contig 10907 bp, 26 predicted proteins | sample IncBWC4MmetaG_FD_161058 | JGI IMG/M metagenome (GOLD analysis project Ga0210410, IMG submission 161058) | Forest soil microbial communities from Barre Woods Harvard Forest LTER site, Petersham, Massachusetts, United States - Inc-BW-C-4-M | ecosystem: Environmental > Terrestrial > Soil >... | reverse complement strand
TAGTGGGGATTGCGAAATTGCGCGCTTTGGAGGATGTTTCGCGCGAGCGATAGGAGGCCTTCATGGCAACCATCAAGCGCACGACCACCACAACTTATCGAGCTCCGCAGCGGCCTGCGCCGCAGCCCGAGCAACCAATCTACGGGCAAGACAGCCGGTTGCCTGACGAGCCGAGCACCTTGCCGGAGTATGCGCCCGACAACCAGTGGCCCGACAACCCGCCCGAAGCCGAGCAGATGCCGGTCAGCGACGTCGTGACAGTCGGCGAAGAGCAACTGCAACGCTCGCGCGAAATGCAGGAGATGGGCATCGCCAATTGGGTTGCGGCGCATGACGAGCGCGATCCCGATCAGCAACCCCAACAGGTCGCCGGGGTTACGCCCCTGGAACGCTGATGGCGGATGACTACGGTTACACCGACGAGTTTGGGCAGGAAATCTTTCCGCCAGGGACGCGCATCAACGGCGTGCCGACCGCCACCGCGGCGCCGACGCCCGGAAGCGGGGATTGGACAACCCTATCGCGCGGCGGCCCGATTGCGATCCGTACGCCAAACTCCTCTACTGGTGCGCCAGCCGTTCAGGCGCCGAGTGCTTCGCAATTCCAACCGCCAGCGACCCAAACTCGCCCAGGCCTGTTGACTCCAAAATCAACAACCGGGGCGCCTGGATATCAGGTTCCAAATGTCAACCCCATGACTTTGCCGGGCGTCGGCGGCGGCCTTATGACCGGCGTTGGCGCGCTAAACGCCTTTCCGACGCCGACGCCAGAGCAGATGAACAAGACCCTCAACAATCCGCCATTGGCGGATGATCCTTGGCTTATCCATTCTCTTTCGAAGCTTTTCGGCGGCGGTCAAGCCGCGCCCGCCCCACAGGCTCAGCCGCAAACCGCTCCTGCGCCGGTTACCCAACAGGCCGCGCCGCTCGTTCCACCGGGTGGCGGCGGGGGTGGCTACGGCGGCGTCCCGCCAGGCGGTTTTGGTCCTCCACCGCCGAGCAACCTGCCGCCGTTTGTCCGCGGTCCGATCCCAGCCGCCATGCCGCAAGGGGCCGCGCCGCGCGCACCCCGAAGCTATAATCTCGGCTATGGGGGCGGAACACCCGCTGTAACCGCGCCGCCGGCCGCGCCGAGTCCGATGTTCACCACCATCGACCGGCCGAACGCGGACGTCGTCGGCGGGCCGACCCGGCCCGGCTACCTCTCCGCGGATCCGCATGAGCCTGGCGGTCCGGCGCGCATGGGCGCGCTCGACCTTTCCGGTCTTTTCAGCCGGGGCGCCGCGCCTCCTCCAGCTGGCGCGCTCGCGGCGCCAGGGGGCGCAGCGGCCGGAACTCCGAACATGAACAACGCCATGCTCGGAATGCAGCTGCAGAACGCCGGCATCCGCGGCGCGCGAGCGCCGATGGTTCAGCCCGCAGGCTTTTCGAACAAGAAGTTCTTCGGCAACCCGGCCAACTGGCAATATCCAAACATGCCGTTCTGAGGCAGTTCCATGAGCATGGATCGCGTCACCTTCGCCCACAAACTCGATCTGCTGGTCGATCAAAATCCCTTCAGCCCATCGACCGTCACCGCCGCCCTGAATGCCGCCGTCACTGCGCTCGGCGGCGATACGACAACTTACGACACGACGCTGCAGCGCGCGCCCACGGGACTGATCCCAGGTCAGCGAACCAACAGCAAATTCACCAACGAGCTCGCGCTGCTCATCAATCGCGGCAAGGCCGGCAACCTGACCGTCGCGACGATGGCGAGTCTTCTCACCGCTGCGCGGCCGACGCCGCCGCCGACCAACACCGCGGCGCCGGTTGTTTCGATCACCGCCGGCACGGGCGTTGCGGGCGCGACCACCCTCGGTTGTTCGACCGGAACATGGACGGGTTCGCCGACCCTCACGCGTCAATGGTTGCGCGGCGGCGCGACAATCGCGGGCGCGACCGGGGCGACCTATGTCACTGTCGCGGGCGATGCGGCGACCAACATCTCTTGCCGGGTGGCTGGCACCAACGCCGGCGGCACGGTGGAGGTGACCTCTAACGCGATTGCGATCACCTGATGCCCCATATCCTTGATGAAGCTGTTAAACAGCTGAAAAAGAAAGGCTGGGGCACGAGTTCCGCCTATGCGATCGGCACCTCGACTCTTCAAAAGAGCGGCAGCTTGAAAAAGGGTACGAACAAGCCGACAGCGAAGGGGATCAAGCGGGGCGCGATGACGCGCGCCGAACGACATAGGACCGCGCCATGAGCCTCGATAGAGTACAGAGCGAATCAGACGAGCGCGCAGTCAACAATGATGTGCGTCACCAATACCGCGTCCTCAACGACGCGGAGAAGCGCGACATGGTCCGCCTCAAGGATATGGGCGTCGAGTTCCTTGCGACGATCGACGTTTGCGTGCCGAAAGGGCGCGAGGCGTCGCTAGCCAAGACGAAGATCGAGGAAGCCGTCATGTGGGCCGTTAAGGGCCTAACCGCGTGACGTGCTGAACGCGCACGAAAAAGACGCGCTCAGATTTCAGATTGTGGAATTGGTCGAGGCCGACGAGCCGGAAGCGGTGGTCGCGACACTCAAGCGCATCGCCGAGCAGATGACGATGCGGGCGATGCGCCAGGGCGATCGCGACGAGGCGAAGCGATGGGACGCGCTCGCCGAGCGGCTTAGCCGCGTCTAAGGAACATATCGTGGCGCGCCGGCACGCAATTGCAGAAGCCCTCATGCGCGCCCGCCAGCTGCGCACCAAGCTGATTGTGCTGCTGACCAAGCATCTGCGGGATTCCTTGGCCATAGAAGTTCTGCTGCGCCAGCGCCTGCTGCATGCACTGCGCCTGCGCCATCGCCTGCAATTGTCGTGTTTGATATTGCGCCTGCAAGCGCAAGCGCGTTTCCTCCGTAATCTGATGAACGCTAAAATCCGGTCCCGCCGGCCGTTGCTGATCCTCTCGCCCCTGGTATCGCTCGACCAACACGCGCAATTGATCGCGTTCTCGCCCCAGAACTACCGCGACCGTCTTCGCCTCTGTGAGTTGGCCTTCGAGATCATCGATCTTCGCCTGGAGACGGGTCATTTCGACGTCGGGGTTGTGAAGTTTCGCGACGACGGCGCTGGTCATCAGAGCGAGGGTGGTCAAAATAGACATGAGGACAATCCCTTTCTCACTTGACTTCGTCTTTTATTGTCACATATTCAGTCCTCGAACCTCCATAGCAGGTTCCACTCAGAGGACTAAACGATGCTACGATTCAAAACCCAAGTTGCTGCCGATTACGCCGGCCAGAAGCTCGACAGCCTGTTAGAACGGGCGACGCAAGACACCAACGAAGTGGTCGAGCACAACGACATTCCCAGCGCCGTCGCCTATTTTGCCGAGTTGCGTGACACCGTCAAGGCGCTATCCGAAAAGATGGCGGCGCTGCAAAAGCATGTGGAAGGGCTTTCGTATGAGCTCCTGCCCACGATGTTTCAGAACCAGAACGTCAAGACAATCAAGATCAAAGATGTCGGCCGGGTGTCGATCAACGATCGCTGGTCGGCCTCGATGCTCAGCAAAGAGCAGGGCTTAAGCTGGCTGCGCGGATCTGGCAACGAAGGCCTGATTATCGAAACCGTCAACGCCCAGACGCTGGGCGCGTTCGCCAAGGACGAAGTCAAGGCCGGCCGATCGCTGCCTGAAGATATTTTCCGTGTCAGCGCCACGCCTTATGTCTCTATTACAAAATCATAATGGATTGGAAGAATAGAGATGACGTCGCTGCTTACAATCGAGCTTGGCGGGCCGCCAACAAAGAGAGGATCCGCGCCTATGAAAAGGCGCGAGGTATGCTCCCTAAGAACGTCGCCCTGCGCGCTGCTTATGCAAAAACCGAAGCTGGGAAAAAGGCCTTTGGCAAACACACTAGAGTTCAGCGCGAGCGCAGCCCTGAAAAATACAAGGCTCAGTATGCACTCACTAACGCTGTTCGACTCGGTCACATTGTCAAGCCGGAACTCTGTTCACGCTGTGGCAAGAAACGCCGCCTCGACGGTCACCACGCCGATTACTCCAAGCCGCTCGAAGTCGTGTGGCTCTGTCGACCTTGCCACAAGCTAGAACACGCATGAATTTCGAGAAGCCCCGCTACCGCCTCAAGGAAGGGATGTATCGCATCATGACCACCGATATCACCAAGCCTGAATCCTCCTCGGTCCCGGACTGGATGCGCAAGGCTTCGACCGGGGCTTCCTTCGGCAATATCGACGCCTCCGATCTCAAGCCGCCGCGGCTCATGGTCCTCGCCGGTCAAAGCCCGGCGGTGATGAACGGCACGCCAGGCGCGAATCCGGGGAATTTCTGGATCTCGATCCTCAACCTCAACCTCGGCCAGTCGGTCACCGGGACGCCGATTCTCTTGCGCAAGACCTATCAGCTGTGGGCCCCCAAAGTTGCTGGTTCAGAGCAGAAGGGACCGCTCGCGTCGGCCTCGGACGGGATCCATTGGGATCAGCCAAACCAGACCTTCAAGGTCAAATTTCCGCCTTCAATGGGCGGCGGTGAATATCAATGGAAGATCTTGAAGACCGTCTTCGAAAACAGGATGCATAAATTCGGTTCATCGCAGCCCGACGATCCAGGAAGCAAGCCGGCGGCTACGCTGACTTACGATGTGCTGTGGCTGATCGACTTGCCGAACAGCGGTAAGCAGCTCTGCGTCTTCACCAACGCGCGCACCGGCGTCACGCCGACTCAGAACTTCATCTCGACCACGCGCGCGATCGGCGTCGATCAGTATTTCCAGCGTTACCGGATCGTCGTGCAGAAGAAGACCGGGCCGAGCGGCGACCCTTATTTCACCTATGACTACCAGTACATCGGCAACCTGCAGACCGAAGAGGAGGGCAAGTTCACCCGCTCGCTCTACGACCAATATTCGAAGTCCGGATTTGTCACCGATTTCGAAGGCGAGGCCGACGACATCAATACCGAGCGGCGCACCGAAGGAACAGCGCGCGACTTCACCGACAAAATGGAGGACGGCGAAGAGATTCCATTTTGACGTCAAAGGGCGCCCCCAATGCCACAAATGAGTCCAGAGAACTACGTCAAGGTTACGGCGATCGTTAACCATGGGGTGATCAAGCTCGCCCTGCTCGACGCCTTCCCAGAGCTTTCGCGAAAAAAGCAGGAAGAGATGATGATCGAGATCATCGGTCTGATGGCGCGCCGGTGCGGTTGCGAGATCCGGTGGCTCAAGTTCGAAGAGGCGGATGGGGAATGAAGTTCGTCACACTGGGTCGCAACAAACAAGAGATCGAAATCCCGGAAACCTGGGCTGAGAGCGAGAAGATGATCGTCGAGGCGCTTGGTCCTTATTACGATGAGCGCGGTCGCAATGTCCTGCGTTTATCGATCGCTGCGCGCGTCGCTTACGGCATGCTTGGCGAGAAGACGATGGCTCCCGATCCGACTACCGCGCTCTTGTACCTCTTGCAAAGGATCTGCATTCGCAAGGGCGCCGGGCTTGTCTGATGACACCGCAACGTCTCGCCAAGATCCGCGCGCTGGCTACGGATATGCGCGGCGACCCGGCGACGCGCATGGTCGCGCTCGAGATCCTGCGCCGCTACGAGCCCGAACCCGAATTTCACGACGTCGAAGACAAGCCGCAGAACCCGCCCAATCCGCGGATGCGAAATTCGGACGAGTACGAACATCATACCTTCATGTCGCTGCGCAACTGGGGCAAATCGGCCAACGGCAATTTCGTCCACACCTTCACCCACAAGGGGCGCGGCTACCGGATCGTGCTGTTCAAGCACAAGAAGACCCCTACTTTCGGCTGGCTGCGATCGGACATCGGCGGCGGCACCGAGGTCTGGTCAGGCCGCTTTCCGGACCTCCAGGGAGCTCATGCGGACGCATGGAAGAATCTGATGACGGTTTGAGTTACCCCTACGCTGTGACCATGAACGAGGTCTTAGAGATCGTGGTCGAACACATCGACAAGGTGCTCAACACCGACGATATGGTAAAACAGGGGGTTCATCTGAAGATGGCGTCGCGGGCCATGCGCTGCGCCCTCGAGATCTACGGCGACTGGTCCGCCAACAGGGCGCCTAAAGAGGAAGCGAAATGAAGAACACCTATAGCGCAACTATCAAGATGCAGAACGCCGAGCAGCTGGCTCGGTTCATCGAGGAAATCGGGCCTCTGGTCGAGAGCGTTCTCATCACCACCACGCCGGTCGAGGGGACTGTCGCTCCGGGACGCCCGGCGCGCGGCTCGAAGGTCAACGACACCATCATCGCCGCGCTGCAGAACGGTCCGCTGACCGCCAAGGAGCTCAAGGAGGCTCTCGAGCACGGCGGCCTGGCGGCAGGCTCGCTCTCGACCGGCCTCGCCATGCTGCAGAAGAGCCGGGTCGTCGAACGCGTCGGCGACGGCCTCTATGGACTCGTGGGCGGCATTCAGCGAGCGGCGGAATAAATGCTCGACCAGACCAAGCAATTCACCAGGACTCTGCCTGCGCTGATCCGACCTCATGGCGAAAAGCATGGTCTGATCGTCGCGCCCAACGATTTCCTGGTCGCCTACGATCCGGTAACCGGGCGCATCGTCGTCACCTTTCTCGTCGAGCCGATGATGCCGATTAAGCAGGCGGCCGAGTAGTGGACGAGGCGACAAGAAAACGCGAGCTCGTCAGAGAGATCAACGCCCTCTCTGGCGGGTACGCGCGGCGGTGGGAGGACCGCTGGGCGACCGGGTTGCTTGATCTGGTGATGAAGCTGCCCGGTCATCCCATCGTCTGGGGCGAAGGCAAGATAGTTGACGGCAACCTTTTCGCTCCGACCGAGCGCCAATGGCATGAAGGCAACCGCATCCGGGCCGCCGGCATGACCGCGGTCCTGATCGGCTGGAAGGCGCGCAACATGTTTGTAAGTCCATGGGTCAAGCAGGCTGACGTCCGCACCTGCTTCTACGGCAATGGGCAGTGGGTCGGCGTGCTGCTCGAATATCTAAAGGGAACAAAATGAACTTCGACGACGGCCTTTTCGAAGACATGAGCGCACTCGCTCAGGGACTCAAATTCGCATTCCGGCGCGGGAAAAACTGGGAGACGTTGCCGCCAGAAAGCAAGGAGGCGCTGGAGCTGATCGCATCGAGCCTCGCTCAGATCCTGGCCGGCAATCCGAGCGACGCCAGACGCTGGGTCGACATCGCTACGCTGGCCAATCTTCGCAGCAAGGCGTTGGAGAGTTCGCTGGAGAAGAGCGTTGCTCAGACGGCCCAGGCGCGGGTCGATCTTTTTAAGGCTACGCCGCGCGTCCGCGCCGTCGACGAGCTCGGTGACGCATGAAGCTGCCTGAGATCCTAGCGCGCTGCGAAGCCGCTTTCGCGCAGTTAGCCCCAATGCGCGGTCAACTCGAGGACTGCCTTGACGAAACCGCCTTAGAGCTTGGCCGCGCGCTCGGCGCCGTGCATCGAGCGAAGGCGCTGGTCGAGCGCGATCTCAAACGACAGCGAGAGCAGGAGGCGGCCGATGAGTAAGGGCTTCACGTACAAAAGCTACTCGTTCGTCGACAAGGATCCGATCATCGACGAGGTGAGGACGGTCGTCGGGCAAACGACCTATAAGCAGATCGAAGAGGATTCCGGCGTTACTTCTTCGACGTTGCGCGCTTGGTTCTCAGGCACGACGCGCCGGCCCCAAGCGGCCACAATCAACGCCGTCTTGCGCTGCCTTGGTTACAAGCTTGCTCCCGTTCCTTTCGAAAGCGCCACGATCGTTCAGCCCACACCAGCGCGTTCTATGGGCCACGTCGTCCGCATGGCGAAGATCCGGAGGGCGAAGTGATCTGGGACGTCATAAACATCGTCTCGATCTGGGCCTGCGCCCTCAGCGCGGGCGCCTGCGCGATTGCGATCAACCGGGTCATTCTCGTGATGCGGCGAACCACCGTCGAAACGAAACTGGCGCTGGACGCTCTCAACGAGGCCTACAGAGAGAGCTGGGAGATCGTCCACGCTGATCTCGATCTCTTCAATCGCCGGATCACTGAACTGGAGAGCCGCCTATGAACTGGTTCCCCATCCTGCTCGGCCTCATCGCCTTCGTCTGCGTGTGCTTGCCCTGCCCTCCGATCCGGGAGTGGCTCGACAACACAGATAAAGAACCCAGCGATGACTGTTAAATTCAAAATCGGCTTCACCATCGGCGCTGAGACGCTCTTCGGCCTGATGTCGAAGATGCTGCCGATCGAGGATCTCGAGGTCGAGGAAATAGTGCCGAAACCGACGCTGGCCGAGCGCGCGATCCACAAGATTACGCACAAACCCAAGCCTCAAATTCGTAAGCATGCCTCACCAGGCCCGAATCTGGAAAAGGGCATCAACGGCGTCATCATGGCGGCGCTTTCGGACGGACCCAAGCGCGCGGCCGAACTGCGACCCAAAGTCATAGCCGCCGACTTCTCGGCGAATTCCGTCACTTCGCGGCTCGAGGAGCTGCGCAAATACGGCGTGCTCGAGCGCAACAATGAAGGGCTGTGGCGCAAATGCCAGAAGTAAAGAAATACAAGAAAGATGGATCGTTCACGAAGATATGGCTTCGATATAGTGAAGAAGTAAGATGGATTGAAGAACGGCAAAAAATAGATGAAGCCGAAGACAAGTGGTATTATGAACATGGAATACGCCAACCATTAGGGTGGAGAGATATGACATGGCCACAACGAGATCGGCATATAGAGGAACAAAAACGTGAAAAACTTTCTTCTGAACTTACTAACTGTGTTTATTGCGACAGACCAGTTGGGGCTAAAAGACAAAACTACTTCAGGCGATGGAACCAATATGTATACAAAAATCCAATAGGAACGCATCGTCTGGATCGCAAACTAGAAAAGGAAACCATCTTCGAGTATCGCCGAATTTGTTTTGGCTGCGCCAACACCGAATACGCTATAGGCCAGGCGACCATTGCCTGTGAAGCCGCGCTAGTGGCGTTAAAGAGAGAAATTCGTGCCCAAGCTTACTGAAACCCTCAAGGACACCCACGATCTGCGCCGGCTCCTGCTTGTCAGCCTGGATCAGCTCGTCAACAAAGAGATCACGCCCAACGAGGCGCGGGCGCGCGCCTGGCTGGTGCGGGAGGTGCTCGACACCATGCGACTCGAGATGATCGCCGCCAGAACTGGGCTTGGAGTTTACGCGCCAGTTGAGCTGTTGCCGAAGATCGTTCCAGGAACCAAGACATGAGCAAGCTCGACCCGGTCCAAATCGCCGCGCTCGACTTCGCCCGCGACAAGCCGGGCGTCGGCTGGTTCCTGCAGCAGGGGCTGGGCAAAACGCTATGCGCGCTGACCGAATACTCGTGGTGCCATAGCCTCGGTCAGGCTGACCAGATGATCGTCGTCACTCCCAATACCTTCAAGCAAGGCTGGATCGACGAGATCGAGAAGCATGGTTTCAGCTTCAACGCCCATGTCTTTCGTTCCTCGAAAAAAGAAGAGGCGCAGTGGTTTCTTGGCCGCCAGGGCCATAATTCGCCGCCGATCCTGATCATCAACTACGAGGCGATCCGAATGCCGGCGGTCTTGACCCAGATCGTCAAGTGGGCAGCGATCGGCAAGACGTATCTGGCGATCGACGAATCGATTCAGATCAAAGGGCACCGATCCCAGCAAACCAAAGCGATTCATCGCCTGGCGGCGGTCTGCCGCTGGAAGCGATTGTTGACCGGCCGCCCGCAAACCCAAGGCCCGCATGATCTTTGGGGGCAACTCAGAGCCATCGACCTATTCACCGATCGCAACTTCTACGCCTTCCGCGGCGCCTTCTGCGTCATGGGCGGTTGGCAGAACAAGGAGGTGATCCGGGAGAAGAACGCCAACGTGCTCGCCCGCATCATGGCCCCGGCGGTGTTCCAGGCCAAGAAGGCGGATTGGCTTCCGGATTTGCCGCGCAAGGATCCAACCATCCGCGATTATCAGATGTCGACCGAACAACTGCGCCAATACAATCAGATGGAGCACCAGTTCCTAGTCGAGATCGAGCGCGGGGTCGTCACCGTAGACGTCGCGATCGCTAAATATGAAAAGCTGGCTCAGATCCAAACAGGGTTCGTCTATGACGCATTCGGTGAGGTCCACGAGCTCGTACACCCGAGCGAGAATCCCCGGCTCAAACTGCTCCATCAACTCCTCGACGAGGAGGTCGAGGGCAAGGTCTGCGTCGTCTACCGTCATCGGCCGGTTTTCGATCTCCTGTTCAAGGCGCTGAAGGACTACAATCCAGCCTGGATCCGGGGCCGGATGAACCCGGAGGACGTCGAAGAGCAGAAGTTCAGATTCAACAACGACCCCCGCTGCCGGATCATCCTGCTGCAGGCCGAGGCGTCGAAATATGGCCACACCCTGCTTGGCGACGTCAATGTCGAGGAGGACAAGTGCCGCACCATGATCTTCTTCGAAAATTCCTATTCAGCCGACACTCGCGACCAGGTCGAAGACCGGATTCATCGCCGCGGTCAGACGGGCGAGTACGTTTCGTACATTGACCTTTCTGGCTCGGCGCTCGACCGTCGCATCGTCAAGGCGCTGCAGCGCAAGGAGCGACTGTATCAGAGCGTATTCAAGAACCTCAAAGCCACGGCGCCGGCGGCATGAACTTCGGCCTCGCAGTGATCATCATCGTTGCGATGATCGGCTCATATCTCTGGGGCTACCGGGACGGGGTCAAATATTGCGTGCGGCAAATGCGACCGCTGGGCGACATGGCCAAAGACCTGGCTGACCGCCTGAGAGAGCGAAAACGTGACTGACGATTGTCGCATATTCGTGCGATGAAGGGTTGGGCAATTGGAAAGGGACAAGAATGCGTAAAATCCTACTAACCACTACCATGCTCGCGGCGCTTACGCTGCCAG
>Ga0210410_10005617_pt1 | contig 10907 bp, 6 predicted proteins | sample IncBWC4MmetaG_FD_161058 | JGI IMG/M metagenome (GOLD analysis project Ga0210410, IMG submission 161058) | Forest soil microbial communities from Barre Woods Harvard Forest LTER site, Petersham, Massachusetts, United States - Inc-BW-C-4-M | ecosystem: Environmental > Terrestrial > Soil >... | reverse complement strand
ATTTCACCGTTCCCACCACGCCGATGACCGTCGCTTTCCACGGCGCCGCCGCAAAGCTGAACTGCCTGCCGATGGGATCTTTCCCTTTCCACAAATGATCCACCAATGCTTGGTTCACAATGACCACATGATTTGTTTGCGGGCCATCAAGATCGTTCACGTCACGGCCGCGAATGAACGGAATCCCCGCCGCCGAAAAAAATCCGGGCGCCACCGCATACACAGGAAATTGCCAGGCGTTTCGCGGATCCATCGCGTCCACTCCTTCAGGAAAAGTCGAATACGACAGGCTTACGCTGATCGGCCCCATATTTGAAATTCCCGCGTCAGCAACCATCGGCAACGCGCGCACTTTTTCCAAAGCGTCGCGATAGTATTGCTCCGCGCGCCCCTGCGGATAGTGCGCCCCTCCAGGATTTAATCCGAGAACTAACTCATGCTTCACTTCAAATCCCGGATCAACTTCCTGTGCATTGCGAAGACTGTGAATGAAAAGCGCCGAACCTGTCAGCGCGATTAAAGAAAAAGCAATCTGCGCAATTACCAGAATTCCGCGAAGTCCGTACCAGCGGCTGGTGCCGCTCGGCCGGTCCGTGCGATCCCTCAGTGACGCCATTTGGTTGGGCTTTGAAGCTTGCAGTGACGGCGCCAGCCCGAACAACAACGTCGCCAAAACCGAAAGCCCCAGCGTAAACAGCAATACTCGTCCGTCCAGTGAAAAATCCAGGTTTTGCGGTCTGCCGCCGGGCAGCAGCGTCCATAGCAAATCCCTCGACCAGTACGCGCAGACAATTCCAAGCGCCCCTGCGGTCAGCCCAATCAACAAACTTTCTGTCAGCAACTGCCGAATTAATCTCCAGCGCGAAGCTCCGAGCGAGAGTCGTATCGCTAGTTCCCGCCGCCGCTGTATGGCGCGCGCCAGCAAAAGATTCGCCACGTTTCCGCAACCGATCAAAAGCACCAGGCCAACGATCACCATCATCAGCGTGCCCACCAGCACGAACAAACTGTGCTGTTGCGGTGGCACATTTGTTTCGCTCAGCGGGGTCATCACTATCGTTCGCCCGGAATTATCCGCTGGATATTCCTGCGCCAAATGTGCGCCCAGCGTCAGCATTGACGTTGTTGCCTGCGCAAACGTAACGCCCGGTTTCAATCTTCCCACCATAAAAACCAGTCGATTTTTTCTACGGTTGAACCAATCCTTGCGCATATCGGTCAACAACTGGTCGTGCATCATCATTGGAGCCCACACGTCAGGACTGCCAATTGTTCCAACATCGTGGAATTCCTTCGGCATGATTCCGACTACCGAAAAGTCCTGATCGCTCAATCGAATGGTTTTCCCTAGAATTTTTGCGTCCGCGCCGTATTTGGAATTCCAAAGGCCGTAACTCAGTATCGCAACCGGATGCGAATCAGGAGTCAGATCCTCTTCCGCCACAAAAGTCCTTCCTAAAAAAGGCTTTACTCCCAAAATGTCAAAGAAGTCCCAGTTCACCAGTTGCACGTCTACGAACTCGGGCTTTCCGGTGCCGGAAACTTTCAGTTCATCTCCGGCATCGACGAACAAAGAAAGCCCGCTGAACACATCATTTTTCGCGCGGTAATCCATCGCGTTCAAGTACGCGTTTTGCAGGAACTGCGTCACTTTTCCGTCGGCGGTTTGCTGCGTGGAATAGACAATCAGCGCGGTAGATGGATCTTTCACTGGAACAGACTGCAGAAACACGGCCTTCACGAGAGTGAAAATCGTCGTCGTTCCGCCGATTCCCAGCGTCAGCGAAAGAACTGCAACCGCGGTGAACCCGGGATTTTTCGCCAGCGTGCGAATCGCGTAACGAATGTCTTGCCACAATGCGCTGAGACTATTCATTGCTTCGCACCCCTTTTCAGACGCGCTTTTCGGCCTTCAACTGTCGATGGCGAAAAACATATTCCCGCAATCACCTGCCGTCAAGCTGCGATTCGGCGGTCCCACTTGAATCTCGCCAAGCATTCCCGCACGATGGACGCGCATGCCACTCTTTCCAAACGTCGAAGCCTTCCTTCTCGTCGGAGGAAAAAGTTCACGCATGGGCCGCGACAAGGCATTGTTGGAAATCAATGGCGCGCCGCTCGTTCGACGCGCCGCCGATATTCTTACGCCTCTCGCATCGAAAATAACGCTCGTGACTTCTGCACCTTTGCCGGCCGAACCCACCGATACGAATCGCTATTCCAGTTTCGGGTTGCCCGTGCAGATTGACCGCTGGCCAAACGCCGGCCCGCTCGGCGGAATCGCCACGGCGCTTGCCGCCGCCCAAAATCCGTGGTGCCTGATTCTTGCGTGCGATATGCCGTTCATCACGAGGGAGTGGCTGATATTTCTACTCGGTCACAGCATTCAATCGGACAGCGAAATTGCCGCATCTCACATCCACGGAGAATTCCTGCAGCAGACAGACGTGATCATTCCCGAAACTGAGCGCGGACTGGAACCGCTTTGTGCGATCTATCGCGCGAGCTGCGCTCCGATCCTGGCCGCAGCGTTGGAAAACGGAGTCCGCAAAGTTACCGATGCGGTCGCCCGCCTGAATCAAAGACGCATCACCGAAAACGAATGGCGCGTATTTTCACCGGACGGAAATCTCTTCGGGAATCTGAATACTTGGCAGGATTATTTGGAAGCGCAACAACGTATAAAATCCTAAGCTCGCCTCATGTGTACAGTTGCTCCGTCAGGGCAGTTGCCTTGTGGGTCGCGGTTTCAACCGCGACATTATGACTTGGCCAATTCAGGGGTTTCAACCCCTGAAGCAATGCGTTCCTCGCCCGAATAAATCACAAATCGCTGTCCGCGCAAAAATCCAACCAACGTCAACCGCATTCGCCGCGCCAATTCCACCGCCAAACTGGAAGGAGCCGAAACACTCGCCACAATTGGAATTCCGGCAACGATCGACTTCTGCACAATCTCAAATCCACCCCGCCCGCTCGCCAACAAAACAGAATCGTTCAGAGGAACTCGTCCATTGAGCAGCGCCCAGCCAATCACTTTATCTAAGGCGTTATGCCGCCCAATATCTTCGCGCAACACAATTAGATTTCCCGCGCCGTCGAACAACGCTGCAGCGTGCAATCCGCCCGTGCGCCCAAACGTTTCCTGTGAGGGGCGCGCCAAATCCGGCAACCTGCAAAGCACGTCTGCGCTAATCCGGAATCCGGAATTCAACGGACGGATATTTCGCGCGCGCACGGAATCAATCGACGCTTTACCGCAAACTCCGCAACTGGAATTCGCCGCAAAATATCGCCGCGAACTTGCAGAGGGAATTCGCGCTCCGCGCGCCAATTTCACGCTCACCAAATTCCGTCTGCGCGCGGGAATTGTTATCTCCACAAGCTGAGCGCGCTCTTCGATAATTCCTTCCGTCAGCAGAAATCCGGCAGCGAGTTCTTCATCATTCCCGGGAGTTCGCATCGTAACGACCAGCGGCTTGCGTCCAATCAGAATTTCCAGCGGCTCTTCTGCGGCGAGATAATCTTCCACTCGACGCGTCTCCCCTTCGCGCCATTCAACCACTTGAGTAATTTCAACGCTGCGCGCGGATTTTAAGTGCGGAGAATTCTGTGTCGATTTAATTGGTGAATTTTTTTTCGCGGAAGCCAAAGCTAGCCTCCGCGCGTGTGCATCTCAAGGTGAGTATCTTCGCGCAATGCTTCGACCGGTACAAAAACTCCGCGTCGCGGCTGAGCCGCGCGCAATTCCGCGCCGCGATCCGCGCGTCCCTGCCACACACGCGAAATTTCAGCGCCAATTGTTTCGCGCGAAGCTCCGCCGCGCAGTAATTTGCGTAAATCAGTTCCCTGCTGTGCGTACAAACACAAATACCACAATCCATCCGCAGTTAATCGACTGCGATCGCACTTGCGGCAAAAAGGCGCGGTGGTCGAGGCGATAATTCCAAACACCGTTCCATCGGACAAACGATATCGTTCCGCAGGCGCGCTGGAATCTTCACTGAGCGGATCAATTTTTCCGTATCGCTTTTCCAGCGAAGCAAGTATTTGCTCGCGTGAAAATACTTTTTCCGCAGACCACTCCGTTGCGCCGCCTACATCCATATATTCGATGAATCGCACTTCTGCGTTTTGTGTCCGTCCAAATTCGATCAGGTCAGACAATTCGTCGTCATTGAATCCGCGGATCACAACCGCATCAATTTTTGTGCCACGAAATCCCGCATTTTGCGCCGCGCGAATCCCCGCCAACACCTCTGCGTGCATATCCTGTTTGACCAATGCGAGAAAGCGCGCCGGTTGCAGCGTGTCCAAACTAATTGTGAGGCGCCCAAGTCCTGCTGCGCGCAAAGATGTAGCCTGCTCACGCAACAAAGTTCCATTCGTAGTAAGCGCGAGATCTTTCACGCCCGAATTCTTGCCGAGCATTCCGATTAACGTTGGCAAATCGCGGCGCAGCAGCGGTTCGCCGCCTGTTAATCGAATCCGTGAAACTCCGAGTGACGTAAATATTTCTACCAGCGCGCCGATTTCTTCAAAGGTGAGCAATTCTTCGCGAGGCAGCCAGGTGTAGTCCTCCAGCGGCATGCAATATTGGCAACGCAAATTGCAGCGATCGGTAACCGACAGCCGCAAATTGGCGAGCGGCCGCCCCAGCGTGTCTTTCAACACGTTTGTGGTGGTCGAAGATGAAGTCGTCTTGGTCACTGACTCAATCCTAGTTTGGCGAAGCGGAACGAGTCAAACACGTTGCGCCAATATTCTGCCCACTGCGGTTCTATCCTTCGTCCTGATACTGCGTCTTCAACTTGGCGATCACGTTTGGATCGGCGAGCGTTGTTGTGTCGCCTAAAACGCGGCCTTCGGCAACGTCGCGCAATAAACGGCGCATGATTTTTGCGCTGCGCGTTTTCGGTAGCTCACTGCAGAAGAAAATATCGTCGGGCTTTGCAATGGCGCCGATTTTGATTGCGACGTGCTGACGAATTTCTTCTTTCAGCTTGTCCGTAGCCGTGGCGGAATCTCTTAAAGTGACGAATGCCGAAATTCCCTGGCCTTTCAATTCGTGCGAGCGTCCAATCACCGCAGCTTCGGCGACCGCGGGATGATCTACCAGGGCGCTTTCAACTTCGTATGTGGAAATGCGATGGCCGGCGACGTTCATCACGTCGTCGACGCGGCCGAGAAGCCAGAGATATCCATCAGCGTCAACTTTACAGCCGTCGCCCGTGAAATATTTTCCAGGATATTGCGACCAATAATTTTGAACGTAGCGTTCGGGATCGCCGTAGATCCCGCGAAGCATGGAAGGCCACGGACGCGTGAGAACCAAATAACCTCCACCACCGGGGCCAACCTTATTTCCTTTTTCGTCCACCACTTCCGCTTCGATTCCGGGAAATGGCCGCGTTGCGGAACCGGGTTTTGTGGCCACAATTCCCGGAAGTGGAGTTATGAGGATCATGCCGTTTTCTGTTTGCCACCAGGTGTCGACAATTGGGCAGCGTTCGTGGCCAATATTTTTGTGATACCACATCCAAGCTTCAGGATTTATGGGTTCGCCGACGGTGCCGATCAATCGCAAAGTTTTCAAACTATATTTTTCCGGCCACTCACTTCCCCAGCGCATGAAAGTGCGAATGGCGGTGGGCGCGGTGTACAAAATATTTACGCCGTACTTATCAATTATTTCCCAGAAGCGTCCGCGATGCGGCGCGTCGGGCGTGCCTTCGTACAAAAGTGTAGTGCAGCCATTTGAAAGCGGGCCGTAAACAATATACGAGTGACCTGTGATCCAACCGATGTCGGCGGTGCACCAGTAAACGTCATTTTCTTTTATATCGAATATGTAATGGTGGGTGGTGCTTGCTCCGACCAAATATCCGCCAGTGGTATGCACCACCCCTTTCGGTTTCCCTGTAGTGCCACTTGTGTAGAGGATGAAAAGCATGTCCTCCGCGTCCATTGGTTCTGCGGCGCATTCGTCGGAAGCGGTGGACATTGCTTCGTGCCACCAAACATCGCGGCCAGATTGCATGGGCGCTTTGGCGGCGGGATCTATTTTGGCTACGCGTTCGACGACTACCACATTTGTGATGCTGGGAGTTTGCGCGAGTGCTTCGTCGGCCCTGGATTTGAGAGGGACAACGGTTTCACGGCGCCAAGCTCCGTCGGCGGTGACGAGAACTTTGCAGGTTGCGTCATTGATGCGTTCGCGGAGAGCTTCGGCGGAAAATCCGCCGAAGATTACGCTGTGAGCTGAGCCGATTTTCGCGCAGGCCAACATGGTTATGGGCAATTCAGGAATCATGCCCATATAAATTGCTACGCGATCGCCTTTTTTCACGCCGAGAGATTTCAAAACATTTGCGAACTTATTTACTTCGCGCTGCAGCATTCCAAAAGTGAGGATGCGCGAATCGCCGGGCTCGCCTTCCCAAATTATGGCGGCCTTGTTACGACGAGATGAGGCGGCGTGGCGGTCAACACAATTGTGGGTGATATTTATTTTTCCGCCGAGAAACCATTTCGCCCAGGGAGCATTCCATTCAGAAACTTTGGTCCACTTTGTGAACCAGTCGAGACGCTCCGCGTGTTGCGCCCAAAAAGTTTCGGGGTCGCGGCGCGCGCGTTCGTAAATTTCCGGATCGTTGGCGTTGGCCTGCTTGCGAAATTCTTCGGACGGAGGAAATTTTCGATTCTCCTCGAGCAGCGCGTCCAAGTTTTCCTGCTTCTTCGCGTCGGACATGATTTGGCTCCCAGAACTGCCAGCGCGGTAAGGATGCTCATTCTATGTTGCGGGGGTGTTACGGCTCAAGAGGAACCGGAGCGATGAGGAGACTATGGCGTCGGTGGAATGTGGTCATGGCATGAAGGCCTCGGCAACGAGTTAACATAGTAGGGCGTTCTGACCTGAAAAGTGCTCTATAGTGCAGGTGATTTGGGCTGATTCGTGGGAAAGTGCATTATAGTGCAGGTTTGGGGGGTGAGAATTCAGTGTATGGATCGGTTGCGTGAGTGCGTCGCAGATAGACCCCGTGACATAGCTTTGATTGGCGGTTTGCAGGAGATTGGCCGCGAGAGGCCCCAAGGCTGATGAATCACCCTGGGCTACAAATTCCTCGACGAAAATCCCGTAAGTCCTTTATTAGCATACACATTGAGTCCAGATGGCGGTAAGTCCTTTATTAGCATATACATCGTTAACGACCCCCCGGGGGTGGGGGTCTGCTGTTTTTTGGGGAGGGTGGTTAAGTGATTGTGAGGATTGAGCTTCGCCCTGCGGATTCGAGTTATGTTGAGTTGCAGGATGTGTATTCACCCCGATACAAATCGAGCGCGGCAGGGCGCCCATCGGGAGATTCGGCCCGTCCAGACCGAAGGAAGGAAGGGAGTGGACGTTCCCGAAAGGAGAGGCCACCTGGCGGTGCCACATTTTATTTCGGGAGCTTCTCGCGGAGCAGATCTTCGACGTCGTCGATTTTTTCGCCTAGCGAATTGAGTTTGCGGGCGAGGCCCTGGATCTCGGATTCGGCGCGGCGATTTACGTCGAAGTCGAGTTCGCCGCGAAGACGATCTTTTGTGTCCTGGCGATTCTGGCTCATCATAATTACCGGAGCTTGAATCGCGGCGAGCATGGAAAGAAACAAGTTTAGCAAAATGAACGGATAGGGATCCCAGGCTTTGCCGCGCAAGACGACGTTGATGGCGGTGTAAATGCATATGGCGAGGGCGAAGGTGATGATGAAAGTCCAGGAGCCACCGAAGCCGGCGACGATATCGGCGATGCGCTCGCCGAAGGTGGCGTCGGACGCGATCAAGTCATTTGGATTTCGGTTGGCGCGCAGGCGAACGAGTTGCTGTGATGCGTGGAACTGACGTCCGAGGACGGTGAGCATGTCCATTCCGGCGTGGGGCTTGCGTTGCAGCAGAGTGGCGATGTCATTGCGGTCGACTTCAATGCAAACGGTTTCTTCGTCGGCGGTGGCGTTGGTTTGATGCGGAGTTTGATCGAGCATGGAAGCGAAGCCGAAGAATTCTCCATGTGCGGGGTGATCGATGATGACTTCCTGATGATCCTCGTCAACGGTGGTGACGTGGACGTGGCCCGAGACCATGACGTAAGCGTGTCCGCCGGGCTCGCCGATTTTGTAGATGCGCTGGCGCGGAGCGAATTTTCTAAGCTCGACTTGCGCGGCGAGGACGGCGCGCTCGTCATCGTCCAAGAGAGCGAAGAGCGGGACGGTTTTCAGGTCATCGGGATTGCAGGGCATGTGGCACCTCGTTTTATTTGTGAGTGAGTTCGGCGAATGGTGGGTAGGATTTCATGGATTTTGGGGAGGGGCAAGTGGGGGGAGAAATGTTTCTGGACCGGGTTGTTGGCTGCGGCTACGCCATTTCATATTTAAACACGCCGATCAAGTGTTGAAAGATGTGCGGCTTCGTTCAGGATAGAATCCAGCCTGAGGTTAGTAAAATGCAAAACAATTTCAGAGGATATTCGGGCGATACTTCTGGGCGGGCATTTGCACAGGGAATAAGATACTTTGAAACGGAAACCGAAGCACAGAACGATTCGGAGGGAACTGGTTTGATGTATGAGGCAACGGAAATCAAAGTCTCAAACCCAAACGCAGAGGTAATCCGATGTATGCTTTATCGTTGCTCCTAAGGCATATTGCGCTTCATCACGTGGAGGCGAGGATGCGAATCTTCTTGCTCGGTCTCTTTATGGTGTGTTTCGTCCTTTCAGTGTTACCCGCTGAATCGCAACAATCAAAGCCCGCAGACTCAGCGTCGCCAAAAACAATTCGCGTTTTCGTGATTGACCGTGATTCGTGGACGGAATCGGGAACGGCGGTCGCCACAAAGGACGTTGCGACGGCCAGTTACCGCGCTGGCATCCAACAAATGCACACGGAACAGGTGAAAACTCTCAACAAGTCTTGCCCAGCGGTGATGATCACTGTCGATAAGGCGAACGCAGATTTGGTTGTGGTCTGGGATACAAAAACCTGGCAGCAAACCTCATGGTCGGGGCACCAGAACGAATACACGGTCTATAACGTAAAGGGCGATCTGGTAGGTAGCGGAGCGGCGCACAAAATGACGAATGCGGCGAAGGAAATTTGCGGGATACTGACAGGCCCGTCGCCTAAGGCCCCAGCGAAACCTTAATGTCTTAATTCTTCGATGCCGTCACTTCGTACGCGACCGCGATTTCCTTAATGATCAGACGCTCGGAAAACTAGGCAGCGGTCGGATATTCCTTCAAGTTTTTCTCAATCGGCTGGGCGAATGCGGCAGAGCGGCCCACCTGAAGGTGGCCCCTACGAAGTCGAAGACGCGAGGGAATGACGATTTGAGTTTCCCAGGGGCTGAAGACCGCGATCAATTCAAGCCTGTGCGGCACGACTGAAGTCGTGCCCTGTTACGGGGCTCCCCGTAAAAACAGTGCGTCATGAAAAGCGGAAACCGCGGGACAGCGCGGCGCGTCTGGAGTACCATCGGGTTTCCGTGGGCGGTGGTTTAGGCTGGGTGTGCGGGTGCGTTTCGGCGAAACCGGTGAAAAGCACACAGCCAAGAATGGCTGTGCCACTGGAAAGCGGCCCACCTGAAGGTGGCCCCTACGAGTTCAAAGGATTTAGAAGCGCACAGACAGGAATGTCTGTGCTACCAGAGTCAAAAGATTTTTGTCTGCACCGACAGGAGTGTCGGTGCTACCTAATGGTGAGGTGAGGAACGTGAAGAGGATCGAAAGAATGTCGGTGAGTGCACGAATTGTAATGTGCGCGGTTTTTGTTTTTGCGGTGGCGGCTTTGGCGGTGGCGCCGCAGTTGATGGCGCAACGCGGCGGTGGGGGCGGAGGAGCGGCGGGCGCGCAGGGTGGACGCGGCGGTGGTGGTCAGGGACGCGGAGGGGCCGGCGGCGCGGGCGGAGGAGGCGGAACTTATGGCGCGTTGCGGATTCGCAACGTGGGGCCTTCGATGATTTCGGGACGCATCGTGAGCATCGCGGTGGACCCGACGAACAAGCGCCATTATTTTATTGCGGCAGCTTCGGGTGGAGTTTGGCGAACGACGAACGGTGGCGTAACGTTCACGCCGGTATTTGATAATGAAGAATCTTATTCGATCGGATTTGTGACGCTGGATCCGAAAAATCCTTCGACAGTTTGGGTGGGCTCCGGAGAAAACAACAGCCAGCGCAGCGTGAGCTGGGGCGACGGAGTTTACCGCTCGGATGACGACGGGCGAACGTGGCGGAATTTGGGATTGAAGAAGTCGGAGCATATTGCGCGCATTTTGATTGATCCGCGCGACTCGAATGTGGTGTACGTGGCTTCGCAGGGGCCGCTGTGGGGACCGGGCGGAGACCGCGGAGTTTTCAAGACGACGGACGGCGGGAAAACCTGGAAAAATATTTTGACGATCAGCGAAAACACCGGCGTGACGGATTTAATTATGGAGCCGGGAAATGCGGACACGCTTTACGCGGCGGCTTATCAGCGGCGGCGACACGTTTGGACGTTGATAGACGGCGGGCCGGAGAGTGGAATTTACAAATCGACGGACGCGGGCGCGACATGGAATAAATTGCGCGGCGGATTGCCGAACGGAGATGTGGGACGCATCGGGCTGGGAGTTTCTCCGGCGAAACCGAATTTGATTTACGCGGAGATGGAAGCGGCGAATCAGGGCGGCGGAGTGTATGCGTCAGAAGATCGCGGCGCAACGTGGGAAAGGCGCGACACGTTTACGAGTTCGAGTCCGCAATATTACAGCACGATTTTTGTGGATCCGAAGAACGCCGAGCGAATTTACGTGATGGATACGAACATCATGACTTCGGACGACGGCGGTCGCACGGAGCGCACGCTGGGAACGCGCAGCAAACACGTGGAC
>Ga0210410_10005616_pt1 | contig 10908 bp, 8 predicted proteins | sample IncBWC4MmetaG_FD_161058 | JGI IMG/M metagenome (GOLD analysis project Ga0210410, IMG submission 161058) | Forest soil microbial communities from Barre Woods Harvard Forest LTER site, Petersham, Massachusetts, United States - Inc-BW-C-4-M | ecosystem: Environmental > Terrestrial > Soil >... | reverse complement strand
CTCCGAGCCTCCTCCCTACTGGGCCTACGCCGTCAATCCGCCCGCACCTCCTTCCGACGCACCCACAACGCCCGGTGACGCCGCGCCGCTCCACATTCCCGGCAGCAAGCTCACCTTCACCTCTTCGCAGATTCACGATTTATTCCACGCCGTCGACTGGCATCCCTCCGCTCACCCAACCATGCCCGCCGTCGTCGCCCACGGCAGAGCCAACGAAATGTACGCCTGCGCTTACTGCCATCTTCCCAACGGCTTGGGCCGTCCGGAAAATTCCAGCCTCGCTGGCCTTCCCGCGGCCTACATCATCCAGCAGCTCGCCGACTTCAAAAGCGGCGCGCGCAAAAGTTCCGATCCCGATTTCAAACCCGCCGGCAACATGGTCTCCGTTGGAGCCAAAGCCACCGAAGCCGAAGTCCAGGCCGCCGCTGAATACTTCTCCGCGCTGAAACCCAAGCCCTGGATCCGCGTGGTTGAATCCAAGTTCGTTCCCAAAACTCACGTCGCCGGATGGATGCTCGTCGTCTCCACCCCCCACGAAATGGAATCCATCGGCGATCGCATCATCGAAACCCCGGAAAATCTCGAACGCACAGAACTCCGCGACGATACTTCCGGCTTCATCGCCTACGTTCCCCCCGGCAGCCTCAAACGCGGTAAGACCCTCGTCACCACCGGCGCCGGCGGCAAAACAATTGTTTGTTCCACCTGCCACGGCCCGAATCTCAGGGGCCTCAAAAATGTCCCCTCGATCGCCGGCCGTTCCCCCAGCTACATCGTCCGCCAGCTCTACGACATCCAAAGCGGCTTGCGCACCGGAGCCGCTTCCCAACAGATGAAACCCGTCGTTGCCAATCTTTCGCTCTATGACTTGATCGACGTCGCCGCCTATCTGGCCTCGCTGGAACCGTGAGCCCCTCGATTTTTTTCACCTCTCTTGGCGGCAATCCCATCCAATCAGAAGGATCAAACCGCAATTCTGCGCGCGGGGGTTCACCCGGCGCAAATTCTTCTCGTATTTTCCGCGCATTCTTGCTTGAATTCTAGGCAATTGGTCCGTCTCTCTAAGGAGGATTCATGAAAAAAATCTGGCTGGGTCTCCCGTTGCTCTCCCTGCTCGCGCTCCCCACGGTCGCTCAGGATAAAGAAGAAGACCGCGTCGAAAACGCAGGCAAGGTGATGAAGGAAATTCTCGACGCTCCCGACAGCATTCCCCAGAGTGTTCTGGACAAGGCCGATTGCGTCGCCATTCTGCCTTCCGTCCTCAAATTCGCCATCGGCATCGGCGGCAGCTATGGACGCGGCGTCATGACGTGCCGCAGCGGCAGCACGTTCCACGGACCCTGGGGTCCCCCGACCATGATGGCGCTTGAAGGCGGCAGCGCCGGTCTGCAGCTCGGCGGCAACGCCACCGACTTCGTTCTTCTCATGATGAGCGATCGCTCCGCCAGCAGCATGCTCAGCAGCAAGGTCAAGCTCGGCGGTGACGCCACCGCCGCCGCCGGTCCCGTCGGACGCACCTCCTCCGCCGAAACCGACGTGGCCATGCGCGCCGAAATTCTTTCCTATTCGCGCGCCCGCGGCCTATTTGCCGGTATCTCTCTCGAAGGCTCCACCCTCCGCCCCGACAACAGCGCCAACAAAAAACTCTACGGCAAGGAAGTCAGCGCCAAAGACATCGTCTTCAAACACGAAGTGCCCGTGCCTCCCAGCGCAAAAGCCCTTCTTGCCACACTCCAAAAAGCCTCCCCCAAAAACAAAAGCAAACACTAATTCCTCCGCCACAAAAAGAAATGGCCGGTCTGTTGGCCGGCCATTTCTTTTCTCTTACGGGTCCGGTCCTTCGTCTTGCGCAACCACAGCAAGGGAGGAGGGCTGCTTTCCGCATAATTTTATTGCGTCCAGCCCCGAAGGAGCATTAGGCTTTGCGGGCCATTAGTCCAAACCGGGATTCCAGGTTTATTGGCGGAGCTTCCATGTCAGTCCAATCCCACGCGATGCTTGCCGAGATTCGCGATTCCCTCCTCGAAACCTATACCAGCAACGACGCGATGAACCAGGTCATCCTCTCAAGTCTCGATCCACTAGCGTGGCGCGCCCAGCCGCCGGGCCAAAAAGGCAGTGGCCGCACAATCGCGTCTATCTTCGCGCACTTGCACAACTGCCGTCTTGTGTGGCTCAGGAATTCCGCGCCGCATCTGAAATGTCCGCCGCCACTCGATCCAGACCGTTGCACGATGAAGCAGGCCGCTTCAGCGCACAGGCGAAGCGCTTCCCAATGCGTGAGCATGTTGTCGGATGCTCTCTCCGCCGACCCGAATCGCCGCGTCGCAAAATTCTCTCGCGGCAGTTGGACGCAAACATGGCCCGCCGGAGGGACCATGTTCGCCTATATGTTTTCCCACGAAGCCCATCATCGCGGCCAAATTTTGATGCTGGCCCACCAGCTCGGCTACCGCGTCCTCCACAAAACTCCCGGCGTCTGGCACTGGGAAAAACTCTGGAAACAAGCCGGCCTCACCACCCGTCCCCGCTGAGTTGAACCCGTCCCAATGGCTCACCGATTGTGAAATCGGCCACTCGTAGGGGCACGATACATCGTGCCCTCCTGGGTTTCTTTTCTCTTCGCCCTATGCGCCACTGCGTTAAGTTGTCTTCCTCGGAATGCGTTGCCGCTAGCAACACCCGCTCGAAGGCAAACCCTCCCCAACCGCTGGCGGCCCAAACGCCTCCTTCGGTATCGGTTCACCGTGCAGTGTCTGCCAGCACCGCCGCGCCACATTCAGCAGCACCAGCACCACACCGGCAATGAAAATCACCATCAACGTCGAATCCAGGTATCCCTGGAACACGAAACCAGGCTTCTTCGTCAGCGGCCAGAAAATATTCTTGATCGAAAGCACGCCCGCCGTCAGCGTCGTCGTCCCCACAAACAGCATCGGTGCCACCGTGATCCACGCATATTTCGCCTTACCCATGTTGACCAGGAACGCCGTGCCCACCGCCAGCGCTATCGTCGCCAGCAACTGGTTCCCCGTCCCAAACAACGGCCATAACGTCGAAATGTTCCCGGTATAGATCAGGTATCCCCACGCCAGCACCACAAAAAAGGTCGTGATCATATTTCCCGGCTGCCACGCATGATTCGCGAACGGCTTGTGCACCTTGCCCAGCAGTTCCTGCAAGACGTACCTCGCCACACGCGTCCCGGTATCGATCGTCGTCAGAATGAACAGCGCTTCAAACATAATCGCGTAGTGATACCAATAGCCCATCAGCCGCGTCATCCCCGGAATTCCACGGAAAATCTGCGCCATACCCACGGCCAGCGAAACCGCTCCGCCGGTTCGCCCCGCCAGCTTTTCTCCCACCTCGCTCGAAAACAGGTCCAGGTTCACCGTGTGCAAGCCCAGCTTCGCAAATGCATCCGGCGGAACGTTGATCCCGAAATAATCGCCCGGGAACAGCGAGCAAGCCGCGATCAGCGATAGCACCGCCACCAGGCTTTCCGCCACCATTGCGCCGTACCCGATGAATCGCGCGTCGCACTCCTTGTCCAGCATCTTCGGCGTCGTGCCCGAACTCACCAGCGAGTGGAAACCCGAAATCGCGCCGCACGCGATCGTCACGAACAAAAACGGAAACAGCTTGCCCTTGATGATCGGCCCGCCGCCGTGCACAAATTCCGTGAACGCCGGAAACTTGATATCCGGGTGCACGATGAACACGCCAATCACCAGCAGCGCGATCGTTCCCAGCTTCACGTACGTCGACAAATAATCCCGCGGCTCCAGCAGCAGCCACACCGGCAGCACCGACGCCACAAATCCATAAATCGCCATCAGCCAGGTGATCTGGTGCGGCGTGAATGTCAGCGTGGACGCCCACTGCGTCCCCGCGAACCAGTGCCCGCCCCACACGCTAGCCAGCAGCAGCACCACGCCCACCGTGCTCGGCACGCCCACCTTGATCTGTCCCGGCGTGCTCTTGAACATGAACCACCCCATCAGCAGCGCGATCGGTATCGTCATCCCGATCGTGAACACGCCCCACGGGCTGTTCGCCATCGCATTCACCACCACAACGCCCAACCCCGCCAGCGTCACCAGCAAAATCAGCAGCACCGCGAACATTGCCACCAATCCCGTAAACTCGCTCACCTCCGTCCGCGCCACGTCCGCCAGCGATCTTCCCTTGTGCCGCACCGAAGCCACCAGCACGATGAAATCCTGCACGCAGCCCGCCAGCACCGCTCCGATCAGGATCCACAGAAACCCCGGGGCAAATCCAAATTGCGCCGCCAGAGTCGGACCCACCAGCGGCCCCGCCCCCGCAATCGCCGCGAAGTGATGCCCGAACAATACCCACTTCGGCGACGGCACGTAGTTGTGTCCATCTTCGTAAGTGTGTGCAGGCGTCTCGCGCCGGTCATCCAGCGCCAGCGCTTTCGCCGCGATAAATGCGCTGTAATACCGGTACCCAATGGCGTACACGCAAAGCGCGGCCAACAGGACTGGGAAGGTGTTCATTGCTTTCGCCTCGTGTCGTGCTCTGGTCTTTCGGTCGACTCCTCACGGAGTCCCCTGAAACCGAAATCTTTAGCCGTTCTATCACAACTCCCACCCTCGGCGTCAAAATCTTTGACCCCCACATCGAACCTCCGAGTTTGGAGTGTGGTGGCTCTGCCACCCCTTTTGCGATCTCAACCTACCCACCCATACGATCCCGCGGCAGGATCGCCAGTTGCATGCGCCGCTTCCCTCCTGTTCCCTCCCCTCCTTCCCCAATTCCCCCTACTGCTGTACACTCCCCCCACTGTTCCCCCTCCCAGGATTTCGAATGAAACGCATTCTGCTCATTGAGGACGACCCCGACATCGTCGAGCTCGTCCGTTACGAATTGGGGAAAGCGGGCTTTGGCGTCGCCGAAGCCCTCGACGGCGTTTCGGGTCTCGCAGCTCTCAAGCAGACTCCCCCGCAGCTTCTGCTACTCGACGCCATGCTCCCCGGCATTTCCGGGGTGCAGATTCTTGCCCACGTCCGCCAGGATATACTGCTCCACCGCCTGCCCGTTATCATGCTCTCGGCCCGCTGCGGCGAAGCCGATCTCATCACCGCCTTCGAAGCGGGCGCCGACGACTACATCACCAAGCCTTTCAGCCCGCTCGAGCTCGTCGCCCGTGTGAAACTTCTTCTGTGGCGCGCGGAACCGCTTGCCGCAGGGCGCCAGGCTCTCAAGTTCGACGACCTCCTGATCGATCTCAGCATGAATCGCATCACGTGTTCGGACAGACACATCTCCACCAGCCTCCTCGAGTTCCGTCTCCTATACCAGCTTGCCTCGCATCCCTGCCGCGTCTTCACTCGAGAAGAACTACTTTCCACCGTCTGGAGCAACGAACCGTTCGTTACGCCGCGCTGCGTTGACGTTTGCGTTCGGCGTTTGCGCGAAAAAATCGAAGCCAACCCGGAAAATCCTCGCTTCCTGAAAACCGTCCGCGGCTCCGGTTACCTGTTCGAATCTCGCGCGGACTCGTAAACTAACAGTTCCAGGTACCTTCATTGCTATCTACCCTTGTCGTAAACCATCCGCCACCAGAAAAACAAAACTCGCGACTACTAGTACTCACCTCCGCCCATCCAAGAACTTCTCTTTTTCTATCCATTTCTCAAAGGAATTCTTGACTTCTGCCGCTGACGGGTATTAAGTACGGGGCATTTGGGACCCGTTTGCGGTTGATTAACTGACCTACAAACCAATTGTGGGTCACAGGGGGGGTATTCGTAATGTTCCGGAAACTACGTGGGGAAGTGGTGTATCTCGTCGTACTTCTCGTCGCATCCTTAGCTTGGTCGGGAGTTTTGGCTGCTCAGCAGCAAGCCGGCAATTCGCCTGCTGCCAGCCCGCTCGTCCGTGTTCTCCAGGCAAAGGGCATTCTCACTCCAGAAGAAGCCGCACAAATCAATCAGGCGTCGTCTGCCAGCGATGCCGATCAGCGGCTTGCAAAACTCCTGATGATGAAAGGAGTGATTTCGCAAGCCGATTACAACCAGATGATGGGTGCACCGGGAATCGTGAACGCTTCGGCCAGCAACTCGGCCCCTGCGGTCATGGTCCCTACCGTCTATCGCGTTCCCGCAGGCGCGCCATCAGCTCCAAGTGCCTCCGCTCCTGCCGCTGGTTCAACCTCCAGCGCGGTAGCTGCCGCAAATGACGACCTGCAGCAAACTCCGGCCGGACAAACGCCGCCTCAACAGGCTCCTTCGGTCTCGCCAACCACCCTGTCGGCCGCCAATCCCGTCCGTGTTTTTCCCGTGGGTGGCATCCCCAAGGGTGATTTGAAGGCGGCCATCAAACTCGGACCGATCGGACTCACGCCGTACGGTTTCCTCAAAGCGACCTTCATCCACGACAGCTCTTCTCCAGGCGGCGATGATTTCCCGCTTCCCGGCTTCCTCGGAGACTCCGGCCCGAACGCCGCCCCCGAATTCCACGTCAAGGCGCGCTCCACGCGCTTTGGCAACAACTTCGAGTGGCTCGACCCGAGCTCCAGTGTCACGGTCACCGGAAAGTTCGAAATGGATTTTGAAGGAAACTTCAACCGTTCCGACAACCGCAACCTCTCTTCGATTCGTTCTTCCAACCCATCCATCCGTCTGGCTTACGGGCGCATCGACTGGAAGCTAAACGATACGAACACCCTCACCGCCGTGATGGGGCAGGACTGGACGCCGTTCGCTTCCTCCACCCTCCCCAACATGCTGGAAACCACCGGTCTGGGCATCGCCTTCGGCGATCCCTATGAGCGCGCTCCGCAATTCCGTTCCGGCTTCACCCATGACTTCGGCAAATTCCAGCTCATGCCGGAAGTCGCCGTCGTCCTGTCCGCCATCGGCGACACGCCGTCGGCCGCCAACCTTTCCAACCAATTGGGCTACGGCGAACGCCAGGGCCCGGACAGCAACACGCCCCAGGTCGAGGGCCGCATCGTCGGTCAGTTCAAGCTCGATGACGCTCCTGGTGTTGCTCCCGCACAGCTGATCGTCAGCTTTGAAGAGGGCCACCGGACAGCCATCGTCCTCGGCGCCGCTGTTCCCACCGCTCCGATTACACCCACAAACGCCAATCCCAACCTGTACAAACAGGCGTTTGCCACCGGCGCTCGCGTCGGCAGCGACACCAACGGTTGGGACTTCGAATGGCAGTTGCCAACTCGCTATGCCACCCTGATCGGCAAGTTCTACAGTGGCAGCGACCTGCGCTACTATTTCGCCGGCCAGCTCTTCTCCAACTACAACGCGGTAGGCGGTTTCACCAATCTCGCCTCCACTACTTCGATCGACGGCGCTTCCACCGTTTTCTTCGGCACCAACGGCGGCGTTCCTTTCGTCGTTCCTCAACTTCCCGTCCGAGCCAGAGGTGGTTTCACCCAGATCGGTCTTCCCCTATCCCGTTGGTTCGGACACGACCCCGAAGGTCGCCACGCCGGTTGGTCGCTCTACGTGATGTACGGCACCGACCAGGCCAACACCAACGACCTGTTGCATACTTCCGCCGTCGCCGGTTCGCGTTCTCGCAGCGACATGACCGTCGGCACCCTCAACTACAAACTCAATAAGTGGGTCTCCTTTGCCTACGAACAGTCTCTCTATCGTACCCGCGCCAACACGCGGACAGCGGACCTCCCGTTGTTTGAGGGAATCCCCCAGCACGAGTGGCGAGACCTCCGCAGCGAAGGCGGCGTAATCTTCAGCTTCTAAACCCAAACCGTAGCGTCCACCTTAAGGTGGACGCTACTTCTCTTTGCACCGAACCAACTGAAATTTGTCATCCTGAGGGGCGCGCCGTTCGCGCCCCGAAGGACCTCAACGCGAACCCACCGCAAAACTTCAACGACTACATCCTCCGCTACCTCAATCTCGCAAACAACTCTTCCTTCCATCGCGCATTATCAATCGTCCAAATAATCTTCGCCTTCCGCCCTCGCTCAATTTGCCCCGTCCACACTTCCCGATTCCGCTCATCTCCCGCCACATTCAACCGGTCCACCACCGTCATTCCCCTCGTTAATTCGCTCTCCGTCTCCACATCCCAAAAATGTTCCGACGCCGAAGTCACGATCGATTCATCCAGCGCCACCGCCATCGCCACCGGATCCGGCAGCGAAATCCCATGCTCTCCCGTCTGCTCGTGAAACGCTTCCTGCGCACGACTGTTGCACTCAATCGCAAACTTCCCCACCGCCGTCCCGAATCCCAAAACCTTTTCAATCTCCTTCAAATTCAACACCGCTTCCCCTCGACACAAATGCCATCCCACCATCTCGACCGGCAACCCGCTTCTCGCCACAACCCTTGCCGCCTCCGGATCGCACCAGATGTTGTATTCCGCCGCCGGCGTCACATTCCCTTCGCAGCACGGTGCTCCTCCCATCACCACGCACCGGCTCACTTTCTTCGCAATCTCCGGCCGCGTTTGCAAAGCCAGCGCCACGTTCGTCAGCGGCCCCAGCGTCACCATCACAATTCCCGCATGCGCTTCGATCAGCTCGACCACCGCCTGCGTCGCGCCCATTTTTTCCGCTGCCCTCCGGGGCGCGAGATACCCGTGATCCCCCAATCCGTCGCGCCCGTGAAACCAGTCCGCGCTCCAGTGCGCCCGTTTCAACGGCTTTTCCGCCCCCGTAAACACCGGCACACTCCGCCCGCATAGCTCCGCCGTATACAGCGCATTGCGGCTCGCCTGCCGCACCCCCACATTCCCCGCCACAGTAGTAATCCCGACAACCTCAATGCCCGGGTGCCGCAGCGCCATAATCAACGCAACCGCGTCATCCGATGCCGTATCCGTATCAATCAAAAATTTCCGTTTCATACGCCGTAGCATACCAAAGTAGCGGTCACCTTCAGGTGGCCGCGCGTGCCTTCCTACGTCCCCCAATAAACGTAGGGCCCGCCCCCTGCCCTGAGCGAAACCGGAGGGTCTGAGGCGGGCTGCCCTTCCGTCCAATGAATATTTCCGGACACGTAGGGGTGGCTTTACGCCGCCCCTCTTAGCTTTTTCTCCCTCTGTGCACTCCGTGTTCTTCCTCTGTGCCCTCTGTGTTAGTTCTTCGCCTTCTCCCCTCGCTCGGGAACTTTTCCCCGTTCAACCGGGAACAACCCTTAGCACTCGTCTACCAATCTAAGAAAAGGCACGGCTTCCTAACTTGCGGAAACTTCTCTCAGCCACCCTGCTCCTCCTCGCCGCTCTCCCTGTTGTCTGCCAGCAAGCGCCTCCCATCACCGTCAACGTCTCGGCCGTCAATCTACTCGCCACCGTTCGCGACAAACACGGCAACATCGTCCGCAACCTCTCCAAAGACGACTTCACTCTCGAGCAAGACGGCAAATCGCAACCCATCACCTATTTCGCCAAAGAGTCCGACCTCCCTCTCACCCTGGGCCTGCTCGTGGACACCAGTCTCAGCCAGCGCCAGGTTCTCGACCAGGAGCGCGCCGCCAGCCGTACTTTCCTCGATCGCGTCCTGCGCGAAGACAAAGACAAAGCCTTCCTCATCCATTTCGATCACGAGGTCGAACTCGTGCAGGACCTCACCTCCTCTCGTCAGAAACTCCTCGCGGCCATCGACCAGCTCCACACGCCGCAATTCTCGCAATCCAGCTCCGGCGGCGGTTCCTCCGGAGGCAGCAGCGGCGGCGACGGTCGCGGCTCGCACGGCCACGGTCACGGCGGCGGCACTCTCCTGTATGATTCCGTTTATCTCGCCTCTGACGAACTCATGAAAAAGCAGCAAGGCCGGAAAGCCCTCGTCATCCTCACCGACGGCGTCGACCGCGGCAGCAAGGAATCTCTCCACGAAGCGCTCGAAGCCGCTCTGCGTGCCGACACCCTCATCTACTGCATCCTCTTCGCCGAGAAGGAAGAAGGCCACGGCAACGGCGGTGGTTTCGGAGGGCCGCGCATGGGCGGAGGAGGCATGGGTGGGGGCGGAATGGGAGGAGGAAGAGGCGGCGGCTACCCGCGGCGGACGGAAGAATCACGTCCCGACGGCAAGAAAATTCTCGAACAGATGGCTCAAACATCCGGCGGGCGATTCTTTGAGGTCTCCAAGAAAGAGACTCTCGACAAAATTTATGCCGACCTCGACGAGGAACTCCACAACCAATATGTCCTCGGCTATTCCCCCGGCAAGGATGACGCTACCACCGGCTATCACAAGCTTCATCTCACCGTGAAGCAAAAGGACACGCAAGTCCAGACTCGCGACGGCTTCTACATCGAGTCCAAATAATCCGCAGTCGGTAATTTCAGCCCGTGGTATGTGGCACAAACTCCTCGTTTTGTGCCGCGCACCACCCAACAAAAAAGAGGGGAGGCCGACGGCCTCCCCTCTTTCCATTTTCCAATTTCCATTTTCCAAACTACTTCGGCTGCTGCGCGTCTTTCTGCCTCTTCCTCTCTTCATCCAGCCGCTGCATAAACTGCTCGAATTTCGGCATCTGGTCTTGGGTCAGAAATGCCCGCATCTGTCCGCGCGCCTTCGCCCGCACCGCATCCACATCCGCGTCGTTCTTGGTGTGGATTTCCCGGATTTCGGTCTGCGCATTCTGGATAATGCCATCCAGTTTCTGCGCCTGGTCCCCCGTCAATCCGATCGTCTGCGTCATTTCCGCGATCTTCTTTGCACGGCGCTCCGCCTCGGACGGTATCACGGTCCTTGTCGCAGCATAACTCCGCCGCGCCAGGCTGTAGCCAAACACGCCGCCTGTCGCCGATCCCAGCACGAACACCAGCGCCAGCCAAATTGCCGCTTTTTTGCGGATATCCGGGTTCATGGCCTAACCTCGCTCGTGAGTCCAAGTCCATCGTCATACCATGTCGGCGCATTCGACGAATCGAACACCATAT
>Ga0210410_10005615_pt1 | contig 10908 bp, 9 predicted proteins | sample IncBWC4MmetaG_FD_161058 | JGI IMG/M metagenome (GOLD analysis project Ga0210410, IMG submission 161058) | Forest soil microbial communities from Barre Woods Harvard Forest LTER site, Petersham, Massachusetts, United States - Inc-BW-C-4-M | ecosystem: Environmental > Terrestrial > Soil >... | reverse complement strand
CGCGTTGCGTTGTCGGCCGGGTTGCTCATGTCGTCGCGTGCGGTTCAGCGACGAGCCGGAATTTCCTTAGCATTGCTAAGGGGTAGGGCGTCCCTCCTTCAAAAATCCACAGCTTGTGCACGCATCCTTGTCTCAGATGGTGCGGAAATCGCGGCTCCCGGATTGGAGCAGGAGTTGATTGTCTGAGTGCTAATTCATCGGCAGTGCTCTCACCGAAGACACAGACGAACCTGAAGAACGCGAAGGGCTACTTTGAAGAGCACCTGAGCGTTGGTGATTACTATTCCGAGAACGAGCGGGTCAGTGGCGAGTGGGCCGGTGAAGGCGCAACAATGCTGGGTCTCGCCGGCGCGGTCACACGCGATGAGTTCCTGGCGTTGTGCGACAATCGGCATCCGAAATCCGGCGAGCAACTGACGCAAAGGCGAAACACAATTCGACGAGCTGAAGACCGTGAAGCAGCGAATCGGCGCGTGTTCTACGATTTCACGTTCTCGCCACCGAAGTCGGTTTCAGTTGCTGCGCTCGTCGGCGGCGACAAACGCATTGCCGCTGCGCATACCGAAGCGGTGAAGATAGCGTTGGCAGAATTGGAACGCTTCGCAGCGACTCGGATTCGGGGCGCGAAACGCAACGCCGATCGGCGCACGGGCAACATCGTGGCGGCGCTGTTCGAACATGAGACCTCGCGCGCTCTCGATCCCCACCTGCACACGCATTGCATCGTCTTCAATGCCACGCACGACCCTGAAGAGCGGCGTTGGAAGGCGCTACAAAATTACGAGATGCTCGGGGCGCAGAAGTTCGTCGAGAACGTTTATTATCACGTACTCGCGCGAGCATTGCGGACGTTCGGTTACACCATCACGAACTCTGCGCGTGGTGACTTCGAACTCGGCGAGATCCCGCGTGAGCTTTGTGAACGTTTCTCGAAGCGACATCGCGAGATCGACGACAAAACGCGGGAGTTTCTCGCGTCGCATCCAAACAAGCTGACCGGAAACGAGAAGGCCGTTCGCGAACACATTGCGCACAAAGAACGAGCGCGAAAAGGCGAGACGGTTGCCTCCGGTTTGTTGCGGAAGCTTTGGGAAGAGCAAGTGACTCGTGAAGAATTGGCGACGCTGCGCGAGCGACGTGTCGCTCGACATGCAACTGAGGAAAGTGCCAGTGCCGAAAGCGCATTGTCCTGGGCTGAAGCGCATCTTTTCGAACGCCGTTCTGTCGTACGTGAGCATGAGCTTTGGCGTCATGCGTTGGAAGCGGTTCGAGGCAGCTCCGTACCCCTCGCCGAAATCAAGCAACTGAGCGCGTCCCGCGATTACCTTCGCGGTGATAACGACAAGGTCGCGCACCGAGAGATGCTTGCGCGCGAGTGGGAGATTGTTCGGGCGGCAGCCGACGGCATCGGCATTCATCCTCCGTTGGCGCGAGCGGCGGCAGAACTTCACAGCCAACTCGCGCCAGACCAACAGATCGCCCTCCGTTCTATCGTCTCGTCGAGAAGCTTCATCACACTTTTTCGTGGCGGCGCCGGAACGGGGAAGAGCTTCGTCCTTCAGCGTGTCCAAAGCGCAATCGACAGAAACGGTCGGCGTTCGGTTGTTCTGGCCCCGCAACGTCAGCAAGTGATCGACCTCACCCGTGATGGACTGCTGGAGGCGCAAACGGTTAGCGAATGCCTCCAGCGCGGAACGTTGGGGGATCGCGCGGTGGTCATCGTTGATGAAGCGGGCCAAATCGGCGGACGACAGTTGCTCGATCTCATTCGCCTGGTTCGTGGAGTGAACGGACGCCTGATTCTTTCCGGCGATACACGACAGCACGGCCCCGTTGAAGCTTCCGATGCCTTGCGAGCAATCGAGCGTTACGCCGGACTCCCTGCCGCGCAGTTGGACCAGGTTCGGCGGCAGGAGCCGAAACGCGCTCGGACGATTGAAGAACGCAAACGCATCGAGAAATATCGCGCCGCTGTGGAAGCAGCAGCGGCTGGCGATCTGACGCGCTCTCTCGCCGCGCTGGACGGAATCAACGCATTTGTGGAATGCGGTCCCGCTGAGCAGAACGATCACATTCGCGGCGCGTATCTCCGCATCGTGGAATCCGGCGAGTCCGCGCTCGTGATTTCACAAACACGCGCTGAAGTGCGCGAGATAAACAATGCGATTCGCGAGCAACTGCGCCAACGTGGAGTCCTCGGCGAAGAGTCGAAAGTCACCGCCCTTGAGCAGCTAGACCTCACGGCCGCTCAGAAGTTGGATGCGCGTCACTATCCAGCCGATTGCGTTCTCGTGTTCAATCGCGATGTCGCGGGTTTCAAGCGCGGCGCCCAGGTGAAACTGATTGGGATTACGCGCAACCGATTGGCCTTCGAACTCCGCGGCAAGGTGCGCCACATCCCGCTAACGAAACTCGATCACCTGAATGTTTGCCGCGCGACGGAACTCGCCATCGCTGCGGGAGACAAACTTCAGCTGAAAGCGAACAGCACGACCGCTGACGGCCGGAAGCTCGCCAACGGTGAGATAGTCAACGTCGCGGCGATCAAACCGGATGGAGCGATCCGCTTGCAGGACGGTCGCGTCTTGCCGCCACAGTATCGCCAATTTGTGCGCGGCTATGCCGTCACTTCCTACGGCTCGCAAGGCAAGACAGTTGATCACGTCTTGTTCGCTGATTCGGCCGTACGCGCCGCTTCAAACGCACAGCAATGGTACGTAACGATCTCCCGCGGGCGAAAGAGCATCCGTATTTTCACTCCCGACAAACAGGAGCTTCAGCGCGCGATCGCGCGCAGCGGAGAACGTGAGCTCGCGCTCGATCTGGTCCGGCCAAAGCGTCGCCAGCGATTTGCGCGAGTGGTCCGATCCGCTCATCGCGGACGAGACTTCGCACGCCGGATCTGTCGCTTCGCAATGTACTTCTGGATGAACACGCAACGGAGACAGCATCATGAAAGCCGACCTGAACAGGGAACCAACAACGTCCGCACCAACCTGCTGGCAGCGTGAAGCTCCATCTGCGTGTTTGCGACTCGAGCGATCTGCGGGGGAGGCGCACGTTTTCCCATACCAGCATCTTGTCATGGCATCGCTGAGTCGGATCGACGACTCCGAGGTTCTGCGACTCTCGTTTTCATCTCACGATGTCGAAATCGCCGGACGCAACCTGCGCCCGCTACTCCTGGCGGTGCAGGATTTCGCGGTGAAATGGATTCGCACAATTCCGGCGCGCTATCACGCGCTGGCCGACAGCAAGAACGGAGTCGTGGTTAGCATTCGGGTCGAGGAAGCGAAGTAAGCCCGGCAAGAATCCGCTCGTACCGCTCTGGCCCCGTGTATTGTCGCGCTTGTGAAGACGCTGGTTTACCTGCTTACGCACAGGACTTTCTTACTCCATCTGTCACGACCCCTCGCCTTCAAGGGCTCGACCCAAGAGAAACGGACCCCTGACCTTTCCCGGTCCGGCTACAAAAGAGCCGCAATGACATGGTTACAAAACGCCAAATCAATGCTTCCTTCACACCTAGCAAATGTTGCACTGCAAAGTTGAGCCTAGGCGTTGCGGTTCTTCGGCTACCGCTTTGTGAGACCTAGGATCTTTGCGAGCTGGGCATCGACCATTCTCACAGGAAGGAGTCTGGGCAGAGTCCAGTTCTTGAAACGCTGCGGAATCACCGCGTAGCGTGCCTTCGGTTTCGCCGTGGTGAGTGCCACGTGGACGGTTTCGCCCAGACGCTCAGGGGGCAGGCCATTAGTACGTGCTTCGGTGACGATGAACTTCTGGAACTTCTGCACCGCCTCCCAATACTCGGTCGGCTTGAACTCACTGAGATCTTCCTTTTCGCCCTTGTCGTACATTGCCGTGTTTACGGTGCCTGGTTCAATCATCACAACGTCGATGCCAAATAACATCAGTTCTCGCCGCAGCGCGTCCGACATCCCTTCAAGACCAAATTTGGAGGCGCTATAGGCGCCAAGAAGCGGGATGGCAACTTTGGCGCCGCTAGAGGTGATGTTCACGATGCGGCCGGGGGGACCCTGCCTCTTCTTATCCGTTCCCAAAAGAGGAGCGAAGGCTTGGATCACCACAAGCGGGGAGATCGTGTTGACTTCCAACTGCCGCCTGTACTCGCTGATCCTCAGATAAAGCAGCGGCCCACTGACCACAATTCCTGCATTGTTCACCAAGCCAACCAGATTCCTGTCGCCGATCATAGAGCTGACCTTCTGGGCAGCTTGACCTACGGCGTCGGCGTCTGTGATGTCCATCACGACAGGCACGAAGCCGTCCCCGAACTCTCTTTGCAAACGATCGGCGTCAGCCTGCTTGCGGACAGAACCGAATACGCGAAACCCTTTTGCAACGAGGACCTTTGTGGTTCCCCGACCAATTCCGGTAGAGACCCCGGTGACCACGACATCTTTGCTGTTCGCTATCGCATTTCTCCTAAGATGATCACTGTTCATGTCGGTGGTTGAATTCATATTTTTGTTTCTTATCGTCCGTTTGATACCGATCGCGGCCGGCAAAAGTGTTCAGGCGCTAGGTCCCCATTCGAGTCTCCCGATGTCTTCTTGAAGCGTTACGCGATCGGCTTTCTAGGCCTTGAAGAGGCCCGGTCAGATGGATTAGGCGAGGCCGATCTGCTTCGCCCGCAGAGCGGGGTCCACGAAGATGTACTCTTCAATGAGCTCGTCTCCTTCCCACCGGGCGGTCGTGCTAAAGTCGAGGTCGAACGCTTTTCCTGTCGGGGCGATCACCTTGCCGTCGGGCAGCCTCATCTCTCCGGAGAAGGTCCCGGTGGCGCGGGTGATAACGGTGATCCAGTCGCCGCTTCCGAACTGGGTTGGGTATGGGTCATTGTGGACGTGGATGTCGGGGAACATCCTAATCATCTGCTGAATCATCGCGGCGTGCGCTTTCCGTCCTTTGACTGGCTTTGCGATCCCCATGACGTGTGCGACGACGTCTGGGTGGTTTGTCGCGTTCATCCCTGCGAGGTCACGAGAGTTGAAAGCGTCGTCGCCCTTCTTCATGAGCTCAAGTAGATGTGTTGTCCGGTCGGTGATGGTTGAACTCATATTTTGTTTCTTATCGTTTCCGTTTGATACCGAACGGCAGCCGGCAAAAGCGTTCCGACGCTAGGTCTCCAGCAAATAGTAAAGGGTGACCGGGTCGACTCGGCACTCGCATCTGAGCGAGCAAGTCCAAGAACCTGAGGCCCGCTTTAATGAGTTCCTGAACGACGGCACAGCCAATGAGACCTGTACTGTGGCGCCTTTGACGAAGACACGCATTGCAACTTAGAATTTAGCATCGGATTTGAGTTCTTCCATACACAGAGCTCTCAAATGCTTGCCTAATTCTATTTTCAATGGATGAACTTCTTCGCATCGAAGCCTAATCCATTGCCTATTATTCTAATTTTATGAAGTCGAAGTCATCCAACCCACGTCTCGTTTCACTCTTAACTGAACTAGCCCGTGGCGAGGGCGTCATCCCTTCGCGCCTGCCGGGGGTGATGTTCTTCCGCATGAAACGCTGCCTTCCTCGCACACCCGTCGCTTACGCACCCGGCATCATGGTCATCGCGCAAGGCCGCAAGATCGGCCATTTGGGCGCACGAAAATTTGTCTATGACGCGAATCATTATGTCGTGTGGTCCGTTCCGATGCCCTTCGAATTGGAAGTCGAAGCCAGTCCGGAAAGGCCATTACTCGGCGTCAAAATCGGCATGACCCCCGCCGCTATCACGGAATTGATTGTGCAGATGGAAAAGTTGCCGCCCGCGAACGATTCCCCGCCGCAAATAATGCAAGCCACCGCATTGGATAACACCTTAACCGGTGCGACTATTCGACTACTCGAAAACTTAGCTTCCGCAGACGACGCGCGCATTCTCGGTCCGCAAACCGTCCGCGAAATCATTTATTACGTGCTGCGTGGCAAATTGGGGCACAATCTCCGCGTGCTCGCCGCACCCGACAGCCATTTCGGCAAGATCTGCCGCGTGCTGAATCGCATGCATACCGACTATGTCCGAGACTATGACGTCGCCACGCTGGCGCGCGACGCGGGCATGAGCGTCGCGGCTTTTCATACCCGCTTCAAAGCGAGTACCTCGTCAGCGCCATTGCAATATTTGAAAAAAGTCCGCCTTCACAAAGCGCGAATGATGATGGTCAATGAAGGCGTCAATGCCAGCGGGGCGGCGATGAAAGTTGGCTATCGGAGCGCATCGCAGTTCAGCCGCGAATTTAAACGTCTCTTTGGGAAAGGCCCCGCGACGGTGGCCGCTGAGTCGAGAAGGTCGTCGCAAGGATACGCGTCCATCTGAGGAAAGGGAGTCATGGGCGACTTCTTGGCCTCGATTCCTGCGGCTGGTATGGTATGCGGCGGCCGTTCCCGTGTAGCCTGCGGTGGGGCTAGAGCCGGATGTCAAAAGGGTGCCGTATTTTATTGGCAGCAGCGCAGCACGCTTGTTGTGGCGATCACGCATTCGCTTCGTCAGGAATTACCAATACCGGTAATTGCAGCTCATGATTCGCTCCAATGTTGGAGCGCCGGTCGTTGGCAGTTCGCCTTACGATCGGCGGCACGATGGAGACGAACAGCGCAGCCGTTGTCGATCAAGCCGCCGGGCAAGAGCGGCTCGCCTATTCCGTAAAAGAAGCCGCCGATCTTCTCGGAGTTGATTACTTCAGCGTTTACCGGCTGATCCAACGCGGCAAACTGCGCGCCTGTCGTGCGCTGCGCGGTAAACTTCTCGTACCGCGGACCGAGCTCCTACGGTTGCTGAAAAACTAAGCGGCGACCGATTTCAAGCCGCGACGCCGAAGCTGACCCGCTGAGCCTGCGTCAGGCTGTGCTCATCACGCAGGTGGCCATACGTTTTCATACATAACGCGCCGCCATCTTTGTGGCCGAGCCAGCGCGAGACGGTTGGGATATCGACGCCGCTCTCGATGCAAATCGTCGCGAACAGATGCCGAAGATCGTGATGAGTTATCCTCTTCATTCCGATCTTTGCGGCGGCGTTCGTCATGCTGTTTTGGCACTCGAAGACCCGCATGATCGTGGCGCTCGGCGATTCAGCCAATCGTTCGGCACGCAACTCGGTGAGCATTTGTTCAAGCTCGGGAATCATCGGGACGAACCGCGTCTCGCCGTTTTTCGTTGCCGTCTCAGGATCGCCACGGACGTGCAGTTGCCGGCGAACGAAATTCGCATCTGTCCAGGTGACGTGCTTTGCCTCGCCAATCCGTAAACCGCTGTAAGCGAGAAAACGCACGAGATTCGCGCAATCCTTTGACTGTCGTGCGCCGGCCGTCCGAATTTCATCAACGAATCGCAGGAACTCGTCTCGTGACGGGAGTTCGAGTTGTTTCTGGCGCACCTTCATCCGCGACAGCCCGGCGGCCGGATTGTTGAAGCGGGCGCCGGTGCTGATCGCTTCGTCGAAAACAGCCCGCAACGTTCCGATGCTGTTGTTCACGACCGTCGGCGAATAATGTTGCTGATACCGGGTGAGCCAATTCTCGCAGTCGCGCTGACTGAGCTTCCGCACATCCGTCTCGAACAACGACGGCCATGACCGTCGAATAAAGTCGATCATCATTTCTCGGTAGTCTTTCGAGCGAGGTTTGAGTGAAACGCTCGCCTGAATCTTCTGCAGATAAACCTCAGCGGCAGCAGCGAACGTCATCTTGCCTTTCGCGAACGCAGTCCCCGATTCCAGCTTTGCCCGATAATCCCGCATCGTGTCGGGCAACCGCTGCTTCGCGACCGAAAACGCCGTTGTCTTCAGGCTCTTCCAAACCAGCTTTCCCGCGACACGAAATCGGGCGAAATAGGTGCCGGACGGCGCATACCGGACGAGGTTCTGAACCGCCGTCGTTTGCCAAATCTTTTCGTCAGGTGTGCTCACATCAGTCCGCCCTCATCGTCGGGACGCGACACGATCCTGGCTCAGCCGCCCCGAGGGACCGCTCCGGCTTCGGAGCGAAGCGGCAATTCCTCAGTGTTGCCGGTTCAAGCGCAGGTCGAATTGCATCGAAAGGGCCGAATCGCAGCCGTATAGAAAAGGCGTATAGAAAGGAGTTCGCAGCGGGAGAATTAGACGCTATTCTCCCTCGTAAATGCCGGCATAGCTCAGTTGGTAGAGCAGCTGATTTGTAATCAGCAGGTCGTCGGTTCGAATCCGTCTGCCGGCTCCAGCCTCAGCTTTTCCCCGCGAGGTGGAGGAAATTTAGAATGTCGCTGCGCAGACGCAGAAAATCTCCGCGGTCACGCTGACGCGGACGCGCCAACTCCACCGGAATCGTGCGCTCGATTCGACCGGGGCGTGGCGTCATGATCATGATCCGGTCGCTCATGTAAATCGCTTCGTCGATATCGTGGGTAACGAGAAGCATGGTCGTGCGTCGCGCTTCCCAAAGACGAAGGACTTCATCCTGCATTCGCATCCGCGTGAAAGCATCGAGCGCCCCCAATGGTTCATCGAGAAGAAGAATTTTGGGATGATTGATCAGCGCGCGAGCGAGTGCGGCGCGTTGCGCCATTCCGCCGGAGAGATGATGGGGATAGACGTTGGCGAAGACCTCGAGCCCGACCAAGCGCATGAAGTCCTCCACTTCGTTTTTCTTTTCCTGCAATACTCCGCGGGCAACCAGCCCCGCCTGGATGTTGCGCCGCACCGTCAGCCACGGAAAAAGATTTGGGTCCTGAAAAACGAGACCGCGCTCAGCGTTGGGCGCAGTGATCGGTTCTCCGCCAATCAGAAGATCGCCCGAGTCGGCAGAATCGAGACCGGCAACAAGACGGAGGAGAGTGGACTTGCCGCATCCACTCGGGCCGATAAGCGAAATCAATTCGCCGGCTCCGAGTGAAAAAGAAACGCCATCCAAAACCTGGCGGCGAGAAAGGGGATCGTCGGGTGCCGGAAAACTTTTTCTGACGTCGCGAACCAATAGCGAGGACGCTTCGATTTCAGCTGGCACTACCATTTGATTACGCCTTTTTGCCAGACCAGGACGCGGTCGCGGATTTTGAACAGAACCGTCATGATCGTTGAAAAGAAGGCCGCCATGATGATGAGCGCGGCGAAGACCTTGCCGTATTCGGCCCAGCCTTGCGCCCAGCTGACATACCATCCGAGCCCCGACTTCACGCCGACGGATTCGGCGACGACCAACGTCAGAAACGAGGCGCCCAGTCCCATAAATAAACCGATGAAAATATTTGGAACGGCCGCCGGAATCGCGACGTGGAAGATCAGATAAGCGCGACCGGCGCCGAGTGTTCGAGCCACGTCGAGATACGAAGCCCGCGTGTTCGAGATTCCAGAAGAGGTGAGCATCGTGACCGGAAACCAAACCGCGAGTGCGATCAACGCCGCCGATGAAACGGCGGCCGACGGCGAAAGAACCATCGCCAGCGGGATCCAGGCAGTTGCCGGAATTGGACCGACCACCTTCAGGAGCGGCATTCCCCAATATCTGATCGGCGACGACCAGCCGATGCAGATTCCGCTAATCAAACCGCCGATTACTCCAAGGGTGTAGCCGCTCAAAAGCAAAACGAGAGAGTGCCAGGTGCTATCGAGCAGAAGGACGCGATCGTTAATCAAACTTCTGAGAATCGCCGATGGACCGGGAAAATAGGGAAGCGGTAGCATCCGAAATCCCAAAGTGATGATGTCCCAAATGCAAATCGAAACGATCGCTCCGGTAAAAATCGGCCACATGCTAGCCATCCAACGCCGGAGTGCCGACGAAAAGCGGCGCAACACCGCAAGCAGAATTGAGACGGCGATGACTTCGATAAAAAGAAGCCGGTAAGAATGCGTTTCGAGCGGCGGCTCGCGGTAGGCAATGAACATGTGAACAGCTAACGCAATTCCCGCGGCGAACGGGACTGCCAGCATGGTTCGCCAGCGCAGAGCTGATGGCGGCTCGACGATGGCGGTCGGGACTAAATCCTCCTGAGGTTCCATCGATTCCGAATAAGGCAGCGAGTTTCGCTGCTTACTTTTGTGCCGCCAATACTTTCTTTGCTTTGCAGCACGAGCCTTCGGTGTCGTGCAGAATCATCTCGGCGTAGAGGCGAATGTCCTGGTCCGGCGGGACCTGGCCGCCGGCGACTTTTTCGACCTGTAAATTCTGCAACCAATCATCGGTCACCCCGTCGAGGTGAACGAAGGCGCGCTTGGCCAGATCGGACACATCTGTCGTGGGACTCAACATACCGGCTGTTTTCATTTCTGCGGCGGCTGAGTTCACGGCAAACTCCGCGCCCGAGACGCTCGGAACATAACGCAAATGAGAAATGGCAACCGTGTTCAATTCGGGATTGGACGCCAAATAACCTTTTTCGACTGACAGGCGCGCGGCTGCCGCCGGATTTGTTTCCACCCATTTCGCGGCTTTGAGCAGTGCGCGTGTCGCCCCGGCCGCGGCCTTCGGATTGGCCGCGAGAAATTTTCCATTCACGATGACAGCGCAGCAATACTCATCTTTGTAAGGAGCATCCTGCGCCTGATCCGCCACGTTTTTCACTTTGCCTTCGGCGACCAACAAACTACCGATCGGCTCGGAGTCTGCGACTGCGTCGACTTCACCTTTGTCGAGCGCGAGCCCGAGCTCGCCGGCGGGAAAAACGCGCCAGGTGATTTCCTTCGACGGATCGATGCCGTGCGCGCCAAGCACGCGATTCGCGAAAATGAACGGCGGCGTCCCCATTCCTGGAACGCCAATTCTTTTTCCACGCAAATCTGTAATCGAATTGATGCTACCGTTCTTGGCCGACTGGACTCGCAAACAGCCACGGTGAATTCCGCCGGTGAATTTCACATCAAGGCCCTGTTCGATCGGCTTCAGGAAATACATCACCAAATGATGGGTAATG
>Ga0210410_10005614_pt1 | contig 10911 bp, 12 predicted proteins | sample IncBWC4MmetaG_FD_161058 | JGI IMG/M metagenome (GOLD analysis project Ga0210410, IMG submission 161058) | Forest soil microbial communities from Barre Woods Harvard Forest LTER site, Petersham, Massachusetts, United States - Inc-BW-C-4-M | ecosystem: Environmental > Terrestrial > Soil >... | reverse complement strand
AGCCAAATTTGTGAGTCCGTCATACATCCAACACAACCCGCTGATTCCGGACGGATCCGTCGCGCTCGGACAGTTCTTCGCCAAGGTCACGCGCGAGCGAGCCCGGGCACGCGTTGTCGTTCATCGGATCATTGCAGTCGGCGACTACGTGTGGGCACATTTGAACTTCCTCAACCTGTTCAACGATGATCCCGACGACACCGGCATTGCTGGCGTCGATATCTATCGCATGGACGCTGAGGGGAAAGCCGTCGAGCACTGGGATACCTTGCAACTCGTGGGCACGCCTCAAAACTCCGCTCCGATAATCGCGCCGAACATTCCGCGTGCGAATAGCAACGGCATGTTCTGACCGCAAACGCGGGCAAGGCCAAGTAACTTCGTTCGCCACGAACTAACAAAAGAAGAAAAGGAGACCTATCACATGTCGACCAACCTGACGGCAGTGCTTCAACAGATTCTGCAGAACACAACGAATCTCAAAGTGCTCCGCGAACTCATGACACCGGACGTGACCTATGTTTCATTGAACTTCGACAACCCCGAACTCAAGAAAATTGAGCCGTGGGCCGGCACTCACAAGGGGCCTCAAGCGCTATCCGAGGTCTTTGCCGCAATCCAACGCTTCTGGAAGACACTTGATTTCAAGATCACCGACACCATCGAGCAGGGTAGCCGCGTCGCCCTCTTCGGCTCTTTTACTTACAAGTCGAACGTGACCGGGAAGGAAATCACATCTCCGTTTGGCCTGTTGGCGCGTTTCGAGGGAGATAAGGTCGCTTACATCCAGTTTCTCGAAGACAGCTATGGCACTGCGGGCTCGTTCAAAATAGGGGGCACGACTCGGTTTCACAGCGATCCATCGGGAAAAGAGGTTGAGGTCTAACGCCGAGTAAGTTGTCACTCTGAATTGACGAGTGGTCTCGGCCGGCCCGAAGAAGTTGTCCGTCGCCCCGTTCTTGGCGTCGGATGAAAGTTCGTACTTAACAGGAATCGACGTAGTTGACCGGGAGATGAAGGTTTGGCGATTGGTCGAGACTCGGGCGTGCCGACGGATTCTGGCGTGGCACTGGAAATCATTTTCCAGAAGGAGACGAGTTTCATCCTTCCAGTTGAAAAAAAAACCGGAGGCGCATAAGTGATGCAGTTTGCTGCGGAACGGTCGCCACAAACGAATGCCACGTCAAGAAGTACGAACAGACTGAACGGAGGGAGCGTGGTGCTAGCGGCCATGAATGAGCACTCAACGGTCTTCGCCACGCTTTCCGACCAATACAGAAAGAAACTTTTTCGCGCCGCTCATCGCCTAACGAGAACCCGTGAGGATGCCGAAGACGCAGTGCAAGACACGCTGCTGAGAGCGTTTGTTCACCTGGGCGACTTCGAAGGCAGATCCACCTTCGGAGCTTGGCTCACGAGCATCACCGTCAACTCGGCACTCATGATCCTCCGAAAGAAACGGGCTACGCGTGAGACTGCGATGGGCGATGACAATGATTTTGGCGACGGGCTGAGATACCAAATAACCGATCATGCGCCGAGTCCCGAGACCCGCTATGCCCAGACCGAAGAACAGAGAATTCTGAGGACCGCTATCCAGCGGCTGCGGCCGAACCTCCGAGTCGTGGTTCAGATTTACCTGCAAGGACGTTCGCTGCGGGAAACAGCAGAAGCATTAGGTATCTCTTTTTCAGCAGCCAAAGGACGACTGTTCCACGCCAAGAAGGCCCTCCGCAGGTCGCTCATCCGGAAGCCGGTGAATCAGCCCCGATTTGCCGGCAGGCAGCAGTCGCGTCACAGGAAGAAAGGAGATAAGGATGTCATCGAAATCCAAAGAACATCAAAACGTAGAATCCCAAACAACTTCTGCCCGACAGAGGGAGGCGGTCAATCCCTCAGCAGCGGATTCGCCGCGCCTCGAGGAAATCAGAATTCGAGCATACGAAATCTATATGGAACGTGGCGGGCAGCCGGGCCATGACCTGGATGATTGGCTTCAAGCGGAACGAGAACTCGAACCTAAGGCGCGGCCTGCGCATGCTGGCCAATAAGAGGAGTATGCAGCGCTCGGGGTAAACAAGCTCGCGCACTCCACAGCGTCTAAGTCCTTACCTACCTGTAGGTTCGGCGGTGGTAGGGATTCGACACGCCCTCTGAATTCCCGCAACTTCTCTTCCGCCCAGGGGTTAATCTATAGGTGGCCGACTGTTTTAGAGCACATGCTGACCGGCAGGAGAGTGCTATGAGGCTGCAGGATCGTCCCGCCTCCTTATCTTTATCTTTGCCTCGATTTCCAGCGATTTATACGACGCCCAAGTCTTTGATTGCGGCGATGCTTTCACTCGCTTGTGTTTTGTCCGTCGGCGTCGATCTGCCGGCCATCGCCGCGGATCCCCATCCTGCTGCGGACAAGAAGTCCAAGCAGGACCCGGCGCTCAAGGGCTTGCCCATCATCGAACTCTCGGCGGACGAAGCCATTTTGCATGCACTCAATCGCCTGGCGTACGGTCCCCGGCCCGGCGATGTAGAGCGCGTGCGCCAGATGGGACTGGCCAAGTGGATCGACCAGCAACTGAATCCCAATTCCATCGACGACAAAGCCATGGAAGTGCGTCTGCAGGATTATCAAACGCTTCGGCTCTCGACCGCGAAATTGATCGATGAATATCCGCAACCCAAGCAGGCGGAAAAGCAGGCCGAGAAACAGGCGCAGGCACGTGCGCAGCAGGAGCAGACCCGCGGCGACGCCGCTGCTTCCGTCGTCCAAAAAGATATGCAGGCTTCGCAGGGACAAGCGGCCAATGCGGATGCCGCCGCTCCGACAGCGGATTCCGCGGCAGCACCTTCCGCCGACAATCCCAACGCGCCGGCCCCGATGAAGGAGTCCGATCCGGCGACCAAAGGCGCGGGAAATCGCAATGCGCTGGGCGGCGGCGATCCGAACAACGTCCCGCGCGCGATTGCCGATGACAGCAAACGGCCGCAGCGCATCGTCGCGGAACTGGGCATGGCTAAGGTGACGCGCGCGATTTACAGCGAGCGGCAGCTTCAGCAGGTGCTGGACGATTTCTGGTTCAACCATTTCAATGTATTCGCTGGCAAAGGCGAAGATCGCTACTACCTGACCGCGTATGAGCGCGACGTCATCCAGCCGCACACGCTCGGGAAATTCAAGGATCTGGTGAACGCGACGGCCAAGAGCCCCGCGATGCTTTTTTATCTGGACAATTTTCTGAGCGCCGATCCGCGCGCGGCACAGCGTCAGGCCATGCAGCGCGCCATCCGTCAGCAGATGCGCAATGGAAGATTTGGCGGACCGCCTCCCAATCCGCAACAGGCGAAGAAAAACGACCGCGGGCTAAACGAAAATTACGGCCGCGAGTTGATGGAATTGCACACGCTGGGAGTTGACGGCGGCTACACGCAGAAGGACGTCACGGAAGTGGCCCGCTGCTTTACCGGCTGGACGATTGAAAAACCGCGGCAGTATCCGAGTTTCAAGTTTGACGACCGCCTGCACGATCCCGATCCCAAACTCGTCCTTGGAAAAAAGATTCACGCAGGCGGGACGAAAGATGGCGAGCAGGTGATCGAGCTGCTGGTGCACCATCCCAGCACCGCGAAATTTATTTCGACGAAACTGGCGCGGCGATTTGTTTCGGACACTCCGCCACCGGCGCTGGTGAATCGCATGGCGGAAACGTTTCAATCGAGCGACGGCGACATCAAGGCTGTGATGCACACCATGATCTGGTCGCCGGAATTCTGGTCACGCGAAACGTATCGCGCGAAGATCAAGACGCCGTTTGAACTTGTCGTTTCCGCGGTGCGCGCTTTGGGAAGCGACGTGAACACTCCGATGCCGCTGGTGCAGTGGGTGGGGCGAATTGGCGAGCCGCTTTACCAGTGCCAGCCGCCCACGGGCTACTCGGACAAAGCGGATACCTGGGTGAACACCGGGGCTCTGTTGAATCGCTTGAACTATTCCCTGGCTTTGGCGGGCAATAAAATGCGTGGGGCGCGCAGCGATGTAGCTTCTTTGCTGGGCGTGGAACCATCGGCTGATCCAAAGGCGGCGCTGGACCGCGCGGTGCAAGTTTTTCTCGGCGGGCAAGCAGGTCCGACTACCGTTGAGACACTCGAGAAACAACTTGATAATCCGCAAGTTCTTCAGGCCAAGCTCGATGATCCGCGCAAGCAAGTGGATCTTGGCGTTGTTGCGGGGTTGGTGCTGGGCGCGCCTGAATTTCAGAGGCGATAAAACGAATGTCGGGTTGTCATCCTGAGCGCAGCGAAGGATCTCAGCCCAATGATGAGTCTGGATTGAGTTTCAGTTGAGATTCTTCGGACCGCAAAGAACGCGGTCCTCAGAATGACAGTTCCGTAGCAGCCAGAGATGACGAGGTTGCGCACACGCAAGCGCAACAGAGGTTCACGATGAGCTACAAATGTTGCGAAGGCATACGAGGCCTGAAATTTTCCCGCCGCTATTTCTTGAAGCAGGGCGGAGTGGCCATGGTCGGACTGAGCGCGATGCCTGCATTTCTGCAGCGCGCCGTGGCCGCGACGCCGATGCCGAACAAGAAGCAGCTCGTCGTGCTCTTTCAGCGCGGCGCGGCTGATGGTTTGAATATTGTGGTGCCCTTCGGGGAGCCGAATTATTACCGCCTACGGCCTAGCATCGCGATTCCGCAACCCAAGAAGGGTGGAGCGGATGCCGCGATCGACCTGGATGGATTTTTTGGTTTGCATCCGAGCCTCGCGCCGCTCGAGCCGCTCTTCCACAAGAATCAGTTGGCCATCGTGCACGCGGCAGGCTCTCCCGATCCGACGCGTTCGCATTTCGACGCGCAGGACTTCATGGAATCCGGGACGCCTGGCCTGAAATCGACCGAAGACGGCTGGCTGAACCGCGCGCTTGAAACCGTTCCGGAAGAAAATGCTTCGCCGTTCCGCGCTGTAGCCATGGGGCCGAATCTTCCGCGCATGCTGCACGGAGCCGCACCGGCCATTGCGCTGCCGGACCTGAAGCAATTCAAAGTGATGGCGCAGGCTCCGGGAACGGGGCAGATGGTCGAAGGCGGCTTTGAAGCCATGTACTCGCAGACCGTGGACCACGCGCTGCACGGCACCGGTACGGAAACGTTTGAAGCGATCGATCTCTTGCGCAAAGCCGACCCGGGAAAATATCAGCCGGAAAACGGCGCACAGTATCCGACGAGCCGGCTCGGGCAAAGTTTGCAACAAATCGGGCAGCTCCTCAAAGCCGACATCGGCGTGGAAATTTTATTTGTGGATTGCGGCGGCTGGGACAACCACGTGAACGAAGGCGGCGCGCAAGGCCAGCTTTCCAATTTGCTGAAGGATCTCGGCCAGGGGCTCGCCGCGTTTCATCAGGACATGGGCGACCGCATGCAGAACATCGTCTTCGTGACCATGAGCGAATTCGGGCGCACCGCGAAGGAAAACGGCAATCGCGGCACCGACCATGGCCACGCCAACTGCATGTTCCTGATGGGCGGCGACGTCAAAGGCGGCCAGGTCTACGGCAAGTGGCCTGGCTTGAACGATCATCAGCTGAACGAAGGCCGCGACCTCGCGCTCACCACCGACTTCCGCTCCGTGCTCGGCGAAGTGCTTACGAAGCACATCGGCACAAAAGATCTCAGCACGGTGTTTCCGGGCTTCGACAACAATCCGCGTAAATTCCCGGGACTAGTTCGCTCGTAATTGGAGTGCGGTTCATCCTGAGCGCAACGAAGGGCAGCTTGGTCGCCGCAATACCCACTTTTCCGGTCGCGGCGTTAATCAGGCGCTGACGGATGGGTGTGCGATGTTGTATTGTTTTCGTCCGTATGCGGCCCATGCAACTCATGTCTCCATTCACTGCGCGCGCCATCGTGGTTGCTTTGATGGGAGGATCCTTTGCCATCTCTGCCAATATGATTTGCTTCGCCATGATAGGCAGAATAAACGAACGAGCACCCGAAAGCGAGCGAATCTCGTATTTCTGGTGGGGTACCGAGGTTCGGAAGAGATTCAAGGAACTTTACCCCGAGAGTAGGCTCACCCTTCTATTGGATCTGTGCGTGATCCTGATGATCTGCTTCCTTGTCCTGCTTCAGGTCTGGGTTTTTAACTGATGAGGACTTGAGTACAACTCCTGATAAGTCGGATTACCGTTGCTCTCCGTCTTCCGGGCTGCCCAAAAACTTAATCACTCTGGACAGCTCGACGATCTCGATGTGTTTCGGGCACTGCTCCCAGTTGTGGCGCCAGCAGACAATGACGTCGCAGCCCGTCACAGGATGCCCGTGCTGGTGAAAATTCTTACTCTCAAATTCAAATTCGATGTTGACGCGCTGCCAGCGTTCCGGGCCGATCTGCCGCTTGGCCTCGCAATCCGGGAAGCCCTTTTGAACCGCTTCGATCACGTAGCCGAGTTCTTTGGCGAGCATTCCAAACAGGAGCACGACGCCCTGCTCGTTGACGGGCTCATGCCGGAAATTGTGCAAGTGCATGAGATTGCCGTAAGTTGGTCTGTCCTTTAACGGTGCCTGCTGTGCCTGGCCCCTCGTCTTTGACGTAGCCGCGTCTTGGTTCGGCCATCCGCGTTCCCTCTTTGCCGCTGGATCGGGCAGAAGCGCCAGCACGTCGGCCCACTCCCGCTTGCCTTTGGCAAAATTGCGAAAGGCCTGCGGCACCGACTCCCAGCCTCCGAATCGCTTTGCATGGGTGAGCGGATAATATTTCCCCGCAAGGCGATAGGCCCACCGCGAAGGCATAGCTCGCTTTTTTCGGACCACCTCACCCCAGTCTTTGAGCAGTTCACTGTCCTCCGGCCGCCTATACAGCCTATTAGGCTTGAGTCCTGCGGCCCGCACGGCCTCATTCCATTTAGGGAAAAGTCGAAAGAGGGAATATCTGGAGATTTCTGCGTGGGCGGCGAATTCCAGGATCGAAGGCGTGTGGCCAAGTTCCTTGGCGACCGTCGCGATGGACTTTAGGATGCGGTGCTTGTCTGACATCTTCGAAGTCGACTCACAGGAATGCCGCCGGCGAAAACGGGTCTAAAGACCCGCCACTACAAACGCGTTAAGACTAAAGAGCGGAGAGAATGCGGACGGCCTTTTAGCGGAAGCGGGGGAAATGGCCCCCTAAAATGAAACAGCGGGAGACGAATCTCCCGCTGTCGAAAACGCAGTGTTCTACAGAAATAACTATACACTTAATACTGGGGACCCGTCAAGAAAAGCTTTCGGACGGTAGTGGTCCCGTTTCCAGTTGGCCCGTCATCCGGCCATGTTGCGCAGTGCTCGATCCAGATCGGTCCAAAGGTCCTCGACGGCCTCGATACCCACGCTCAGCCGCAGCAGGGACGGAGGCAGGTGCTCCTGTCCAGGAATGCTGGCCCGCCGTTCGATAGTGGACTCGACCGCGCCCAGGCTAGTGGCGTGTTGGATGAGCTGCAGTCCGGCGCACACGGCATCGGCAGCGGAGGCATCGCCACGCACGTCGAACGAGATAATCGTACCGAAGCCCTTGAGTTGGCGTCGCGCGGCCGCGTGAGTTGGGTGGCTCGCCAGGCCGGGATAACGCGTCAAAGTGACGTTTGGGTGGCGCGCGAGGCGCTCCGCCAGCGTCATCGCGTTGCGCTGCGCACGCTCCAGCCGGAGTGCGAGTGTCCTAGCCCCGCGCACCGCGAGAAATGTTTCGAGGGCGCCGGGTGTTGCACCCGCGAGTTCCCGGGCCTGCCGTAGCGCCGCCAAGAGGTTCGCGTCGCGCACGGTGACGACGCCACTGAGCAGGTCCGAGTGTCCACCGATGAACTTCGTTGCCGATTGCATGGCCACGTCGGCCCCTAGCCCCAGTGGACGCTGATTGAGCGGCGTAGCGAAGGTGTTGTCCACGCCCAGGATCGCACCACGCTTCCGCGGCGCGGCGCAGATGGCGTCCAGGTCAGCCACGGTCAGCAGCGGGTTCGAAGGCGACTCCAGCCAAATCAAGTCGGCCACGCCGCACATCTCGATCCAGCGTGCGGTGTCGGCCACGGCGACGCGATGCACGGTCCATCGACCGCGGCTTTGGCCAGCTTTGGCGATTCCCGCGACAGCCTGGTAGCAGTCGTCCGACAGGGCCACGACCGAGCCTGTGTGGAGTTGATCGAAAATCGCCGCGATTCCCGCCATGCCGGAGGCGAAGGAGACCGAAGAGCCACCTTCGAGGCCGCCGACGATCTCTTCCAGTGCCTCCCAGCTCGGCGTGCCGTCGTCGCGGGAGTAAGCACGGCGCTCGCCCAACACGAAGTTCGACGCAGGGAATGGCGGCACGTTTAGAGGCGAGCCCGGGCGCCGGTCCCGTCCTGCCGAGACCAGCCACGATTCGACCGAACTTGGATCACTCGCGTTGTGCCTTGTCCTGTCCTTCGATGTCATTGCTCGATCTTAGCAAATGGCATGGGGCTCGGTCCTTGTGGGAAGCACGACCATTGGTGCCCTGGACGGCGGGTGCTCCCCAAGGTTGCAGTCTTCAGATATCATGGCGTCCCGTGACCTTAACGAGGGAATCCGCCCCGAGTTCGCGCCGCCGCGCGGTGCGCGACATCCTGCTCTACGGCGTGGCCGGCGGCCTGCTCATCGCCGTCCTGAAGCTGACGGAGTACCGCTTCCTGGTCGTCGAGCATTCTGTGGAGATTTACGGCGCGATGATCGCCGCCCTGTTTGCCGGACTGGGCATCTGGCTCGGGCAGACACTCACCAGAAAGAAGCCGACGGTAATCATTCAGGAAGTTCCGGCGCCGATGACGAGCCCGTTCGTTGTCGACGAAACGCGCGTGAGCCAGATGGGAATCACCGCGCGCGAACTGGAGATTCTCGGGCTCATCGCCACTGGATTGAGCAACCGGGAGATTGCCGGGCGGCTATTCGTCAGCGAAAACACGGTGAAGACCCATTCGAGCCGGCTGTTTGACAAGCTCGGCGCAAAGCGGCGCACCCAGGCGGTGCAGATCGGCAAGACCGCCCGGCTGATCCCGTAAGGCGTTTGCCTGCCCGGAGCGCCCCACCCGAAAGGGTGATTTTTCGATTCCCGACGCAAAATCACCCAAAAGGGTGACGACAACGTTTACGTCCCTCGCTACACTCGGGCCCGTGAAGTCAGATGAAGGAGGCTTATGAAGCGCGTAACCGGCATTGGCGGAATTTTCTTCAAAGCCAAAGACGCTCCAGCACTACAAGCCTGGTACAAACGACATCTCGGGATCGATGTCCAAGAGTGGGGTGGCGCAGCGTTCACGTGGACCGACGGGGAAGGTAAGCCGTTTGCCGGAACAACCGCCTGGTTGATTGATTCGTCGAAAAGCGACCACTATGCACCCAGCGAAGCCACCTTCATGGTCAATTACCGCGTGGACGATCTCCACGCGCTGGTCAAAGCCTTGCGCGAAGAAGGTTGCAACGTACTTGAGAAGATTGACGAATCCGAGTATGGAAAGTTCGCTTGGGTCATCGATCCGGAAGGAAACAAGGTGGAACTATGGCAACCGCTTGCCGGCCAATGACAAAGGCCGCCTGATCATGCCCCCATACACAACATTTGACATAAACTCCGAAGACCACGACTACGGCCGGTTCGCCTGGATCACCGACCCGGACGGCAACCGCATTGAGTTATGGGAGCCGAAGGAAGACTGACCGCAGCGCCGGCGGCCCCGCTAAATTTCGGGCACGTTCAACCATGTTTCACGGAATCGAGTCAAAAGGAGACTTAAATCTATGAAAAAGACGGTGCTGACTTTCGGGCTGATTTCCGGCGTTCTTTCCTCGGTGATGATGATGGCCACAGTGCCGTTCATGCACAAGATAAGCTCTAACGAGGGCCTGGTCATCGGCTACACGGCCATTGTGCTCTCTTTTTTGCTGGTGTTCTTCGGCATCCGCTCGTACCGCGACAATGTCGGCAACGGCCAGATCACCTTCACGAAAGCTTTTGCCGTGGGAATCTCCATTACCCTGATCTCGTGCATTTTTTATGTGGTGACCTGGGAAATTCTCTACTTCAACTTCCTGCCGGCCGATTTCATGGACAGTTATTTCGCCCAATCGATCGAGAAGGCCAAGGCCTCGGGCGCGAGTCCTGCAGTCGTCGAGGCGCAAGTTCAGCAACTGAAGAAATTCAAGGAGCAGTACAAAAACCCGCTCTTCAACTCACTGATGACGTTCATCGAGCCCTTTCCGGTTGGCCTGGTCATCACGCTGCTTTCCGCGGCGGTCCTGAGGAAAAAGGCGCAATCGCAACCGGCACCATCACCCTTGCCGGCATCCTAATTGAACCCGTTTCCGCGAATGTGCTCCTTGCTCCTCCTGGCGTCGTCGCTGACGTTCATGAGTAAGGCGCGGAATGCCACGGCAGCGCACATTCACTCAGGGGAAGTCCGTCACCTTCGGAGTTACGCGAGGATGCATCGCGGTCGCCTCGCCCGTGTCGTTGATCACATGGCTGATCGCGCCGTGATTGCCCAGCGCCACGGTGATCATGTCGTGGAACCGCACCTTCGGACTTTTCGGCGTCTCGATGGCCCGGGTTAGCTCGACATCCGGATGGATGAATACGCTGTACACACCTAGCCCCCACGCCTCATGCGTCGTCACTCCATCCGCCACTTTGTACGAGGCCCAGCCGTTCACGCCCGGCGCACTCGTATAGCTCGCCTGATCCGGAGGATCGTAAGGAATCTCGGACTGATAAAAATACGTCTTCCCGCCATTGCCGTTCCACAGAACCTGAAATTGCTGGTGATGCTCCACAAACAGGCCATAGATCGTGACCTCGTTTCCATTCACCACCAGGCCGTTCTCGCTGGTATTCAGCTGCCACCCCACTCCAGCGCCGTGGTCCGCTCTCCAGATCCAC
>Ga0210410_10005613_pt1 | contig 10914 bp, 11 predicted proteins | sample IncBWC4MmetaG_FD_161058 | JGI IMG/M metagenome (GOLD analysis project Ga0210410, IMG submission 161058) | Forest soil microbial communities from Barre Woods Harvard Forest LTER site, Petersham, Massachusetts, United States - Inc-BW-C-4-M | ecosystem: Environmental > Terrestrial > Soil >... | reverse complement strand
TGTCGGAAATGTCGGCAAAGATCCCCGGGTCAAGTATTCGCCAAATGGTACGCCGGTTGCCAAATTCAGCCTGGCGTCAGCGATCTGCACCGAAGGCTTCAGCCGCTTCCCGAGCAGCTTTTTTCGCGTTCTCACCGACGATTCCGAGATGAATTCCTTCCTGGGTCACTGCTGCTTCTCCAAATTTCACAGGAATCGCTTCATTACCTTCCATCCGAGGTGACTGCGCCCTGCGTTCGGTCGAGATCGCTGAGCTTTTTTTGCTGCTCGGGGCTGAGAATTTTGTAGATTTTGGATTGCATGCGGGCGTTCGCGACGATCAGTCTTGCCAGCAGACTTGCTTCCGTGTCAGCCAGAGCTCTGACCTGTTTCTCATTGATGTGTTCACTGCCGATTGCAACCAGCTTCTCTCGTGTAACTCGAAGCTCTGTTATCAAAGGGTCGAAACTGCGCTGTCCCCGCGTCTTGATTTGCTGGATCGCTTCAACTTGAGTGGGCGTCAAATTAAGGTACTTAGCCAACGAGGGGTTGAGTTGAAGGGATGAGAACGGCAACGCCACCGTTACGGCTTCGTTTTCCGGCCTTGGAACCGGGTCTGCTTGAAGATCCGGAGTTTTCGCCAAGTCCTGTTCCTCGATTCCACGCCACAAGCTGAGCAGTTCGAACTGCATGTGGGTGAGTTGATATTGCTGGGCACTCATTTCTCTTGCCTGCTCGCTGCTCAGCTCGCCACGCTCGGTAGCTTCGGCAATCTTTGCGAGTGTGGCAGAGAACTTCTTTGTGAGAGCAATCATTAGTGAGTCATAATCCTGCAACGCTTGTTTCGGATCGTTCGCCTCAACCGCAGGACCTGTTGGCACACTCGTAGTTGCCGGATCTTCAACGGGAGTGACGAGCGATTGCCCCCTTCCAGTATGAGAATTCACTTCGCCCTCGTCGGAAGCCGCTAGCGCATGAGAAGCCACAGCAGCCAACAGCAGGAGCGAGAAGAACAACTTCGTTTTCATTTTCAAACTACCTTTCCCCGAACAGCCCATCCAAACCGGACCCAACCAAGCGGTTCCGCGACGATCTGGTGCTCAGACACGTCAGCGAACACAAGCTACCGCCTGGAAGCCGAGACGTTGTGGCCGTGCTTCTGCGAGTCCACATGAGAGCGAAGCGCCCGGCCCGCGACATTCCACAATAGGGTCACTATCGCAATAGTCATGATCCACAGGTCAAACCTTGCGCGCTCGATCGCGAACTCGATGAGCGCAGCGAAGAGGATCGAAAGAGACGCGATCCGTTTCATGACCCAGGTCCAGACTTAGGAAATGCGTCGTAAGCAACCAGAATTTTCTTAAGCATCTTTGTCCCTTCTCTTATTGCTGCCACCCGCCTCCCAGCGCCTGATAAAGCTGCACGAGAGCCAAACGCTCGTTGAGCTGGGCTTGCACCAAGTTGAGTTCTGCGGAAAAGTAATTTGTTTCGCTGGTCAGCACCTGGAGGTAACTCGCGCCACCGTTCTTATAAAGTACCTCGGACAGTTGGTCAGTGTGCTGCGCTGCCTGGGTGAGCAATTCCTGTTGCTCGCGGAACTCACGGTCTTTTTGAGAAGCGACAAGTGAATTGGAAACCTGTTCAAGGGCGTTCTGAACGGTTTGCTGGTAAGAGAGCACTGTTTCTTGCCAGTTGGCGCGGGCGAACCTGAGTTGAGAGCGGAGCGCCCCGCCCTCGAAGACGGGCTGACTCACGCTGAAGGCCCCGTACCAGGTCTCCGAGGGCTGGGTGATGAACTGGTGCAAGGCGTTGCTTTCCAGCCCTCCCAGTCCGGTGAGCGACAGGCTGGGGAAGAATGAGGCTTTGGCGACGCCGATTTGCGCGTTTGCAGCGACTATGTTCTCTTCCACCTGGCGGACGTCCGGCCGTCGCTCCAACAATTGCGAGGGAAGGCCGGCGGGAACGTTCTCCGGTACGGGCTGTTCCGTAAGCGCCCGGCCGCGGGGAATGGATTGGGGATTTTCGCCGAGCAGAATGCTCAGCATGTTCTCCTGCTGCTGAATTTGCCGCTCGATATCCGGGATCGTCTCCGAGGCGGTGTAGACGAGTTGCTCGGCTTGACTGACATCTAGTCCGGAGCCTGAGCCGTGGGTCTCAAGCACCTGAGTCAATTGCAGCGATTGTTGCCGTGATGCCAGCGTGCGCTTCGAGATGTCAAGTTCGCTGTCGAGCGCACGAAGCTGGAAATAATCGGTGGCTACGTTAGCAACCAGCGAAGAAATTACCGCTCGCTGCCCCCACTCGGTTGCGAGTAACTGGGCGCGGGCAGCCTCGGTTTGCCGGCGCCATTTTCCCCAGAAGTCCAGATTCCAGATCACCGATAGGCTCAGTTCGCCCCCATTCACCTGATAAGCGGGAAATAGCCTTGTGTCCTTCGGATTTTGCTCGCTGAAAACGTCCGCACCCACGTTCGCCGAGGGCAGCTGGTAGGAGCGGGTGATGCCGACTTGTGCCTGCGCTTCAAGAACGCGGGCGGCGGCGATGCGCACATCATAATTTTGTGCGATGGCGGTGTGGATCAGCTGCGTGAGTACCGGATCCTGGTAAACCTGCCACCATTGCTCGTTGCCCAACGACGAGGCCGCAGCAGTTTGTTGCGGGGCCGGCGTACGGTAATCTTGCGGGACATTCACCGCGGGCCGTTTGTATTTTGGCCCCATCATGCAGCCGGCTTCGAGAACCAGCACAGCCAGAATCCCTAAGAGAGCAGTTTTCTTCATAATTTAGTCCCCCTGACCGGGCGCCTCGGCGGGCGCGAGTGGCAGTGCTCTTCGCCCCTCTGCCCCAGAGAAGCGCTCAACCACATAGAAAATCGCGGGAACAAAGAATCTGCCGATGAAGGTTTCCGCGACCATTCCTCCGATCACCGCCGTTCCCATGATCTGGCGTGCTACAGAACCTGCTCCGGAAGCGGTCCAGAGAGGCACGCATCCCAGAATGAACGCGAGCGCGGTCATCATAAGAGGCCGGAAGCGAAGTCTCGCCGCCGAAAGTGCCGCATCAGTGATGGACATACCTCGTTCGTAGTCCTCCTTGGCAAAAGCGACGATCAGAATCGAGTTTTTTGCAGCCAGGCCGATCAGCATCACCAGACCGATCTGGGCGTAGACATCGTTCTCGATTTGAACCATGTACGCAGGCAGAAATAAACTGAGCACGACACGACGCAACCAGAGCGCGGCGAGAGCGCCGAATACTGCGACTGGAGTGCTGAGCAGCACGCTAAAAGGCACTGTCCAGCTTTCATAGAGGGCTGCCAAAATCAGAAAAACGAACAACAGCGAAAATCCGAAGATGACGGAAGACGGAACTCCTTCTCGCGTCTTTTGCTCCTGGTACGACATGCCTATGTAGTCGAAGCCCATTTCGCCAGGCATGGTCTGCTTGAAAACATCTTCCAGGGCCGCCGTTGCCTGATCGGAGCTGTAACCGGGCGCAGCGCTCGCATTGATTTGCGCGGACCGGTATTCGTTGTAGCGCATGGTGAACTCAGGGCCGGAACGGTTCTCGAATTTTGCCAGCGCGGAGAGCGGCACCGTCTGCCCCTGGCCGTTGCGCACATAGAACTGCCCGAGATCATTGGTTGTCGACCGGTAACGTGCTTCGGCCTCCAAATACACCTGCCAGGTGCGGCCGAAATCGTTGTAGTAGTTGACGAACAAGCCGCCCATGTAGGCTTGAATGGTGTTGTAGACATCGGTCAAATTCACGCCTTGCTTCAACACCTTGTCGCGGTCCACATTGATGAACTCTTGCGGCACGCTCGGGATAAACGTAGTGCTGACCTGGGCGAGCTCAGGGCGCTTGCGGGCAGCCGCTAAGAACTTGGTCAGGTTATCACCAAGAAACTTGACATCCTTGCCGGCGCGGTCCTCAAGGACAAAGGTAACGCCACCAGCAGTGCCGACTCCCGGTATCGCCGGTGGCGAGAAACTGAAGACCGTCCCATCCGGCAGCTTTTTGAGTTCCTGGTTCAAACGCGCCTTAATGGCTTGATACTGTTCGCTCCGGCTTCCGCGCTCATCCCAGGGCTTCAGAGTTACGAAGAAGAATCCGTTGTACGAAGTCCTGACGTAGCTGAGCAGACTGAAACCTACGACGCTGGTGGTGTACTGGATTCCCGGGGTGTTTGCGAGAACGTTCTCCACCTGTTTCGCAGCCGCGCTTGTACGCTCCATGGACGCGGAGTTGGGAAGCTGCATGTTGATGTAGAGGTAGCCCTGGTCTTCATCGGGCAGGAAACTCGTAGGCAGGTGGCTGCTAAAGAACCAAGCTGCAACCCCGGCGACTACAAGCAGCACCATCACCACGCCGGCCTTCCGAATCAGGGTTCCCGACAGGTGGACAAAACTATCAGTAGAACGCTCCCAGTATGCGTTGAACCAGCCAAAGAATGTTCCGAGCGGTCCGCGGGTCTGCTTCTTGGGCTTGAGGAGTAGTGCCGCGAGCGCCGGGCTGAGCGTCAGGGCGTTAAACGCTGAAAGCATCACAGAGATTGCGATGGTGATGGCAAATTGCTGATACAGTCTGCCGGTGATGCCCGGAATGAAGGCTGTCGGCACGAACACGGAGGCTAAGACTAGAGCAATACCCACGACTGGACCGGAAAGCTCTTGCATAGCTTTTCGGGCCGCATCCGCGGGAGCCAAGCCTTCCTCGATGTGGTGCTGCACCCCTTCCACGACTACGATGGCATCATCAACCACCAGCCCTATAGCCAGCACCAAGCCGAACATCGAAAGCGTGTTGATCGAGAAACCGAACAGCGGGAAGATGGCGAACGTCCCCACCAAAGAGACCGGCACAGCCAACATTGGAATCAGGGTGGCGCGCCAGTCTTGCAAGAAGAGGTAGACCACAAGAATGACGAGCACAATCGCAATCACCAGGGTCTCGAGGATCTCTTTCATGCCTTCTGTGACCGGGAGCGTCTGGTCGAGTGAAACCGCGTACTCAATGTCCTGCGGGAACCGTTGCTTCATCTGCGCCATGAGCTTCCGGGCACCCTGCACGGTTTGAACAGCATTGGTTCCGGGCAACTGGTAGACGGCAATGATGGCGCTGGGCTTGCCATTCAGGCGACCAATCAAGCTGTAGTCCTGCGTGCCCAGTTCGACTCGAGCCACGTCTCTAACTCGAACGATCCCACCGTTTGGCGCTTCGCGCACGACAACATCGCCGAACTGTTCCGGTGAAGTCAGGCGGCCTTGAGCCAGCACGGCGTAGGTGAACTGCTGATTGCTCAGAGCTGGCTCGCCGCCAATCTGACCGGCCGGATTCACCGTGTTCTGGGCCTGAAGCGCGTTAGCTATGTCCGTGACGGTGATGCCAAGCTTGGCCATCTGATCAGGCTTCACCCATAGCCTCATGGCGTACTGTCCGGCTCCGAAGACTTGCGTCTGGCCGACGCCGTACAAGCGCGAGACCGGATCATTGAGGTTGATGTAGGCGTAGTTCGCCAGATAGTTCGAATCACGAGTGCCGTGCGGCGAGTACAGGGCGATCAACATTAGAGGAGCACTGGTCGACTTCTTGAGGGTGATTCCGTAGTTGTTCACCTGGGGCGGCAATTGACCGTTGGCCAGTTGCTGGCGCGACTGGGTCAGGATCAGGTCCATGTTTGGATCGGTCTTGAGATCGAAGTCGACAAGCAACGTCGTTTGCTGGTTCGCCGTTGCGTTCAGCGAGTACATGTAGGTCATGTTGTCGACGCCGCTGACTTGCTGCTCGATGGGTGTGGCGACAGCTTGCTCGAGAGTTTGCGCGTCTGCACCGGGGTAGGTGGCTTGCAACCGGATCTCAGGAGGGGCGATACTTGGGAACAGCGCTACCGGCAAGGTCACGATTGTGATCACGCCGACTATGACCGTGAGGATCGAAATCACGATCGCGACGATGGGCCGTCGAATGAAAAAGTTCGCCATGATTAGCGCTCCTCCATTTCTTTGTATGGTGCGGGATTCACCAGTTCGCCCTCTTTTGCCTTCTCTGCGCCAACCGCCACGACGCGTTCTCCCGGCTTCAGACCCGCCGTGATCACCCAGAGCGTGCCCACTCTCGGCCCGACTTGGACCGTGCGGAGCTGCGCTCGGTTATCGGCGCCGATGACTGTCGCTTGGTAAGTTCCTTGCTGCTGACTCACCGCGGCCTGCGGCACTAGCAGCGCTCCCATGATGCTTCCGGTTGGCGCCTGAACCCGCGCGTATTGGCCGGGTCGCAACAGATTTTTGGAGTTGGGGAACTCACCCACCATCTGAATGGTTCCGGTCTGCGTGTTTACTTGGCGATCCGCGAAGCTGATTCTGCCAGGATGCGGGTAGGCGCTCCCGTCGGCCAGGGTCAAGTGCAACGGGATTGGAGAAACGTGAGTCAGCCAATCCACACTCCCCGGACCGCCGCCGTCCGCAATGCGCAGGTATTCCTGTTCGCTGATGGGGAAATAAACCTTGATCGGACTCACCTGCGAAACTGCAGTGAGTACCGTAGACGGTCCCACCAGGTTGCCCACCTGCACCGTGTTGATGCCGGCGATTCCGTCGACTAAGGAGACAACTCTGGTGTATCCCAGGTTCAGCTCGGCCTGTTCGACCGACGCCTCGCCAGCCTCAACTGCTGCCTTCGCCCCACGGAGCAACTGCGTGTCGGTATCCATCTGGCTCTGGGGAATGGCGTGCGCTTCCGCTTCGGGAATGTCACGCTTCACGTTTAGCTCGGCATTTGCCATCTGCGCCTCGGCCTGCGCCAATTGTCCTTTAGCCTGATCAAGCACGGCCTGAAAGGGACGCGGATCGATCTCAAAGAGGAGCTGATCCTTTTTGACGAATGCGCCTTCGTGATAATCCTGGCGGATCAGGTAGCCGCTCACCTGAGGCTGAATCTGTGCGTTGACGTAGCCTTCGAGCGTTCCTATCCACTCGCCCTGAACTGGCACATTCTTTTGAATGACCGGCGCGACTTCGACAAGCGGTGGAGGAGCCGGAGCCGCAGCCCGTACTTTACCGTTGCAGCCAAGTGCATTTAGCAGGAGCGCCGCACTGGCTAATCCTGTGGATATTTGCTTCATCATTTCTTTCCCCCTCAATCGTGGTTATCGGACTTCCGCTGCAATCGCGTCACTGGCGCGCCTGAATCGAGACGCTGCTCGGTTGGGGGGAAAATGTGGCCCAAGAGTCGTCTGTCGATTCAGGCGCGTCAGTCACGCGACTGCACTTTGAGCGCGTCTTTCCTCAGAAAAAGTGAGCTGACCGGGTGAACTGCTCAACATCCCCTACCTTGGAAAGGCAAATCGCATACCAAAGTCGACACGGAGCTAAACGGCGCCGAATCATGGTTTTTCTTGGGACGGTTCGACACAGGGACTGTCGAAGGGGTCGAAAGTGTCGATAGTCGACAGCCGAACTCGCCAATGAGAAATGGCTGTCGAAAGCTGATCACTTGAGAAAAGCGCAAAGGTGGGACGAATTTCGCCCATGGTTTTTTGGCAATGCTGTTGCATCCGTTCGACTGAGGCGCAGGGAGTAGCGGACCTCAAGCGACCGCGCCCCCGCTTCATTAGGTGGTCTGGTGAAAGGAAAGTATGAGATTCAAAGAGTTCGATTTCATCCGGAACCCGGTCGTGCAGAATGAGGTCTTCTTCCTGGAATCGAGGTGTGATTTCTGTGGGTTTTCGATTCTGGCGCTCTCAATTGAAGAATTGGTCGAACACGAAAACGTGCACCGAACACAATGTAGCCGGTCAAACGCGGCTGCATAAGAGAACGCGCATGCGAGCCATTGTCCTCAATTCAAAAGTTGTGAAGGCACTCACATTTTTTATGCTGATCATCCCGAGTCCTGTTCTCAGCGACGCTAATCTTGTGAATGTTAGCGTCGGAAATACGAGCCCTCGCAACGTAGTTGGGGAACTCGATCCCGACGATACTGGTGACTGTCTTTCACTGGGCGAACTCGACATTGTGTTCCGCACGGATAACAATGGTCCACCTAATGTAGGCGTCGTACTGACGGATCCTCGTGGGCGCCGGATTGGCTTTGATCCTGTTATCCAACACGCCTGGCAGGCATTACCTATCGCGCAAGGTGATATCAATTGCGATGATCTGGGCCGTACGAATAGCTGCCAAGGAATTGTCCAGATATGCGGACCGATCAGTGGACCTATAGGCTCGAAGTAATTGCCCTGCAAACAACAGTCTACAGCGTGAGTGTTTTTGCCCGCAGCAGAGAAGGTCTTGCCAGCCATAGCCTGCCGTCCCATCGTTCGAAGACCGATTTGAATAATGTGGCAATTCGGAAGCGATCTCGAGAAATTGTGTTGCTCCAGTATTCGCGCGATCCCCAAGCGAACGTAACCGCCCAGTTGCAGCCGCTTTACGCGCAGAGGTTTCGGTAAGCCGTATGGGTGATTTCTTCGAGCTGTTCTGAACTGTTCTCATTGAGCGTATTTAGGTTTTTTCTTTCGTGCGATGCCTTTACAGATGAATTGCAGCCGCTGTGACCATCAGGCCGCGATTACTCGCGTGTAATCATCGAACCAAGAAATCATCCTGATTCGCAATCAAGGACGTTTACCTGCCGGATCAGAATGGATTTCTGGCAGAAATCGTGGATGTCGAGGAATGGGCCCGTCCTTTCTCGGACACTAGAAGCCATCTCACAAATGCCTCCGCAGGATTACGCAACAGCCGAGATGGAGCATTCCGATAAAGCTCTCACGTATCGTTCGTACCGGACAACTAGACGTCGGAACTTCTGCAACCCGGCAAACAGCCGTTCAATCTTCCAACGGCGCCGATATCGTCTCAAGCGCCGCAGATCTTGTGTTCTGTTTTTCCTATGGCTGCGGTGTGGGGGAATTAGTTCTATGCCGAAGGTGCTAAAGTTCTGAATTCAGTTTATCGGAATCATATGCGTTGTCGCCTACCAGGTCGTGGGGTGCCTCTGGCACCTCCATCTGACACAGGGTGAAACGGCCAACTTCACCCCGTAGGCCGTAGCACTTTCAACGGATCGCTAGCGGTAGGCCGTGGCGGTCTGCCACGGCCATGATCTTGGTCCCCCAGCGGCGATCCTTCCGTCGTTCCGGTTCAGGAATAAGCGAATCGAGAGGTATCCTGTGGCTTCGGGGCGCATAGATTGCTCTGATACCGCGGGCGTCGACTAGCATCCAACCCAGTCTCTGGCCATTGGCTGTTCTCACTACCCAACTGAGGCGGATTAGCTCCCAATACAGCTGCATCGGGACTGAACCTAGGGACAGCCTTCATTCCTTCGCGGTAATCGGTGGAAACGTCGTATCGGGCATCGCTAAACGCGCCGACGATGCTAGTCCTCAATGCATCATCCGACTCCACTACTAGCACTCTAGTTCACTACTTGACTTTTTCATGACTCGCTACCTGTGAGATGGCTCAGACCGTTGGGCTGAACTCGCGTTGGAGTTCTTTCGCATCCGCACAACGGATCCGCCTTCTTCGAAAGAGACTTCGTCCATTAGCGTCTTCATGAGATAGATTCCACGACCATGGGTGAACAGCAGGTTTTCTCGAAAGGTCGGATCCGGTACAGCGCCGCTATCAAATCCGCGGCCTTCGTCCCGAACCGTAATTGAGACTTCTCCGTTCAGGTAGCAGCGGCACGTGACGTAAATTCGCTTGCAGGAGTTGTCACCATTGCCGTGGATCACCGCATTCGCTAAGGCTTCCAGCAGAGCCATCTCGATGTCGGTTTCACTTCCGTCGGCGCTTCGAAAGTTAAGAATGAACCGCATGAGTTCACCCGTGAATGGAGAGACGACGGCGACGCCACTTGGGAGCGACTGTCGCAACTCGACGAAGGGAACAGAATGAGCATTTCGCGGCAGAAACGAGAGAGATTGAGTCTGAGCCATGGCTGCAATCCCCATTTGAAATTTCCGTGCCATTACTCGTGGAGAAGGCAAGGCTCATGCCAAATGTACCCCTAGTTAAGTGATTGAGTTTTGGAGCGTGGATCCAAGATCTTGCGCCATGTCGGTGACGAATCTGGTGAAAGTGTTGAGAGCGACGAGAGACGTGACTTTGGGCCTATCTCCTGAAGACCTAATCCGGCTGGGGATTCCGGGCTAGAAATGTTATCGCAGTTGATTTTGCATCGCTTCAAGGATCCTGTCGCTTTTGGTGTTTCTGCGTGATCGAGGGCTCGGGGCACTGGATGCCAATGCGCCAGTAATCGAGCCCAAGATGACCGGCGGTGCCGAAATTGTTGCGGGCCTCAAGCCTCATCTATCAATCTCATTTTCAGGCTCACTAAAACGCACATCACCTCCAGTAGAACCACATGAAGGCCAGGCACCCTAGCACTAGAATGTATAAACAGACGCAGATCACGACGCTGTTATCTTTATCCTGGTCGTCCGCGTCCTGCTTGTCCTCGGTTCTTGGGTCCGGGTCAAGATAACGAATCGCGTCATATATCTCGTCATCGGTTAGGTCATCGATATTCCAATCGGGCTCCTGATTTGCCAGCATAAGACACTCTCATCAGTGCATCGAAACCTCGCCTCCTGCGCCGGGTTCGTTCCTGGCCAGCAAGAAAGGCAGCAAGAACATCAGCGCGGAAGCCACCGCCAAAAGCCAGTACACTTCAACCTAGGAAATGGCATGAGCTTGGACCCTCGCCATGCTGTACATTCCGGCAAGCGCCTGCTGATGCGCTGGATGCAAGCTCGGTCCGACATGTGTCAGACGGTTTGCCGATCCGGCGACCGCAGTCATTTCACTTCTTCTCCTGTACGAAAAGTTGGTTTTCGGAACGATCCATAGGAGGTAAGTCCGCCTGTTCCTTCAGAGCGCGGGTGCGACCCTCACGAATTTCTTTAATGGAGCACCCGAG
>Ga0210410_10005612_pt1 | contig 10915 bp, 19 predicted proteins | sample IncBWC4MmetaG_FD_161058 | JGI IMG/M metagenome (GOLD analysis project Ga0210410, IMG submission 161058) | Forest soil microbial communities from Barre Woods Harvard Forest LTER site, Petersham, Massachusetts, United States - Inc-BW-C-4-M | ecosystem: Environmental > Terrestrial > Soil >... | reverse complement strand
AACCCTTCATAAGTTTCTTTAATCCTGCCTTTATCGCCAATTTCGGTACTTAGCTGCAAAGCTTTGTTTAAATATTGTTGTGCCTCTTTTGTTTTATTTAATTTGGTGTATACTGAGCCAATATTTTTGTAAGAAGCGGTAATGCCATCTTTATTTTTTATTTCTTCATATATCTTTAATGAAGCAAAATAGTTTTTTAAAGCCTCGGTATAATTGCCTTGGTCATTATAATTATTACCTATGTTATTGTAAGAAGAGGCAATGCCCGATTTGTCCTCAATTTCTTCCCGTATTTTTAAAGAGGCAAAATTGTTTTTTAGCGCTTCGTGATAATTATGCTGCTCTTTATAAATAATCCCTATGTTGTTGTAAGAAGTGGCAATGCCGTATTTATTTTTTAACTCTTCATATATCTTTAAAGCAGCTGCGTAGTTTTTTAGGGCTTCGGTATAATTGCCCTGCTTCATATAAATAATCCCTATGTTGTTGTATGAGGGCGCAATGCCTTTTTTGTCATTAATTTCTTCTTTTATTTTTAAAGAAGCAAAATGGTTTTTCAACGCTTCGGGATAATTGCCTTGGTTTCCGTAAACGAGCCCTATGTTGTTGTAAGAGTCTGCAATCCCCTTTTTATCTCTTAATTCTTCTCGCGCCTGCAAAGCGTTTAAATGATGTTTTAATGCTTCGGGGTAATTGCCCTCATACCAATAACTAATTCCTACGTTATTATTTGCCTGAGCAATGCCATTTTTAAAACCTAATTTTTTGGCAAGCAAAATGGCTTTATCGCCATGTGTTATACCGGTATTGTATTCTGCTATCTTACCATATTCTCTACATAAAAAATATTCGTGTTTTACTTTATTGGTATCTTCTATATCGGTTTTTATAAGGTTTAAAAGTGAATCTATTTTTGTATTTTGGGAATAAGAAAAAAGAGAAGTAAAAAAGACTAGTAAAAGGAGAAACAAGTATTTCATCATTTAAAAATAGTAATAAATAATTAAGAGTAAATAATTATTTTAAAAACTTTCACTTTGCCTTTGTTGGTGTTAGCATCAGGGCTAAGCGTTAAGAAAATATCCTGTGGATATTTTTAGCGAAGAGCCAGCTTGTGGAGCGAGCCCGCTCCGCAGGATTTATAATTCTGCGGCAATTCAACATTTAAAATTCAGCATTCAACATTTCAATCCTCCCTAACACATAGCTGCAACAATTTTGCTATATTTATACAAGCAATAAAAAATTATGAGTTTAATTAATAGCATGAGCACAAAATTAAAAATTGCGAGCCTGTCTGTAATTTTAAGTAGTTGTTTCTTTTTATTAATTGTTTTGTTGCAAACCTATTTTATGCAAAACATAGGTTGGTTTTTTGCGCTGGCCATTGCATTTTTGTTTGTAGGCATAAACCTAAAATCAAACCCAACATACAAAATACTTGGCTGGAGCCTAATTTGGACTTTTGTAACTTGGTTTACCCTTTTAACTGCCTTTATGCTATTGTTTTTATTTAGCATGGGCTACACCGGTTGTTAAACTAAAAACCAAGCCCAAAGCAAGCAACAATTTTGTATATTTATATAATGAAAAAACTAATTTACATTTTACTACTGCTAATTTTACAAAGCGCTTGTAAAAAAGACCCTAAAGTTTGCAACAATTACACACAACTTATTACCAATAGAAATAATTTAGCCGACCCAAAAGCAACAGGCTCGCAAGCCCTGCTTGATACATTGGCAAAACACCCCGAATATCAGGTAACTCAAGTAGACGTTGAAAAATATGGCTGGATGGTTAATGGCAATATTTTTTATAAAAACTTACTGATTTTTAATTGCCGATTTATGTTTTGCAGCGATGTTAATTATAACGTAACCACATTATACCCATTAAATGCAGGCCCTTTTAATTTTTCGCTTACGCCTAGCATTACTTATTTAGATGCCATTAAATTTGCGCGCGGGCAAGAAAACTTTAGCAAAACCTGCATATCGTATCGCTTGGGCATTTATGATATAAATGCAGGGCAACCAAACCCACATACAAGCAACTACAAACTAGTTTGGTTAGTACAAGGCGATAGCGGTTACCCTTACGTGTACCTTGATGCCAACACCATGCAAGTGTATGATAAATTTGATGGCATAGTATTTTAAAACAAGCAACACAACATTTCCCGCAACATTTCCCAATAAAAGTTAATTTACCATTTGTGGCACAGCCTTTGGTTTTTGTTTACAAAACTAAACCATCATGAAAAACCATAAAGCAATTTTTGTACTACAATACATTTTAGTACTGGGTTTATCTCGTAATGCATTTGCGCAAAGGGGCAACTACAATTATAAAACCGCGCGCCGCAGCAAAAGCGATTGCCTAACAGGTGTAGTCCTATCGGCAGGTGTTAACCATATTTTTAGCGATAAAACCAATTTCGACGTTTGGGCAAACAACACCAACCACAAAACTATATTGCAAAGCCCCATAGGCTATAATATGGACATGACCTTTGTAGAAAAACAGTACGATTTTGGTTACCACCTGCAAGGCAATTACCCCTATGGCTTAATTACTTTTTTTGTAGGCACCAACCTGTGTCGCCGTCCGCACTTTCGCAGTTTTTTAAATGCCGAAATAGGTGGTTTCCAAGCCCAAGCCAAACACCTAACACCACCCAACTATACACTAACCCCCACGCAACAAGGCAAAACCATGTTTTTAGAATACTCAACCGGTTGCGTTGGTCTGTCGTTAAAAAACATGTATATATCAAAACCCAACAACAACAACTCATCGTTTGTAAGCACTATCGATGTGCAATTTGGCTACATGCCCTGGCATGGCACCTGGGATTATGGTTACCAATCAGGCAAACATTTTTATGGCACACCCGTAAGCGGCATACCGCAACTATCAAACATGTGTTTTTCTATAACCTATAGCATTGGCATTTTAGCCGGACCAAAATACCATAACCGTTAGCCCGCGTGGCAACATTATTAGGGCGTTACGGCGCTTTGTAAACACGCGCCGTCGGGCTGTACACTTCAAGTTTTTTAGGGTTACCTAAAAAAGCTTTACGTTGCAATCCCTAACGCAAACACTTCACGCTTGTCATTGCGAGCAAAGCGAAGCAATCTCCTCGCACCTTGTCATTTCGACCAGAGGGAGAAATCTGTATTTGCATCTACTCACTCAACATTTAAAACTCATCATTCAACATTTCAATCCTCCCCAACGCGGGCTTGCAACAAATTTGTTATTATATTTCAAATTCACTAACTTTATTGTATCAACCAAACTAGCATGAAAACAATTTGGCTTGCGTTTGCTTTTAGTATGTTATCGTTTTATGCCATTTCGCAAAACGATACCATACGCAATTTTAAAAATGATAGCACCACAATACTAAGAGGTTATTTAAAACCCAAACAACAACCCATAAATTATAGTTTAGCCACATCGGTACTTAATGGCCAGCACACTATTTACAACAAGCAACGCCAAATAAGTAAAGAAGGCATTTTTAAAGACAACCGTTTTATAGAAGGCAAAAACTACAAGTATAACGATGATGGAACACTTAACCACGTAGAGTTATATAAAGATGGAGTAATGGTTGGCACTGCCCCAAAATAAACCGCTGCCATCCCTAACGCGGGGCTGCAACAATTTTGTAAAATTATTTTTTTGCCCGCTCGTTTAAAACCAAATCAAGTGCAATTAGGGCAGCTTGCAATTGTGTTCTCAGTCTTTTGTTTTCTTGCCATAAAAGTATTTTATCGCAGGTTAACTCTATCTCCAGTTTGGTTTTGGGTATCTGGGTTTTCATTTACTAATAAGCAAATGTATAAATAAAATCTAAATATAGGATTATTATCCTATATTAAATTTTAACAATCTTGCCAATATTGTTATGTGAAATTTCTATCCGATAAAGAAGCCTTAAAACAACTTGGCAAAAGCATAGTAGCCTTGCGTAAAAAACACGATATATCTCAGGCAGATTTATCTTACGAAGCCGACATTGACCTAAGCAGCATAAGCCGTTTAGAGCGTGGCATTTTAAACCCCGGCTACCTTACCATTTATAAAATAGCCAAAGCCTTAAAAACACCCCTTAAAGATTTATTGGATTTTTAATTGCTTTCGGTATACTTTTTAAAATTAGTAAGTATAGCTTGCCAGCCGTTTTTTTGCATTTCAATAGGGTTTATATTTTCGGGGTCAAACGTTACCACCACTTCTGTTTTGCCACCAAGGTCGTTAAAATTTACACTAGCCTCGCGGTCGCCAAACTCATACGTAAATTTTTTGCCCGGTACCAATGCTGTGTAAACAGCCTCAAAGTCAAAACCAAAACTACCATCCTTAGCCTCCATGCGCGCTTTGTAAGTTCCGCCAAGGCGCAAATCATTTTGTGCCGTAGGACAGTGCCAGCTTGGGTCGGCAAAATTCCATTTAGTAATATGTGCGGGGTTTGTATAATAATCCCATACTTTTTTAGCATCCGCATTAATGGTTGCCGCAACAGTTATTTTTGTTGTATCCATGTTTATCGTTTTTTATTTAAAACTAACAATAAAATAATAATGGTAAAGCCTTTAAACACTTTTAAATGTTTTGTTTGGGTTTTAGATTATTAGTAGTACTAACAAGCTTCAAAGAAATCAAATTAAAATAAATCCTTCTTCCGGTAGTGGAGGATTTATAGAAGGAAAATAAAAACACTATATGTACAAAGATTACTTAGCCAGTTCTTTAAAATCAATTATTTTTATCTCTATATTTGACATTAAGATAGATTTATGGAGGCGTTTTTGGCCATTTCATAGCTCAATTTTACCTCGTAATCCTTAAAAAAGTATAAAAAGTAAACCTATAGGTTGATTAAATGAAAATTATCGCTATATTTGAACCTGTAGAGAACGCTCTTTTATCTGTCCAATATGATGACAAAGAGTTGCATGAGTGGAAGGATTTAATTGATTGCTGGACTAACGTACATTATTTAAGGACGTTTTTTAAAAAGAATGAACGTATACTAAACGGAGAATTTTATGGTGGAATTACTGTTAAAGATGCTGTAACAAGAACTTTGAAAGAGGCTAAAATTTTGGAAAAAACTATTTTAGAGTTAGCCAAAAATGGAAAATCTGATAAAAAAGAAACGCTGCAAACTATTTTTATCCCTTTAAATAACAATGAGGTTAAAATTACACAGCACCAACAAACTAAAGCCAAACTGCCTAACAAAAAAGCATCGTGGTTGCGGGTATATGCAATTCGCATATCTGAAAATTTATTTGTTATTTCGGGAGGTGGAATAAAGTTAACACATTGGATGGACGAAAGTGACCATTTAAAAATTGAACTAGAAAAATTAGAGATTACAAAAAAATATTTGATAGATAAGGACGTACTTGATGAAGACGATTACGAAACTTTAGAAATTAGTTTATGAGCGTAAAAAATTTAAGAGAAAAATTAAACAAAATTGTTTCAAAAGAACAATCTAAATGGTTGGATGAAGCACAGTGGAGGCTAGATAACGAAACATCTTTAGAGCTTTCGCAAGATGTTGCTATGAAAATTCTTGACCGTCTTGAAGAATTAGGCAAGAGCCAAAAACAATTGGCAAAAGAGATGAAAGTTTCTGCTCAATACATTAGTAAAATTGTTAAAGGGCAACAAAATATAACTTCAGAAACTATTGAAAAATTTGGACGTGCTCTAGGGATTAAATTAGTTTCAGCAAATAACACACCTTCTCAAAATACAGGATGGAGAGCTGCGCATGAAACACAATCTATATCAATAGCGGGTGTTGGAAGCTACATTATGATTGATAATTACAGTTATAGATTAACTGCAACCTCTAAACAAAATACACAAGCTAAATTAATAGAAGGCAACTCCGGCACTATAATTGAAAATTGTGACTCTGACTGTGAATTAGTTTCGGCTGCTTAATATGGCTAAAAAACAAACAACAAAACCTTTTGAGTATAAGCTAAGAAGCATTGTAGTAAATAATTTTATCTACAAAGTACCTAAAAAACCTTATACCCAAATGCCGGCAGGTAATTCTAATTTTAATGTTGATCCAAAAATTAGATTTAGTATAGACCAAAACGAATTAGCCTTAATAATGAATGTTATTGGCACAATAAAAGAAACAGGTGAAGAGTTTGTTAATGCTTCGGCTCTCTTTATTTATCATATAAATAATTTGAACGATTTTGTTAATGATGAAGGTGGAAAAACTGGAGTTATATTTAAAGATAAAAAATTAGAAGAGCACTTTATTCCTACCATCATCGGTATTTGTTACTCTACTATGAGAGGCATTCTTATAGGTAAAGCTGCAGATACTATATTGCAAACCGAAACCTTACCTGTTGTTAACCCGCGCATTTTCTTTAAAAGAATAGAACCAAAAGAAAAAAAGTAATTTTCCTCAAACCCTAATTTTTTCCTTACAGCCCTTAATTTTTCTTTCCCTACATTTGAGTTATGGAAGAAAAAGACATTGAATTTGAGATGCTGAGTTTTCTATATGAAAACAGAGATAAGAATTGTACAAGAGATGAAATGTTTAATTCATTCGCCGGTAGAGTAAGTCAAGAAGTTCTTTCTAAAATAGAACTTGAAATGCGCAATAAAAATTACAGTGGAACAGAAGCAGGTTATTATAGAATTACTAAAATTGGAATTCATCAATTAGACTTTCTTAAAAAAGAAATAAAAAAAGAACAACAAAAAGAGAAAAGAGATTTAGATGTACACTTTTACACAAAATGGACATTTATACTTGGAATTATTACTGCGTTGTTAGCTATTTTAGCACTTATAAAATGTGATGCGAATGAAGAAAAGCATACAGGGCAAATAATAGAGCAAGTACAGATGTGTAAAATCCGACCTTTGCAACTTGCAAATCCGTTAAGTTATATTTCTTAATTATTTTCTTTAGCATAGTTGAGTTTATTAAAATTTTATTTGTTTCCCTTCCTCCTTCAACTTTTTAAAATAGTAGAGCAGGGCAGTGCGCTTTTGTTCTAGCGCAAGTGTTGGTTTTTGTTTAAGCGCAATTTCAAACTGCTGGTAAGTAATTTGTTGGCTGCGTTTTTTGGCGTGTAATTGTTGCTCGTAATTTTGCGCCGCGGTCTTTTTTATTTGGGTGCGCTCGGCATCAGTCCAAACAATTTGGTGTTTTGCTTTCAGGTAATCGTAAATGGTTTTGGCAATTAACGTAAAATCTTTACCGGCTAAAAAATCGGCATAAGCATCGGTGCAGGCTTTTTGCAACAGGGTTTCTTTTTCGGCAGCGGTAGGTTGGGGGCGGGGTGTTTGCAAACCCACCAGTTTATTAAAATGTTGTAAAGAGTTTTTACGGTACTCCGAGGCTTCAAAACTTTTTATCCAAAAACTAATGGTGGTAATGTTTATGCCTTTAAACTCGCCATAGTTGCCGCGCACACCTTCGTTAAGCGCAATTTTTAATTCGCCAAGGGTTAGGTGCTTGTGACGCGTTGTCATATCCTCATACAAACTATTAGTTAGGTGTATAATTATTTTTTCATCCTGGCTATCGGTGTAACCCGCATCAACCAACAAGTTGGTAAGTAATTTGGCAATTTCTTTTTTAGCATCCTTGCGCGGCAAATCTGCGGCTTTTGGTTTTTCAAATTTTGCCCTAACAATTACTTGCTCAAACTGGGGCATTAGGTTTACGTGTTTTAATTGCTGTATGGGTAACATGGCTATTCGTTATCAAAATGGTTAATGGCAGCTTGCCCGGCACGCAAGGCACCAATTATTTTACTTTCTTTTTTTTGCGGCTCGCCGTTTTTTTGTTTTAAATGGGGCAGGGTGTTTAGCAAACTAATTTTCCAGTTTTTTATGGGGTAATTTTTTCCGTTGTGTATAACGCGCCAGCCGTTGTCGGCCCAACTTTTGTATTTGTACGCTAAGCTTTCTTCAATAAGTTTTATATCTCCCTTATAACTTTCTTTAGCGTAGGTGTGGAAATCTTCCCACGCGGGTATACTTAGTATGATTTCCTCTTCTTTAATTTCCTTTTCTTTTTTTTTCTCTAGTTTACTTTCGTTTCCTTTCCTTTGTGTATTTCTTCCACCTTCAAGGTGGAACTTTGACGGTTTAAGTTGCCCTATTGCAATCAAATGCACACAAAGGTCTTCATACGTAATACATTCGTTTTTGCGTTTTACGTAAGCGTCGGCAATGTTTTCTACAAAAGCCTGACTCCAAATAACCTTGCATTCATTCCAAAGCATTTTATCAAACACACCCATCTTAACCAAATCATTTATGACAGAAAGCAACACATCGCTTTTTATTTTGCACTTACTACTTAGGTACATAATTTCTTGTTCCTCGCTTAGGTCTAAAAAATGATTATCGGTGGTGGCCAGTTTTTCTAAAATTTTCCACCAAGTGGCGTAACCATCGTTGCCATATTTTTGTTCAATAAAAAACATTTTTTTACCCTCACTTACCAGGTGCGGAAAATAATCGACTGTATTTTTTTCTACTCGTGCCATTGTATGTTTATTTTTTAAATTAATGTTTGCCCCGCGTTAGGGATGGCAGCGTAAAGCTTTTTATGTAACCATAAAAACTTGCAGCGCACAGCCCGACGGTGGTACCCCACCGTAACGCCCTATTAATATGTATTATTCCAAATTATTTGTACTTATGTTTTTAAGTGCCAAACTGCGCTCCTGTTTTTTAGCCCGCATGTAAGCAGCAAACTTGCGGCGGTTTTCGGCATTGGTAAGGCACTGTATATTATCGGCGCTGTAACCACGCTCCTCATCAATTCTATCAACCGTTGCCGATGTACTGGTAATGCCCTTCCGCTCCATATAGTCAGATGCCTTGCAAAACTCCGTAAAATCGGCCAGCGTAAGCGTAAACTCCTTACCGCGCCGCTGCGCATTACTACGCAACGTAAAATAAGCACGCTTAACCGGGTACTTTTTTTTCTGCATTTTGTACCTGCACGGCGCGCAAAGCGTATGCCTTTTCATAGCCTCCCTTGTGCATCGTTTGTTTTTACATTTCATGTTGTGTTAGTTTAAACTTATCTGTCGTGCCTTGGTAATGCCCATAGGTTTTTCATGCAAGCTCAGCGCACTGCAACAATCATCGCGCTTACGGGCACGGCTAATTGCAATTTGCTTTAGCTTTAAAATAGCCGACGCATCATCTGCCGCCTCAAAGTAGAAATCAATAGCACCTATGTATGTTTTCATTTACAGTTCCGTATTGCGTTTACAACCATAATACTCGCACTCGTGTCGGTTGGCACCGCCGCACTTTTCACACTCGTTAGTGTTTAAGTCATCCAAATTTTTTAAGTAGCGATACGCCGCATACAGCAAACCCATAATGCACACTATGGCCACGTAACCCGCAATGTCTAAGGCCGTACTCAGGTTTTTAATTTCGTTTATTTCCATCGTCTATTTTTTTAACTGATTACATTTTTTATTTTGCCTCACATAAAGGCCATACAAACCAAACCGCACCTTCACAACTTTTTCGTGCAACAGCGTGCCATGTTTTTTATCGGCACAACGCAGCGCATTACTATATGCACAAAAACGTTGTATGTGCCCCTTATGCAAACACCGCATTTGGTCTTCCAAATTCAGATTCACAAAAGCCCTATATGTTTGTGGACTCATTTTTTTATTCTTTTAATTTTTTCAATTCTCATTTGGGCGTTCCGGCTTGTTTAGCTCCTCGTTTTAGTTTTTTATTTTAGTGTCGCTGAATGCTTCGCTGAGGCTTCGCATTTCAACTGTCGGGCTTTACACTTCAAGTTTTTGGATTACCAAAAAGCTTTCCGTTGCAATCCCTAACGCTAGCTCTTCACGTCTTGTCATTTCGACCGTAGGGAGAAATCCGTTTCGAAACAGATTTCTCAGTCGTGTCCTCCTTCGAAATGACAACACTATATCTCACACCCCTCACAAACCCCACTCCTCATATCCTCCTGCTCATAAGGCTCGCCGCAACAAAAACAAATTGTAGGCTCTATCACAAACTCAGGCTCATCTGTTTTAGCATTTCGCTGAGTTCTGTCAAACTCCCAACCGGCACCCGCGTATAAATCGTCATCATTCATTTATTTTTTCAGCACTTTTAATAAGGCGCACATAAGGCAACTGCAACTAATAAACAAGTACGTAAATAGTGTACACAGCATCATTCGCGGGTTTTAGAGAGTAGCGTGTTTAACTTATGTTGAGCCGCGTGGTCAAAAGCTTTTTCCTCGTCCAGTATTTTGTCGGCCTCATCCAAAATGCACATATTACGACTTGACAGATGATACTTGCCCGCAAAAAAGTGACTAACATACGATTGCGAGTAACTTGTCCTCCTTGCAATCTCCGTAATAGCCCCATTTGGCAAGGATTTGGCTATGGCACTTAAGTTTTTGTTTTTATCATCCATTGTTTTATATTTATATTGTTAGTGTGATACAAATATACTGTCATTTGACAGCATTATGCTGTCAAAAATATCAACATCCCTGTTTTTATTTTTAACCCATTGATTTTAAGCCCAAAAGTTTTTCCGAGAAATTTTTATTAAGAATTGTGGTTGGCTATTTTTTTACAAAAAGTGTAAAAATCTTACATTGAAAGCATGTAACAGTGGAAAAGACAAATAAGTTTCCCGTTGAAACTCTTAATATACCTGCACCCATAGCCTGCTTGGTTATTTATATACCGCAGAGTACATAATTCGGAATGCCTTCATTATAATTTTGTGTATCAATTTTTTAAATTGATTTAGAGGGAAAATTGTAAATTTTTAGTATAATTTTGTTAAGCACATTAAAAATAATTCATATGACTGCTTTTAACTCTAA
>Ga0210410_10005611_pt1 | contig 10915 bp, 5 predicted proteins | sample IncBWC4MmetaG_FD_161058 | JGI IMG/M metagenome (GOLD analysis project Ga0210410, IMG submission 161058) | Forest soil microbial communities from Barre Woods Harvard Forest LTER site, Petersham, Massachusetts, United States - Inc-BW-C-4-M | ecosystem: Environmental > Terrestrial > Soil >... | reverse complement strand
AACGCCAAAGCCGCCGCGGATCACGGTCTTATCGCCAGACGGCGCGTAGGAAAAGCCTAAGCGCGGCGCCCACAGGTGCTCCGGTTGGTAGAAGCCGCGCGCCGCATTGGCAGGTATGGCGGCCAAGAGCTGCGGATCCGCGGAAGTAACCGGAACCCTGATGGCCTGGTCCGACGGTACTTGTCCGGGGCGCTGCAGACCGTTGCATTCGATCGTAAGTACCGGGGTACCGACAACGTTGAGTAGAGGGCCGCTGCAAAGACCCGGTGAAGCAGGGTTAATGGTGCTAGTTGACAGCCCCCCCGTGAAGGTCGGTTCCATGGCGACGTTAAATGCAAAAGGGTTGAAGTTCGTCATGTTGTTGCCCTGAGCGTAAGTAGGCGTCGTGTATATGAATCGCAAGCCCATGACCAGACTAAGTTTGCGCGTCACCTTCCAAGTATCCTGGACGTAGGACTCAAAATCGTTGAACCGGAATTGGCCGATGGTGAGGGCCGAATTCTGCCCCAGGCTGTTGAAGTTCCCAAGGAGCGCGTCCGCGAAGGGGTCACCCGTCGAGTTTGAGCCGTTGGACGCACCCGCACTAGAGCTGAAATTGACAATGCCGTCATAATTTGTTCGTGAGTTCTGAGTCTTGCGATTCCGGGCGAACTCCGCTCCGAACTTTAGCGAGTGACTGTGCAGCTGCCAAACCACGTTATCCGCGGGATTTATATCCGTCGTGGGAGACTTCAGGAAGTTCGGCGCTGGTCCATTCACGCTGGCTGGTGCGGCGGTCGGAAAATTCGATACGGCGGTAAAGCTTATCGTCGGAAGGCCATCAGGGAATTGTGATGGGTTCCCGAGCGGCGGAATGAACTGGAACCCATAAGGGGTCCTCTCCCAGGCGGTACCTTGAAGCGGCGTAGTTTGCTTATGCCAGTCGGCGTTGAACTTGAACTCGTTGATCAGGGTCGGCCTGATGACATCGACCCACCCGATTTGAATGTTGTATCCCGGACGATTCCGCAGGTCCGGATCCACAGGAACAGCCCCGGCAGTGCCGAATGTCGAATATGGATTGTAGATAGAAACACTGTCATGGATATAACGGAAATAAAAACTCTGCTTCTCGTTGGCGTGTTCATCCACGCGAATAAGGTCCTCGCGAAGATTCAGGGGGTTCGGGAGGTTGAAGGTCGCGTTGCCGGCACTTGTCGAAGTGGGCAATGTTCCGAGCGCAGACAATTTAGCTGCCGACGCGTAGACGGCCGCAATGGCCGCGCCGTCGCCGGCGATACAAGAGGGGTTAATGACATTCGGCGCAGTGTAGAGAACACCTCCGGTGCAACTTGCCGGGATCACAGCCGGCGTTTTGAGCACGAGACCGGCTCCGCCATTGTAGACGTCGGTGAAGTCGCCTCCCGCCTCCAACGCCGTGGGAAACGTCTCTTGAACTGACGCAGCCGTGAGCCCGGGATATACCCCGCGAAACTTCTTCCACTCTTGCCCGGCAAAGAAAAACAGCTTGCCTTTCGGCTGGATATACGGGATGGGGCCGCCAAGGTCCCATCCAAAGTCGTTGAAATGAAATGGGGGCACGGCCTTGTAGCCTGTCGCAGTCGGACTCGTCAATTTAGTGCCCGCATTCTCCGCGTTGAATATATTATTCTGAACAAACTCGAAAGCCCCGCCGTGATACTGATCTCCGCCACTTTTGGTGATCACATTGATCGTGGATGAAGCGGAGCGCCCAAACTCGGCGTCATAGTTCGAAGTCTGCACGTCCACTTCCCGGATGAAATCGATGCCCACCTGATTGAACACGCTGTTGTTCGAGCCAGAGTCGAGATTAAACCCGCCGTCCACGCTCCAGTTCTGCCCGTCCAACCGCTGCCCATTCGTAACCGCGACGCTGTTATTGTAGTTTGCCGTTAAAGCGGCGGGGTTGGTGCCCGAACCTTGGAGGGCCGCACCCGGAGTCAGACCGACCAGCGACTCGTAGTGACGCTGATTCAACGCCATGTTGAGTACTTGCTGCTGCGTGATGGTGGTCGAGATTTCACCCGAAGTCGTATTCACCGTTTCTCCGGTCGCCGTTACAGTAACGGTTTCCGCGGCCGCGCCAACTTCCAGCCGCAAATCCACCGTCAGACGGCCACCAGCGGAGAGAGCATTGCCCTTTTGGGTGGTTCTCTTGAAGCCCCCTTTCTCCGCCACCAAAGTGTATGTGCCAACCGGCAGTTCATCCGCGACGAAATAACCATTCCGGTCTGAGGTGACATTGCGGGTTGCCTGTGTCGCCTCGTCCACAATCGTTACTCTGACGTCCGGAACCGCGGCGCCAGATGGGTCAGTTACAGTGCCCACGACGCGGCCAAATATGTCCTGAGCAATGGCGAACTGAACCGCCGCAGACAGTAGCATGGCAGCTGCCAGGACCATCAGGGCGTTGGTCGCCGCCGAACAAAAGGCTTTTGCGGCGCGGAAGCTAGTGGTCGAGAAATTACTTCTTGGCCGGACCAGAATCATTTTGGTCTCCTGAGGCGCAATACGATTTCTGTTAATTTGCTCCTCTGACGCCGCCATCGGAGCGGATCGGAGGCTGCACCGTAAATTGCATGAGGCGAATTAATCCATGCCGGAGTTAAGCAGCGATGACATTCTCTGTGGAAGTTAGACAACCGTGAATTAACCGTGAGAATGCAACGGTTATTTCGATTGAGTGCAGGAACCCTCCGTCCGCTGCGTTTATTCTTTAAGTCGGTGAAATTAAAGGAGCTTGGCCCGGTGTCATGCGGCGAAAAACTCGGATATACTCACCTCGGGGACGGGTGACAAGGTCGAAGAGACCGCTCTCTCGGGGGCAAGCACTTGGAACGGGCGATCAGCAAACTCGAGGCCGAACGGGCTGAAGTCGACGAAGTCTTGTCGTCCGGTGTGTTTGGGCGGACGAACAACCCGGCTCGACTGCTGACATTTGTTTGCGAAAAGTATTTCGAAGGAGCCGTCGACGAAATCAAGGAGTACAGCATAGCGGTGCACGCCCTTGGGCGTCCGGAGTCTTTTGACCCCCAAGTAGATACCATCGTCCGCGTTACTGCTCATGCCTTGCGAAAGCGGCTCGAAGATTACTATCGAAGCGCCGGAGCGGACCATGCCGTTCAGATTTGTCTCCCCGCCGGCCACTACGTTCCCAAATTCATTCACGCAAGCGACTTGGAAACGGCCGGAGGCGAATCCACACTCGAGGAGAAAAAAAACGGCCGATCTGTTGACCGGGTTTCCTCCCCAGGGAACGGTCGACGGGAAGATCTGCAACATGCTGTTCCCCCACCGCAGACCTCCAAAGCAGACGCCGCGTCAGGACTGCACGATGCTGCCGGATCCGAAAGTAAGTTCAGGGTGCGAACTGGAATGGCAATGCTGGCGGCCATTCTTGCAGTTTCTATCTGTGTACTCTCGGTTGTTGTCTGGAAGAAATGGAATGGGAGAATTGGGCGCGAGAGCCCCCCAACGACTCAAGCCACGGTTACTTCGGGCTACGCTTCCGGGAAGATTCTACGCGCTATGGTGGGCAATACTTCCGCTTCCTACACGGACGGCGGCGGTTCTACGTGGGAGAGCGATCATTTTTGTTCAGGAGGGACCACTTTCTCGGTTACGGGTCACACGATCCAAGGCACAGAAGATCCGGCTCTTTTCTCCAGTGGGCGGCGCGGCGTTTTTCACTGCTCTTATCCTGTTCCACCGGGAACCTACGAGGTTCACCTTCTATTTGCCGAGACGTCGGGGCTCCAGGAGAACAGCCGCAACGTGGGATTCTCGATCAATGGCGGACCGCTGACCACGTTGGATGTGGTGGATGATGCCGGCGGGGATGACATTGCCACCACGAAAGTGTTTACCGATGTCTCTCCCGCGAGCGACGGAACCATTCATGTGGACTTCACCACTCCTGAGGCGTTTGTAAATGCCATTGAAATTCTGCCAGGCACTCCGCATCGCATGGTTCCGGTCAGGATTGTCGTCGGACATTTTCCATACACCGATTCCAGCGGCAATATCTGGATGCCGGAAACATACGTTTTCGGCGGCCGCCTTAGTAGTTTCGGAGGTGGTCTATCCAAGGTCCCCGATGGTCGCCTCTACCAATGGCATCGGTTTGGGCACTTCCATTACATAGTGCCGGTTGCGACGGGCGCGAGGTACACCTTAAGACTGCACTTTATGGAGCATTGGTTTGGCGTCCAGAATGGCGGCATTGGAGGTGTGGGCAGCCGGGTCTTCGATGTCTCGTGTAACGGGTCGATGCTGCTCAAAGGATTTGATATTTCCCGGGAGGCCGGCTCCGAACCGTTGGTCAAATCCTTCCAGCACATTGAACCCACGCCCCAGGGCAAAATCGAAATCTACTTCACTCCTGCCGTCAACTATCCTTCGATCAGCGCGATCGAAATTATCCCCGAATAGAAAGTCCCCGAATAATGTTCGACGAATCCTGCCGCATTTGGCCCGTGCCAATACGCGGAGTTCCTCAACTTATGAAGACAGAAAACGGCACACTGAAGATGTATTAGCGCGCCTGTCTTTTCTGTCTCGGAATCGCGAGCCAGCCGCGCGGTGGAGGCGCTGCTCCGGGCCGAAAAAGCCTTAAGTACAAGAACGCCTCCAGTGCCGCGAAGACTGTCAACGCCTGGCTCGGCCAACCGGATCGCTGCCTACACGCCCTCGCCCCTTGTACGAGTTGGCGCGTTGGACCGACCCTTAGTGATTTGCTCCCGAGTGATCGGCAAATAGGAAACGACAGCTTTCCAAGACCGAGAGAATCGCGGCAACCTTTGGTCCGGCTTGTGGGCTTCCAAGGATGCCAAGGAAACGCCAGTGGTTGCGAGTTTTGAATATGGCAGCGGCAGCTAGGCCGGTTGCGGACTTTTCACGGGCGCCGCGATCATGGGTAACGCCACACGGAAGATCGCGCCGCTGCCGGAACGGCTCTCTACCGTAATGGAGCCTCGGTGTTGAGTCGCGATCCACTGCGCGATGGAGAGGCCCAGGCCGGCGCCGCCTTGCTCGCGGCTGCGGGCCTTGTCGACGCGGTAAAAGCGTTCGAATATTTTGCCGTGGTCTTGCTCGTCGATTCCGGGGCCGGAGTCTTGTACGGTAATCGCCACGCCCTCAGGCCCATGTTCCAGCGCCAGGTGCACCGAGCCGGGTGAGGGCGTGTACTTGAAGGCGTTGTCGAGCAGGATGTCGACGAGTCGCCGCAAGACGGTCTCGTCGCCCATCACGAATGAATCCTGATCATCGATGCTGGCGGAGAATTGCAGGTCGCGGATGGTGGCGACCTGCTTCCAGCCTTCGACCACAGAGCGCAGGGTCTCGCGCAAGTCCACTGGCTGCATGTGCAGCGTTTCGCGGCCGGAGTCGGCGCGGGCCATGGCCAGCAATTGTTCGATGAGGGCGGTGGTGCGCTCGGCTTCCAGCAGGATGTGGCGCAGCGATTCCTTATATTCGGCTTCGCCGCGCGAACGGCGCAGGGCGAGTTCGGCCTCGGTGCGGATGAGCGATACGGGGGTCCGCAGCTCGTGAGAAGCGTCGGCGGTGAATTCCGTTACTCGCAGGAAGGCAGTTTCTATGCGAGCGAGCATTTCGTTCAAGGTGTCGGAGAGGCGCTGAAGTTCGTCGCCGGTTTCCACTTTTTGCAAGCGGCTGCTGAGATTAGTGCCGCTGATGTCGCGCGCGGTCCGCACCAGCGCGTCCACGGGAGAGAGCGCTCGGCGGCTCAGCCAGTATCCGCCGCCGGCGGCGATCAAGAGGACCAGGGGAGCGAGCAGCAGCAGATAAAAACGGAACAGGGAGAGCGTCGCAGCCACGTCATTGGTGGGCGTCCCCATGGCGACGGTGTAGGTGTGTCCGTTGGCTTCCAGGGTTTGCAGCATGAAGCGGAAGGAGTGATGATCGAAACGGCGGTTCTTGAAAATTGCGCGGCTCCCACGCGGCGGCACAGTCAGATCGAGAGTGTGTGCCTGCATGAACGCGGAGCGATAGATCGGTCCGCCATTGCCGGCGAAAACTTCCAGATAGTCTCCGGGGTGTTCGATGGCGTAAGTCTCATTCACTTCTTCCTGCACCTTTGCGACGGAGGCGTCTTTCCTCTGCGATTGCAAGAATTTGGTCAAGTCATCGACCTGAGCCTCAAGGCCGTCGTCAACGAGGTCATAAAGTTGATGCCGCAGGATGACCCACATTCCGGCGCCAAAAACGAACTGAGCCAGCGCAAAGATCGCCAGGTACCAGAGGGTGAGCCGCAGTCCGATCGAGAGTTTCTTCATGCGGTGCCCTCGGGACGGATCATGTAGCCCACGCCGCGCACGGTGTGGATTAATTTGGCGCGGCCCGGAGAATCGACCTTGTTGCGCAGCAGATGCATAAACGCGTCCAGCGTGTTCTCTTCGATATCGCGGTCAAAGCCCCACACGGATTCGATGAGAGCCCGCCGCGAGACCACCTTGCCGGCCCGATACATCAGCCGTTCCAGCAGATTGTATTCCGTGCGCGTGAGCGAAACACGCTCTTCGCCGCGCAGCACTTCCCGGCTGGCGGGATCGAGCACCAGGTCGGAAACGCGTAGATGCGTATCCTGCGCCACCAGCGCGCGCCGCTTGACCGCACGCAGCCGCGCCACCAACTCGTCAAACGAAAACGGCTTGGTCATGTAATCGTCAGCGCCCAGGTCAAGTCCTTTGACGATGTCAGGCACGGAATCGCGCGCGGTCAACATCAGGATGGGGGTGCGAACTTTTTCCGCGCGCAGGCGTTTGGCCAATTCATAGCCGCTGAGTTTGGGCATCATCACGTCGAGAATGATGACATCGAACTCGTAACTCTTTGCCAGCGCCAGCCCCTCGGCGCCGTCCGCGGCACAAGTAGCCGTGTGGCCCTCCTCCGTAAGCCCCTTATGGAGAAGTCCAGCCATACGCGCTTCGTCTTCCACGATCAGGAGTTTCATTGCAGTGGTCGCCGCGTTCCGAGTTCCTTCCCCAGTCTAGAGCCAGCCGCGCTCGCGAATCTGAAGAAATTTTAACTTTGCGTTAATCACCGGGTCACATTACGACTCTAGGATTCTCGCTCATTCCAGTTCAAAGAAGTCCAACGCAAACGGAGAAGCCACGGCTTTTCCCTGTTCAGCATTTCCTGCACCAAAGGAGCTGAAGTCATGCACCCGAATTCCTCTTTGTTTTCATCGCCTCTCCCCCGATTGATCGCGCTGGCAGTGGGCCTGCTGCTTCTCCTCGCCGGGACGCCTGGGTGGGCCCAGGTAGACCGCGCCTCGCTGGAGGGCACAGTCTCGGATCCAACTGGAAGCGTAGTGGTTGGAGCCGACGTCAAGATTGTCGCGGTCGACACCGGCCTGAGTGAAGAACAAAAGACGAATTCCAAGGGCTCCTATCGTTTCCCCGGTTTGGCGGTTGGTGACTACAAAGTGACGGTCAGCAGCGCGGGCTTCAAGACCCAAGTGGTTGAAGATGTCGTTCTGCGTGTTGGCCAGACGCGCACTTTGGACGTCCAACTCGGGGTCGGCGCGATTAGTGAGACGATGGACGTTAAGGCATCTGAAGCTCCTTCGGACCGCAGCTCGGCCGAAGAGTCCACGGTGATCGATACGAATCGAATCGCCAATCTCCCTGTAAATGGCCGCGACTGGTCGAGCCTTACCATGCTCGCGCCCTTCGCCCAGGATGACGGTGGCGGAAACCAGCGCACGATTCGCTTCGCGGGCCGCGCTATTGATGACAACAATTTCAGCTTCGACGGCGTCGACGCGGGCGGCATCCAGGAACAGGCGCAGAAATCGCAGGTGCGGTTGCAAATCTCCGAGGACGCCATCCAGGAATACAGGGTTAGCAGCGCTCTATATGACGCCGAGTACGGAACGCAGGCCGGTGGTCAGGTCGACGTAGAAACCAAGCACGGCACCAATGACTGGCACGGCACAGCCTTTGGCTTTCTTCGAAACTCTGTCTTCGACGCGCGTAACTTCACCGATTACGATCTTAATGGCAATCCCGCGATTCCTCCGTTTCGCCTGGGGCAGTATGGGTTTACTGTGGGTGGACCGATCAAGAAGGACAATACATTCTTTTTCTTGAGCTTCGAAGGGCTCCGCCAGCTTCAGACCACGACGCAAGTGGGGGTGGTGCCATCGGCTCTGCTCGTGAACGACATCTTGGTCAACGGCAGGGGCGGTGCGGGACCCTCGCCGCAGATGTGCCCCATTCTCCAGGCCTATCCCTGGCGCGCTTCCACGGGAACGGTGGGAGGCTGCGCCCCGACACGGGTCTTTCCCGATGGCGCCTTCAGTTCGAACGGCGATACGGACGATGAATATTTTACTCACGGCACTCCCAGCATCATCCACGAAGATTCGGCGTTGATTCGCGTCGACCACAAATTCAGCGAAAGCACGACTCTGTACGGGCGGGCCCAGCGCGATATTCTCCACTACAACGCGCCCATCAGCCCGCTCTTTGACCAGCAGGCGATCTTCAATCATCCCGCCAATTACTTCATCGCCCTGCAGCATGCTTTTACCAGCACTGTGTTCAACGAGTTCAAGGTCTACGTCAACCGCTCGCCCTTCCACAATCCCCAGATCAGCGTGCTTCCTTATGCAGTAAATTCCAATACGCCAATCACGGGGATCAACAACAATTCGGAAGACGTCGAGGTAGGGACCACCTTCGGTTTCATCGACAATCTTACCTGGACTCGTGGAAGGCACACTTTCAAGACCGGCATGGAACTTCGCCGGGTGCGGCTCAATCAGGGTCAAACCGCGAACAACACACTCAGTTTCGGAGACGCAAGCAGCCTGGTTTCCGGCGAGCTCGCCAATGTCAGCTACATCGCCCCCTGGTGCTGCCACAAGTACCGTCGTACGTTCTACATGCCCTATTTTCAGGATGAGTGGAAGGTCACTCCTACCTTTACCGCCAATTTCGGGCTTCGTTGGGAATACTACGGCGTAGCGCATGTACCGGATAATCGGACTACCGTGTTCGACTTCGATCAATTCCACGGAGCCTGCCTGGGTTCCGGCTCCTTCAACACACCGTTCATTGCTCCCATCAACACACCACCTTGTCCCAAGAATCCTGCCCTCTACAATCCGGACTACACGAATTTCGACCCGCGCGTAAGCTTCGCCTGGGCGCCCTCGATGATGCACGGAAAAACCGTCATTCGTGCCGGCGCCGGCATCTACCATGGTGCCGCGCAAAACGACGACCTCAACGCTGGACTCGAGAGCGACACCTTCCGCGCGAGTCTCGTTCCGTCTCCCACCAAACCCCTTGTGATCAATCCCGGTCTTGAGCAAGCGATGCCCGATGTCTCCCAATTCACAAGCGCAGCGAATCACCCGCGCGCGCTCCAACGTCAAGGCCGCAAAGACTTGTACTCTGAAACCTGGGGGTTGACCATCGAGCACACGCTGCCCGCTGGCTTTCTGTTCACTACTTCGTACCTTGGCAGCCACGGCGTGCGATTGTTTTCTCGTGGCGCCGTGAACTTGTGCACCGAGCCAGTCTTTCAGTTCACAGATTCCAGCGGTAACGCCAATTGCACTCGGCCCCTAGACCAGTACTTCCCTGGCGCCAACCCCGCCGATCCGACTCAGACGACAGACCCATACGGCTCGGTCGATTTCAAGCATGATGTCGGGCAGAGCACATATAACGCCGTGCTGGTTTCCCTCAATCATCGGTTTTCCAACGGACTTTCCTTTGAGACGCGTTTCACCCTCGCTCATTCCATCAACGACGGCTCCATTGGTGGTGGCGAATCCAACGGACCGGAAAACGTCAACTGCCAACGATGCGACAAAGGGGATAGCGTCACCGACGTGCGCGACAACTTCACGACTAACGCCGTGTACGAACTGCCCTTCGGGCCCGGAAAGGCGTTTCTGAATGGTAGCGGCGCGCTGGGGAAAATCGTTGGCGGTTGGGCACTCAGCGGTATCGGTGTTTTCCACACGGGGCATCCTCTGACCGTCACTATGAACCTGAATGGAACGGACAACTTCCTCCTCCCCGATGGCAACGATCAGACGACACAACGGCCTGACCTCATTCCCGGTGTACCGCTCTACATTCCCGGCGGAGTGCACTACGTTCCGGGAGGAAATGGGGCCACTACGTCTTTGTTGAACCCTGCAGCTTTCCAAGCTCCGCCGCTTACCAGCGACGGGTGCCCGTCCGCAGTCCCCTGTCACTTTACCCACTTTGGCACCGCCCCGAACGGTGTCGCGCGGGCGATCAACATCTGGCAGGTGGATTTCGCGCTTACCAAAGAAACAAAATTGACCGAGCGAGTTGGTCTGGAGTTCGCCGTGCAGGCCTTTAACATCTTTAACCATGTCCAACTCGGTGATCCGTCGACAAGTCTGGACTTCGATCTCGGCAACACTCAGGGTGGAACCGGCAATCTCTCGAGCGGCAGCTTCGGGAGCATCACGTCGAGTGTGAATGGGCTGGGCACCAACACCGGCACCGGCCTGCCACGGCAGCTCCAGTTCATGGTTCGTTTGAAATTCTGATCGACGGAAGTGCCTTCAGGAGAATTTCAGGAGCGTCATGTAGGATTGGAGCCACGATAGGTTGATGCCTGCTGGGCGTGACAAGATAGAAGTCTGATTCCGAAGGCGGAGCCCTGAATGAGTTCGCGACGCACCCCGGTCGCGCAAGCGGTGGTCGTGTTTCTTGCGGCTGCGACGTTGCTCGCGCTGACCTGCTGCACCAAGAAGTCGGATGCACAAACGCCCACCGTCGAGATCCACCTCGACTTGAAGACGCCGTTCCGCTTCGTCGCCTACGGCGATACCCGCTTCCATGATCCTAAAGACACCGAGGCGGAACGGCGTCTTCAAGTC
>Ga0210410_10005610_pt1 | contig 10915 bp, 15 predicted proteins | sample IncBWC4MmetaG_FD_161058 | JGI IMG/M metagenome (GOLD analysis project Ga0210410, IMG submission 161058) | Forest soil microbial communities from Barre Woods Harvard Forest LTER site, Petersham, Massachusetts, United States - Inc-BW-C-4-M | ecosystem: Environmental > Terrestrial > Soil >... | reverse complement strand
CTATCGAGTACCCTGACGGCATTGTCCCGCACAATACTGATGTGCTTGGGGGCATCGAACCCGAGACGTGCTCGATCTTTGGTTATGATCTGCAGCAGTGTGATCGTGCACAACAGTTCCTGTGTGTTGGAATCAATGATATCAATAGATTCTCCTTTGTTACGTGTCAGCATCAGCATGTCCTTCTCCTACAGTGTCAGCATTTCCGCCAGTCGCTCTGAATTGAAAGTCTGCAGTCTGTCCGCCATAGCCTCCTTCTCTTTGAGCAGTGCGAGTTCGATGCAGTCTGAGGGCGCATCAGTCGCCATCATGTCTGCGATGATCACCGAGCCTGTCTGCCCTATACGATGTACACGATCCTCACTCTGACGACGTTGTATGAAGGACAGACTGCGGGTGTAATAGATGACGGTCTGAGCAACCGCGAGATTCTGTCCCGTGCCCATCGTCTTGGGGTGCGCGAGCATGACGCGAATGTCGGAGGATGAGTCCTTGAACACTCGTATCGCTTCAGTGCGCACAGCACCCGTAACGGTTCCGTCTATCATGACGTGTCCTACATCCTGCTCATGCAGAACATCTGACAATGCGCGCAGAGGTCGCCTGAAGTTGCACCAGACTATGATCTTGCCTCGCGTACTCGCCAGCATCGAACGGACATATTCAACAGTCGTCGCGATACGGGGGCATTTCGTGTAGTCCTCCCCGTCGATCCAGATCTCCTTGCCCTCATCAGTCTTGAGATAACCTGCTACGCACTGCTGCAGCTTAAGAAACAAGGTCAGTTTGATCTGAAAACTGACGCGATCTTTAGCAGATTGTATTCGGTCTGCTAGATCTTCGTCGGTAAGCTCCTCTAACTTCTGCACTTGTATGCCCCGCTTTCCTTCCTCGCTTTGTTTCAACAGCACCAGTCCTGTTTCCAACAGCTCATGGTAAACGATCTTCTGCTTTTCAGACAGGTGCGTAGGGACACGCACATAGGTCTTGGGGGGCAAGTCTGCGCAGTCTTCTTTACGACGACGATAGACGAAGGGCGCGAGGCGTGCGTTCAGCTCTTCGAGGCGTCGATACTCTTGGACGCTTTCATACTGAACAAGGCGCTGCTTTCCGGTGCGCTTGTCGATAATGCGTGTGAACTCTTGCTCCATGACGGCGTAGCGACGCTTGAAGGCGAGGAAGGAATCACAGTCGAGGATTCTGGGATTGAGAAAGTTGAACTGCGCGTAGATGTCGAAAGGGTTACCATCGGTAAAAGTACCGGTAAGAATGCGACGTGCGAACGAGTCATGAGATAGATGTAGTACTGCGCGAGTTCGGGAGGCGTTGGGATTCTTGAACTCATGAGATTCATCCAGTACGAATAGAGTGGGGTAGGTTGTCAGCAATTTCTTCGCAAACGCTTTACCGCGCTTCGTGGCAATCGCATCACTGTTCATGGCAACGACCACAAGACGATCGGGTAAAGGCTTCAGCAGCTCTTTCGATTCACGTAACACGCGAGCATTCGAGCTGCGCCATACGAGCGTACGCGCACGAATGCGATGAGGCAGGTGCAAAGGCAACTGCTCATCGATCCACTGACTGTGCACATCATTGGGAGCCAGTATGAAGATCGCGCGTATATGACCGCGCTCAAAAAGAATCGCGCCCGTGTCGTAGGTGGTCTTAGTCTTGCCTAGGCCCGGATCCATCAAGAAAGCAAAGGCCTTCTTGCTGATACTCTGCTCTAATGCTTCCCATTGATGCTCGAAAGGCGGGGACTGAGGCACGTAGTCCCGACGCACATCGAGGCTCATGAATTCACACTCATGCGCTCACGTCGATTGCCCCGACGCTTGACGTTGGAGGCGTAGATCTGTCGGATCTTCTCAACCTGACCTGTCTTGAAAAGTCGTCGCCCGTCGCTCGTCAGAACGTATTCCAGAAGCCCCGCATTCGCATAGTTGAGGACAGTCTGTTTAGTCACGCTAGCAGCCCGCGCGAGCACTCCTACAGTGTCAAGATATTCAGTCATAGAGGGGTGTCCTTGGGGGGAAGCAGAGAGTGACAGTGAGCTGAGCAGTTCGGGGTTAAACACGCTACTCGTCTAATTTATGGTCGTCAACTAATTCATTATTCTAGGTTCTAGGCTGTTATCAGGGCTGTAACTGATGAATCGTCTATTTTCGTGTTGGTATGCAAAGGTAGGGGCTAGAGAGGCTAGAGCATTGATTTTGCTTGAGGGTCTAGGGACTCTATGACAGGTGCGAGCGCTCGGGGCTAGAACTGTCAAGCTTCGCAAGTGCTTGTTCTAGCTATACGTGTACGAGAGCCAAGAGTGAAAAAATCAATTTCTAGCCTCTAGGGTCGCACGTAAGGTGATGTGAGTGGAAAATGAAATTTTTCGTCTCTCGTACACGTAATAGGGCGAGAGCTTCGAGAGGGTGTGCAGATCGCGATTGACACCTGTCTTAAGGAGGCATCAGCATGCAGCCCTGTCACTGCTTCGCTTGTCACGAAGTTAGGAGTCTCGATGCAACGTGAGATACTTCAGTTTCCTAATCCCAGACTCAAGCTCCGATCGAAGGAGGTGGTCGTCATATCTTTGTTAGGAACGGTCACAGATCTGTGTGATACCTTTGAAGCCTATTCTGGATGCATAGGATTAGCTGCACCCCAGATAGGAATCGAGGAAAGGATTATTGTGGTTGATGTTACACCCAGTCGCAGTGATACGTACGTGATGATCAATCCTGTGATTGTCAAGGAGAGTGGGCAGCAGAGAGTGGAGGACGGGTGCATGAGTGTGGGGGGAGGTAAGGAGTACTACACGACGAGGAGACCGAAGTGCATCACAGTAACTTGGGTAACGCACACGCTCGTGGAGCGTAAACAGAAATTCTCAGGATTGATCGCAGCGTGTATTCATCACGAGATTGATCACTTGAATGGTATGTTGATGTTTGAAAGAGCAATCAGCGTACAGGGGGTTGTTACTTCTCTGGCTGTCAGATGATCGATGTCGGTCGTAGCTCAATGGTAGAGCATCGCTGCAAACATTAGCGAATACGGGAGTTCGATTCTCTCCGACCGAACCAACTTCGTGTAAGGAAAGTTAACAATGTCAGATGTTAGTTTCGAACCAACCAACGATCAAGTCCAACAACTGACACGAATGGCGCAGGATCTGCCTCCAGGAGATTTCGTCAGAGACCTTTATGTTATTCAAGATGCTGCTCCCAACACACCAGCCGCCGCTCTGTTACGTCGTGCGATTGCTGAGATTCTTTCGTTGCGCGCCGAAGTGCGGCGGATGAGGAATTCATGACCGCTGTAGTGTTGGATGATAGAACTCAGTGGGATGTATCACAGCTCCATAAAGTGTCTCCGTGGATCACTGCTGAGGAGCTGATAGCTGCACTTTCGAAAGTTCATCCCTCAGCGATGGTGACCGTGGAAGGCGGACCCTTGAGATTCATCTACTGGGAGCCTCACGCGAACGAGCCTTTTGTTTCTTTGAGTCATGATTGTTGGATTGAGCGTGAACGTATAGGCCCCAACGGGGAGGTTATCGGATGAGCACAGAATGGTCGCTCGTGTCGCGCATCCTAGGTGCGCGCGAAACGTCGAGCATGACGTGGGAGCGCAGGGGGGAGGGATACATGCTCGTCCTCCCCCCTGGCCATACCTAAACCAACATGCTCATTGAAGCCTTTGTCAATCTCGTCAACGCCCGGGGCATAGATCTTCGTTATGTTGCCGGAGCCTCTCTCAACACGAAGGGTAAAGCCAAGAAGCGCAAGCTGACACCTCAAGAGCTGAAGCTGCGTCGCGAATTGAAGTTAGCGCTCAGTGTTGATCCCACTGCTTTAGGAACACAGACTCGGGTATATAAGCCGTCAACCAACACCCATAGTGAGTTAGCGTTGGCTATGAAAGGATTGCCGCGTATGCCCGAGCTGTCACTGTATTACAGCTTGGCAGGGTTCTTGGGAGTGTTTGAGGAACTGCATTGCGGACTGATGATGAAAGCACTAGATCTGATCATGGAAGGAAAGAACTGGCCTATGGTGGTGAGATACAAGGGCGTAGGACCTGTTAACTGGCAGCGTGTGGGTGAGCCTCACGACTATGTATCAAAACTTGCAACGTTGGTATTAGTAATGGATGCACATCGTCGCGAGTTCATTCCGACACCTGGGTTATTGCCTGAACTCATGAACATGGATCCTTTGATATGGCGTAATTCGCTTGCAGATAAGTTTGAGATGTTGGAAGACATGTATCAACGTTGGTATATGGAAGCTATCAACACAATCCACAAGAGCCATCAGCATCTTGACCTTGAAGGTATCATGTGAACGCATTACCCCTCATGCTTGTGCTTTCGCTTGCAAGCTGCTATAAGCTGGCTTGTCCCTCGATCCCTCTCTCAGCCTCAGCAGCTAAAGGAGCAAGCGGCAGCCTCAACGCAATCGTGCGCCATCGCTGTCCCGGGCACCCACCGCGGGTGTTTGAAAATCAGGCTCCCCGGCAATACGCCCGGGTTCACTCGATCCTGAGTATTGGCTGTAGGAAATGAAAACAGCTACCAAAAAGAGAATGGGTCGTCCTCCTAGCGACGAAATCAGGCATCCTCTCACCAAACACATTATCGAGACCACTAAGCCTTTGAGTGAGGAGTATCTGGGTGAGGCTGGGGCTTATGCTGCGCTGACTCCTGATCTGAGACGTGCTGTTGATATACTGGTGTTAGGAGGAACAGGAACTGCTGCCGCTCGTGCTGCGGGCCATAAAGGTGATCCTTCGACGTTAGCGGTTCGAGGTCATGTCCTTCGTCGTCGCCCCGATATCATTGCTGCTGTTGCTGAGCGCGAAGCGGTCGCGATGGAGGAAGCGGGGCTCACGCTTTATCGCTCGTGGTTGGAGACTCGACGCATTGCCTACTTCGATCCCAGAGAACTGTTCGATGATAAAGGCAACTTGATCCCTGTTACTGAGTTATCGCCCGATGCTAGGGCAGCTATTCAGTCGATCGAGGTCGAAACGAAGATGACTCCCGGGAAGAAGGGCAAAGTCATCATGACGCATGTCACGAAGATCAAACTGTGGAGCAAGCCTGATGCACTGAAGGTGCATCTCATAGGCAAGGGTGCATTGAAGCAGGGCGCGTTGGATGGCGCTGTTGTCAACGTGACTAACAATACCCAGATCAATAACACCCAGGAGGCTGCCGATCGCGTGCAAGGCGCAGCTAATGCGACAGACGCGGCGGTCGAATATCAACAGCTCATGGGGAATGTGCTGGAGCATAAGCCATGAGTACCAAGACATGGCATGAATTGCAGGAAGGATTGCAACACCCTTATGCATATCATATTGCATTTATCCTTTGGTCTAGGATGTTAGATGAGATATTGAGTCATGAGTGACTTTTCACCCAGAGCTGGAGCGCTTCGTTATCTTGACAATGATGGTAAGTACATTGCAGCGAATCCTCATGATTTGTTATTTTCAACAGTGACGATGTTGGCTACGGAGTTCTGGGATGGATATGCTTGGAGATCGAATACTGTTGTTGAGAAGCCAGACAACATCGTCACCGTAACAGTTCATGTTGGTCAGGCAGATGATCCTCAATACTATTGGGATAATGCAACAGTAGGAGAAGGTTTTGCATGGCACGCAGCCTATATGAGTGCTGTGCGTGAGCAGGCTTTGATTGAGCATTATGAATATCTCGTGACGGGTCGGCGGTCATGAGGTCCTATCGACGCACCCCCTGCGTCACCATACGAGCTGAGGGTGACAGCTCTGCTCGTAAGCCGACGAGTTTATGAATGCTATCGTTGGTCCCTCACCCTGGAAGCAGGAGATAAGAGGCAAGCATACAACGGTAGTGTTACCCTTCGAGTTTGATTGGAAGAAGCCAGATTATCAGATGGTCTTAGGCTATCGGGCACAGAAGCTCGCTGACTTGCGCGCTAAACCTGAAATGTTCCCCAGACTGTTGCGTTGGTACAAGGATCATCAAGCGCAGTTCATTGCGGATTGGGCTTGTACGGAGGATCCTAGGGCAATTGAGAAGCATTTACCTTGCGTGATCCCGTTCATCCCGTTCCCTAAGCAGCTCGACTGGATCGATTGGATGAATGAGCGTTGGCATGCAAGCGAGCCGGGGCTCACTGAGAAGTCACGTGACTGTGGTGTCAGTTGGTTAGCTGCGTTTACCTCTGCTCTTGACTGTCGCGACATACGCAATATGCGTATAGGATTCGGGTCGGCTAAAGCTGATAAGGTAGATCGGTCTAACGATTCGGACTGTTTGTTCTACAAGATTCGATTCTTTCTCAACAACATACCTTGGGAGTTTCGAGGGGGTTGGGCTGAGAAGCTGCATTCCGCGTACATGCGTATCTGGTTTCCAGAGTCAGGCAGCTCGATCACGGGGGAAGCGGGAGACAACATCGGGCGCGGCGGACGTAAGTCAAAGTACTTTGTCGATGAAGCGGCGCATCTAGAACATCCTCAATTGATTGAAAGCTCGTTACTATCTAACACCAACTGCAGGCTCGATATCTCATCGGTCGCAGGTATGGCTAATCCCTTCGCGCAGAAGCGCCACAGGGGCAAGGTCAAGTTCTTCACGTTCCATTGGCGTGATGATCCTCGTAAAGGTCAAGAGTGGTACGAGAAGCTGAAAGGGGAAACGGACGATGTCACGCTCGCGCAGGACGTTGATATCAACTATCTGGCCTCGACAACGGGCCAAGTTATCCCAGCAGCTTGGGTCGAAGCTGCCATCGGTGCTCACATCAAACTCGGCATTGTGCCCTCAGGTATTCGTCGAGGAGGATTCGATGTTGCCGACGGAGGTAACCAGACTGTCTTTGCAGGACGGTACGGAGTTCTTCTTCAGGACTTGATATCGTGGCAGGCTTCGGGTAATTCGGATACCTACAAGTCAGTTGTTCGTGCTATCAACATCTGTGACGAGAAGGACTATGGTGGTTTTGATTATGACGCGGATGGTATTGGTGCTTCTGTCAGGGGCGATGCTCTCAATATCAACACTGAGAGACGCCACGTTGGTATGCGTTGGATCTATGATGAGCCCTTCAGGGGCTCTGGTGCCGTGTTCGAACCCGAAGCTGAAATGGTCAAGGAACGTAAGAACAAAGACTTCTTTCTTAACCTCAAAGCTCAAAGCTGGTGGTCGCTTCGTATTCGATTCAACAATGTGTGGCGAGCCGTGAACGGTTTTCCGGATGTTGATTTAGACAACATCATCTGTATCGATCCGCAGCTGGAGAACCTGACTGACTTGATCATGCAACTAGCGCAGCCAACCTACGATAAGAACAGCTTGGGTAAGATCGTAGTTGATAAGACCCCTGACGGCGCCACATCACCTGACTTAGCTGACGCGGTGATGATCGCATTTAACCCAACTAACGGTATGGCAGACATATGGGCGAAGCTAGCACAGTGAATGATGTGGGTTCGAAAAAGTACAGAGGTTACAAGGTGGACCCCATCAAACGAGCTTGGGAGCTGACTCATCCCAAAAAGCCGTTCCCTCCTCAGCTGGAAAAAGGGATGATGAGTTCAGCCAACAGAGGTGATCGATGAGTATTCGAGAAGCGTCATGTTTGATTCAAGTTTCTAACACGGAACCCCCGAAGTCTATTGACGGGGAGCCGCTAGATCCTAACTGCATGCACTGTCATCTGGCTTTGCCCGTTCAACACTTCATGGACAAGCATCCTGAGAAATCGCGCGAGGATATTGTCAAGGAAGCGTGTGAGATGCTGGCGGAGCTGGTCGCGTCATGCGGCGGATGGGATGTTGTGCTGACATATCAAGAATCAGTGATGGATTACCTTCCGCAGATCATTCGATCTAAGTGGGAATCGTATCAAGAGTATTTACATAGAGGAGCTTGATCGTGCATGACAAGAATGGTACGGAATTGCGTGTGGGTGACGTTGTGTTGATCCCCGCTCGCATTACGCAGTTAAGTCCTGGAGAGGACTACTGCAATGTTCAGTTAGAGAGTGAGTATGGCCGTCGCCCTGATGGCATGAAGGAAACTATCTACGCTATCAACACGGGCGTGATGATTCTGATCGATAGGGCATCGAAGTAACATGTCAGTCAACTCTCCCAATCTCGAATCGCTCGTAAGTCCGCAGGCTGTCCCCCATGACAAGCCGCGTGGGCGCATGGAGGATGGGAAGTTTGTCCCGACATTCGACTCGTTCCAGAATTTTCTGGCGCGAGTGGGTGTGGGAACTGACAATCAAGGAACTGCAGGGCGTTACGGTTTCAACCCGGTCAGTCGCAACAGGCTGCTCATCGAATGGGCCTATCGTGGCAGCTGGGTTGTAGGAACTATTGTTGACTGCGTTGCGGAGGATATGACACGAGAAGGTGTGTCGGTTCTCTGTGACGAGGCCCCCGATGATATGGAGGAGTTTGAGCTGAGCATGGAACAGCTCAGCGTGTGGCCTAATCTGTGTGACACGGTCAAGTGGGCTCGTTTGTATGGGGGCGCATTGGGCCTGATCATGATTGATGGTCAGGATGTTTCGACTCCGCTCGACATCAATTCAATCAGCAAGGGCCAGTTCAAAGGGGTGTTTCCTCTTGATCGCTGGGCTGTGTTCCCTTCGCTGTTGGATCTGGTCAAGGAGCAAGGACCGGATCTGGGGAACCCTCGTATGTATGAGTGCAGGCCTGATATAGGAACAGGTCTGCCTTACATGAACATTCACTACTCGCGCGTCATACGCATGGAAGGCGTACGCTTGCCCTACTGGCAGCGCATCACAGAGAATTACTGGGGGCAGTCAGTCATCGAACGATTGTGGGATCGTCTCATCGCGTTTGATTCATCGACAGAGGGAGCAGCGCAGCTCGTCTATAAGGCCCATCTTCGTACCTACAAGGTAGACGGGCTGCGCAAGATCATCGCAATGGGCGGACCCGCGCTCGATGGTCTGTTGGCGCAGATGTCTATGATACGTCGCTTTCAGTCTAATGAAGGCTTGACGTTGATGGATGCTCTGGATGACTTTCAGGTGCATCCTTATACCTTTACAGGTCTTGACCTGATCTTGCTGCAATTTGGGCAGCAGCTCTCGGGTGCCAGTCAGATCCCGTTAGTTCGTTTGTTCGGTCAATCTCCCGCGGGACTCAATGCAACGGGTGAGTCAGATCTTCGCACCTACTATGACGGCATCAAACGTCAACAGAAGTCTCTGTTAGGTGTTGCGATTCGAAAGGTCTACGAGATAGCATGGAGAAGTTATTTCGGTGTTGCTCCCCCGAAAGGTTGGAAGATCAAGTTTCTTCCGCTCTGGCTGCTCGATGATGAGGAGCAATCGAATGTGGGTAAGAACACGGTCAGTGCGATCATGGAGCCGTTCAAAGAAGGTGTTACGGCTCGTTCGACGACACTTAAAGAGCTGCGCCAGCAGTCTCGCATCACAGGTCTGTTTACGAATATCACCGATGAGATGATCAATGAGGCTGTCAAGGAGGACAATGAGACAGTGCCCTCTCCAGAGGATGTCGCTAAGCAACAGCAACAGCAAGGTGAGGTATCGGCTGCTAGCCAACATGAGCGTGATTTGGAACTAGCGCAAGTCAAGACTGAAGGTCATGGCAACAGCACGGAATGAGCGAGGCTCAGGAGCACGAGGTAGACCGCGCAACGGTAGGATAGAGCGTGAATACGCGAAGCACTTACGGCAATTAGCGGGTCATGTTGGAAGTATCGTGGATCGATATGAGCAGGGGCTAGAGAGCTTGCCAGGTCTCCAACGTCTACTGCAGTCATATGCTGAGGGGTTAGTACCTTGGGCTAAGCGTGTTTCGCTCAAGATGATCAAAGAGGTTGATGGAAGGGATCGCGCAGCCTGGGCTTCGTTAGGATTTGCGTTGAGCGCCCAATTGCATAGAGACTTGCGTACTGCACCGATGCAAGAGGCTTTTCGTAAATTGCAGGAACTGCAAGTTGACTTGATCACGAGCATCCCTTCCAAGGCTGCTCAGAGGGTTGCCGAACTGACAGTTAAAGGACTGACGTCAGGAGTAAGAGCTAAGGAAGTAGCAAAGGCTATTGCAGAGACTACACAGATTACTAAGGAACGTGCGACGTTGATTGCACGGACTGAGACCTCGCGCGCAGCGTCTACATTGTTACATGTACGCTGTGACTCAGTTGGAGCCACGCACTATGTCTGGCGAACCAGTGAGGATTCTGATGTGCGCCCGGGTCATAAAGCTATGAGTGGGAAAGTGTATGAATGGGCTAATCCCCCAGCGGTGAATGAGGGCGGACGCATCATGCGGCATCATCCAGGGGAAATCTGGAATTGCCGTTGTTATGCTGAGCCCATAGTCCCTGATCCCTACCAACCAGATCGTCGGAGATAACATGGTCGCTGAATCAGTCATCGAGCAACAGCGCAGAGAGTTTGGGAACTCTCCTGCTGCTTCTCAGATCGTTCAAGCATCAGGCAACTACCAACCTTATTTGCAGGCTGGCCTGACAATTCCCCTGACGCTGGTTGGAAATATTATTATCGGACAGCCTATCATCTTCAATCCCAACATAGGGATGAGGCTGCATCTGGTAATGACGCAAGATGGAACAGGGTCGCGTACGGTTGCATTTTCTTCATGCTGGCGCGATATCCCCGCGGGCTGGGCATCAGGCGGAAGTGCGGGTCAGGTGGCTTCGGGTGAATTCTTGTTCGACGGGTTCTCTTGGCAGTTCGTCGGCGGTTCGAGCGCATTCGCGAGTCCTGGTGTCTCGATCAATGTAGGCACGGGTATCGTGCAACTGTCGCTCGTCCCTTCCGCACCTGTCGTGTACGGATCGGTTCAGATCGCTCCCCCAGTGAGCACGACCACCGCCGCCGGG
>Ga0210410_10005609_pt1 | contig 10916 bp, 10 predicted proteins | sample IncBWC4MmetaG_FD_161058 | JGI IMG/M metagenome (GOLD analysis project Ga0210410, IMG submission 161058) | Forest soil microbial communities from Barre Woods Harvard Forest LTER site, Petersham, Massachusetts, United States - Inc-BW-C-4-M | ecosystem: Environmental > Terrestrial > Soil >... | reverse complement strand
AACGTTTTCAGGAGTCTTGCCGATCCGACGCGCCGCGCGCTGTTCGAGCGCTTGAGCCGCGGCGGCGAGCACACCGTGCATGCGCTCACCGCAGGCTCGGACGTGTCGCAGCCTGCGGTGTCGAAACATCTCGGCGTGCTCAAACAGGCCGGTCTCGTGCACGACCGGCGGCAGGGGCGCGAAACCCATTACAGCGCGCGGCCGCAGGGGCTGAAGCCGCTGATCAACTGGATGAACCACTACGGCGTGTTCTGGCGCGAACGCTTCGATCGGCTGGAAGATTTGTTGAACAGGATGGACCAATGAGCGAGCCCGCGACCGAAACGCTTTCCGTCATTGTCGAACGAGAAATCGCTTTTCCGCCCGAAAAGATCTGGCGCGCGCTGACGCAACCACACCTGATCGAGGAATGGCTGATGAAGAACGACTTCAAGCCTGTCGTGGGCCACCGTTTCAATCTTCGCGCCGACCCTCAGCCTGGCTGGAACGGCGTTGTTGACTGCGAGGTCCTTGTCGTCGAGCCGAACAAAACGCTGTCTTATACGTGGAGCTCCGGCGAGGCCGACCTCGCCATCAAGAGTGTCGTTACATTGTCCCTCATGCCCAAGGGCGCAGGCACGCTGCTGCGCATGGAGCAGACCGGCTTCCGGCCGGATCAGAAGCAAAATTATCAAGGCGCAAAATACGGATGGCAGCATTTCATCGGCAAACTGGAGCAGATCCTGGCGCGGACAGATTGATGCCTGCCGCCCTGCGCTCCGGCTTGTCTTCAGAGGAGGTGTCATTGAACCGGAACAACTACATCCGGCAAATCCATTGCTGGCTGTCCATTGTCTTTACAGCGGCGGTCATCGCCAACTTCGTCGCTATGGCACTGGGGAAGCCTCCCTCCTGGGTGGTCTACTCGCCACTGCTGCCGCTCTTCCTGCTATTGTTCACCGGTCTGTACTTGTTCGCGCTGCCCTATGCCGCCAGGTGGCGTAGCGTACAACGTTCCAGCAGATAGGATTGATTGCGTGGCCGGCGAGACGTCGGCGAAAAGGTCGTGACGAACGAGGAGAAGCGGCCATGACGAAGAGCGGGTCGCAGAACAGCAAATCACCTTCTCAACTCATAGACGCGAGAATCAAGGAGCTCAGTGATTGGCGGGGCGACACGCTCGCTCGGGTCCGAGCTCTCATCAGAGAGGCCTGCCCCGAAGTGATCGAGGAGTGGAAGTGGCGAGGAGTTCCGGTGTGGGAACACGCCGGAATCATCTGCACCGGCGAGACGTACAAGACTGTCGTCAAAATGACCTTCGCCAACGGCGCCGCGTTGCAAGATCCGTCAGGCCTCTTCAATTCCAGCCTCGAAGGCAACACGCGACGCGCGATCGATATCCATGAGGACGACAAGATCAATGAGCGTGCTCTGAAAACTCTCATCCGGGCCGCGGTCGATTACAACCTGAGCAAATTGAAGAAGAAAGCGCCGGCGGCTGCGCGAGCGACGGCACGCAAAAGCAAAAAGACATGAAGGCAATATCTCGCTCGTTGTCGCGCTGACGCGAGTCCGCCGCAGGGCGTTCGGATGCTGGATGGCGACGTCTGACCAAAGCCCCGGGCCTCACTCCACAGGATAATGTGTTGTCCGGGGTCGCTCGCCTTCCGAAAAACTATTGTGGATGAAAGACTTACGGAAGCGCTGGACGGCGCACATGCTTTAGCGATAAAGGATGAAAATATCGAGATTTTCCTCCTCTATCGAGATATAACCATGTTCGCCGAACCGACCCAGTCCGCGGCCACCCTCGCCGAAACAGCTTTCACGCGGCTGCGCGCGGACATTCTCGGCGTCAAACTGCGCCCCGGCGAGAAGATGCATGTCGAGCGGCTGCGCAGCGAATATGGCGTCGGCGCGACCCCGCTGCGCGAGGCGCTGTCGAAACTGAGTTCGCTTGAGCTTGTGGTGGCGGAAGGTCAGCGCGGCTTCCGCGTCGCGCCAGTGTCGATCGAGAACCTGCTCGACATCACCAAGACCCGCGCCTGGATCGAAGGCGCGGCGTTGCGCGCCGCCATCGCCGGCGGCGACCGGCACTGGGAAGCGCAGATCCTTGCCGCCGCGCACCGGCTGAAAAACTGCCCGAAGAACGACGGTGCCGAACTCAGCAACGAATGGTACCGCGAGAACCGCGAATTTCACGACGCGCTGGTCGGCGCCTGCAATTCGCGGCAAACGATGGCGTTCCGCGCCCAGCTCTACGATCTCAGCGACCGCTACCGGCGACTCTCCGTTCGCAGCGGACTATCGGGCCGCGACTTCGATGCCGAGCACCAGCGCATCATGGATGCCGCGCTCGCCCGCGATGCCGACGCCGCGGTCGCGTTCACCGTCGAGCATTTCATCGAAACCAGCCGCGTCATCCTGGCCGGCGAGATCGAGGACGAAGCGGACATGACGCGCACCGTTGCGGCGCTGCGCCGCGACATCCGCGCCGGGACCAGGCTCGGCTAGCGGCCGGCGCGCGACACGCCGGTCGCCACTAAAAGAATCAACTTCATAAAAGCGAGGACTCATGCTGCCGCCCAACGCCACCATCGTCGATATCAGCCTCGAGCTCGATCCGAAGAATTTCGCCATGCGCACGCCGGCCGGCTTCAAGAAGGACATGCAGTTCGAAATGGAAGTGATCAAGGAACATGATGCGCCGGGCGGCGCCGGCCAGATCGTGCGCGGCGTCCATATGCGGCTGCATGCCGGCAGCCATGTCGACGCGCCGGAACATAATGTCCGCGGCGGCACGCAGATCCATCAATTGCCGCTCGATTTGTTCATCGGCGACGCGCTCATCGCCGATCTGCGCGACAAGCTGCCGTCGCAGGCGATCACCGCCGACGATCTGCAGAAGCGCGTCGGCGCTGGCATCAAGAAAGGCGACCGGCTGATGCTGCGCACCGATCTCAACAACAGCTATGACGGCGGCTCGGAAAAGTGGATGAAGGAGTCGCCCTATCTCACCATCGACGCCACCATGTGGTGCATCGACAAGGGCGTGGTCATCGTCGGCTACGATTTCTATCACGGCAACGACGAGCCGAAGGCGCCGCGCGTGTTCCACAATTCGCGTACGCTGTCGGAGCACGGCGTGATCACCATGCCGTATCTGAAAAATCTCGACCGCGTCGGCAAAGAGCGTTTCACGCTGATCGGCCTGCCGCTGAAACTGATCAATGCCGAAGCCTCGCCGATCCGTGCCGTCGCGCTGGTCTAATCAAGAAAATCCAACAACCAAGAAAATCAAAAATCAACGAAATCCGGGGGATAGAAATGAAATGCCTGAGACTTATCGCGGCCGCTCTGTTGCTCGCCGCGCTGACGTTTTCCGCGCGCGCGGCCGATCAATTTCCGTCACGGCTGATCACGCTGGTCGTGCCGCTGACGCCCGGGACCACGATCGACATCCTGGCTCGGCTTTACGCCGACAAGCTGTCGCAGATCCTCGGCCAGCAGGTCCTGGTGCTCAACAAACCCGGCGCCGGCGGCGTGCTTGGCGGCGAGACTGTCGCTAATGCCGTGCCTGATGGCTACACGCTGCTGTTCGCCAATTCCGGGCATTCGATCCTGGGTTTTCTCAATTCGAGCCTGCCGTTCGATCCGATCCACGACTTTGCCGGCGTCTCCATGATCGGCGTGGCGCCGGCTATCGTGGTGGTGCCGAGCGCGCTCGGCGTCACCAGCCTGAAGGAATTCGTCGATATGGCCAGGGCCAAGCCCGGCGCGATCAATTACGGCTCGGCCGGTATCGGCACCTCGACCCATCTCGCCGGCGCCTACTTCGCCGCGCAGACCAAGATCGACATCGTGCATGTGCCTTACACGGTGAGCACCAACATCATCTCGGACATGCTGAGCGGCGCCATTCAGGCCTCGTTCGATCCGCTCGCTTTCGTCTTGTCCTTCCTGCAGAACGGCAGCCTGCGGGCGCTCGCTATCGGCGCCGATGAGCCGCTCACCGAGCCGCTCAAAATACCGACGGCGGCGGCGCAGGGGGTCGATTACAATTATGCCACCTGGTACGGCATTCTGGCGCCGGCAAAAACGCCGAAACCGGTGCTCAAGACGCTTGCCGACGCCATCGCCAAGGCGAGCCAGGATCCGGATCTGCAGCAGAAGATCAAGGCGCAGGGCATCCGGCCGGAAAATACCGCGCTCGATGCCTTCGACACTTATGTCGATAATGACGTCGCGCGGCTTTCGCCACTGATCAAAGGCATCGGCGTCAAGCAATAAAGTCGGCGATTGCGAAGGGGATAGCGCCGATCAGGCGGACGCGGTGCCCTTGCCGCCGTCATCATCCGCGCGCTTGCCGCGGAGCTCGATGCGCTGGCCGTGGAAGCTGACGACATCGCGCGCGACGTCGCGGCTCAGTTTCTTGTAGCGCTCGAACGACCGCTCGAGATCGGTCGGCTGCAAATTGCGCTCGGCGACATGCATGAGCAGCAATTCGCGCGCCGTGGTCCAGGAGCAGCCGGCCGCCTTGGCCAGCACCAGGATCATGTCCTCGCCCTTGTCGAGCAGCGCGCGCTCGACCGCATCGACCGGGAAGCGGCACAATTTCGACAACGCGATCGCCGTGCGCGCGAATTCCTGCTTGCGCGCCGGCGCGTGCACATTCGCCTCGGTGAACGGCTTGACGTTGGCGCAGCGCGTCGCATCGCGCTCGGCATTGGCGTGGCGGCGCGACGCCTCGCGCACCTCGTGCTGCATCTCGGTCGCGACCTCGTCGACCGTACCGCGGACTTCGTCGGCGGCTTGCGGATTGTCGCACTCCATTTTGGCGCGCACCGAGGCCGACGCGGTTTCGAGAAGTTTCAGGAAATATTGCCGCGGCAGATCGCTGCGCCGGCTCAGCGCCAAGGTCAGGCGGCGATCGCGGCGCGCCTTATGCGTGAGCTTTTCATAACCGCTCAGCGAGATGCGGGCGCCCCGGTTCTTCACCACTTTGTCGACGACGCGGCGGTCGCCGCGCTCGACCAGAACGTCGGTGACCGCCTCGCTCAGCTTCAGGCGCTGCGCGATGGCGAGCAGATGATCCTGGCTCTTGGTCTTGGCATTCTCGGTGAGGTCGGCATCGCTGAGCTGCTGCGAATATTTCAGCACCGGCTCGGCGACGACAATGGCGTCGTCGAAGGCGAGCGAGCGGATGATCGCGGGCGGGCTGGTATTGATATGGGCAAGCCGCTGCGCGAGCCGTGCCCGCGCTTGCACTTCGATATCGGCGGCAAGCTCGCCGAGCACGTCGTCGAACAGCGCGATTTGGTCGCCGGTATAGCCGCGCGAGCCGGCGGCAAACAGATCGGTGATGCGTTCGAGAATGCGCAGGCGCTGCGCAGTGCCGCCGGCCGAGACTGCTTCATTGAGCTCGTCGATCAGCGATTTGCTTGGTGCGGGACCGGGACTATCCGGCGGATTATCCAGCGGCGGAACGAGTTTAAAAGCGGCGGCGTGAAACATGGCGACAATTCCGGTGGCAGTATTGCAATTGATGCGTCGATAGATTCCGCCGCCCGTTTCCTCGGGGAAACGAAGATCGGCGGAACCATGGCGATACCGTAGCGGGAAAGTGCAAAGATCCACGCCATAGGCGCTACGTAAAAAGACACAAATTTTATCGAAATCGGCGCAGCACAGGCGCTTTGGCGCGTTGGGCGTGCCGGAAGAAGCTTTTCGGTAACCAAAAATCGAAGGCCGGCAAATGAAGGCGCTTTTTCGCGTCGATCACGCCCAGGCCGGCCTCCGGCTTTTCACAACAGCTATTCTCGCCTTCGCGATCGAACGCTTACGCGACCTTTTCTTTCAGATGCGGGAACATCGCGTGCAGCGCTTCCTGATCCATATCGGTCTTGAACTTGTGGCGGTCCTTCAGGGTCGCGGCCTTTTGCGCCGCCGGACGCGCGCCGACTTCATCGACCAGGCGCTTTAAGTTCTTGAACTTGTCCCAGGCGCCGTCGCCGACCACCATCGGCAGCATGCGCGCCCAGCCCCAGACATTCATGTCGGCGATCGTATAGGTGTCGCCGAGCATGTATTTGTGCTTGGCAAGCCGCGCGTCGAGAATGCCGGCATGGCGCTGCGCCTCGAAGACATAGCGGTTGATGGCATAAGGCAGCTTTTCCGGCGCGTAATTGCGGAAATGCACCGCCTGACCGAAATACGGGCCGACGCCGGATGACACGAAGAACATCCACGACAGCAATTCGCCGCGCGCCTTGTCGGACTTCACCGGCAGGAATTTTCCGGTCTTCTCGGCGAGATAGAGCAGGATCGCGCTGGAATCGAACACGGTGACATCGCCATCGACGATCGCCGGCAATTTGGCGTTCGGATTGATGGCGAGGAATTCGGGTCGGTGCTGCTCGCCCTTGCGCGTATCGACCGGGATGGCCTCGTAAGGCAGGCCGGCCTCTTCAAGGAACAGCGCAACCTTGGTCGGATTGGGCGCGCCACTGTAATAGAATTTAAGCATCGTTGTCTCCCGTTCCATATTTTGCGGGCCGAGCGGCCCATACACTTATTTAGAAAAGCCCGACGATTTTGCCATCCGGCCCGACGTCGATCACGTCGGCGGCCGGGACCTTGGGCAGGCCCGGCATGGTCATGATCTCACCGCAGATTGCAACCACGAATTCGGCGCCGGCTGACAGCCGCACGTCGCGCACATTGATGACGTGATCGGTCGGCGCGCCTTTGAGGTCCGGATTGGTCGAGAAGCTGTATTGAGTCTTGGCGACGCAGATCGGGAATTTGCCGTAACCCATGGCCTCGAAATTGGCGAGCTGATCGCGCACCGACTTCTCCGCGGAAATGTCGCGCGCGCGATAGATCTCCTTGGCGATGGTGCGGACCTTTTCCAAAAGCGGCATGTCGTCGGGATAGAGGAATTTCAATTTGCTCTTGCCGCTCTCGGCCACCTCGACGACGGCTTTGGCGACATCGGCTGCGCCGGCGCCGCCCATCGCCCAGTGGTCGGCCATCAGCGCTTTGACGCCGAGCGACTTGCAGGTCTCCTCGACGAGCTTGATCTCGGCTTCGGTATCAGCCGAGAAGCGGTTGATCGAGATTATCGGCACGATACCGAATTTCTGTACGTTCTCGACATGACGCTTGAGATTGCTCATGCCGGCTTCGAGCGCCTTGAGGTTCTCGGTCTTGAGGTCCTCTTTCTTGACGCCGCCATGCATTTTCAGCGCGCGGATGGTGGCGACCAGCACCGCGCAGGACGGTTCAAGGCCAGCCTTGCGGCACTTGATGTCCATGAATTTCTCGCCGCCGAGATCGGCGCCGAAGCCGGCTTCGGTGACAACATAGTCGGCGAGCTTCAGCGCCGTTGTCGTCGCCAGCACCGAGTTGCAGCCGTGCGCGATATTGGCGAAGGGGCCGCCATGGATGAAAGCCGGCGTGCCTTCGAGCGTCTGCACCAGGTTCGGCGCCAACGCCTCCTTGAGCAGCACCGTCATGGCGCCCTGCCCCTTGAGATCGCTGGCGCGGACCGGCTTGCGGTCGCGCGTATAGGCGACGACGATATTGCCGAGCCGCTTCTTGAGATCCTCGAGGTCGCGGGCCAGGCAGAAGATCGCCATGACTTCCGAAGCGACGGTGATGTCGAAACCGTCTTCGCGCGGGAAGCCGTTGGCGACGCCGCCGAGCGAGGACACGATCGAGCGCAGCGCGCGATCATTCATGTCGAGCACGCGGCGCCAGGCGACGCGGCGCTCGTCGATGCCGAGTGCATTGCCCCAATAGATGTGATTGTCGAGCAGCGCGGCGAGCAGGTTGTTGGCCGAGGTGATGGCGTGGAAGTCGCCGGTGAAGTGCAGATTGATGTCTTCCATCGGCACGACCTGCGCATAACCGCCGCCGGCGGCGCCGCCTTTCACCCCGAATGACGGGCCGAGCGACGGCTCGCGCAGGCACAGCATCGCCTTCTTGCCGATGAAATTGAGCGCGTCGGTGAGCCCGACCGTGGTCGTGGTCTTGCCCTCGCCCGCCGGCGTCGGCGTGATGGCGGAGACCAGGATCAGCTTGCCGTTCGGCTTGGATTGCAGCGACTTGATGTAGTCCATCGAGATCTTGGCCTTGTAGTGGCCATAGGGCTCGAGATTTTCCGGCGCAATGCCAAGCCGTTCGCGGGCAATGTCGAGAATGGGCCGCTTCGTCGCGGCCTGCGAAATTTCGATGTCGGATTTCGGTGACTGATGTTGCGAGGCGGGCATTGTTTGTTCCGTTGCTTGAAAGAGAACCCGGCAGGGATTTCAGTTTTCGGTTCGTCATGGCCGGGCTTGTCCCGGCCATCCACGTCTTTTCGCGAGTCAAAGACGTGGATGCCCGGCACAGGGCCGGGCATGACGGTTATGGTTCACGTAAATCGTGCTTTCACCGCGAGATTGGCCGACTGCGCCCATTCGCCGGCTTCGATCTTCTTGCCGTCGGCAGGCTGAACGCGCGTGATCTTGAAGCGGCCGTCGGCGCAGACCACGGTGAAACCGTCGGCGTCGACGGCGACGATCTCGCCGAGCTTGCCGGCAATGCCCTTGGGGTCTTTGGCCGGCAGCGGCTTGGCGTCGAAGATTTTCAGCTGCTTGCCGTCGAGCACCGTCCACGCGCCGGGCGCGGGATTGCAGCCGCGAATGAGGCGATCGATCTGCTCCCAGGGCTTGCCCCAATCGATCTTGGCATTCTCGGGCGTGCAGCGGCCTTCGTAAGTGGCTTTGGCTTCGTCCTGCTTGAGGCGCGGCGCCTTCTTGGCTTTCACGAGATCGACCGACTCGAGCATCGCGTCGACGCCCATCGGGAACAACCGGTCAAAGTAGACGGTGCCGAGCGTGTCATTGGGGCCGATCGGCGTTTTCTTCTGGATCAGCACGGCGCCGGTATCGAGGCCGTTGTCAGGCCAGAAGATCGAAAGCCCAGTCTCTGTCTCGCCTTTGATGATCGGCCAGTTGATGGCGCTCGCGCCGCGATAGGCCGGCAACAGCGAGGGGTGATATTGGATCGAGCCATGGGTCGGGATGTTCAGAAATTCTTCCGGCACGAACAGCGTGACAAAGGCCATGACTTGAAGGTCGGGCTTGAGCGCCTTGAACTCTTCCCAGACTTCGGACTTCTTGTAGGAGTCCGGCTGATAGACCGGAAGCTTCGCAGCGAGAGCCGCTTCCTTCAGCGGATCGGCCTTGGCGCCCGGCTTTTCCGGCGCCACGTAAACCGCGACGACTTCGTCGCCGCGCTTGAGCAGCGCTTCAAGCACCGCCTTGCCGAATGCCTGCTGGCCGTGAACAACGATACGCATCTGAAAAACCTCTCCTCAAACTCAGAAATGTTCCCTCCCCCTTGTGGGGAGGGCTAGGGTGGGGGTCGGGAGGCGACGCGCAGCGAAGACGACCACACAGAACACTTCAAAGCCGAGAGCCACCTCTCGACCCCCACCCCTAGCCCCTCCCCACAAGCGGGAGGGGAAAGAAACCTACGCCGCTTCCGCCTTCGCCGGCTTCTCCGGCGGCGTGATCGCACCCGACAATTTGATCCCGGCGACGTCTTTCTCCGAATAGCCGAGCACCTTGCGCAAAATTTCTTCGGTGTGCTCGCCAAGCAGCGGCGAGCGCCGCACGTCGGCGGGCGAGTCCGACAATTTGATCGGATTGCCGACGGTCAGATATTTGCCGCGGCCGGGGTGATCGACCTCGACCACCGTGCCGGTGTCGCGCAGCGACTTCTCCTCGGCGATCTCCTTCATCGACAGGATCGGGCCGACCGGAATGTCGTGCTTGTTGCAGATATCCATGACCTCGAACTTGGTCTTGGTCTTGGTCCACGCTTCGACGGTGTCGAAGATGTGCCGCAGCCGCGGCAGCCGCGCCGACGGTGTGGCGTAATCCGGATCGGTCTTCCATTCCGGCTTGCCGATCAGATCGCAGATCGGAGCCCAGACCGGCGCCTGGGTGATGAAATAGATGTAGGCGTCGGGATCGCTCTCCCAGCCTTTGCATTTGACGATCCAGCCTGGCTGGCCGCCGCCGGAATCGTTACCGGCGCGCGGTGTCGCTTTGCCGAACGGCACGCCTTCACCGTATTGGCTGTATTCGGTGAGCGGACCATGCGCGAGCCGTTGCTGATCGCGCAATTTGACGCGCGCGAGATTGAGCACACCGTCCTGCATGGCGGCGAGCACCTTCTGGCCGCGGCCGGTGCGGACACGCTGATAAAGCGCCGAGACGATGCCGAGCGCGAGATGCAGCCCGGTGCCGCTGTCGCCGATCTGCGCGCCGGTGACGAGCGGCGGGCCGTCGCGGAAGCCGGTCGTCGACGCGGCGCCGCCGGCGCATTGCGCGACATTCTCATAGACCTTGCAGTCCTCATACGGACCCGGACCAAAGCCCTTTACCGAGGCGACGATCATGCGCGGATTAAGCTTATGGATGTGCTCCCAGGTGAGCCCCATGCGGTCGAGCGCGCCCGGCGCGAAATTTTCGACCAGCACGTCACAGTGCTTGATCATCCGATCAAGGATTTCCTTGCCCTTGGGATTTTTGGAATCGATGGTGATCGAGCGTTTTGAGCCGTTGAGCATGGTGAAATAAAGGCTGTCCTGCCCCTTCACGTCGCGCAGCTGCCCGCGCGTGATATCGCCAACGCCGGGCCGCTCCACCTTCATCACGTCGGCGCCCATATAGGCGAGCAGTTGGGTGCAGGTCGGGCCCGACTGCACGTGCGTGAAGTCGAGGATCTTCACACCTTCGAGCGCGCGGCCGGCCTGGCCGAACGGCTTGGTGCTCGGGCGCGGCAGGCCGTTTGCCGCCGCCTTCGCCGCGGGCTTCTTCACCGCGAGCTTGACGACCTTCTTCGCCGACTTCTTCGCCGCCGACTTTTTACCGCCGCCTTTG
>Ga0210410_10005608_pt1 | contig 10917 bp, 12 predicted proteins | sample IncBWC4MmetaG_FD_161058 | JGI IMG/M metagenome (GOLD analysis project Ga0210410, IMG submission 161058) | Forest soil microbial communities from Barre Woods Harvard Forest LTER site, Petersham, Massachusetts, United States - Inc-BW-C-4-M | ecosystem: Environmental > Terrestrial > Soil >... | reverse complement strand
TGCTCGGTTCGGCTTTGGCCGGCCTCGGCGGCTTGATGGGCGGCGCCTTCCTCTCGCTGTATCCGTCGGCCGATGCCGAGATCCTGGTATTCAGCCTCGCGGTGGTGATCATCGGCGGGCGCGGCAGCCTGGTCGGTGTTGGTGTCGGCAGCCTGCTGGTCGGCCTGCTCAACACGCTCGGCCAGGTGATGTTTCCGGAACTGGCCTATTTCGTGATTTTCGGTCCCATGGCGGTGCTGCTGGCATTCCGTCCGCTCGGTCTGTTCGGACGGGCCGCATGACGACGCCGGTCGCACCGAGGGTTTTGGGTGTTGCCGGAATGACCGGACGCGCGGCGCTGATCGCCGCCATCATTGTTGTCGCTGCCGCGGCCTTGCCGTTGCTGCTGTCGAATTATCAGGTCGGCCTCGCCACCGAAGTGCTGATCTTCGGAATTCTGGCGATGTCGATCGATATCCTCGCCGGCTTTGCCGGGCGCACCTCGCTTGGCCATGGCGCGATCTTCGGCGTCTCCACCTATGTCGTCGTCTACGCCACGACCCATGCCGGACTGCCGCCGGCGGTCGCCTTCGCGGCCGGCGTGTTGGCCGCCACAGTGGTTGCGGCGATCTTCGGATTGCTCGCGGTGCGCACCTCCGGTGTCTACTTCCTGCTGCTGACATTGGCGCTCGGCATGATCGTCTGGGGTATCTGCTTGCGCTGGACCCAGGTGACCGGTGGCGAAAACGGTATGCGCGGCGACGTTCGTCCGGCGGTGCTGCTGACCAACAGCACGTTTTATTGGGCCGTGCTTGCCAGCGCCGCGGTGGTAGCATTTGCGATGTGGCGGTTCGTGCGCTCGCCGTTCGGTCTGACGCTGCGCGGCATCCGCGACAGCGAAAGCCGCATGCGCAGCCTCGGCTACAACGTGCCGCTACATTTATTCATCGGCTTCACGGTGTCCGGATTCTTTGCCGGCGTCGCAGGCGCACTGTACGCGATGTTCAACAACTTCGTCAGCCCGTCTACCGTGGCGCTGGCGCAGTCAGTCGAGGGCGTGTTGATGATGATCGCCGGCGGTGTCGGCACGCTGTTTGGCGCGTTCGTTGGCGCCGCCGCGATCATCGCGCTGGAGAACGTGGTCAGCGCCTATACCGAGCGCTGGCAGATGGTGCTCGGCATCACCTTCATCCTCATCATGATCTTCGCCCCTGAGGGCATCATCGGCAAGCTGCGCGCCACTCTGACACGCAAGGTGCGTTAATCGAATGCTTTTACGAAAGGATATCGAAATGGACCGCAGGCAATTTCTGAAAAACACAACGGCCGCGTTAACCGTCGCAGGCGCGGGCGTCGGACCATGGCGCAGTGCCCAGGCGCAGGCAGGCCCGATCAAGATCGGTCTGCTCGCGCCGCTCACCGGCGTTGTCGCCTCGGGCGGCAAGGAGATGGTTGAGGGCGTGCAGTTCTATCTCGATCGGGTCAAGGGCGAGATGGGTGGCCGCAAGGTCGAATTGGTGATCGAGGACGACGCCTCCAACCCCGACACCGCTTTGCAGAAAGCACGCCGCCTTGTCGAGCAGGGCAATTGCCACATGCTGATCGGTAATCTGCTCGCCAACACCGGATTGGCGGTTGCCAACTACGTCAAGGGCACCGGTACGCCATACTTCATTCCGATCATTGCTGCAGACGACCTGACCCAGCGCCAACGTATCAAGAACGTGATCCGCGTCGCCGGGTACAGCGCCAGTGAATTCACCCATCCGCTCGGCGATTGGGCGCTGAAGCAGGGTTACAAGAAGATCGCAACCATCAGCCAGGACTACACCTTCGGCCACGAGCAGTGCGGCGGGCTCGCCCAGGTGTTCACCGAAGGCGGTGGCGAGATCGTGCAGCAGTTCTGGCATCCGCTCAACACGGCGGACTTCAGCCCCTATCTCGGCCAGCTCGCCGACCTTAAGATCGATGCGGTCTTTGCGATGGAGACCGGCGCGGATGCTACCCGCTTTATCCAGCAATATTCCAGCTTCGGCCTGAAGGCGCAGACGCCTCTGCTCGCCGCGATGAACGGCACCGACCAGTCGGTGATCCGGACGCTTGGCGAGGAATGCGAGGGCATCATCTCGCCGGCGCATTTCGCGGAGGGTTCGGACAATCCGGTGACGCAGGAGTTCGCCAAGGAATATGAGGCGAAGTACGGCAAGATCCCGTCGCTCTACGGTTTCTCGATGTATTCCGGCGTGATGTGGATCGACGCTGCGCTAAAGAAGATGGGTGGCAAGGTGGAGGGCCGCGACGCCTTCATCGATACCGTGTTGAAGACCGAACTTGATGGCTCACCGCTCGGCAAGGCCGTCAAGCTCGATGCCTACGGCAACCCGATTTACGACGTTTATATCCGCAAGGTCGCGAAGCGCGCCGACGGCAAATTCTGGAACGTGCCGGTCACCTCCTATCCGAACGTCTCGCAGTTCTGGAAGTACGATCCGGAGACCTACCTGAAGCAGCCGCCCTATTCGCGCACCTTCCAAGGCATCAAGAAGGCCTGATCCGTCGCTGACACCGAGACGCGGCCCCAATGGTCGCGTCTCGACTTTAATTGATCGCATTGGTGTCCACTTCGCCCGACGATCCTCTACCGGAAAATAAACTCGTGCCCGAGCCGATCCTAACGCTGACAGACGCTATGGTTGCCTTCGACGCGCTGCGCGCGGTCGACGGCGTCAGCCTGTCCGTGCCGCGCGGCCAACGTCGCGCCATCATCGGCCCCAACGGCGCCGGTAAGACCACGCTGTTCAACGCCATCGCCGGGATGGTGACGCCGACCAGCGGCCGGATCATGTTCGATGGTCACGACATCACGAAGCTGCCGCCGCATCGCCGCGCGCAGCTCGGCATCTCCCGCACCTTCCAGATCACCAATCTGTTTCCGACGCTGAGCGTGCAGGACAACATGGTGCTGGCCTTGCGCGGACTGTCGCCGCGCAAATTTTCGTTGTTCGGGAGGCCCGATACGGATTCCGTCGAAGCGCTGCGCATCGCCGCTGCGCTCGGCGCGGCCCGCATCGTGGAACGTGCCGATGTCACGGTCAAGCAATTGTCCTATGGCGAACAACGCCAGCTCGAGATCGCGCTTTCGCTTGTAACGACGCCGACGATGCTGCTGCTCGACGAGCCGGCCGCCGGCCTGTCGCCATCGGAGCGCTCAATGGTTGCGGAGATCATCCGGTCGCTGGATCGAGACATCACCGTGGTGCTGATCGAGCATGACATGGATCTCGCGCTTGGTCTCGTCGACTTCGTGACTTGCATGTTTGAAGGACGCATTCTGGTGGAGGAGGCTCCCGAGGGCATCCGTCGCAACAAGAAGGTCCAGGAAGTGTATCTCGGGAAGCCGCGTCATGCTTGAGGTTCGCGATCTGCACAGCGGCTATGGCGAGGCGGTTGTGGTCCGCGGTGTCTCGCTCGATGTCGGCGCCGGCGAGATCGTCGCGCTGCTCGGCCGCAACGGCATGGGCAAGACCACCTTTATCCGCTCGATCATGGGGCTGACGCCGCCGCAGATCCGCTCAGGCTCGATCACCTGGCGCGGCGAAAGTCTGGTCGGCCTGCGCCCGCACGACATCGCCGACCGCAAGATCGCGATCGTGCCGCAGGGCAGGCGGCTGTTTTCGTCGCTGACGGTGACGGAACATCTCACCATGCTGAAGGGAACGCGCGCCAAGGACGGCTGGACGGTCGAGCGCGTGTTTGGGATTTTTCCGCGTCTTGCGGAGCGGCGACATCACCGCGGCGGACAATTGTCCGGTGGCGAGCGCGGCATGCTCGCGGTCGGCCGCGCGCTGATGATGGATCCGCAATTGATCCTGATGGATGAGCCATCCGAAGGCCTGGCGCCGGTGATGGTGCAGCATCTCGAAGGCATCATTCTTGATCTGAAGCGCGAGGGGCTGTCGATCCTGCTGGTCGAGCAGAATCTCTACAGCGCATTGGCCGTCGCCGACCGGGTATACATTATCGAGACCGGGCAGGTCGTACATCAGGGTGATGCGAAAGAACTGAGCCAGCATGCCGACCTGCTGTTCCAACGCCTCGGTGTGCAGTGAGCAAAGTTGCCAGCGAAGACCGGTTGGCTCCGGTCGCCGAACTGAATTGAGTAAAGTGAGCCGCATGCCTATCATCGATATGCACACCCATACCATCAGCAAACGCGTCGAGCCGCTGATCGCCGGCCAATACGATCCGATGGACAATCCCTATCGCCGCGACATGTCGCCGGAAAGCCGGGCCACCGACGCCGAGCAAGGCAAGCTGTTGCCGAGGCTGATGCTCGACGTCGCGGCGCGCCGCGAGGTGATGCAGCGGATGGGCGTCGATTTTCAGGTCATCGCACCGGCGCCGGCGCAGCAGCATTATTGGGCCGCTGAAGAATTGCAGGTGGCCCTGTCGCGGGTTCAAAACGAGGATGTCGCCGCATTGGTTGCCGAAGACCCCGGGCATTTTGCCGGCATGGGTACATTGCCGATGCGGTTTCCCGCCCGAGCTATCGAGGAAGCCGTGCATGCGGTCGAGACGCTCGGCCTGCGCGGCTTCCAGATCGACACCCGCGTCGAGAATCTCGAATTGTCGAATGCCGCCTTCGATCCGCTCTATGCCCGGCTGGCGAAGCTGCGCGTGCCGTTGTTCGTGCATCCGCTCGGGTTTTCGCATGGCCAGCGGCTGGGAGAGTTCTTCATGGTCAACAGCGTTGGGCAGCCGATCGAGGAAGCCATCGCGATCTCGCATTTCATTCTCGGTGGCGTGCTCGATCGACATCCCGAACTCGACCTGGTAATAGCCCATGGCGGCGGCTTCTATCCATTCTATGCCGGTCGCATGGATCACGCGTGGAAGGTTCGTCCCGAGGTGAAACGCCTCGCCGCAGAGGCTCCATCCAGTTATCTGAAGCGGTTATGGTTCGATACTTGCGTGTTTCGCACTGACCTGACCGAGGCGCTGGTAGCGATGGTTGGCACTGAGCGGCTGATGTTGGGCTCCGATTTTCCTTTCGACATGGGCGATGACGATCCGGTGGGCTTGGTGAACAGGGCGCGGTTATCGGAAGCCGATCGAGAGAAGATCACCTTCGGCAACGCCAGCCGTCTGTTCAAGATATCGAAAGTCGGCGCATAGCGCCTTGATGTCGGGCCGCGCGATTGGCTCGCTCACTTCTCCGGCTGACAACGCTGGTCAAACGAAATCGGCACGGCACGGCCAACGGAAGGTTTTCGGATCATGTATCGTGCCCGCGCGGCTAGTCTAGAGCTGAATTACGATAGGATAGCAAATCATGGCTGCGACCTGTCTCTTGTTTTAAGAGACTGTTAGCAGAACTGGCTTCCATTTTTCCAAACCATCCCCTATTAGGGAATTTCGTCTTGGTTGATGTCGCCGAGGGAGCAACAAATTGCTTATTAAAGGACTGCACCACATCGGCGTGCCTGTCCAAAATATGGACCGCGCAGAAGCGTTCTATGTCGGAATTTTAGGCCTCACGCCCTGCGAACAAAAGCCAAACTGGCTTTTCGCAGGGGACCATTTTTCGGTTCACCTGATGCCGTCCCGCCCCGACCTTGAACAAGTGAACCCGGCGAGGCACTTCACCCTGGAGGTCGCCCGGCTCGAAGAGATCGCCGGCTTGCTTCTGACGCACGGCCTGCGCCCGTATCAACTCACCGTCGATCAAGCGCGTCGGCGCGACATCACCTCGGCCGATGAACCGCTTGATTTCGGAATTGGCACCATTTTCGTCGAGGATCCCGACGGCAACACCGTGGAATTCCTCCAGCGCGATCGCGGGATCACGGCAGAGATCCTCGGATCGGCAGCGTAGCCCCGCCGGAAGCGGGAGAAGAGTTCGGCGGCAAGAACGCTCGCGGCTCCGTCAACGAGACGTGAAACCAGAGTGATGAGTAGGCGGCCGGCTGTGCCTGTCGTAAATTAAGTCCGGACATATTGGCGATGCAGTCCGCCCAAGATTGGGCGACAAAGAATGTGCCCGGCGCGATCGACGGCACGCGAGATCGGTGCATCTTTCGCCAGGGATAGATGCGTGCGGGCCCCATTGTAATATTTCATGTACGACAGCAGCAGGTGACGGAGGTGGCGCTCGCTGAACACAACAACGTGGTCAACGCATTCCCGTCGGATCGAACCGATCAGCCTTTCGGCATATCCATTTTGCCAAGGGGAACGCGGCGATGTTGGTCGGTCGCGAATGCCCATCGATCGAAGTCTACGGATAAAGACCCCACCATAGGCCCCTTCCCGGTCACGAATGAGATAGCGGGGAGCCTGTTCCCACCCGCAGGCTTCGGCATTGTGATGTAAAATGCATCGTCGCTTTCTCCTGAAGCGAGTACTTCGGCCACAACTTCATCCGCGCGGGGAAACGCGCGCACTCTCTCGCTCTGGCGCATTTCATGCGCCAGAGTTCTTTGAAATCCGCATCGACAGTGGTGCCTGTTTTCTCCCAGTATTTGAGAACGACCGGGTCCCCAGTGCGACGATCGATGGCGCGAATGACGGCGGATTTCAATGCGGCCGTGTTAGGGGATGACAGAAACGTTTCCTCAAGCTCGAAGCGTTGCGCGAGAGTATCGGGCTGTCGTTTCGCTTTGGTCGGAGGCATGGATTTTCCTCGCCATCGGGTGTTGCCGGATTGAAGGTACGGCGTGGCCGCTTGTGGTCGAATCAGGCCCCCGAAGGGAGTGTCCAAGATCTCTGTTTCTTGTTTGTTCGCAAGTTCGCAATAGGATCGTTTGCTTAACAGTAAGGGCTTGCAAAACCTGCCAAATGGCAGTATATAGACTGCCAATATGGGAGCTTGACCGTGAGTTACGCATTGCGACCGGCCGTGGACTCAGGGCAGGCGGCGGTAATTCCGAACCTCTCGGACGCTGATATCCGTGAGCGGTTGACGCCGGCTGCCGTCGACGGGGTGGTTCGGCTCGCCGAAATCTGGCGGTTGACCAGTGCCGAGGTCTGCGCGCTGCTCGGCGATGTCTCTGAACGCACCTGGTTTCGGATGAAGAAGGGCGAGTGGTCTGGCGCGCTGTCGCACGACACGCTCACCCGTGTCAGTGCACTCATCGGGATTTTCAAGGGCCTGCGACTGCTGTTTTCCGAGCCGCTGTCGGACGAATGGGTGCGTTTGCCTAACAAGGGACCGCTATATGGTGGTCGGCGTCCGCTCGATGCGATGATCGAAGGTGGCATTCCCAAGATGCTTGAGGTTCGCCAGCATATCGATGCCCTGCGCGGCGGTCTTTGAATGGCGTTGCCGGCGACGTTCGATGTGACTCAGCGCGACACGATGCGATTGATTTCGACCGGCCGCCTGAAAGATCCTGTGCTGCTGCCGCTTGCCGCCAACCACGGTGCACTTGAAGATCTTGCTGCGCTGGAGAGCGTCACCAACGGCCGGCTGCAAGCGCAGGAGACCGGCCTGCCGAACCTGGACCCGCGAGAGCTTGTGTTCGGTCGCGCCGGCTACACCTTCATCAACGCGGCCTTTACACATACACGGCCGGGCGGCAACCGGTTCAACGATGATAGTCGCGGGGCGTGGTACTGCGCGCTCGAATCGGAGACTGCGGTCGGCGAGGTCTCATACCATCTCACCCGTGAACTCGAAGCAATCGGACGTTTCGAGAACGTCACTGACTATGCTGAGTTGATCGCCGATTTCTTTGGTGCGTTCCATGATCTGCGCTCTTCCGATTTTAGCGCTCATCGGGCTCTCCACGCCGATCCGGCAATCGCGTACCCAGCGGGCCAGGCCCTCGCAAAGCAGCTTCGCCAAGAAGCTGCCAGTAACGGCATTATCTACCCTTCAATCCGGCACTCTGGGGGAACCTGCCTCGCGGCATTTCGTCCCGATCTCGTCCAAAACTTGCGGCAAGGGAGGATCTGGCGGCTCGAATGGCAAGGTATATCAACACCGACGGTGACGCAGCAAGGTCAGTAGCAGATATGAAAAGGGAGCGTGCTACTCTCACAGGCCCACACCAACGAGCCTCCCATGAGCCGAGACCCAGATAATTGGTACGAGGAGGAATACTGGGAAGAAATCGGTCGTCAGGAGGACCTCGCCGAGGCGATCAAGAATCTATCCCATCAGCCCATCCGCGACTTCTTGGGCACATACGGAGACGCCATCGACAATCGTCTCCGCGCAGAAACACGGTTTGTAACTGCCGAGGCATCATCGTTTATCCAGATTGAGGCCCACTGCGCGGTCCAGCGCATCGCCAAAAGAGGCGCAGCACGACCGTCATGGTGGGCGCCGCGCCAGGTTCAAGTTCCAGGCCTTGTCCAGATTGCGGGCCTCGGCCAGCGCGGCCGCGCTCGGTAAGAGGGTCGACTCGAGGTCGGTCTCGGTGAAATCGGCGCCGGCGAGATTGGCGTTGGAGAGGTCGGCTCCCGCAAGGTCGGCGTGGTTGAGGTTGCAGTTCGCCAGATTGGCATTCTGCAGCTTCGCGAATTCGAGATTGGCGCGCGAGAGATTGGCGCCGCTCAGATCCGCATTCCTGAGATCGGCGGACTTTAGCACGCCACGCATCAGGCCCATCGATTGGTTGCGCATGTCCGCGCTGAGATCGGCGCCGGCAAGCTTGGCCCCGATCAGGCTGGCACCGGAAAGATCTCCGGTTATTCGCGCGCCGCTCAAATCGGCACCGCCAAGCTTGGCGCGTTGCATCTGCGTGCTGAGCAGCGATGTCTTGACGAGGGACGCCTCCGTCAAATCCGCGTCGATCAGCCAGGCTTGGTTCAGGATGGCCCGATCGAAGCGCGCGCCTCTCAGATCTGTCCGATTGAATCTTGCCAGGCGAAGATTGCTGCCGGAGAAGTCGAGGCCCGAGAGATCGAGGTGCGACAGCCGCTTTCCTTCCAAATCTGCAGAGCGTTGGTCCCCGGGGCCTTGAGGCGCCGCCTTGAGAAGCGCGTCGACCTCGGTGCGCGTCATCTCCGATGTCGACATTTCCGGACTGTTGAGGTCGACATAGCGCAGCAGATCCTGCGACACGGCGTCATAGGGATGAACCAGCAGCGCCGCCATCGACACAAGGGAAAATGCGAAACGAAACAGCATCGCGTTTCTCGGCCTGCGCAGCTTTAATTGTAGCACGAAAAATCGGCACCGTCTCCCGCAGATTTCGCGTTGGCTGCGCTGTTACGTTAACCCGTTGTGAGCTGGCGACACGCCAAACTCAATAAAAATGGCGCGGGTGACTGCTTCGTTCCAAACCAATCTCTTACTTAGAGTCAGGAACGAAAGTATCTGCTACGTAGTTTCTATCGACCGAACCAAACCGTATAATAGTGTGCGTATAAATCCAGCCACCCGGCACCCTGAAACGAAATATGGTTTCGTCATACTGGCCGGTGACATGATCTTTAAATACTTCTTCGTGGGTGTGGAGCTTTTGCTCAGGCATGAGCGTCTTTCGAATACCGCTGCAATAGCCACCAAAATCAAGCCGCGAGGCGGTTGACTTGCTCACCGTTCGATAGACGGCGGTTGTCCTCTCTTCAAGAGCTACCGTCAGCATACCGCAAAAGGGACGCACCGGCAATGCAGTGATGGATGCCAATCTCCGCGCGGCACATACACGAGAAAGATTCCTCCATTTGGTGCAAGCGTTTTTTTTCGAATAGGCTTCTTGGTGGTTGATACGGTCAACCTCAAACCGTTCCTGTGGTTGTCGCGGATGTTTCTAATCCAGTCGATTGATGAGGCGGCGGGCTTGTGCGTCGCGTATTCGGCTTCGTACCGACCGGTGGAGAAGTGTCGACCACAAACGGCGCAGGGAAATAAAACAGGAGTTCTGTCCATGATCGAGGGGATCAGCGCTATCACACTAGGCACCCACGAAATGCCACGAACTGTCCGATTCTACCGCGCGCTGGGGTTTGAGGTCCTGCATGGCGGCGAAGAGTCGTCCTTCACCAGCCTTCGAGCAGGGGTGAGCTATCTTAACCTCATCGTCCAGCCTGCCGAGCGGCGCTGGTCTTGGTGGGGACGCGTAATTTTCTACGTCACCGATGTTGACGCACTTTACAACCGTGCGCTCGCAGCGGGATACCAGCCGGCTACGGTGCCCCGCGATGCCGAATGGGGTGAGCGCTTCTTCCACCTGGTTGACCCCGACGGCCACGAACTCAGTTTCGCTCGGCCTTTGCTCCCGGTTTCCGTCCAATAGCATCTCGAAGCGGCCTGCCATTCCAAGGGGGGCCGGGAGAGCGTATGGTGCTCCGATTATCCGCTGAACCTGGGAGGCATTCATGCAGTTCAGGACAACCGGACTATGGTTGCTCGGCGCGATGGTGCTTCCCGCCCCCGCGACCGCACAAACGACCCCTGCTGCACCGGCAATTACCCGAACAGTGGTCGCCGAAACCAAACTGCCGACCGTCACGGACGTGCCGCTGCATTTCAAAGCGGTGAGCATCACTCTTCAGCCGGACGAGAAGAGCGGCGTCTCGGCGGCCAACGGCATCCTCTACCAGATGTCAGGATCGACCGAGGTCGCGCTCGATGGCGAGACCAAAACGCTCAACGCCGGAGATGGGCTGTTTATCGCCGGCGGAAAGACCGCGGCGCTAACGGCGGGCAGCAGAGCGCCATCAACTTTCCTCCACTTCTTCCTTGTCTCCGCTGTGGACTTGGGTCGGCCTGTCGAAACGGCGCCTGCCGCCGCGAGAGAATTATATCGTACAGCAAATCCGATTCCCGACCTGAAGCCAGGCGGTTATGATCTCAACCTCACACGAGTCACATTTCCCGCGCAGATGCCCTCCAACCTGCCGCATCATCGGTCAGGAGCGGCTCTGTACTATATTGTCTCCGGCACTGGAGCCAACACGATCGACGATAAGACAGAAGCAAGGGGA
>Ga0210410_10005607_pt1 | contig 10917 bp, 6 predicted proteins | sample IncBWC4MmetaG_FD_161058 | JGI IMG/M metagenome (GOLD analysis project Ga0210410, IMG submission 161058) | Forest soil microbial communities from Barre Woods Harvard Forest LTER site, Petersham, Massachusetts, United States - Inc-BW-C-4-M | ecosystem: Environmental > Terrestrial > Soil >... | reverse complement strand
AGAGTCGTTCCAGGTCGGCTGAACCGCATCATGAACGCCCTCGTGCCCGCTTCTCTTGCGCGAAAGATGGAGGCGGACATGCTTGGTACAGCGCTTGCCGGCAAGTCCGCTCCTGCAAGTGCACGGGCGGAGGCCTGATCACTGACGGGCGACCGGTCGAGCCGCTCGAACCATGCAAGATGAGAGCAATGACCTGACGCACAACGCTGTGTGGTTAGATAAAAATAGCCGACCGAGCGGGCCCATCCTCAGGGTCGCAAGAATTGCTCAGGCAGACGCCAACCAGGCGAAACCGCTGGTGCGGTCGGAGGCCATGCAACTGCGCATCGTGCACCGGCACTGCCGGGCTATAAAACCTATAGGCTGATTGTTGAGGAGTGCAGCTGTGAACACTGCAGGAAGTGAAATTTCAATACGCGCTCGCATAGGGATGGGGGACAGGGGTGTTCCGCTCGATTATCAAATCCTCGCAGTCTGTGAATAAGCGCACAGCACATGTAGAGGCGGTGTCTTGGGCTTGGAAGCGACGATTGAGTAACGGTTCTCGGAATAAATCATCCAACGTGGTACGCGGGATGGCGGCTTCGGATAGATGGCTACTCTCTACCGGTACTTTAAGGATTTGTGGAAGCTTGCTGTCGTCGCTCTTGTCCTGGCGGCGATCAATCAGATTTTTTCGCTGTTGGATCCGCTCATTTTCCGCCACATCATCGATTCTTACGCGACTCGCTATCGCGAGTATTCGAGCCCGCAATTCGTTCGCGGTGTAGGACTGCTGCTCGGTGCGGCGGTTGGCGTGGCTCTGGTCTCGCGCATCGCCAAGAATTTCCAGGATTATTTCGTCAACGTAATCACGCAGAAGGTTGGCGCACGCATCTACACCGATGGCGTTCGACATTCTCTGGATCTCCCGTACACGTTGTTTGAGGATCAGCGCAGCGGCGAGACTCTGGGGAAATTGCAGCGGGTGCGAAGCGATGTCGAGAAGTTCATCGCACTGCTGGTGAACATGGTCTTCACGACTTTGATTGGCCTGGCGTTCGTCACGATCTACGCCGCCAAAGTACACTGGTCCATTGCCCCAGCTTATTTGTTGACCGTTCCGCTGCTCGGCAGCCTCAGTTCTCTGCTGAGCCGCAGAGTCAAGACCGTCCAAAAGCGTATCGTGACGGAGACGACAGCCCTAGCGGGCGCGACGACTGAATCCTTGCGGAACATCGAATTAGTGAAGAGTTTGGGCCTTGCTCAACAAGAGATCAACCGTCTTAATTCGACCACTAACAAAATCCTCAAGCTGGAACTCGAAAAGGTCCGCTACCTCCGCAGCCTCAGTTTTGTTCAAGGCAGCTTCGTCAATCTCCTGCGGACATCCATTCTCCTTCTGATGCTTTATCTTATTTATACACAGCGCATCACGGTAGGGCAGTTTTTCTCTCTTTTCATCTATTCATTTTTTATATTTGGTCCGCTGCAGGAACTGGGCAATGTCGTCAACGCGTATCGCGAGACGGAGGCATCGCTTGAGAATTTTGAAGAGATTTTGAAAATGCCGACGGAGCAAAAGCCCGAGCATCCGGTCGCACTGGCTTCACTCGAAACACTCGAGTTCGACCGAGTTAGCTTCCAGCATCAGTCGGCATCTTCACCAGCCTTGAGCGAAGTCTCGTTCCGCGTGGCGCGCGGCGAGACCATCGCATTTGTAGGCCCGTCGGGTGCGGGCAAGACGTCTTTGGTGAAATTGCTGGTTGGCCTCTACCGCCCAAAGAGTGGCCACATCTTTTATAACGGAACGCCGGAAGATCAGGTGGCAATTGAAGATTTGCGTGAACGAATTGGATTCGTGACGCAGGACACGCAGCTGTTTTCCGGATCGATTCGCGAGAACCTGCAATTCGTACGCCCGGATGCCACGGACGAAGAATGCATGGAAGTCTTACGCCAGGCCGCTGTCGAAGGTCTGCTCCTGAGAGCCAACCACGGGCTCGACTCGAAGATTGGCGAAGGCGGGGTCAAGGTTTCGGGAGGAGAAAAGCAGCGGCTCTCGATCGCGCGCGCTCTTCTGCGCCGGCCGCAATTGCTGGTGTTCGACGAAGCGACGTCATCGCTTGATTCTTTGACCGAGGAAGAAATCAGCGAGACCATTCGGGATGTCGCCGTGAGCCGAGACGCGATCACGATATTGATCGCCCACCGGCTCTCTACCATTCTGCACGCGGATTGCATTTACGTATTGGAACGGGGGCGAATTGTAGAGAGCGGCCGTCACGAAGATCTGCTCGCGAGCAAAGGGCTCTATAGCGCGATGTGGCGGCAACAGGTGGGGGAGGGCCGAGAGAAGTTGCTCAACCCTGCGTGACCGACGGAACGGCCGAAGATGCTGGTTTGACGTTTCCTGCAAACCTCTTAGGCACAACACCGCAACCGACTCCGGCGTCTCTCAGCCAATTTTTGGTGCACTCTCGGTGCACTTTAGCCTGCAAATGAGGTGATTTGGCGCAAATCAGAGCGTCGTAAGTTGCTCAAAAGAAATGAAAGGGTGTGAGTACGAACAGGGCAGGATGATTTAGCAAACCGCCGCCTTCAGCCTCTCGGCCACCTCTCCGGCGTTTACTTCGGATAGCTTATCACAGGCTCTGGATTGCGTGGAGGGCTGTCGGTTCGACCTAGCCTTGGGCTGGCCGGCCCATACCCCGCGGGCGGTTTAGTGCCGAATCAGATCGGGCCCTTTCACCCTTGTTGCTGGTTTCGACCACTCCATCCCGCACGCGTGAGCGGAACCTGCGTCCGGCATCTCCTCCTCAGCTCCGAGAAATATGATTCGCGCGCGAAATGCAGGATTGGTGAAATCGCTCTCGTCCACGGCAACTCCGGTGCAAGTGAAATCCGGCACCCACTCTCCGGCCGAGATTTCTTTGCGCTAGGAGTCAAAACAAAACCAGTGATCCTCCACCAAGGTCGATCGATGAATCTTGCGCATGGGATGAAACGCGCCTACAGCACGGACGATCGTGCGATCCTGCTGTGAAACCCAAATAGTCCCTCGAAAATGCCAGCCCTTCGAGTGTTTCTTGGGTTTCACCTGATAGACCCAGCAGGGTCTCCCAAGCATAGGCTCGTTCCCTTTATATAGAAGTTCGTAGTTTGTTCTGTTGAATTCGTGCGGATCTATGAAACTCCTTTCGGCAAAGCCGCGCGGATCGAATATCGACCAGAAAGGTCTCCATTGAAGACTTTCAATTGTTTTACGGAATTTTCCATTCTCGCCGGACGTGAGTTCGCCCTGAAAGAAATTGACCGGACCCGGCACTGGAAGATTGTGTCCGCCCTTCTTTAGTTTCTGAATCGAAATCTCTACAAAAACGGATTTTGGTTGGATATGTGCCTCCAACAGGGCCTCATGGGCCATCGTCTGATCCATGCACTCATTCGTGTCAGGAGCACACAGAGGAATGACACTGCGGTCGGACTGTGAGAGAGGAGTTGCCAGAGGACCTGGCGAAGTCTGGCATGACACTCGGCTACCCTCCAGCAGAGCTTGGACCAGTACTAGGCAAATCATAGCTCGCAGAATCACAGTATCACCAGAATTCGGAGCACGATAAATTGGGATGGTTACCGTAATTTTATTAGCACCGCACTTAATATTCCAAACTGGCACATCGCGCTGTCAAATTCTCAAGTATTTAGATCTTAAGGATGTTATGCACCGTAGAGGCTGGCCAGGAGTTGGTTCTTGCGCCAGAACAATTCAAAATGGAACCTTGTTTATGGAATGTGAACCTCTTTGGCACAAACTTGTGCACAACGGTTTCAAAAAAGCACGCCAAAAATCTCCTGCATTCGCCAGCAAGACTTCATCGGGCGATTACGAGGATTCTGATTTCACACTCCGAAAGGCACCTTTGATGATGCACTTGTCCGAGGACATCCGTGAATCAGATCTTCACTAGGGGAGCGGGACACTGCTCACGCGCCGGCCGCACTGCTTTTTGCAGTTGTTACTCAAAGGTGTTGTGAGGTCAAGGCTCTGCGGACACTCCGATTTTGGCCGTGTATACTTTCCCATGAGGAATTTTTGCCTAGATCCACATTCAAGTTGAAGATCACTTCGCGCCGGTGTTTGGCAAGGGTCGAAGGTGCCTGACCCCCGGTACAAGGTGCTGTTCGTGTGTGGGCACCCTGTTCAATACATGTCGCCGCTGCTGCGGAAAATGGCGCGCCACCCGCAATTGGATGTAAGCACCGTCTACTGCCGGATGCGCGGCGCTACAGCGGGTGTTGATCCCGAATTTGGCGCAGAAATTCAATGGGACATCCCCTTGCTTGACGGGTATCAGTGGGTGGAAATCCCGAACAAAGGTACCGATTCAGAGGGGTTTTGGGGGTTATACAATCCCGGCCTCTGGAAATTCGTCCGTGAAGGTAAATTCGACGCCGTCTTTTGCCACACGGGCTACATCCGCGCCTCTTTTTGGATCACCTATTTTGCCAGCAAGCTCTCTCGCTCCGCCTTTCTTTTCGGGACGGATGCAATCTCCCTCGCCCCTCGCGACTCCAGCAAGTGGAAGCGCGCCGTGAAACGCATCTTCTGGCCCGTATTATACCGGCTCGCCAGCCAGGCGCTTGCTCCCTCTTCTGGTACTTACGATCTTCTGCGCGCCCTCGGAATTCCCGACGAAAATATCACGCGGATCCCGTTTGTCGTGGACAACGACTGGTGGATCGCTCAATCCGCGCGGGTCGACCGCGAAGCGGTCCGCGCCTCCTGGGGAGCGCGCGCGGAAACATCCGTAGTTCTTTTCTGCGCTAAACTCCAGCCCTGGAAGCGCCCCTTCGATTTGCTGCGAGCATTTGCCGAGGCGAAAGTCACGAACTCGCTATTGGTTTTTGCTGGAGAAGGCCCCTTGCGCAAATCCTTGCAAGCGGAGGCCGCTCAGCTTGGCGTTTCAGCAAGCGTGCGATTCCTGGGATTCGTCAACCAATCGCGACTCCCTGCCTGCTATACCGGCGCCGACCTCTTGGTTCTCCCGTCCGACTATGAGCCTTTCGGCCTTGTGGTGAATGAAGCGTTTCTTTGCGGTAGCATGGCTGCCGCCAGCGACAACGTGGGTGCAGCCCGCGATCTGATCGCACCCGTGGACGCATCCTTTATATTTCCCTGCGGAGACGTTGCAGCACTTGCATTGCTTCTGAGGCGGGCGCTCTCTGACCCGCGGCGCCTAGCAAGCCTTCGCGCCTCCGCCCACGAACGAATGAAGTCGTGGTCGCCCACCGACTATATTGCTGCCACGGTGAAAGCTGTCGAACGCGCCCTCGCCCGTAGCCGGCCAATCTCCTAGCCGCTAACCCTGCCTGCCCACCCCCGCCATTCCCGTCATTTCTTAAGTGTGCTAAAATCCAAGGGTTCCGGAAAAGTATGCCTCGCGGTTAGGTCCGACTTTTCGCGGTTCATTGTCGGTCTCCGCACAGGGCGACCCCGCAATGCAGGTAGAATGAGCCACGCGTCCATTCCTTGGCAGTGGCGGGGGCCATTAATCAAAATTCAGCTGACCGCCTGGCGGTCGCGAGCGATAAAGAGGATTTGTCATGTCTGGGCATTCAAAATGGGCAACAATCAAGCACAAGAAAGCGGCCACCGACGCCAAGCGCGGCCGCGTCTTCACTCGAATCATTCGTGAAATCAGCATCGCCGCTCGCATCGGCGGTGGTGATCCGAACTCCAACCCCCGGTTGCGCACCGCCATTCTCGCGGGCAAGAACGAAAACATGCCGAACGAAAACATCGAGCGCGCCATCCTTCGCGGCACCGGCCAGCTCGAAGGCGAGCAGTACGAGGAAGCCATGTTCGAAGGCTACGGCCCCGGCGGCGTGGGCATGCTGATCCAGGTGGTCACTACCAATCGCAATCGCATCGTCGGTGAGTTCCGTCATTTGATGTCGAAAAACGGCGGAAACATGGCCGAAGCCGGCGCAGTTGGCTGGATGTTCCATCGCAAGGGCGAGCTGACCGTTCCCAAGGAAGCCGCCAGCGAAGAGAAATTGCTCGACCTGGTTCTGGAAGCCGGCGCCGAGGATATGAAGGACGACGGCTCCGCGTGGTACATCGTTACCCCGCCGGAATCTCTCGAAACCGTAAAAGAAGCCCTGAGCAAGGCGGGCATTACTCCGGCATCGGCCGAACTCAGCATGGTGCCGCAGAATTACATCAAGTTGACCGGCGCGCAGGCCACTCAGATGTTGCGCCTGGTGGAAGCTCTCGAAGAGCACGATGACGTACAGCACGTCTACGCCAACTTCGACATCGACGAATCGGAAATCCAGGCAGCCGTCGGCGCAAATTAAATCAGTCTTTCACAATTCACGCTTTTCTGAAGGCCATCCGGTTCCACCCGCGATGGCCTTTTTATTGCCCGGTCAACCACTCATTTGGGTTTGGCGGGCGTGGTGCCTTGCCGTAGACTATCCGGGATGACCGCTCGCCTCAGCCCCGCCGAAACTTCAAACTTCCGCCGCATCCTGGGCGTGGACCCGGCAGCCTCCGGTCCAACCGGCTACGGAGTCATCGAAACTGACGGGCGCAACTTTCGCGTGTTGCACTACGGCGCGCTGCGCATCCCCCCCAAGCGGCAAAAATCATCGGCCGGCGCCTGCCTTCATGACGTTCACGCGCTGCTCTGCAAATTAATCGAAGATTTTCATCCCCAAGCCATGGCCGTCGAATCCGTCTTTACCGCGCTGAATATGCGAACTGCCTTGCGCCTGGCAGAAGTGCGCGGCGTCGTATTGCTCGCCGCGGAACAGCATGGCGTTGAAGTGCGTTCCTATTCTCCCCGCGAAGTGAAAGCCTGTGTAGCCGGCTACGGCCATGCCGACAAAAAGCAGATGCAGTTGATGGTGCGCGCCCTCCTGAAAATGGATGAGACGCCCGAGCCTTCCGATGCCGCCGACGCTCTCGCCGTGGCTCTTTGTCATATTCAGGGTGAACAATTCGCGCGCCGCTTCGGTCTTTCCTCTAACCCGAGCACAGTTCCCGCGCGCAGTGCCGTGCCATCTTCCGTTCCTCGCCGGCACTCCGCCGCGCGAATTTCCGGTGTCCAGCCAACCCGATGAGCCATTTTTCTCGCCGCCTCTGCCTGCTTTTTTTGTGCGTCGCTCCCTTTTCTGTCCCCGTGCCCCCCAACGCCGCCGGCAACTGGTTCACCTACCGCCGCGTGTTCAAATCCAGCGTTCCGGAATTCATCGAGATTCGGATCCAGCAGAATTCCTCTGCTGCCACCTATGAAATCCGCCAACTGGAGGAAGACCCCGGTGCCACTGCGTTCGAAGTTGGCCCCGCACTTCGGGGCAAGATTTTCCAACTGGTCTCCGAACTGGGCTATTTCAAGGCCCTGGACCTGGACGTCCACCGCAAAATCGCAAACCTGGGTGAAAAGACTTTTCGCTGGGACGCGGGTACGGAGTCAAACGAAGTAAAATTTAATTACACGCTGAACACCGCCGCCGCCCAACTCCTGCAGATCTGCGAAGGCCTTGCCCGCCAGCAGGAGCTGATCGACCTCCTGCAGCGCCGCATCAAATACGACCGCCTCGGCGTCAACGACGCCCTGTTGCAATTTGAGAATGACTTTAACAAAAGTGTGCTCCCGGAACCCGAACGCGCCTTGCCGCTCCTCGACCAAATCGCCGGCGATCCTCGCTTCGTCGAAATCGCCCGCCAGCGCAGCCGCGCCCTCGCCGAGCGCATCCGCCATCAATAGGTAGCTCGGCAGCAACAGCACTATAAGCCCCAACTAGTCCCACCCCCGTCCCCGCGTCGACCAACCTACCGAATCCCATACGCATCTACACCTTTTCGTAGATATCCATTTTCTGTTCTCCACATCTCCTTATAAGCAACTGAAAATAAGCCCGATAATTTGATTTATGCCTGGCACTATTCATGCATAGATTCCCTTGGGGTTTGTCCAAATTCCACAATTAGAGCACGGGTTCCCTCAAGACCGTAGTTTTGCAGGTCGGCAAATCTACCCCGTGGGTTGGTTTTATCTCGCTTTTGACTGAGTTTGAGGTCTCGAGCTGGTCGGTATCGAGAATCGCAACCTTGGTTGCCATCGCAAGCGAAATCTGAATTCACATTTCGGATCTAAATGGAGGAACGATGGGTAATAAGAAAGCAGGGATGACATTCATCCTGTTATTCGCATTGATGCTGGCAATTGGTATATGTCTGAACATGGCAGTAGCCCCTTCCGCGCACGCCCAGGCCACAATTAGCACCGGCACTATCCAGGGAACTATTCTGGATCCGAACGGCGCGGTTGTAAGCGGCGCGAAGGTGACTATCAAGTCCAAAGCGACTGGGCAAATTGTGAACGCGGAAGTGAATTCGTCCGGTGAATATAGTTCCAGATCGCTGCTTCCTGGAGAATACCTCGTTCGAGTGGAAGCATCGGGCTTTAAGGCGGTAGAGAAAATAATTACAGTCCAGGTTGGCATCGTCAGCAACGGAACACTGAACTTGGAGGTGGGTTCGAGTTCCACTGTGATTACCGTGGAGGCCACTTCTGTACAACTAAATGCGGAGCAGGCCACCGTTTCGGGCGTCATGACCACGGCTCAAATTGAAAACTTGCCCATCAACGGGCGCAACTTTCTTGATCTAGCGCAGCTTGAACCCGGCGTTCAAATTCAAGACGGTGGCAACTTTGACCCGACGAAAAACGGCTTCTCCTCGATCTCCTTCGGAGGCCGCTTCGGCCGCACGGCACGCATCGAAGTCGATGGGGTTGATATCTCGGACGAGACGGTTGGCACCACGACCCAGAACGTCCCAGCCAGCGCCATTCAAGAATTCCAGATTGGCCAGTCTTCGCTGGACCTTTCCACGGAATTGACCTCTTCCGGGTCCGTCAACGTAGTAACTCGCAGCGGTTCGAACGAGATCCACGGGGAAGGCTTCTTCTACGGCCGCGATGATGCGATGGCGGCAAGGATTGCGCAGTCTGGCCCGTCCGTGTTTACGCGCCATCAGTACGGTGCAAATCTCGGCGGCCCCATCATTAAGAACAAGCTCTTTGCCTTCGGCGACTTCGAACGCACCATGCAGAATCTTTCGGCTCCCGTCACCTTGCCTGGTAACTTCGCTCCTCTCAACGGCACTTTTGGTGCGCCATTCCGCGATGCCGAGTTCCTGGGCCGCGTAGACTACCAGATATCGCCGAATTATCGTGCATTTTTCCGCTACACCTACGAGCAAAATAACAGCGTGAAGCCATTCGTTCCCAACACCTATAACCCATTTTTGAACCAGACCAATACTCCGTCCTACATGGGCGGACTGGACTTCACCACGGGGTCCTTCACGCACAGCATTCGCGGTGGGTATATGAAGTTTCGGAATGGGATTGGCGATGCGGTTGCCGGTTCCAACATCTTCAACCCGGGCGGCGATGTCGGCATCGCCATCGGCGGAGATCCACTCTGCCTCACGGCTGGACTTGATCCGTTCTGCTCCGGAGCTAATTTCCTTGCACCTCAGAAGACTTTCCAGAGCAACAAGCAGCTCAAATATGACGGCAGCAAAACGCTCCATACCCATACCATTCGATATGGAATCGGTGTGAACCGAATTAACGGCGGCGGATTCGCCGCCTTCCTTGCCAGTGCGCCGATTATCGGCTCCGGCGGTCAGGCCTCGGAAGCGATTGGCAATCTCTCAGGCGGAGCTTCAAACCCGCTGAACTACGCTGTCGACAGCCTTTTCCTTGGTAATGGCCAGGGATTCTCAACGGAGAAACCTGCCTTTGGATTCCCCGGCGGCGGCCAGCAGGACACTCGATTCCAGTGGTATATCGGCGACTCCTGGAAGATAAAATCCAACCTGACATTGACCTACGGACTCCGCTACGTCCGTGATACCGGAAGGGCCGACTCTGATTTGGGGCCTATCCCCGTTCTGGACCAGTTTGGGCCGGGCCTCGGGAACAGGGTTAACCAGCCAAATACAAACTTTGGCCCACAGGTCGGCGTTGCGTGGTCACCTGGCTCCAGCGGCAAGACCGTCATCCGCTTCGGCGGGGGACTGTATTATGAGAACGCTGTCTGGAACAACGTATTGTTTGATCGTCCGGTCCGGCTACCACAAGGCCTGTTTCTCGGCTTGACCACCGTTTGCCCAAGCGGCACGCTCACTTTGCCGGATGGTTCGGTAGTGAGCACGGTAAATGGACATCCGATTGCCAATGATTGCGGTTCGTTCATTGGAGCTCCGGGCGTCTTGGCTGATGCCAGCGCCCTCCAAGCCCAATTTAAGCAGGCCACTATTGCTGCCGGGGCACAATCAAACGGAAGCTACATTGGCAACACGTTGGCCGCTGGCCAGAACTCTACCGGCAACATCCTGATCGCTCCGGACTACCGGACCCCGCGTTCCTGGCAGATGAACATCGGCGTGCAGCGCGAGTTGTGGAAGGGCACCGTCCTCTCCGTCGACTACCTTCGGAATATCGGACTGCACTTCCTGCTTGCCTACGACGTGAATCACGGCGGCGACGCACGGTTCTTGAATACCGCCGCGGCTCAAGCCGCGATCGGGACGACCCTCTCCAATTGCGGCGTGGCGTCAATCAATGCCGCCATTGCCAACTGCCCCTTCGATCCGGCCAACGGCACGAATGATAACGGTCAGTGGCAGCCACGCGGAGCCACGATCGGGGATTTTAGCGGTAATGGTCTCGACTCTGGCAACGCAGTCAACTCGGGATTTCCGTGCCCGGTCACAATTCCTAAGAATTGTACCGCCGCGGCATTCCCGGGCGTCAACAATACACTCGGCCAGAACCAGATGCTGTTTCCGATCGGCCGCTCCGTTTACAACGGCATGGACGTGAAACTTACCTCCAACGTAGACCATCCGAT
>Ga0210410_10005605_pt1 | contig 10918 bp, 13 predicted proteins | sample IncBWC4MmetaG_FD_161058 | JGI IMG/M metagenome (GOLD analysis project Ga0210410, IMG submission 161058) | Forest soil microbial communities from Barre Woods Harvard Forest LTER site, Petersham, Massachusetts, United States - Inc-BW-C-4-M | ecosystem: Environmental > Terrestrial > Soil >... | reverse complement strand
ACCCGCCTCGAAATGCACATATCGATATCCACGATCGCCGTAACTCCGTGCAGCATTTTCGAAATCGCCAATCAAGGACAATGCCAGGCAAGCGTTACCCGCCAGGTCTTGTCCCAAACTGAGAGCTGCCGCTACCAGGCGTTGGTCCCCTTCCTTGATTATTTCCAGCTCTGCGTGCTCCGGCCAGTAGCGGTAAACACCCGGCACCAAGCCCTCAACGCGGTGAACGTAAAGATACAGATTCACGAAACGAGCTGTAGCGAAATCGGCGAAGAGAGGCTCCTTTGTGCTCGAGAGCAGAGTCGCAAGTTGCGAGAGGGAGATCGACTCCTCCCCACCCCTGAAGTCAAGAGCGGAACGCCGCGTACGAACGACGTCGCCGAAGCTGCGGCTTGCAGAGACATGAGGCGGCAAGCTGATTTCGCCCCGGCCTGATGCTTTCGGCTGGCCAAGAGAGGGGATGATGGATTCCGTGCTGAGCTTGGTAGCAGAGTGAATTCTCTCAATCAGAGCATAAGGTACTTGCTTTTCCGACAGCCGGTTGGGCTGCCCACCAAACAAAATGGTCTCGACTTGATCCAGCACCCTCACGGGAATGGATGGTCCGTGAAGCCCAACGATCAACATGGGCCACTCATCCTCACTGAGGAGACACACTTCCGCCACTCTATCGTCAGAGAAATTACCAAGTGCAAAGCTCTCGCAACCTACAGATCGAGCAGCAAGGGCCAGTGACTGCCAGGCATGGCCAATGTCGTGTAAGCAGTAGCGATAGGCCCGGTTTTGGTATTTCCAGGCTTCGCGCCAGGCAATGCTAGTCAGAACGAAGACCAGCGGGACAGAGGTGTCGACAAGTTTCCTGCCAATGTCTCCGATGGCGCGTTGTTCCGCCATGTGGGATGAGGGACGGTAATGATAGAGGCCGTCGGACCAATCGACGAGGCCATGGGTGGAGAAATGAAACTCAGTCGGATGGAGGTTGCCAGAAGAAGGATTCACGCGCAGTGCGTATGTATTTCCCGTTGACGGCACTCGTTTGGACGCGCTAATCGAGGCTGAATAAAACATCAGCTGCGAAAGGAATCTGGCACCATCCATGGCTGAAGTATTTCCTGTTATGCCTTCGAGTACTTCAAGAGCTGAAATCTGCGGAGTTGGCGGATCGGCCGGCAATTCGAGGATGGGTACGCCCTCATAATGTCGAAAGGGATTAGGCATATTGATCCAATCGAGATAGTGCTGAGTTCGTCGCAGCGATTCGACACTGTGCTTCGTCAACTCATGATATTCGCGCCAGGTCATGTAGGGTGAATTCCGAGGTGACCATCCTGGCAAAACAGACATGCAGGTATCGTCTGATATCAATTGTCAGCCAAAGTGTGTATCGATCGAAAGGTTTTCATTCCGCAGCGGGGGCATTCATGAGTGTGCGGGTCGAGTTTGCTCTCCTAAGCGTTTTCTTCCCGTCAATACCAAAGACGGTCGCTCCGAGCTGACCAGCCACGCAGAATAGTTAACTGCAATGGTTAAGTGCATCAAATACACTTGGATTTTGCTTGACAGCAACAGTTAAGTGGCGCACGCTCGTTTTGTACCGATAAAACCAGACGGCAATCTGAGGTGACAGGGGTTATCTGAAATTGCCCTTGGCTAAGACAGATTTCTGAACATTTAAGAGGTGGTTAAAATGAGAACAATGAATCGCTGGGAACAACCTTTACGCGGGGCCACGACTCTGCAGGAGCAGATCAATCGCATTCTTGGCGATATGGCGGGGCGGACGAGCGAGGAGTCGAACTTGACCCCTTGGGCTCCTGCCGTCGACATCTACGAGACCGAGCATGAGCTGGTCGTTAAAGCCGACTTGCCAGAGGTGAATCCTCAGGACCTGGACATCCGGGTCGAAAACAACATCCTCACAATCCGCGGAGAACGCAAGTTCGACAATAAGGTGGATGAGGAAAACTATCTGCGCGTCGAACGCGCGTATGGTTCGTTTAGCCGAAGCTTCTCGCTGGCGAACTCCGTGAAATCGGACGCAATCAAAGCCGACTATCAGAATGGCGTGTTAACGCTGAGCATCCCGAAGCGCGAGGAAGCAAAGCCGAAGCAGATCAAGGTGAATGTGGGAACGCCGGCCATAGCGGCCGCCGCAGGGGCTCGCTGAAGAGACCGGATCGAAGGCGAAGTATCAAAGGGGCTGACGAAATCGCCAGCCCCTTCTCGATAGCAGGATGGTTTACGAAACCATCTGCCATTTGAGAAAGCCTGCGACGGCGCAGAAATAAGCCTGTACAGGAAGCACAGGAAGTGGCAGCGAATTTAGGAGAACTGTGATGTCGAGCCCCTATATTTCTTGCTGCCGCTCTCAGTAGTTAAGCACTTCGTAAGTCCACCGCCGGTATTCTTTGCAGGAGACACCGTGATACAGGTTCATGTTTAACGTAAGATTTTTAGCACCAAGCCGCAACAATTTATGCTTGTCCCGAAGGATCCCATTAAAGTTCAAAATACTGAGTTTGGTGCCGAAGCCGAGGTTCGTACTAAATTGAAAGCTCTTGGGATGTCCCGGCCTGAAATTGAGAAGCTTTTCGAACAGGTGAAGTCCAACACTAATCTCACACCTACACCTAATTGCTCTCCGGTCGCTTCATCGGATTAACAGCACCCCCAACGGAAATTACTGGCCAGTGGGCCTAAGTCCTTTTGTGGGAAGTGACACCGACGGATTACCTGTCCGTTGGTCAAAATTGTGTGGTCCTTCATATACAGTGGTATCGGTGTCTGTATTTTGCGGCCTTGAGAAGCCACCGACCGATTAGCGAAGTGCGTCTGATTGATGGGTCCCGCGACGCGTGACAGGTGCGGAATGCTGACCTAATATCGATTTCAAGCTTTGCACGAACACTGTCGCGGCTCAATAGACCGTGGATAGACGAAAGTACTGGAACCGGTTCGCTTCAAACCGTCATGATGAGACGGACAGCGACTCCAAAGCGATTGTCCTGAAGCTCTTCGACTCGAACTACCTCGGCCAGATATTCAGCCTTCATCGGATCATGTTCAAACGTGAATGGATAAGTTACGAATAAGCGCATACCCGCCGCGTAAGTGCGCCGGTAACTGTGAAAGAAGATTCCGTGTTTGGATACATTAGCGCTCGCTGTGATTTCCTCGAAATTCTCAACGTCCGGCTCGGACGGCCGAACGCGCAACATTCGAGAGACCTTTGCTCGAGCGCTGATTCGCTTCTCGACCCGCTTGGTTTCAGTAGACATCGACCCATCTCCGTCGTTATTTCCTACCATTTTCGCCTGAGAGCATTCCCAGGTCGAACGCTTGTGTTCTAGACATTAATTATTAATTGGCTGTTTGCAAATCGAAGTAGTAGAGATGACGCGACTCTCGGAACTGTCGAAAGAGGGGAAGGGCTTCCGTGATTGAAATTCTAGGAATTGTCCGAAGCGGCAACGAACAGCCACAGTTCTATCAACTCCACTATCTTGACTCCGAATTAGCTGGGCCAGCCTGCTCAGGCACGAAGAAGGAAGGCTCCGAGCGGCAACTGCGTAGTTCCATGCTTGAAGCTGGCATGGAAGCGGTGGACATTGACAAAGTTTTTGAGAGTGTTCGATAGGAGGGCCGAATGGAAAAGCCTATGTGCCCAGTACACAAAACAGAGATGCAATTTTCGACTAAGAATATAGACCAAGGCGAAATAGTCATTCTCCTCGGAAGGGTCGTTCGAAATCAGTTTTACTACTGCTCGCGATGCGATTATCGATATTCGACCGACCTCGGAGGGTATTTCGACGCCAAGGACCTTCGGAGTTCCCGAGTCACCGACAAGGGTCCTCTGAGCCAGCGCAAATAATATTGCCCTTCTGCCCAGCTTGATTACGGTCGGTTAAAGGCTTCAGAAGATGGTGGGCTCATTATTCGAATCCAAATTCCTGAGGAGGATGGCTTGAATGATTGGGCGTCGCACAGGCCAGGAGCAGATCAATTCCGAAAATTAAGACAGGCCATCGCCCGAGTATCTCGGCAGATGACCGCAGAATGTTGATGTTTCTGGCGGAGAAGATCGCGAAGGGTCAAAGAAGAATGAGTAGAATATTGATACGAATGCAACCGCCAGAGGCTACGACGGCCCTCAAGTACTTCCTCTTCATTACACACCGTGGTGATACTGTGAGATCTGAGATTAGTCAGTAAGGCACAGCAGTTATGACGCAAATTAGAAAAATTAGTATCATCACTTCTCTTCTGTGGGCCACCGCGATTGTCGCTTCAGCGATTGTAAAAGCACCTGAATTCGTAACGATGATGTTGCTGCCGATACTGGCATTCGCATCTTTAACTACCATCCAGACATTGAGCCGCAGGTCTGATACCCGACCAGCTTGATTACTTCTTTAGGGAACTGATTCGGGGCGAAAGGCTAAACACCGTTAACACCATGACCCGCCTTGCGCCCTCCTCCACCACGACGTTGTCTTCCGCTATGCCGTCGTAGTCTTCCCGACACTGTGTTAGCGTTGGTCCACCGCACCTACCGGGCGGGAGACTGGGCTTCCCTAATTCAAGACATCTCCCGCCCTTCTCCAACATCGCCTTCCCGGTGATATCATTTTTCCACGCCCACCAATTTCAGCAGACCACAGAATAGATATCGCACGCCGCATTCGAGAACTACGTGAAGACAAGGAAAAGTCGCAGGACGACATCGAACGCAAAACTGGTTTGCTGCGGTGCTACATCTCTCGCGTAGAGAATGGGCACACGGTTCCCGCAATTGAGACCTTGGAGAAGATAGCACGTGCGTTGGAGGTTCCGCTGCATGGATTGTTTTATGAGGGGACGGACGCGGTTGAGGAGCTTGAAGAGGATGATGATTTCAATGATTGGGCATCGCACGGGAAGGGCGCGCGCGAGTTAGGAAGTTTAGGCTAGCGGTGGCAGGTATGTCGGCGGATGATCGGAAAATGTTTATGGGACTGGTAGACAAGATAGTGAAGGGCAGGAAGAAGTAGCCGAAGGTTATTGGTATTTACTTTTCGTCGTTCTCTGAAGACATAAGTGGACTCGCTATTTTGAATAGCATCCCGCTCTTCTTGCCCTGTTTCAGCGCTGTGAAGGTCGACAATTGTTCGCCATAGCCAACTTCAACAGTACATTCGAGTGCGAAAGGACTACTATTTCTTTGTATCGGAGAAACGTTGGTTCCCGGGGGCAGTAAATTGTTCGTCGCCATAGTTCATTCCAGCAATTGGAACTTCTCTTCTTTGTACGTTACCACACCTATTTTCTCTTTGCCGCCAACAATGGAAACTGTTCGCGCACAGAGGATCAGGGCATCCCGAGATCGTTTGGGTCACGTCCATCAGCCAAAAACTGGCCCAACCTCGTAATACTGAAGAGTTCCTTTAGGTGCTGGTTCAAATTGATAAGCTTCAACTGACTGTTAGCAGTTTTCGCCGAAACGTACAAACCGACAAGCGCACCCAACCCGGAACTGTCCAGGTAGCTCACATTCGTCAAATCCAGCACGATAGTTTTGCTTTCCGAAAACAGGGGCTTGACCGTCGCTTTTAACGACTGAATTGTGTTGGACGTTATCTTCCCGGTGCAGTGGACGATCATTTCGGTCGGGGTGCGGTCGGTGGTCAGACCTAGTTCGGAGACGGGAACAGGATTCGTGGACATAACAACCCCTCTGGGCTAAGACCTTGCGAGTGTGGCACGGCTCTAAATCGACCGAATTATACTGCCCGTTGCAGGTTTTGCAACAGTCTTCAATCCTAACCGTGTGCGCGTTGGCAGACCGTCAGCAGCACCGTCGGCTCAGTGAATCGAAAATCACTTTCGATGGTAATGATTTATAATCGGCTCGACGAAAGGGTCGATATGGCCAAATTTACTAAGCATGTAGTCTTTGTGCTGATCGTTTTTGTTGCAATTGGCGTGCAGAGTCCAAGTGCAAAGCAAGAGAGCCAAAACAGTCAACCGCCTCGGGCTTCACAAGGGCAATCCAGTAACACAAAGATATGCTCCCCGGTGACAGTGAACAGAGAAGAGCCCGTGACCGGCGGCCCAAGACGCACCACTCCAGTCACAAAGATTGTTATCCATTCGACCGGTGGGCCTGCCTGTAGTCCGAAGCAGGCTTTCCAGTCCGGAACCCTGAACTCCAATATCAAACACTTCAAGGCAGAAAGCAGCAAGGTCGGCATCCACTACATTGTGGATAAAGATGGAACGATCGCTCAAATGGTTCCGGAAGACCATATCGCCTATCACGTTGTCGGCTACAACCTTAAATCTGTAGGAATTGAACTGATCAATAACGGCAACGGCCAAGATCCGTTTCCACCAGAACAAATTCATGCATTGGAGTTCTTACTGGGAGATTTATTGTCACGCTATTCCCTCGGGCCGGAAAGCGTTGTTGCACATGCGGATTTGGAAAAGAGGCATTACACCTGTGGAAAGGTAGACGCCGGTCCTCGGCGAGTAGACCCCGGTAGCAACTTTCCATGGCAGGAGATTCGAGCGTACTTGAGTCTGCCTTGTAGGCAAAATCCGTAACTCTCTTTTCAGAAAGCTGGCCGAGCCGGGACGCCGAAATGGAACACGAGGACGGATCGGCATGGCCTATTTGCGCCCGCCTCACTGATTACAAAAATAAAAATAGGGCACGCGCGGGACGTGCCCTCTTTATTCGATTTGTATTGAGTTAGCGGTTGATCAGTGCAGCCACGATCACCGATTCGCTGTCCTTGTGGTTCATGGCCATTTGCGTTTCGACAGGGCTCTTTGGAAGTGCACGACCGGTCGAGTTTCCCTATACCCATACTTCCGCCAGGAAATATTCGTCGCCAACGCGATGAAATATGAGCACGGTCTTTTCCGCGGGCTCAGACTTTGCCGCGGCATGTGTCAGCGTGATTTGTGTGGCTCCTTGTTCGCCACGTATAACAAGGGCATTACTAATTTGGTCCAGGGATTTGAGTGTGTATTCCCCGGCGGGGAGCATTTGCTTGCCGACCATAAAGTCGAACGGGATGCGCGCCAATACATTTGTCGTCTGCGCGTGTGCGGCGGAAACTACCAAAAGCAGGCCCAGTGTGAAAATCGCGGAGCGTAAGGTTTTCATAGATACTCCTCGAATTCAGTAACGGCGAGAGGCAACTGATGCCCGACTGGTGGGATGCAGCCTGCATTATTGGTCTTTCTACCGTACTTCCATTCTCAAGACTTTTAAGTTCGACCGACGCCTGCTAAGGAGCACTCTGCGTTCCAATCTTGAGAAATGAAACCAAAGTAGGCCACTACCGGAAAAACCCATGATTCAAGAGGTGTTCTCCAAACTGAAGTCGCTAAAAGATGAAAAGGTGGGTGGACCGCACGGAACGCGTTAACCCAATGGTTGGTACGTACTATCTCTTTGGTTGCAACTAGCAAGAACACATTCTGCCGCGCCCGGCCTCCCCTCGCGACGAAGAAAGTGCGCCAATTGGACTACAATTTCGGTATGACCAGATATTCCGATTGGCCCGAATGGCTAAAGTTACTCGTGGTCGGACCGCACGCCATTCTTCTTGGTGTGGCTGCTTGGCTATGGTGGCCTAGGTCAGATGAAGGGCGAGACGGCTTCATTTTCCTTTCTCTGTAACTAATCGCCTTCTTTTTAGTGATGCACTTCGTTTTCCAGTTTTGATTTTCGTAGTCCTCGACCTGAATAGTGGTCCCTATCAAACCGCCGCAATTCCCAAAGTCCGCCAAGGGGCACTCACCCAGCACTCCGGTCGGTGCGTCGAAACATCGCCAAGACTAATCGGGAGTTTGCCCTTCCGCTCCCCAAGTCCGAGTACAATGCCCAGTACTTTAGTGGGAGGACGGTATGAACTGGGGCCGACTCGTGGCGATCATTCTTGGCGCAGGTGTCGTCACGTCACTCACTGACTGGTTCTTTGCGGGCGATTGGATTCATCGACGTTATACCTATCCCGAAATCTGGCGTAAAGGTGTCGAAGGGAGAGCGATTGCTCTGACCAGTCCGCTGCCATTTCTTACATGTGGGGTGTTCGGCTATGTCATCGCCCGGCTGGGTATTCATTCTGTATCGGGCGCAGTCAAACTAGCCATCGCCGTGTGGCTGATCGGGCCGTTGCCGCTGATCCTCACTAACGCTGCCTTTATGAAGCTACACCGTGTATTCGTTGGGTCTTACGCCATCGGTTGGTTACTGAAGCTCACGGTCGTTGCATTGGCAGTTGGCTGGTTCTATCCCTGACGCAGAGTAACGGTGCACTCGGAAGTGCGCAATACGGAACTCGTAGCTGCTTAACCGGACCGCTTACGCGAGGGGGCGATGCGTGAAGTACGGCAAGAAGACTGACAGTATCCAGATCGCATACGCCACTCGATGGCATTTGATTTTGTAGTCTTAAGCCTCCGGGATGAGATCTATTGTTTGTCGTAAACCGTATAACTCTTGATTTTCTCGCTCTTCGCGTTACGCCCGGTCACGTTTACGATACGGACCTTCCCGTCATCCGAAAGAATTATGAGACCGCTCATCGTAATTTGACCGCCCTTCTTTGCGGTTAAAGACAAAGTGTGGTCGTTGATTCTCTTGTACGCTCGCTTATCGGACGTTGGATCACCGATCACCGGATAATCCTTTCCGTCGAACTTACCTGTCCATTCGTTGTGCGTAGCGGCACCGACCGCGTCCATACCGTCTACGGTCACCTTTATGCTGTCAGCCACAACCATACAGTTGACCGTAATATTTTTCGGGGCCCCGGCCCCGATCTTGGAACGTGCTTCATTCAACTTCCAAGTACCGATATTCAAATCCTCCGCACCAAACGTCGCAACAGCGGTGACTAACACCACCGCGAGCACCAACGCATAGGTTCTCGTTTTCATGTTTTCTCCTACAGGCTGGAAAGCCAGTGCGTGCAGGCTACGCCGCCGAGGTTAAACCTACGATTAACCCGCGCCCCGTTGGCTTTCTTCTATCCGACCTTTCTCACTCCGGGAATCTTCCACGAACCATTCAGGATGTCGGGTCGGTCGTTTTGGGCCAATACAACCGCATCATCGAAACAAAATCGTGCTTTGGCGACGCCAGCCAGCAGTATTTCGTCTAAGCTGCGCAATCAGCCAAATGACGGTAAAAAGAACGGTTCGCAAAACAAATCCGGATTTATCTTCTTTTTCAGGCTGATAACTTTCAACTTCCGCTATCTCGGACGAATACAGCCCTTTCAAAACAGCTTCCATGTTTGGTCCTTTGAACTTTCTGGCGAGAGTACATGCCAAGTGCCCGATCAGCTGGTGGTTCGAAAGGATTCTCGCGAAGATCGGGGAGTTGTTCGACAGGCCGACGGCTGTGCAGTACGCGAGCGTTCCGCCGTGGAGACCGTGGCATAACTTTTAGACGACGCGCGTGATCAGTTGGTTTATTTGTCGTCAAAACGAGTTACAGAGTTTCTCTAGTCAATTTCTAGATAAATTGATTTTAATGATGGCTTCAGACCTCGTTCAGAAGATATTCACGTCCCCGCTATTTGCTTTCAATAAATCGTTCACACCCCTTTCATAGAGTTGGCAAGCCAGGCGCGACTTTACCAAGGGCCCCTACAAGTTCTGAGACAACTGAGGCAGTAAGGAATTCAAATCGCTTGAAACCGAGGATTTTGACATGTACAGGTGTGTTTTCTTGTCTTTCATTTTGGCTTTAGTGGGAAGTGTTGTAAATCCGATAGCCAGTGTTGCGCAGGAGCGCCCGGGTACAATAACCGGGACAGCGCTGAGTATTGACCAGAATCCATTGCCGGGAGCGCAGGTGGAGTTGGACCCGGGAAATATAAGCGTGACCACGAACTTGCAGGGACAGTTTTCGATCCCAAACGTCACAGCGGGAACCTACACGGTGACGATCAACTACCTGGGTTTCTCGCAATTCACAAAAAGTGTGGTAGTGAATGCCGGTCAAGTGACTAAAGTGGACGCGGTGCTGGAGGTGGCGCGAGTAAACGACATAGTTGAAGTAAGTGCTGGCCGGTCCTATGGAGAAGCCGAAGCGGTTAACGAAACTCGCACCTCGGACACCATCGTGAACATCTTACCTTCGAGCGTGATCATAAGCCTGCCAAACGCAAACGTTGCCGATGCAGTCGGCCGTTTGCCGGGTGTGACCCTGGAGCGTGATGAAGGCGAAGGAAAATACGTACAGATTCGGGGCACCGAACCGCGGCTGAGCAATCTCACCATTGATGGTGTGGTTGTTCCATCGCCAGAAGGCATGGTCCGCCAGGTAAAGCTCGATGCCATTCCGGCAGGGCTGATCGATTCCGTAGAGATCAACAAGACACTCTTGCCGAACATGGACGGCGACGCCATCGGGGGATCGGTAAACCTTGTTACGAGGACCGCACCTGAACGGCCCACGGTCTCGTTATACGGCGCCGGAGGATTTACGCCGATCATTCATACGGTGCCAGTAGGAGAATTTGGTGGAACGGTGGGCCAGCGCTTCGGGCACGACAAGCGCATTGGGGTCATTGTGAGCGGTTCCTACGATTACAACGGGCGCGGCATCGATGATTTCGAAAGTAATGCTCCGCTTGACGCCTATTTCGGAACTCTGACTCCTTATTACCATTCCGCAGTTATCCGCAGTTATCAATACGATCGAACGCGTTATGGATTTGGCGGGAGCGTGGACTACAAGCTCAATGAGGCATCGCTGATTTTTGCGCGTGGTTTATTTTCAGAATTTCAGGATTTCGGGCATCGCTATGAATACACGCTGAACACGAATACGGACAGCGACATCGCGGGCGGCACGAATACGAATCTTCCGAACATTACGACAGAGCGCCGGCTTGGGGACTATCAGGTG
>Ga0210410_10005604_pt1 | contig 10919 bp, 6 predicted proteins | sample IncBWC4MmetaG_FD_161058 | JGI IMG/M metagenome (GOLD analysis project Ga0210410, IMG submission 161058) | Forest soil microbial communities from Barre Woods Harvard Forest LTER site, Petersham, Massachusetts, United States - Inc-BW-C-4-M | ecosystem: Environmental > Terrestrial > Soil >... | reverse complement strand
AGCTCGCGCATGAGCGCCGATCCCTCCTGGAAGGAGCTGGTCGTGATCAGGTAGGGCGGGCGCTCCGAGACGGGGAGCCGTCCCAAGGCCTCGAAGACCCCGGCCTCTCGTTCGGCGGTATGGTTGCCGAAGAATGCGGGACTGGTGACGCCGTGGAGATTGGTATTCCGATGGCCGGTGAGGTACTCGATGCTGGTGGCAACGTTGGCCATGGCCACGCCCGGCGGGAGGTTGTGGGTGATCCATTCCGCCGTGGTCACGTCCCGCCGGTAGACCTCCCCGGCCATCTCCCCGTAGAGGGCCCCGAAGCGCAGGGTGGAGAAGAGCCCGAGGAGGATGAAAAGGCCGGCGGCGGTGTGGAAGAGCGTGCTGTCGAGGGTTGCGTCTCCCCGGGCGAGGAGGCGGGTGGCCAGGCCGAGGCCCACGGCGGTGAGGACGAGGAGGGTTGGGAAAGCCCACATGAGGTAGCGGTTGAAATGGACCCCCATGAAGACGTTGGGCCCCACGATGGCGAACACGATTGCGACCATGGCCAGCCACATCCGCACCGGTCGGCGGAGCGGCTCCGGAAGTTGGGCTCCGGCCAGGAGGATCAAGAACAGGGCGAGGGGGGGAAAGAAGAAGGGAGCCCAGCCCCGGGCGAAGCCGAGGGGCGACTGGGAGGGGTAAAAGCCGAGGAGGAGGCCGCGGATGATGTCCACGGCGTACTCGGCGACGAGGGCCAGGGCATCGCTCAGCGTGTAGTTCGCGAGCAGCGACTTGTCGGTCACCGATGTGCCGAGCCAGAAGCCCGTGAGCCAGCGCTGGAGGACCAACAGGAGGAACCCCATGACCGCGGGTGGCCACGCCCGCCAGCCCGGGCGAGAACGGCCCGCGGCGCCCGCGCTCAGTGACGCCAACCCCAGAAGGAGGCCGATGGGCAGCCCCTCCGGGCGAGCGAGGGCCAGAAGGGAGCCGGCCACCGCGAACCCGCTCCAGTCCCCCGACCGCCAGGCGCGCAGCCAGCGCTCGAACAGCCACAAGGCGAGGAACATGAACAGCGCGATGTCGGACCCGTAGAGAAAGCCCCAGACCACCGGCCCGCCCAGAGCCACGAGGACAGCGGCGAGCCTACCCTCCCTTTCGCCACCGAGGAGAAGGCCGATTCGCCGGGCCACGATCAAGGAGCCGAGGTAGAGGGCGGCTCCCGCCCCGACTGCGAGCGCGACCAGGCCCTCGCCGCGCGCCCCTAACGCGTGGGCGAGGGCGAGGATGGCCGTGTGGAGGACGCTGGTGGCGCCCGTGGAGGCCGGTTCCCCGGGGTTGTAATGGAAGGGGTGGCCCTCGGCCATGGCGCGCGCGTACTGACAGACCACATAGAGATCAACGACCTGGGGGACGAAGTGGCCGTTGGTCGCGGCCAACATGAAGCCCGCGAAGATGAGAATCACGACCAGGCCCAGAACGACGAGGCTCGTCGGCGCCCAAGGGAGCGGCGCGTCCGGAGTCCGCTTGTTCTCGGGATCCATGGCCTGCGGATGATACTACGCGGTCGGGAGGCAGCCTTGACTGACGCGCGCGCTCCGCGGGAAGATCGCGCCCGGCGTGTTCATGCTCCCCAGTCTCGGCCTGCAGGAGGCTCTGAGGACCCCCCTGTTCGAAGGGGCCGCTCTGGCCCTCGGCCTGATCGTGGGTAGCTTCGCCAACGTTTGCATCCACCGCCTTCCCCGCGGTCTCTCGGTGGTCTCGCCGCCCTCGCGTTGCCCGACCTGCGGCGCGCTCATCCGTCCCTGGGACAACGTCCCGGTCCTGAGCTACCTCATCCTGCGCGGGCGGTGTCGCTCGTGCCGCGCGCGAATCTCCGCCCGCTATCCCGCAGTGGAGGCCGCGAACGGTCTCGCCTACCTGGGTCTGGCCGTCCGCGGCGGGCCAACGCCGCGAACGGGGGTGGAGATGGTCCTGGTCAGTTTGCTCCTCGTCCTCAGCCTGATCGACCTTGATCATCACCTCCTTCCAAACCTCATCACGCGGCCAGGGATTGCCCTCGGTCTCGCGGCCGGCTTCTTGCCCGGCGCGCCCGTTAAGCCCCTCTCCGCCGCCGCGGCCGCCCTGGGTGGGTATCTAACGTTCTTCCTGGTTGCCTCTGCCTACCGCAGGGTCCGTCACGTGGAGGGACTCGGCCAGGGGGACTGGAAGATGGTGGCCATGCTGGGGGCCTTCCTTGGCTGGCAGAAGATGCTGCTCGTCGTCTTCCTGGCCACCCTCGCGGGGACCGTGGTAGGCCTCGCCTTCGTAGCCTTTTGGGGGCGCGACGGGCGCTATGCCCTGCCCCTGGGCACGTTCCTGGGAATCGCCGGCATCGTCGTCGTGTTCACCGGAGATCCCATCCTCTCCTGGTACGGAGGGTTCTTCCGTGGCTGACGCGCGGCGCCAATCGCTGCGCCTGGCCGTGGGCCTGGCCCTGCTTGCAGTGGGGCTGGTGGAGATCCAGTCCGTGCTTCAGGCCGTGCGCTCCCAGAGGCGACTTCGGGAGCGCGTGGTGGGGGCGGTGCGCGAAGAAGTGCTCGCGGCCCTGCCCAAGATCACGGGCGCACTCGCCGGCGGAGGCCCGGAGTCCTGGGATCGAGCGGCGTCGCTGATCGTGGCTTCCTCCCTAGCCTCCGAGGTCGAGGTGTTCGACGAGTCCGGCCACGCGCTGCTCTCGCGCCCCAGCGTGTCTCCAGTCGGCCATTGGCCTCAACCCGCCGAACAGCAAGCGCTGCGCGCCGGACAAACTCTTACCCTCGCCGCACAATCCGGCTCGGCCCTGCGCGTCCTCACCTACTTTCCCTTCGTGGAAGACGAGCACCGCCGCCTCCTGCGCTTGTCCACTGCCGTTCCCGACTTGGCAGACGATCTCAGCGAGCGGCAGCGGGTGGTGATCGGCCATATGGTCGCCCTGTCCATCCTCCTGCTGGCGGGAGGGCTCGTGCTCCTGCCCCCCGGCCGCTTCTCCGACCGCCCGCAGCCTCGCGTCCTCGATGCCTACGAACGGGCCATGGTTCAGCTCCGTGAGCGGGGCCGCGAGATGTCGCGCGAGCACGAGGTGGAACTACGGCGCATGGAGGAGGCGATCGAGGACAAGGAGGCGATGGCTAGGGCGGGAGAGCTCACCGCGGGCATCGTGCACGAGATGCGCAACGGGCTCGGCACCATCCTAGGCTACGCGCGCATCCTGGAGCGGGACGCGGCCTCTTCGTCGGCGGCGGAGGCGGGTCTGCGTATCCGGGAGGAGTGCGAAACGCTGGAGGCCGTGGCGCGGCGGTTCATGGACTTCGTGAAGCGTGAGACCCTGGATCGGGCCTCGTTCGACCTCGGCCGCATGCTCTCGAGGGTGGTGGCCCGTGAATTCCGGCACCGGCCGGAGGTGAAGACGATCCTAACCGGTCTCGACGGTGGCCCCACGCTGGTCGGGGACGAAGAGCTGTTGGAGCGGGCCTTCGAGAATCTGGTCCGCAATGCGGCGGACGCGGGGGGAGCGGGCGGCCGGGTCTGGATCGAGGTCGCCCAGGACGCTCAGTCCGTGATCGTAACTGTGGCCGATGATGGGCCGGGGATGCCACCGGCGCGCCGAGCCGAGATTCGGCCCTTCTTCACCAGCAAAGCCGGAGGCCTGGGCCTCGGGCTGCCCATCGCCCTGAAGATCGTGCGGCTCCACGGCGGAAGCCTGGAGCTCGCCGACCGGACACCACGGGGCCTTTCCGTCACGGTCCGGCTGCCGACGGAACCTTCGTCGGCCTGATCCGCACGTTACCAATCGTAGCGTGACACGTCCGACCCGGGGCGCCTTCGTGACCAACTCGCCTTGACAAAAGCTTATTGTTTCTATATAGTTAGGGCGATAATGCCGCCGAAGGTATGGACCTTGCTCTAAGAGGAGTGCGCCATGAAGAACCGTCCGCTGACCCTCGAACGCCGTGGCCAGGCTGCCGGCTTCACCCTCGTCGAACTCCTTGTTGTGGTTGGGATCATTGTTGTCATGTCCGCGATCGCCCTGCCCAACATCGGCCAGTACGTCCGCAATTTCAAGATTAAAGGGGCTTCGCAGCAGCTCGCGAGTGAAATTGAAACCGCACGGCACAAGGCCATAGCAAAGAACGTGAACCTGGGGGTTGTGTTTGCGGTCGTGAGCAGCACCCAGTATCGGTACGCCGTCGAGGATGACCAGAACCCGCAGGCGGGCGGCGGCCATCCTTGGACCGTGTACGGCCAGGAAGGTGGAGCAGGGGGAAGCTGGCCCAACCTCCTCGCGGATCCGGCCCAGGGTGGCCCGTTGCGAACCCTACCCGCCTCCATCCAGTTCGACCCCAACCCCACCAACTGTAGCTGGCCGACTCCGGGACCGGCGGCAAGCGCCTGGGGGGTGCGCTTCACCCGACTGGGAGCGGCGTGCGACTTCACCGGTGGCTGTCTACCCATACCGCCCAACCCGCCCGCCTACACCAACTATGTGGGCATTGCCGGCGGCAGCGCCACGCTCTGCTTGTGGGAGACCGCAACCGGCCTGCGCAAAGCCGTGACCGTTAGTCCCGGCGGGCGCGTCCAGGCCCAGCCATGAAGGAACGAGGGCGGACCATGACAGTGTGCGACAGGGCGGCCGGTCGTCGGAAGGCGGAGGCGGGGTTCACGCTGGTCGAGGTTCTCACGGCCATGGTGATCCTCATCTTTGGCCTCATGGCGGTCACCAACTTGCTCCTGGTTGCCGCCAGCTCGAACACCGTGGCCAACCAGAGCACGGCAGCCGCGGCCTCGGCTTCCCGGATCATGGACCGGCTCAAGGATGCCAGTTTTCCGACCCTCGCCGCAGGAGGGAGCGTCACGGTCGACACCCCCGGGGGGGTGCCGGCGCCCTGTGGCGGCGAGGGGGGCCCGTGGCCCGGCCCGCCGCCGGTCGCGGTCAACGCTCCCGCCGGCCTCAACAACTGCGATGACGACATCCCCGGGGTGGGGAAGATCCACACCCGGTGGGCCATCAACGCGATCCCGGGTACGGCGAGGACCTTCTTCATCCAGGTGCGGTCCGAAGGCACGGGTGCCCTGGCGGGGGCCCGGTCTCGGGCTGAGTTCACCACTCTCCGCAGTTGCACCGAGCCTACGGGCTGCCCGGCGCCACCCTGATGGCGGAAGAGAACGAGGTCGGGGTGATGAGGATAAGAGGTCAGAAGGCGGGGGTAGGGGACATGAAGATGCGAGCGACGAGACAGGGCGGGTTCAGCATGATTGAGCTCATGGTGGCGATGACCGTCACGCTCGTCGTCAGCGGGGCGATCTTCGGCCTGCTGACCGCCGGCCAGAATGCCTTTCGGCGCGAGCCGGAGCTCGCGGATCGTCAGCAGAGCATCCGCGTGGCCATGGACTTGATCATGCGGGACGTTCAGACCGCGGGTGGCGGGATGGACCCCTTCGTCCAGGCCTTCACCAGGACCGACCCCGGGGGAACGCTATTGAACAACCCTCCCCCGGCCATGGGCTCCGAGCCGTCCCTCCTGGTTCCGGGCGAGAGGGCCGACTTCCTGGAGATCATGGGGAACGACGGGAGATGCCCTACTCTGACCGCGTGCGGGACACCCGGCGTCAATATCTTCACCAACGAGGTACCGCCCGCCTGTTTTCAGATCCCCGGCCTGGCCTACGTCTACGGCTCGACCGGCTCGGCTCCAAACAATCCGGGTTCGCAGCCCGGGGTCATCTGGATCAAGCCCCCAGGCGGCGGCGGGGGCGGCCCGTGTGGCGGACATGTGAACGCGCCGCCGGGTCAATCCTGGCGGAACCCCACCGGCGGCCAGGCCTGCAACCCTGCAACCTCATGCCAATTCATAGCCAGCATCCAGGTCGTGCGCTACGAGCTGGCACCGGATCCCAACGACCCCACGACACCCGCCCTCTGGCGGAGCCCCACCGGGAGGTCTGACCTCGCCGACACCGTCAACAACAACCCGCCCCCCAACGCGCCGTGGCAGCTCGTGGCCCGGGGAATCGAGGACCTGCAGGTCAGGTACTTGACGGGGGCCGGCTGGAACGACGACCCCGGCGTAGTAACGGCCGGCAACTTCGGCACGATCGTTCGCGAGGTCCAGGTGACACTCTCCGCGCGGTCGCTCGCTCCGAACCTCGCCGGCCAGACGACGAGCGCGGTCGGGAGCGCGGTGAGAGGCCAGCTCGTTTCCGTCGTCTCGCCGCGGTCGGCACTCCTTAACCTTGACCAGAACGGCTCATGGAAATAGCGGCGCTCGCTCCGAATCCGGCGCTGGTGGCGGAAGACATGGGGAGGCTCGGTTTGGCCATGCATGCAGAGAAGATCGTTCGCGGCCGTCGGTCGGATCGGGGCTTCGCCCTCGTCCTGGCCATTCTTTCCCTCATGCTCCTGACATTCCTGGGGCTGACCCTGGCCGTCAGCAGCTCGACCGAGCTGCAGATCGCCACCAACTACCGGTGGAGTCGGCAGGCCTACTACAACGCAGAGGCCGGGCTCGAGGCGGCCAAGGTGCTCCTGGCCAACTCTCCGACGTGGGCGCTTCTATTGCCGGTCGCCCGCAACGCGCCCGCCGAGTGGGCTCCCACCGCTCTGCCCGCTCTGCCCACCGCCCCCCCTTGGGGAGCGCCGGCCGGGCGTGATTTCGAGAGCATCGGATGCGACAACCGAGGCGGGGAAGGCTACGGAGTCGTCCTCAACGGGACCCTCCCCACGGGTGCCGCTTTCCGGGCCGAGAACGTCTCCGCATTCATGGGACAGCCCCTCAACGGCGCCTTCACGCTCTGGGTGCGGCGTGTGCTTGAGCCCGGGCAGGTCAACAACCAGTTTCTCCGGGACGACCCCACCAATCCGCCCGTCACGCTCACGCTGACCGCGGAGGGGGTGGCGCCCTACATCGGGGCGGGGACTGCCTTCACGAGAGCCAACCAGGCGCGTCAACTGCTCGAGATCAGCTACACCCTAGGCGTGGGGCAGGTCTGCAAGCAAATGGGGGGCCAGAAGGGCGCCGCTCCCTCCGGCGAGAACTTCGACCCCTGCAGTACGTTGTCGGCGGGCGCCACGGGAAGCCTGGCGGGCGCCTTCGGGAACGCGGCGGGTCGGGTCGGCGGCGTGGGCGACCTCGCCAGCACCGGCGCGAAGTAATCGGAGCGGGAGCCATGGATACCGAGCTCGGTTCGGCCCCGGTCTCAAAACCTGAAGAGGGAAGGCACGTCATGAAGCGACGGTTCTCTTGGCGGCGGATGGCAGGCATGGTCTTCGCGGCCGGACTCATGTTCGTCCTGGCCGGAGACAAGGGGCGGACCTCGGTGAGCTCCACCCCGGGTATCGACCCCCTGGAGAGCCTGACCCTCCAGATCAAGCCCAACGTCATCATCGTGCTCGACACCTCGGGGTCCATGACCAACTCCCCCGCCAACCACGCGCTCGGTCCCGACCACCCCGATTCCAAGATCGGCGCCGCCAAGGCCGTGCTCCTCTCGGCCATAAAGGCCAACGAGTCCAAGGTCAGCTTCATGTTCGGCACCTACAGCCAGCCCGCCATCGAAACCCTGCAGAACACGAACGCCGGGGATGACCGTTTCAGCTACTGGGCCAAGGACAGCGACTTCCCCTCGATGGACACGACCGAGCTCTTCCTGAACCAGGTCTACGCCTTCCAGACCATCCAAAACTCCCTCTCCGTCAAGAACAACACTCTCTACTTCGATGAGGGCGGGGCGACCATCGCCTGCTCGATCCCGGTCGGGTTCTACGCGTCGGGAGCCGCCCTGGCCACCCAGCTGGCGACCTCCATGAACGCCTGCTCCCCCGGGAACGGCTATACGGTTGTCTGGAGCGCGGTTAGCGGCGCGTTCACGTTCTCCAAGACGGGACTGAGAAACTTCCGCCTGGACTGGGGCACGGCCGCGAGCTCGATCGGACCCGTCTTGAGCGCCGGAGCGGCGAACACTGCGCTGAGCGGCCTGGCCAAGGTAACCGGGGATGCCCGCATCAACGCGATTCGCAAGGCACCCTTGGGTACGGCCGGAGTGGGTCTGGGCGGAAACGGCGACAGCAAGTTCACGGAAGCGGGTTCGAACATCACCTACTTCGAGCTCGTGACGGGCCAGTTCTACAACGGGCAGACCATCTATACCTGCGGACCCGCGGTGACGGCCAGCTGCCCAGTTCCGTGGAACTCCTGCGGCCAGGCGGCGACGATCACCCCCACCATGCCGCCCACCGTGAGTTTGCAACTGGTCAGCAACTGCGCGCTGCCCGCGGGCAGTCTCGTCGGAACACCGGTGGCGTTCACGTTTGCCGGAGGCCATCCGGTGCCGGGGTCGACTGCGGTAGCAGGGTCTCAAGATCCCGGGGCCTGCAGCGGCCTGGCTTGTAGCGGCTGGGGCAACAACTTCGTCGGCTGCAACGGATTCAATCTGAAGACCCAGCTCATTTCTTGCGATACCAAGATCCCGCCCAATCCCCTGCAGTCCGCCACGATCGGCACGCCCTACTTGCAGACCGTCTTGCAACTCGACTCCACCGCCGGACCGACCTTCGGCCAGCCGATCGGCTATACCGAAAAGAACGACGGCACGGGCGCGGTCGTGGGCGTCGTCAACAACTATGGCGTGACTTCCGACGGCTCGACGCCGATCTCCCAGTCCATCGCGGACATTAAGACCATCTTTAGCAACCTCTGGAGCGGGAGCTCGGTCACAGTCAACGGGGTGACTATGGTGCCCCCGGCTTCCGGCGCGATCAGCGGGCACGGCCCGCCCCCGCTGCCGAAGGAAAAGACCATCCTCGTGTTCGTGACCGATGGTGACGACACCTGCTCGGGCGGGAGTCTGGATCAGGACGCGTGGTCCGCCGCCGGCAAAGCCCAGAACCTCTACAACCCTATCGTGGGCGGCGTGCAAAGCCCGACGGGGGTCTTCACTGCCGGCACCGACCCCGATTCCTCGGTCACGACCTACATGGTCGGGTACGGCACCGCGTTCCAGAAGAGCCGGCTCAACTGGGTCGCCTGGGGGGGCAGCGGAATGACGCAAGGAGCAGGGGGCGGCGCGGCTTGGCCGGGAGCGCCCACCGCCCTTGCCCGCACGCAGTGCCTGACCTGCCAGGACGCCTTCCTCGCCCCAACCCCCACCGCGCTGGCGGCGGTACTGGACGCCATCTTCAACCAGGGCGCACAAAGCGGGGAGTTTGCTTCTCAGCAGTCGATCACCGACTCCATCTTCGAGTACGTGGACGAGGTCCAGCCCGCTACGCCCCCACCGCAGCCCTTCAGCGCCTTCGCTCCCTACAACCGGTACATGGCTCTGACTCCCATGAAGTTCGTGTCCACCTTCACGCTGCCGGGCTTCCAGGGCCAGGTCAAGGCGTTCCAGAACATCGCGGGCACAACCACCCTCCGGTGGAGCGCCGGCGACAAGCTGGCCACCAGCGTCAAGAACGGCATGCTGGCCTGCCCAACGGCAGTGAACGCCGGAGCGGTCGTGGGCGAATGCAGCTTCCCCCAATTGCATGGCGGGGCCCTCGACACGAGCCCCACGAGCAACATCTCGACGTCCACCGCGGCCATCAAGCGACGGATCTACACCACCTCCCAGAACGGCTATTTCGGCGAGACCATCTCCAACCTTCAGGCCGTACCGCCGGTGGCCCCGTGCCGGGTCCCCCTCTGGCCCCCCAACAGCGGCCCCACGCCACCTTGCGCGGGCCCCATCGTGGCCCCTGCGGACGACACGACGGTGGGACTCCTTGACGCTGCTTTCGGCCTGCCAACAGGTGTGCCGACCGCGGCCGACGTCACCTTCCTTAAGGCCACATATCAGGCTTGCCATGGTCACATCACGGTCGCTCTCAAGGTCGACGATCCGACTTCCTTGCATCCTTGCAGTTCGATCAACTCGGCCGCCGTTCAGGGCATGCGGGCCCGGCGGGAGGCGCGAGAGATGATCCTGGCCTACCTGGCCGGGGCCTTCCCGAGCTTGGACAACTTCGCCGACGAGGTCACCTCGAACGGGCCGCCCGAACCCAAGCGCATCAGCGCGGGGGCCAACCGGGGGGACATCCTTTACATAGCCAGGTCCTGGATCCTCGGGGAAGCGACACTCGCCACGGCGGCCGTGGTCGGCCCACCCCTGGAGAGCCTGCCCCTCGCCACCCCCTGGGTGCCGGAATACCAGCTCTATCTGAACGGGCCGCGCACGGGCGGGGCAAACTCGGAGCAGACCTCAAGCTCGGCCGCAGCACCTGCCCCCGGCGGCGCGATCCCCAACCAGACGAGCCGGGGTTTCGGCCTCACGGACCCGGACAAGGACGCTCCAACTGGCAACCCGGGTCTGGCGGCGGGTGCTATGGACAGCCGGAGCCTCAAGCCCGTGATGACGGTGGTCTATCAGGGGGGCAATGACATGCTCCACGCCTTCCGCGCGGGGCCGAACGTTTCCAGCCTCGCCAATCCCTGCGGCCCCGGAGGGGCGGTGGGCAGCTACACGGGCGTACCTCCGGTCGCTCCTCCCGCGCCGCCCACCGAGTGCGGCGGCGAGGAGCTTTGGGGGTTCGTTCCCTTCGATTCTCTGAGTGTTGCGGCGTCCCGGCTGGCCGACCAGCCCCAGAGGCGCTCGCCCCACGATTACATGATCGCGGCCAGCATCCGCTTCAACGACGTCTTCATCGAGAACGGGACGCCCACCACCCTCACGCTTCCGGGCGGCGTGACCCAGACCGTGAACGGAGTCTGGCGGAAGGTCATCTACTTCGGACGGGGAATCAGTGGCAAGTACCTGACCGCTCTCGACGTCACGGCGCCAGGCACGTTCCTGCAGCAAGCCCTGCAGACCAACGGCCCCGTACCCCTCTGGAACCGGGGTAATCCGGACACGGTGGATGGCACTGCGGCGGGATCGCCCGTCCACGATGCGAACGATACGAA
>Ga0210410_10005603_pt1 | contig 10919 bp, 10 predicted proteins | sample IncBWC4MmetaG_FD_161058 | JGI IMG/M metagenome (GOLD analysis project Ga0210410, IMG submission 161058) | Forest soil microbial communities from Barre Woods Harvard Forest LTER site, Petersham, Massachusetts, United States - Inc-BW-C-4-M | ecosystem: Environmental > Terrestrial > Soil >... | reverse complement strand
CGGCTGTTCTCTACCATGCTGCGTGCCTCACCGAGATCGAGTCGAAGGTGAATTCGATCCTTGAGAACTGTCGCGCCAAGGATCGTCTCGGCCGCGGCACCACGATGGGCATCGGTGGTACGCGCAAGATGGACATCTAGTATCAGGCATTTGTGCTGGCTTTTCGCCGGTGCCTGGATTACCTGTCCCGCGCCTTGGCGTGCTACTTCATGACTGAAGCTGCCTCGTTTAGGGCATTCCCTGACATCATTGCCAAGATGAAGAAATCACCTCAAGTTGCCGCCGCGCTGATCCAAGCGTATAAGCGTCACGAAGACCCGCTTGCCTTTGTCCTAGCCGAAGGCCGAATGTCAGTACGCAACCGAGTTGCTCATTACGAATTTGTATCAGCAGGGTGCATCAATCTCACCACACAAGCCGTGTTTCTTGCGGGAGGCGGTGAGGAGCTTCGGATGCCCGAGAAATTCAGCTGGGTGCGTTTGAGCAAGGTCTTGAGCGACCGGCTTGAATACCTACACACCTCGGTCGATGACATGATCGACACCTTTGTTCAGGCAGCTCGACAAGATCAGGTTTAAGCTCGTACCCGGCTGAACCGCTGAACCGGCCGCGCCGAACGGTTTTGGCGGCGCGGCATTGTGATCGGTCAGCAGTTCAGCAGGGATTGAACGAGTGGCGTGAGCCGTTCCCATCTAGCCACTTGTCACCTACGATTCAGTCGGCGCGGAAGGTCGGGCTTGACTATTGGCCGGCTCTTGGCGTCGGTCGCTGCCGTCCGACCTTGGAGACGCGCGGGGTCGACCGAACCTTGTGTCGAGCGCGAACTCGGGTGCGCGGACCGCTGGTTCTGAGCCCTCTTTCGGACGCGTGGTGTTTCGTCACAGCCGCCGTAGAGAGCACCGGTGACTCGTCGGAGACGTAGGTGAGGAACGGGTTGAATGCGGAGATGCCTAGCTCGTTGACCTCGCGCGGGGCCAGTGCAGTCAATTTCGGTGCAGCGAGGTACTCAACTCGTCCGTTCCGCGGATTGACGATCAATCTCGAACCAAGCGGGAGCGCGGCGTTTTGGTCGACTCGTTGGTGGTCAAGCAAATCAGTCGTCCGGGTGCGTGGATGGTTCGCCACGGTTTTCTCAGCGTCGGCGACATGCTCGCCAAAATGCGGCTGAATGAGGTTGGTGAGACGGGGCGCACTTTCTTGCAGTGCCTGCAAAAACAATGCAGCTTCTTTGAGTTGGGGTTTATAAAGTGAATGTTCAAGCAGCTTCATCGCCAGGGTATCTGCCGCGGTCTCCTCATCCTGAGAGTGCTGGAAGCGCAATTTTGCCAAGATCTCTGAATCGGGAACCCGGAGGACGTCGGAAAATGCGTAGCGCGAATCGACTTTCGCGTGGCCGAGTATATTATGCGCCAACTGGTGGGCCAAGATAAACGCGAGACCCGATTCCGTCGGAGTTACATCGACGAGCCCGCGACTGATGATGATGCTATTGCCAACAGTGAAGACCTCAAAAGGTGTCGTTAAGAGAATGCGGCAATGAACCGGTGCGGCCAAGCTGAGGTTATTGGGGACTTCGATGTTGGCAAGAATTTGGTTCAGCATCTTCTCGACTTCGCCAGTGGAGCCAAGAAAATTGCCTTGCTTGAGCCGGTGAAGCACGTTCTGTTCCGCCTGTTTTTCGAAGTCGCGATTGCTTTGACCTGGGGAGGGCTCGCGGCCCGCGTTCTCGTCCACGGCTCTGGGCGAGGGGGTGAGCTCAATGTCGACTGTTTCGGCCGGATCCCGGTTCATGTTTTTGTCGTACCCCCAGAACCGAATCTGGCCTTTCATGAGAGGCACGCCATTGGTGCCAAGCGGCGCAACCTGTTCCAGGTAGGAATAGGCGGGTACCCAAGTGTCCGTGCCGATGTTCATCCGCCAGGTGTCGACTCGAAATGCTGAGGAACGGTTGCGAAGCCCTGCGAAGTCGGTGTCGACCCTGTTGATGATTCCCGTGAACCGAACAATGTTCCACTCTTTGTCCTCGAGATAGATTCGTCCACGGAATCCGTCTTCAGCGGGGTGGAGCGGTGTGACGTCATAAAGGAGGCACCGGAGCGTCCCCAAGAACGTGACGCCCTGGAATTGAAAGGCGTAGCGGTCAGGAGTGAGCAGTCGCCAGTCGGGAACCATTATTCGTGCGATTCCGTCGAGGACGAGTTGTTGGTCCTTGGTCTTGCTATCAGGAGTGCTGAGGTTTTCCACGCCGGGTTCAGCGACCCAGCTGAATCGCCCCAATGCGTAAAAATCTGCTGTTGGAACGAACCCTTGTATCACCGATGGTTCGAATCGCTGGAAATAGGCCTCGGCGAGCGGGGTTTCCTTCCGGAGGGCAGCGAAGAGCGCCCCTTCCGCGCGTTGACTGAACATGATCGCATTGCGGTCCGTCGGGAGCTCGGCTGGCTGTTGTTGGGCCTGTCCACAGGAGAGCACGGCTAGCAGCATGGGGAGGGTGTGGAAGTACACCCGAGGCGTTCGCATGGCTTTTCCCTTTCTGGCTTTGTCTAAGTTCCTGTTTGTTTACGCAAGTTGGAAGCGGACACGTATTGTGGCACTGATGTCGACAGGCCGGCCGCCGGCTTCGGTGGCAGGCTGGCAACGAGTGTGGTTGACTGCTGTGATTGCGGCCTCATCGAGTCCGTGACCCAAGCCCGAAAGCACGCGCACTACGTGAACCGTGCCCGTCGCACCGAGGATTACCTCGAGCACCACGTCTCCGGTTATGTGCAAGTTTCTAGCCTCGTCGGTGTATTCGGGCGTCGGCCTGGCAAGCAGTCGGGCGCGCGCGCCCGCCCTCAGGGCATGGATTGAGTTCGATTCTCCCATCGACTCTGACCCGCTTCCGTCAAAGCCGGTCAGTCGAACGGATCCTCTCGGCGTCGTCGCTGACGCTGCGCGCGGCGCGGTGTCCCATATGCCAGCTCGAACCTCATCGGTCGACCGGTTACGAACTGGTTCGACAACACCGGGCCGGTCGAATTCCGCGAGATGGACCTTTGCGACGTGGTGCGGGATCGAAGCGGATTGGTGGGGCATCTCTGCCTGCAAGTGCGGGGCCGGCAGGTGCAAAGCATGGACCGACCGGTTACCCAGCTTGGGAAGCGGAACCGCCACGTAGATGACCGGCTCGTGCGGAGGGTACTTGATGATTGTGGGTGGAGTGGCCTTGGTTAAGAGGAGCAGAACCAAAACCACGATGATGTGAACGGCGAAGCTGACGAGCGCCCAAGGGCGCCGCTCTTGGTTATACATCGGCATAGCAAAGCCTTTCTTTTCGATCTGTATGGAGATCGATTCCCGATTGCCTTCGAATTAGGGAACGCGAAACGGAACTTCTGCTCCGCTGCTGCAACTCCAGATGAAATCGCGTTTCGCGCCCCATTTTCGAAGCCATGACTAGTGCTCGACCTTCTTGACTACGACCTGTACGGGGGTGCATCCTTCAACGCTTCTCGGCAGCCCGATCCAAGGTTTGTAGTTGTTTTCGGGTGCCTCTTCGCGCCATTTTTCGAGCTTCTGGTTCTCTAAAGGGTCGACCACCACGAGAATCACACGAAAGAGTTTGTCCGTGTCGGGCCTCTCCCCATAGTGCACGGAGCCCGCGTAACGCGGAGCACCGGCAGCGCTTGGGGCGAGATCGCCCGCGGCGATTCCTTGCTGTGGCCACAAGAAGTTCCTTGGCTGGTCGTCCCGCCTGGCGAAGAGCCACAGAAAACTGTTCTTAGGGATCTTCGCCGTCCCGACCACGTCGCCCTGGGCGCCGACGGGTTCTTCCCCAGTCGGCGCGGAGATCGTCACTTCGCATGGCGTCGATGGAGTTTGCTCAGTGCCTGATGCTGACGGAGTTTGCGCAGCCGCTGACGTTGATTGAGTTTGTGCAGTCGCAGGCGTTGACGGGGTTTGTGCAGACGCTGACGTCGATGGATGCGCAGACACTGAAATGGTCATGCCGATCAGCAATGCGAAAACGGTCACGCAGATCAGCAATACCGCGATGAGGGGAGCGTTCTTCATAGGTATCCTTTCGTTATCGGTTGGGTGTCATTTGGGGTTCAAGTCGTTGAGCAATGGTCTTGAGGGTTGCGACTTGTTCTTCGGATCTTCCCTTGGCGCACTGCGCCTCACTGGTTCGCAAGGCACCGCGCTCCATTGAGGTGAGCGAGGGGTAGACGAGATGGAGCGCCTGGGCGTAAGCCTGGCAGGCTTGTGGCGGATTGCCGGGCACATTGTGACTGCCTTCCATGGAGATTGCCCGCTCGAGTGCAGTGGCGAAACTGGTTGGCTGTGGAATTGTTGTTTCCGAGAATCCAGCCTCGGTTTGTGAATTGTGCGGCGAGAGCGGGCCTTGCGGTTCGTGCTTCTGACCAGCGGGGGACGAACCCTTGCTTGAGGACGCGTTTCCGGCGCTCTCTTGTATGTCTTTCGGCACAGGGGCGTGGAGGACTGCCCAGCCAAAGGCGAACGCGCCAGCGAACGCCAACGCAAACGCATAGAAGCGCGCGCGGATAACGAGCACTGCATGCTTGCCGATCGGTTTGATGGTGGCGAGGAGTACGTAGGCCAGAAAGCCGACGAGGATGGCGAGCAATGCCAGCAGGGCAAACGGGTTGCTTCCCGCCTGTTTGATGATGCTGGGTAATGCTTCAATGATCCCTTTGAACCATTGCATAGTCCCTCCAACTGCCCGGCTGGTGATCAACACGCCTGCGTAAACTTGAGCACCCCTGTACACCCGGGCGCTGATCCAGGACGTAACTCCCACGCCGTGAGGATGGGCGCGGGATGACCTCTGTCTCTGGCACGCTCACGATGCCGAGTTACCGGGGAATACTCGCTGAGTGCAAAGAGGCGATCGATTTGCCCCTTGATTCAGAACAAGCGCAAACGTTTTAGCTCTGGCTTGTCGGACAAAATAGTAGCGAAGCTGACGTGCGGAAAATAGAAAGTTGAAGAGACAAAACATCTCTTATTGCAATCAATAATTTATGCCTGGCGCGCGTAATCGCAGGTACAGCGTGGGAGGTTCACATCTCAACATCATCATCCCCATCCTGTACTGGCGACTGTTCCTCACGGTAAATCTTGTAGTGCTTCAGGAGAGTCTGAAGTTGACCGTGAGTGATTAATCCAGATGGCTTCACACGGCGAAATTGTGGGCGCAGTTCTTCGATCCGCAGATCGAAGTGTCGAGCAAGCCCAAGCAAATAGGCGACAAAGAATCGATCGCGCTCGCGCTCGTAGAACTTGCCGTCAAGCCGGCTTACGAACGTGCTGCTGCGATTGATTTTTCGCTCGATCCTGGCGAGCCGTCTATGCAGGAAAGAGTGCTCCACTAGTTCGAGTTCCTTGGAGGCTTCTGCGGCTTTCTCTGCCGCGTCGACGACCTTGTCCATGTGATAGAGAGCATCGGCCATTTGCAACCGGCAGGCGATGCGGAAGGTTAGACTGCAATGTTCTTTCTCTTCCGCTAGGCGGAAGCACTCATATGCCTCCCTCCAATGAGGGCCTGCAGCAGCAATGGACCTCCCGTTATGGCCGCGGCTCGCCATGATTTTTCCCTTGGTGAATTGCAACTCGGCCTCGAGTGGCTTGGGCAGCGGTTTGAGGATCTTCTCGGCTTGGCTTAACACGGCCAGAGCTTGCGGCCATTGTTCTAGACGGTTGAGGGTGCGAGCTTTGACGAGGAGTGCCGCGAACTTTGTCCGTTGAAATGTCGGTCCGGACGCCTCCACTATTACCCGATCGACTGCCACACGAGCGCCTTCCAATGTCAGATAATCTGGGTCATTTCCCGGCGGTTCTACGTTTAGGTGTCGCAGGTAGACACAGGTGATGATGTGTTCGATCCTTGCCGCCAGACGATACCGGACGTGCCCTGCGACCATTGTCGCGTTCTTGCTGATTTCTTTGACAAGCTGCCAGCCCTTCTGTTTGAAGTCGGACTGGTACCTTCGGATTTGGTAGGTCAGCAGATCTGCAGCGTTGGGGAGGTAGATGTCCTTGCTCGAGCGGAGCAGAAGGCCCGCCTCCCAAGCATGGCGTTTGCCTGTGGTGAGGCGGCCTCGTTCATAATCGAGTTGGGCAAGTCGGAGCTCAATCTTCCCGAGGCAGTAAATGACGAAGTTTCGCTCGGCTTGGTATTTTGGGGAACGAGGGTTAGCCAGTTTGCGCTCAGCGCGGCTTATCAGGTGGCTAACTGACAACTCGTACTGGGCGGAGGCGGAATCCATCTCGTAGTTGGTCTCATAGATAATGCCGCGGAAATAATGCAGCCTCGCCCGCACGCCGTTGCAAGTGTATCCGGGTTTCGAAAGACACGTATCGAGGAATGTGGCAACCATATTGAGGCGCTCTTCGTAATCGGATTCGTGTATTAGGAACCTTGAGTAGGCGAATGCTAAGGCGCCCATCACGCATTGTCGCCAGTACCTGTAGGTGGGCGTGACTTTCCCGTTGCCAGGGAAGTTCTGGTTGAGGAACGCATCCGGGTCGATGACGCTGGCTTCTAGCTTCGCGATGGCCTTTTCCACGATCCCGTCCTTGCACAGTTCGCGATGGGCCGCGTCATAGTCGCCCTGTGTAAAGTACCGATCCCACAGGGCGGTGCGCAAACGCAATTGATGCAGTTCGCAATCGGCGGCGCCCGTTAGGGTCCCCCACGAGGGTTCCATGACCCCCATGTTTTGGACATCGCCAATGCGGACGCTCAAGAGTAACGCGTCCACTGCTTTGCAGAAGGGAGTGTTACATTTTGATTTCATCGTGGTCTTGCCACAATATCAGATGGCAAAGAAGTCGTACGCAAGTTATTTTGCCAATCGGAGAACGCGAGATGATGGCACCGTCAGTCCAGACCTCTGGTGACTGTTTGCTGTGAGAAGACAGGGGCGCCTCCATGATCGGCGCGCGTATTACCTCAAAGGCATTCCTTGACGAGGTAAAGGGGCGCACTCAGAATCAGAGCTCCACGAACTTAAGTCCAAACCAGAAACGCCTCCTCTGGCCTCATGGGTGATTCGGCTCTTTGCGCCGCGATGCATAGAGGGACAGCTTGCCGGCTGTCCTCATGAAGCGCACCGAGCTTGACCGGCCGGTTCAGACTCGTTCTTGCCAAAGACCCGGTAGGTGGAGGCGCTACGGACGCCCGACTGCTGATCGAGATCTTAGGCATAGAAGATGAGCGACGTTCCCTTGGTGAAGAAGACGCGCCCATAGGGCTTGCGGGTGCGACTGTCGCTCGAGACATCGAAGACTCAGGTGATGTAAAGCTGCCGGGCCCCAACAGCTTGTGGACGTCGCGATCCGAGGCGAGCTCGTCCGATTCGTCTTCACATCCGTCTCAGCCGCCTTGAGGCGTCTGCGCAGCCCACTGTCGATCTCAATTGAAGCCTACGGCAGCGACTCACGTAAGTTTCTGTGTCCCTTTTTTTCGTCGTCCTGCGCATTGCCACTTTAGGAGAACTTCCTGGAGGCGAAGAGATGAGACGCATTTTCCATCCGATCCTAGTACTTGTGCTCTCGCAAACGTGCGTGGCCGCGCTCCATGCATGCGGCCCCTGTTCGAAGGCTCAGGTGGCAAACGAGCGGTGCGTAACCCTCGATAAGGTCAACTATCCGCTCTGTTCGACCGAGAAGATCAACCACCAAAACTGCGTGGTCGTGATCGACCGGCGGTACCCCGTAACCTGGCCCACGATTCAGATGAAGCCGGGTAAACGTGTGGGCGTTCTGGTCGAAAATCCGCTCGACTTTGAGACATTGTCTCTGGACGAGAGCAGTTTTTCTCTGCTTCCGGGAACCGATCAACTTGCATCTCTCGTGCCCAACCTGATTCCGCAACTGAAGGGACTCGGAGGCACTTCCGTCTCGATTCCTCCGCAAGAAGAAGCTATTGCACCTCCTCCGCCCCAGCCAGGCGTACAGAAGTCCGAAGCAGAAAAGGCCGCCGATCGGGAACGTGACCTCATGGACCTGATCCGCAAACAGGAGGAGGTCATGAGATCACTGCTGACTGCTGCAAGGAGCGGTATTCCTGACGAAAATTCTGCCCTCTTCAGCGACGTGCGGGCGGTGTACGAACAGTTGAATCAAGCGATGTCGCCATTGCCAAAACCCGGCTCGAGAGACGGAACGAACTACAAGCCCCCAACTCATGCGCCGAAGACGACGCCTGATCCGTGGACGGACTACCCATCCTGGCGATTCTTTCTGCTGTGCGAATTGGTTGGCGGTTCGGTCAATAAGACAAGTGGTTCAGAGGTGAAGACACCGTGCCCGGATAAGGACAATCCGGACAGCCTTCCCCCATTCATCAATGTGCTGGGTAAGATCTCGGGGCTCCAAGCGCAACTGCCATCGGGTTCCCCGACTTCCCAACCCCCGAATGCGCTCTTTGATCAGAGCACTTTCGACGGCTTAGCCAAGACGATCACTTCCGAAATCCCAAAGCTGACCGATGAGAGTGACCGGAGTAAGGTGGTGAGCCAACTGAATAGTTTCCAACAATCGGAGACTGAACTGATGGCCCGGCTTTCGGTCCTGTCCAGCACTCTGGGAAACATTCAGAAGGACTTCTTGCTCTATTACCAAAACATTCTGATCGCGATCGATGCGCTGCCCACACCCCGTTCTGGCGACAAAGGGAATTTCAGCCTGGTCGGAATCATCTACGACCCATCGGGCCCGAATGGCAGGTCCGCCTCTCCCTATTCAGGTTTCCTTGGCCGACAGGTGGTGTACGCCGTAAACGCCGTCAACAATGTGGCGACTTCTAAAGCCTCGATCGTGGGGTCGAGCAATAAGAATTCGCTCTCAAGCGTAACGATACTGTATGCGGACCCAATATTCGAGACCTCGGCCGGCGCAATGGTCTCCTTTGTGCACAATCGCACCTTCGCCAACCAAACCATCTCCAACGCATCTGCCGGGTCTCCATTTGCGAATGGAGACATCATCATCACTCAGACCAAAACCGATCCGGAATTGGTTCCTTTTGTGGCGGGCCACTGGAGATTGGGAAACGAATTCACGATGCCCGGAGGGCGTCGCGGCGCCGTCTACGGAACCATCTGGGGCGGGTTGAATCCCTATGTAACCGTACCCGACTACGGAGCCGGACCGACGATCTCTTGGCGTTCCTTCATGGTGAGCTTTCTGTACAGTCGAGCCCACCAGACAAGTCTGATTGGCGGTGAATATCAGAACGAACCTGTCTGCGGCCCGACTCCCATGGGATCTTCAACTACTCTTCCGGCATGCAGCGGAACTCCACCCGCGCCGGTTACGAAGACCACGCCTCTCAATGCCTTCGCCATCGGGATCAGCGTACGCGTTCCCACTTCGTTTGCAACCGGCGGGGGCGTGAGCCGCTGACGACCTCAACTCGGTCTAAGAGAGACGAAACCCTGAAAGGAAAAGAAGATCATGGCCGCACAGTCTTCGATGAACAGATCGGAATTGATGAAGGGGGCTCGCGCGCGAGGCCTCGTGAATACGCCGGGCGGATTCCGCCGTCCTTTGTTCGTTCACCTCGTTGAACCTCATCACATCATCGTCCGGCGCGGCGGGGTTTCTCATTTGATCGATAAGAATACCGGTGCTCTGGTTGAAAAACCTGCCGCCGAAGCGGTCGGAAAGGACCCCGCGGATCAGGCGGGAGGATGGAGCACGTGGGCAACCTGGAATAACCAGACCGGGCAGCCCATCCGCTCCATCGTTACTTCGTGGACCGTTCCTGCCCCTCCCAACTCTCAATCCGGACAGCTCATCTATCTGTTCAATGGATTGCAAGACCCAGCGGGCGCTGAGATTCTCCAACCCGTGCTGCAGTGGGGAACGTCCGGAGCTGGCGGTGGAGATTTCTGGAGCGTAGCAAGTTGGCACGTCGATTCGAAGCACCAGGCTTTCTGTACGCCTTCGGTTCGGGTCAATCCTGGGGATCAAGTTACCGGAGTGATGACCCAGGTGGCATCCTTCGCAGATGGCACCCACAATTACCAGTGTGAGTTTCAAGGCATAGCGGGCACCTCGCTGATGGCTCTCGGCCTGACGGCACTCACCGCAGCTGAGCAGACCCTCGAAGCCTATGGCGTCTCCAGTCTGGATCAATACCCTGCGGCGCCGGCAACCAAAATGACTCAGATTGGAGTCGAGTTGACCAGTGGCCCAGCGCAGGTCAACTGGGCGGCGAACACGATGGCCAATCCACTCTTCGGCGAACATACCGACATCGTGAGCAATGCCAACCCCGGCGGGGAGGTCGATCTGTTTTATTGAAATCGCTGGCAATGCTTGGACTTCGAAGCAAACAGTCGAGGACTCGAGACACATCGGGTCCTCAATTCTCTTGAGAAATACATGGGTCGGGAGAATCCGATGTCGCTCAACGATCGACCTTCTCATAGATCGGAATCAGTGATATAACGGAGGGCACTCCGACTTTCCCTGATCCGGAACGCATCTACCAGTGAAAATCCAAGAATGGCGCCGTGCTGCCTGGGCTCAAGAACGAGGTGTGCCGAGTCGCTCGAGGAAGCGGAGATTGCTGAATCTCTTGAAGAGTGGTGGGTCGGAATCCCAAGGCGCCTTCACTCTGGTGCAGTGGAGCTTCGGCTCCGTCAGTCGTGACCTGAACCCTAGCTGACTGCGTGCTACCCCTTCCGAGCCAGGGCCATGGATCAAAATCGCTGGAAAATTGTCGCCGATATCTTTCACGCCGCCGTCGGGCTTCCTGATCAGGAGCGCGCGGGGTTCATCGTCCGTGCCTCGGGCGGAGACGAAGTTGTCGAAAAGGAAGTCGAGGCGTTGCTCCATGCCGACGCGTTGGCCAAAGACTACATTGAAGCACCCATCGTGGGGCCAGGAACACTTGAAAAGCTGTT
>Ga0210410_10005602_pt1 | contig 10919 bp, 8 predicted proteins | sample IncBWC4MmetaG_FD_161058 | JGI IMG/M metagenome (GOLD analysis project Ga0210410, IMG submission 161058) | Forest soil microbial communities from Barre Woods Harvard Forest LTER site, Petersham, Massachusetts, United States - Inc-BW-C-4-M | ecosystem: Environmental > Terrestrial > Soil >... | reverse complement strand
TTTAATGCGGCGTAGGAGTTACCTGTACGCCACCCGGTGCGCGATCCATCTTCAAAACCGCAGCCCTGTACCCGATGTTCTAACTATTTGGATGCTGGTGTGCTCGACGGAACGGGGTCTGCCGGGGAGAGGATTGTAGACTTGCCAGAGAATCTGGAGTCAGACCTGCGACGGCATTGGAGAGCCGCCATCGGAATGAAAAAAGCGCTTTTACTGACGATGGAATTGGCGGCATTTTTCGTGGGGATGCCGTTGCTGATTTATTGGGGCGTGCTGCCGGACTGGCCGGTGGCGATCTTGCTGATTGTGGTTTGCGGGGCGTTTGTGGTTTTGCGGAGGGATCGGACGTTTGATCAGCGGCGATTGGTTCGATTGGAAGGGGTTCGGGCAGGAATCGGGCAGATTCTGGTTCGGGATTTGCTGTTGATGGTTCTTTTGGGGCTTGCGGTGTGGTGGTGGAGGCCGGACTTGCTGTTTTCGATGATCAGGCGCTCGCCGATGTTGTGGGCGGCGATCATGGTGCTTTATCCGGTGATTTCGGTTTATCCGCAGGAGCTGCTTTTCCGGAGTTATTTTTTTCACCGGTATGAGGGGTTGTTTGGTTCGGGGATTCGGATGATTGCAGCCAGCGCAGTGGCGTTCGGGTTTGTGCATATTGTGTTTGGGAATTGGATTTCGGTGGCGCTTTGCGCGGTCGGGGGAGTTTTGTTTGCTTTGACTTATGAGCGGACGGGTTCACTGGTGCTCGTTTGTATGGAGCACGCTCTGTTTGGGAATTTTATTTTTACGATCGGGTTGGGGGAGTTTTTTGTTCCCGGGGCGCGGCATTAACGAGCGGAAATGGAAGAACCTTGAATGACAGGCCTGGGCAGGTAGGGGCGCCCCGCAAAGCGGGGCTTCGCCCCTACCATCATGGTCTTATATTTTGCGATGGTTGGGACGGGCTATAATTCGCGCAGACGAGCGAGGGAGGTTGAGGATGAGCGACGAGAAGAGGGACCGCGAGTTGGGGATGGGGCGGGATATTACGCGGCGGGATTTTTTAGATGGAGTGGCGGTGAGCGCTTGCGGCGCGCTTGTGGGTGGGGCGTTTGGGGCGGAGACGCTGCTGGCGGCTGGGGCGACGGATGAATTTGCGCCGGAGAAAGCGGCGGATTATTACCCGCCGGCGAAGATGGGGATGCGCGGGAATCATGATGGGACATTTACGTTTGCGCACATGCTGCGTGACGGGGAGAAATGGGAAGAGCTAGGAACGGCGGCGAAGACCGGCGAGACGTATGACCTGGTGATTGTAGGCGGAGGAATCAGCGGGCTGGCGGCGGCTTATTTTTACCGGAAGAACGCGGGGAAGGATGCGCGGATTTTGATTCTGGATAATCACGACGATTTTGGCGGGCATGCGAAGAGGAATGAGTTTCAGGCCGGCGGGCGGATGCTCTTGAGCAATGGCGGGACGCAATCGATTGAGAGTCCCGGGAAATACAGCGCGGTGGCGAAAGGATTGCTCGAGGAGATCGGAATCAGGGTGGAACGGTTCGAAAAAGCGTACGACCAGAAATTTTATTCGAAGATGGGAACGGCGGCGTTTTTCGACAAGGAAACATTTGGAGAAGACCGGCTGGTGACGGGGATGAATACCACGCCGTGGCCGGAATTTTTGGCGAAGGCGCCATTGTCGGAGGCAGTGAGGCGCGATATCGCGCGTGTCTATACGGAGAAGAAGGATTATTTGGCGGGAATGACGGTGAGCGAAAAAGTCGCGCACCTGCGGACGATGAGCTATGCGGAGTATTTGACGAAGGTGTGCGGCGTGACGCCGGAGGCGCTGAAATTCTTTCAGACGTTTCCGCATGATTTGTTTTGCGTGGGAATCGAGGCGGTCTCGGCGCTTGCCTGCTATGAAAACGGCGATGACTACGAGTCGTTCTTGTATGCGGGATTTCAAGGGTTGGGTTTGCCGGAAGCGGAGAAGGAGGAGCCGTACATTTATCATTTTCCGGATGGGAATGCTTCGATCGCGCGGCTGCTGGTGCGGGCGCTGATTCCGGTGGCGGTGCCGGGGTCGTCGATGGAGGATGTGGTTACGGCGCGGGCGGATTACAGCAAGCTGGATGTGGCTGGCGCGGCGGTGCGGCTACGGCTGAACAGTACGGTGGTGAATGTAAGGCACGAGGAAGTTCAGGAGGTTAAGGATGGAAAGGAGGTAAAGGATCGGAGCGACGTGGTGGTGGCTTATGTGCGGGGCGGGAAAGTCCAGACCGTAGTGGCGAAGAATTGCGTGCTGGCTTGCTACAACGGAATGATTCCTTACATTTGTCCGGAGCTGTCGGCAAAACAGAAAGAGGCGCTGTCGTATCTGGTGAAGATGCCGCTGGTGTATACGCATGTTGCGCTTCGGAACTGGACATCGTTTGCGAAATTGAACGTGCATCACATCGTGGCGCCGGGCGGGTATCACACTTACACGGCGATGGATTTTCCTGTGAGCCTGGGGCAGTACGCGTTTCCGGGGAGGCCGGAGGAGCCGATGGTGCTGTTTATGCTGCGGACGCCGTGCAAGCCGGGGCTGCCGATGAAAGAACAGTTTCGCGCGGGACGAGGGGAATTGATGGACACGCCGTTTGCAAAATTTGAGAGAAACATCCGCGACCAATTGGGAAGGATGCTGGGCGGCGCGGGATTCGATCCGGCGAGAGACATTGAAGGGATTACGGTGAATCGCTGGGCGCATGGGTATGCGTACACGCCGAGTCCGCTATTCGATCCGGACTGGAAGGAAGAAGAGAAGCCGTGGGTGATTGGGCGGAGGCCGTTTGGGAAGATTGCCATTGCGAATTCGGATGCGGGGGCGAGCGCGTATACGGATGTGGCGATCGATCAGGCTTGGCGGGCGGTTGGGGAGATTCTGCATAGTTGATTGAAGTTCGTTGTGACGCTGCAACGAATTTCGGGTGGATAATTCCGACATAAATCTTCAGTTGAGGTTCTTCTGGCGCCTGATTGGGCGCGTTCGGAGAATTCGCCTGCCCAACCGCTAAATTTTTGCCAAAGACAAGAAGTGGCTTGACGCGCGGCAGAAAACCCGGTTAGATGCGGAGCACAGTATTAAACCGATTTAAGGAGATTTAAATGCGTGCTTTCAGAGTTTGGGCAGCGGGAGTGGCCGGCTTGTGGCTGGGGGTCTCGGCGCCGACGCTGAGGGCGCAGAGCATTCACGTGGATGCCACGCCGAGTCATGCCGTGAACACCATCCGGCCAACGGAAGCGCTGGGCGCGGGAATCGACCGCCTGCCGTATGGGGCTGCGGACAAGCTGTTTGTCGAGGACACCATCAGGCAAGTGCTTTCGGCGGGTTGGCAGACGGTGACGTACCGGCAGAACACGGAGCTGCACACGGAGGCTTGGCACTGGAATCCGACGGGGACTTGGAGCGATCCGGCAGGGAAGGGATATTTTACGGGCAACGCGACGCCGGGAACGGAGATGATTCGGCATTCGTATGGGTATCCGCTGCCGCATCGCGGCGTGACGCGGGACGACGGGACGGACATGGTGGGCTATTCGCGGCTGACCGATGGTGACGAGAATTCGTATTGGAAGAGCAATCCGTATTTGACGCAAGTGTTTACGGGCGAGGACGACGCGCTGCACCCACAGTGGGTTTTCCTTGATTTGACGAGCAAGCAGGAGGTAAACGCGATTCGGATTGCGTGGGCGGAGCCGTATGCGACGAAATATCTCGTGCAGTACTGGACGGGAGAAGATCCAATCAGGAAGCCCGCGGCGGGTTCATGGCAAACGTTTCCCGGTGGCGTGGTTGCGGATGGAAAGGGCGGCAACGCGATACTGCCATTGGCGCGAGAGACTGTGAGCCTGCAGTACCTGCGGATTTGGATGACGGCGTCTTCGAATACCTGCGACACGCACGGTTCGGCGGACAAACGCAATTGCGTGGGATATGCGATTCGCGAAATTTATCTGGGAACGACGACGGCGGATGGAAAACTTCACGATTTGATCCGGCATACAGCGGACCAGGACCAGACGCCGACGTATTGTTCTTCGGTGGACCCGTGGCATGAGCCGGGCGACCTGGATGAGAAAGCCGGTGATCAGGTGGGGTTCGATCTTTTCTATACCAGCGGAGTGACGCGCGGACTGCCGGCCATGATTCCGATTGCCATGATTTACGGGACACCGGAGGATGCGGCGGCGGAGATTGCTTATATCGAAAAGCGCGGTTATGCGATTTCCTATGTGGAGATGGGCGAGGAGCCGGATGGGCATTACATGTTGCCGGAGGATTACGCGGCGTTGTACGTGCAGTTTGCGGCGGCGCTGCACCGCGTCGATCCCAAGCTGAAGCTGGGCGGGCCGATTTTTACGGGAGAGAACAAGGACATTGAAGTGTGGCCGGATGTGCAAGGCAAAGCTTCGTTCACAGGACGGTTTATCGAGTATTTGAAGGCGCATGGAAAGCTTGGCGAGCTGGCATTTTTTTCGTTCGAGCACTATCCGATGGACGCGGGAAAGATTCAGTGGAGCAATCTGTACGACGAGGCGGAACTCGTGCAGCACATCATGAAGGTGTGGCGCGAGGACGGCGTGCCTGCCAACGTGCCGCTATTCATCACGGAGTCGAATATTTCGCCGGCGTCTTCGGAGGCCTACGTCGATATTTGGGGCGCGCTGTGGCTGGCGGATTATATAGGCGCGTTTTTGAGTGGAGGCGGGGACGCCGTCTATTACTTTCATTATCTCCCGCTGGGACTGAGCCGCGGACACAACGGATCCTTGGGGACATTTGAGTTTTTCTCGGCGGACAAGGATCTGAAGATTCGGCAACCGGTGTCGCAATATTTTGCCAGCCAACTGATTAATTTGGAGTGGATGCAACCGGGGGACGGCTTGCACAAGCTGTTTCCGGCGGCGAGCGACATTCGCGACGGCGCGGGGCATGGGCTGGTGACGGCTTACGCGGCGCTGCGGCCGGACGGGCAATGGTCGCTCCTGGTGGTGAACAAAGATCAGGAGAACGCGCACGCGGTGAGTATTGTTTTCGACGGAGCCGATACAAAAGGAACGGCACGATATTTTAGGGGTCCCGTGAGCATGACAACTTTCGGGAGGGCGCAATATGTTTGGCATCCGAATCTGAATGGCGGAACGGCAGACCCCGACGGACCCGCGGAGAAGTCGACCACAAACGCGGGAGCGGCGACGCGTTTTGCGCTGCCTGCTGCTTCGGTGACGGTGATTCAGGGAAAGATCGGTGCGGGGGGATAAGTCGCGTGGGGTTCGACCCGGCAAAGGCGGCGAGGGTAGTACAGTGAATCGCGTGGCGCGCGCCGTATTGGGAAAATTGCGATTGAGAATTCAGGCGCGGGAGTTAGCACGAACACGGATGTGGAGATCGATCGAGCTTGGAGAGCGGTTGGAGAGATTTTTCGCAGTTGGTCTGAAGCAAACTATTTCTTGTTTTTCTTTTTCGGCGCCTGATCCTGCATGCGAAGCACGAAGGGATCACGAACTCTTAGTCGCAGCTTCCGGTTCTGTTTCCCGTGGGCAATAAGGACAACTTCACCTTTGGCCGCGTTCTCCCAATAAGACTCGCCAAGATAGATATCACGAATACGGAACTCTAAATTCTGCGAAGAGTTTTCTCTTTCCAGAAGTTTTCCGTGAAGTTCCCAATTCACAGACAGCACCGGGCTGATCGTAAGCTCGCAGCGAATAGTCTCAAGACTATGCAGGCTTGAGAAGAGTTCCCATCGATCGCGCTCTAGAGGAATCGTGAGGACTTTTTTTTGCAGGCGAAGATCCTCAGTCTGAAAACGCGAATCGTGGATATAGCTTTTCAGGAAGACAAGGTCGTGAAAGAGATTGGGAGACTCTCTACACGTGAAGTCAATGGGGTTCTGACTACTCGTTTGGAAATAAGTTCCGAAATCCGGAAGCCGCGGCCGGTTGCTCATTCTGAAGATTTTACCTCTACCAGTAGAGGTTGCGCTTGGTCTATCACGGGCAATATCTAAGAATGTTCCTGTCGAAACCCGGAGCATCTCGCTTCCTCGGGGACTAGTTTTTTGGCGGCTCTTGCGGCGAGGTGCCCATGCCGCTGAGTTGCACGTTGTGCGGACTGCCTTGTGCGTCGTCGACCATCAGGAGTTGCGCGGTTTTGGCGCCCATGGTGGTTGGCGTGAAAACTACACCGACGGTACAGCTGGCTTTGGGGGCCAACTGCGAGGAGCCTTGTGGGCAACTGCCGCCAGCGGGCTGGATGCGAAATTCGGTGGCCGCCGGTCCACTGATGCTGATGTCGGAATTGATGTTGAGCGTGCCGCTGCCGGTGTTGGTGACCGTGCGTACGGCGCTGGAAGTGCCTTGCGCCTGATTGCCGAACGGAAGGCTGGCCGGAGATACGGAAGCGACCGGAGCTTGCGTAGTTGAGACACCCTTCAAGGCGACGGCCTGCGGACTGCCGGAGGCATTGTCGGTAAAGTTTACCGCGGCGGACATGGTTCCTGTTGCGGTGGGAGTGAAGGTGATGCGAATCTCGCAACGATTACCTGCCGCTAGCACGGCCGGAGCTACCGGGCAGTTATTGGTTTGCGCGAAGTCCGCGACGTTTTCGCCGGAGAGCGCGATCGAATTGATGATTAGGTCTGCCTGGCCGTTGTTAAGGAGAACGAGCAAATGGGGGGCACTGTTGGTGCCCTGAATCTGCGGCGCGAAGTTTAGCTCGCTTGCCGAGAGGCTGACCATGGGTTCGGTGGCCCATACGCGATTGCCAGCAAGCGAAGCCACGAGGATGCCGAGAAATCGCAAGCCGATGGCGCGCAAGGCGTAACGGTGCTTGCAGGCGGAAGCGAGGCGTGCGGGTATTTTCATGACGATCCTATTCCGCAGAGCTGGTCTTTATCCATCGCAGATGAAACAAGGCTATCGGTCGGTTTCCGCTTCCAAGGAGAGTATAGGGCAGTCTAGGTGACAAGTCTCTGCGGTGTTCCTGGTATGCCGAGGTGACCCGCTGGACCGGAAATGAGGGTTCCAGGTTTAGCGGATAAGTGTGATATTGTCGTTGCGTAGACTCCCGAAGTAGGATTGCCTGAATTCCTGAAGGACGCGCTTTGCAGCCGGCCCTCCAGAGGTTCAGCCAATTTTAGGCCAGTGAACGTAGTGTCTGGGAATTGGCGGCGCGCCGAGATCCTGCACTCGTGGTGCTTCGAAGAGTACAGGGAGAAACAAGATGAAGAGTTTGTTTGTCGGGAACATGAATTTCCAGACCACGGAAGGCGATCTGCGGGCGCTGTTTGAGCCGTTCGGGCAAGTCACGCGCGTACACATGGCGATGGACCGGGAGACGGGGCGCGCGCGGGGTTTCGCGTTCGTGGAAATGCCGAATGATGAGGAAGCGGCCAAGGCCATGGCGGGTCTCGATGGCAAGGAACTGGGCGGGCGGAATTTGAAGGTGAATGAAGCGCGGCCGAAGGGCGAAGGCGGGCCACCGCGCGGGCCGAAGAGTTTTGGCGGTCCTGGCGGCGGGCGTGGACCGGGTGGCGGAGGCGGTGGACGCGGAAAAGGCGGGGGCGGCGGCCGCGATCGGTTTTCGAACGAGGACTACCGGGAGTCTGCACGGCAGCCTCGCGAACCGCGTTGGTAGCTTTCCTTTTCCATGGATGGGCTGGACGGCAGGGGCAAAAGCGCCCGGGCCGCACTCTGCTGTGAGGAGAGGTTTATGACCACGACATTTCAGAAACGTCAAAAAGAGATGAAACGCATTGAGCGGCGCAAGATGAAGGAAGAAAAGCGCGCGCAGAGGAAAATCGATAAGAACGAAAACCCGGAAAAAGAACCGGGAACCGACAATGCAGCGCTGGACCCGACGATCGATTGGAATCACAGCAACGACCTGGGGCCGCTCGAATAAAGTCTGGTATTTTTCGGTTTAAAGACTCTCCAAAATATTGCTGTGCGAATTTGGGCCATAGGTCGACGCGTCGCCCGAATGTATTAGTGTGTTCAAATTACATCGCTCCGATCGGCAACTGCGCTTCTTTCAAGCAGGAACTACTTCTCACGAAAACCGGAAGAACTAAAATGAACGAGTATGCTGTACTTTGCGCGTGTTCTTGCTGAAGTGCGAGCGGACGCACGCAAGAGCCCGGCGTAAGATGTTTCGATGGGCTTGCGCCGAGCGCCGGTGGGGGGAAACTGGCGTGGAGCAAGCGGCATCCATAGTTGAAGACCACCGTTGGGGGACTGAGGCGGTATGAGGGCGAAGATTCTATTTTCCTATGTGGCGCTGGATTTTTGTTTGATGGCAGGCGCGGCGACATGGGCGCAGGAGCCGCCCGCGGGAGATGCCGCGCCTGCGGCGGGGCAGGAAAATTCGCGAAGGCAGCGTGGCGAGAGCCAGCGCAGTGAGGGCCAGCGGGGTCCGGGCTTGGTTGGAAAGATTGCCAGTATGCAGGGTGGGGTGATGCAAGTTACCACTCCGAATGGCCAGACGGTTGCGGTGAAGATCACCGACAAAACGGAATTTCGCAGGGCGCGGGAAGTGGCGAAGAAGGGTGATTTCAAAGTTGGCGATGGCGTGATGGTCCGCGGAGAGGAAAACGAGGATCACAGTTGGACGGCGCGGATGGTCGCTGGATTTTCGGCGAATGGGCCGGGAGGCGCGCGCGGCGGACCAGTGGGCGAGATGGGGAAGGATTACGTTGTAGGCGAGGTGAAGGCCATCGATGCGCCGAAGATGACGATCCTGCGGCCGGATAAGGTGACGCAGACGATTGAACTGACGGAAGAAACTTCGCTGCGCAGAGGACAAGAAAGCGTCACCATGGCGGACGTGCAGGCGGGCGATCATGTGTTCGTTCGAGGCGGCATGCAGAATAACGTGTTTGTGCCAAAACTTTTGGTGGTTATCCAGCCGGAAGAGTGGAAGCGCATGCAAGAGCTGGGACTGATGGGACCGGGATCGTCCGGAGGAAGCCAGAGAAAAGCGCAAACAGCGAAGCCGCCGGAGCAAAATCCTTGAGACTTTTGGCGCGAGAAATGTTTCTCTTCGTCGCGATGTGTGGACTGGCGACGGAGGCTCGCGCGCAGGAAACACCACCCCCTATTGAGAGTCCTGTCGCACCGGCTGGCACAGTTCCAGCTGCTGCTCAGGCAACTTCGTTTCAGATCACCGGGACTGTGCGTTCGGGGAAAACACCGTTGCCGGGTGTGACGATTACGGCGGCCAATACGCTCACGGGGAAGAAATTCAGCGCAGCGACGTCCGTAAGCGGCGAGTTTGTGCTGACTAATTTGCCGCGCGGGAGATATGTTTTGCGCGTGGAGTTCATGGGATTTGCCACGCACACGCAGGACATTATTTTGAACGCGGAGAATCCGGCGGGAAAAGCGGATGTCGAACTGTTGCTGACATCGAGACAGCCGCAGCAGGGAAGCCAGCTTCCAGCTCTCGCGGCCGCGGGACGCGGGTTTCAGAGTCTTGCGTTGGACGCAACGTTGTCGGCGCTCTCGGGCGGAGCTACGGGGGGCGGCGGAATCGGCGGACAGGGAACTGGCGCGGGCGATCTCAGCAGCCTGCCGCTGAACGGAGCCGGTGCGGATGCGCCGACGGAATCGCTCAGCATTGCGGGCGCGCAAGGGCGAACGCAGGATTTCGGCAGCGGCAGCGAAGAGGATTTGCAGGATCGTGTACGCGAATTTCGCGAACGTGTGGGAGGGGCGCTGAGTGGCGGACCGGGCGGTGGACAAGGAGGTGGTTTCGGCGGCGGAGGTGGCGGAATAATCAGCATCGGAAGACTGCCGCGCGGATTGAATATCAACCAGCCGCATGGAGTGTTGTACTTTAACGACGACAATTCGGTGCTGGACGCGAAGTCTTACTCGTTAAGCGGCCAAGGAACGCCCAAGGCTGGCTACAACCAGTCGCACTTCGGAGCGTTTGTCGGCGGGCCGTTGAACATTCCCAAAATCTTCAATGGCGGAAACAAGACGTTTTTCTTTGCCGGGTGGAACGGAACGCGCGGGAGCTCCCCATACGATGCATTTTCGACGGTGCCGACGATGGCGGAGCGTGGGGGAGATTTTTCCGCCGCCACGTATAACGACGGCAAGCCGGTACAGATTTTCGATCCGCAGACCGGGCAGCTCTTTCAAAACAATGGAACGATGAATTTCATTCCGCCGACGATGATCAGCAACGCGGCGAAATCACTGCTGCAGTTTATTCCTTTGCCGAATCTGAATACCACCTCGCAGAATTTCCATTTCGTCGGGGCGACGGAGAGCAACTCGGATTCCGTAAATCTTCGACTCATTCACAATTTTGGCGCGGGTGGCGGGCCGGGCCTTGGTGGCCTGGGAGGCGGTGGTGGCGGCGGAAGGCGCGGCGCGCAGAACAACCTGAATTTTGGGTTGGGATATACGCGTACAACGAGCACCATCCTCGCTCCGTACCCTTCGCTCGATGGTGGAACGAGCACGCAGGGCCTGAACGCCAGCGGGGGATACATCTACGGGAAAGGAAAAGCGACCAATATTTTCCGCGTGAACTACAACCACAATCATGTGGAAACGACGAATCTGTATTCGAATGTGCAGGATGTGGCCGGGGAGGCGGGAATCGGCGGAGTGTCCCCGAATCCATTTGATTTCGGGCTGCCGGGAGTCAGCTTCACGACGTTTGGAGGATTGAATGATCCGATCCCGCGCCGCGAACTAGACCAGACTTACACGATTTCCGATACGATTACCTGGAACCGAGGGAAGCACAATTGGCGTTTTGGCGGAGATTACCGGCGCATCCTGCAGAGTTTTCGTTCAGCGAAAAACGCGGAAGGAAGTTTTATTTTCACGGGATTCGCGACGGCTCTGGGAGGGAATCCGCAGCTGAATCCGGA
>Ga0210410_10005600_pt1 | contig 10922 bp, 9 predicted proteins | sample IncBWC4MmetaG_FD_161058 | JGI IMG/M metagenome (GOLD analysis project Ga0210410, IMG submission 161058) | Forest soil microbial communities from Barre Woods Harvard Forest LTER site, Petersham, Massachusetts, United States - Inc-BW-C-4-M | ecosystem: Environmental > Terrestrial > Soil >... | reverse complement strand
CCCGATCAATCGCATCGAAGAATTGTTACCGTGGAATCTTACACAGGAATCCACCGTAGACTCGTCACGCGCCGCTTAGCCCATCACTCTCAACTTGTCCAGGTGGCCTCGAGCTCACGCTTACGCACGTGTGCTAATTCTCCAGAAAGCAGAATCCGCCCCTTTCCTTAAAACCTGGTCAAGAGAGTACAGCACACACACGCGCGCGCGTGCTAAATCCCGATTTTTCGACCACCCCTACAATTGGGCCGCAAACGGGATCAATCCCGCACATGCGGAGGGGTTTTATGCCTTCCCTGCAAGTCCATATCATTACGGAAAGATATGACCGGTCATGCATGCGCACGTGCGTAACGAATTGTAGACCGGCAAAGCAACGACGGGGCATGCGTGGCGCACAGGCGCGCGTGCGTGCGGGACCATTCTCGGGGCAGTGGGCCTGGACCATCCATCCGCACGTGCGCTCCTTCGTTGGTCGCGCTAAACAATCTCTTTGTGATCTCAGACCACCCTGCTTGCCCGTTGCTCGTTTCGACCTGGAGTTTGACGGGAGATCATTTGATCGGCTGAGAATGTTTTACGATGGTTATGCCAGCATGAAGCCAGCCTCCTCCGAAAGACTCGTCGCTACATTCTTCGTTACCTATGGCGCCCAATACAAAACCGCGCTTTATAGGTGGGAATTTCTGCGTCGTAATCCACAATACCGCGCTGACTACAACGAGTTCATGCGCCGCTTTGGAGCTTGGTTGAAAGGCAAGGGCCGCCGTTGGCCTCCAAGCGAATTTGACCTTCGTGAAAACTGGACGAAATCGCAACAGAGATATTTCCGGACTAAGATCGAACCCGTCCTAACCCCGCTTTGTCTAAAATGGCAAATTTCCGACCTCTTTTCTCCCGATTTCGGGCTGGAAGAAGACCGTCAAATTGACGACAGCGACGGGCAAGGTGAAGGGGCGCAATTTCCTCCAAACAGATTTTCGAGTTTCATCGAAGGGGATATTCTCTCGACCGGTGAACTCAAGAGAATGGGCTTCCTGAGCATGGGCAATACGAGGCTGTACCAGAATCTTCTGCTGATACAGGTTGATCTAAACTCGCCAATGAAAGACCTGTTGCACCATACGAGGAAAATCCTGAAATATGGTCAGGAGCAATACAGGAGGGAGATGGCCGCACGGGGCCTCAAACTCCCAACAAGGCGACGCCGATTTGAGGATTATGTTTTTCACCTTAGAATCTGGGACCTCAAAAAAGAAGGCAAGCGCAATGCTGAAATTGCGAGATTAGTTTTTCCGAACCTCTCCGTACAATCCGCGCTTTACAAGGTCCGCGACCATTTGAAGGCTGCCAACAAGCTTATCTCTGGTCACTACAGAGAAATAAGCTAGTCGCGCTGTTTCCCCCTAGTCGTCCAGATTCTCATCTGGCAAGCTCGAAGTCGCTATGAAACTACTTGAAGTGAAGCCTAATGAGTTGCCCTTGGTGATACGACTGAAAACAGATGGCCAATCGAGAGAATACCTGTTGATCGGAACGAAGCAGGACAAACTTCTCTTGAATAGACCAAACGATGTGAGTCCAACAAGAACGAAGTAACACAAACGCAGTCAGCCAGCTAGCTCCACGGCCAGCGAGATTGGGACGGGAGATATAGCCAGCCAACGTTTGATTTGGCTGGCTATTTCTTTTTATGCAGAACAAGAGCGACTGGGATTAGAGATCATGTGCCAAGCGCAAAATCCACTGCCTATTATCTGTGTGGTCTGTGGAGCACCATCCAAGACCCGCTTCTGTTGTAACGATTGCCGCCGGGTTGCAAAGGTAGTTGCGACCCGCAGTCGGCGACCTCTGAAAGATCACGTTTGTCAGTGCGGTCATTGCGGAAAATCGTTTCCAGTTGGCAGAAAACGAATAGTCCTGCCTGAAAACTTCGGGCCCGGGGTTACGGATGGGCGCTAGGGCAATCGTGTCACCGCAAACGAATGTGCCGGGTGTTGTTCAGAAAGCCAGGCTTTGCATCGTGCCGAGCAATCTGCCCGAGTCTGCGAGCCGCACAAATGTATGTGCGCTGTTTCCAGACGAAGTTAAGGCGCTTCGAGAGTTCTTTCTATTGTTGAACGAGTGGAATGAAGCGGAGGTTCGTCATGGACACTGAAATCAAGATTAACTTGGCGCTGGTGAGTGCAAAAGCTCCGCTCTGCGCGCTGGCGGATGTGATTCTCTGCTGGCCCGGCGGGGATCTCACGATTCGCCGGTGTGCTGTGTTTGAGAAGCGGGGTGAGCCTGCGTGGGCCAGTCTTCCGCGCATTCCCGTCGAGAAAAACGGCAAGAAAACCTATCTCCCACTGCTTGATCTTTCTCGAGATCTCAAACAGCGCGTCCTGGAAGCCGTCCTCGCCGAGTACGAGAGGAAGTGCGATGCGCTTTGATTCGAGTTCCCCTGGTGTCTTGGGCCATAAGTGCGGGCTATGTCGGTGGGACCTGACATCCCGCGACTGCGTACGGCAGGAGACACCAGGGGCCCCAACTGCCGGTGCTGGGTCCAGAGGTCCCGCTGAGAAGCTGAGTGCTGGGAAGGGGTCGCCGAAGGCGGCCCCACTTAATTCAATCTTAGTGACTAAGTGTTTCGAAGGAAGTTGCTGAGTCATGGAGATACTGAGAGAGGCTTACAAGATCTGGAAGAATCCGCAGACAGCAGAAGAGCCGCCCCGGTTTATGGGCGGCTTCTATCCGCCCGCCGACCAATTCATGTTCATCCACTCCGATCTGAAGGCGTTGGGGTTTCCCTCGGGGGAGTACACCGTTCTCATCCCCGGCAAAGTACGGGAGCGCTACGCCCTGCAAAAATGGCAGACGGTGAAGGTGAGCGAATGAACGTGCTCGAGGGTTTTGAATCCGAAGCTCAGGCGTGGGGCATATCCCTCGCTGACCGCTACGATTTGGAGACACTCTGTCGCCCAAGCCTGAAACCCCTCGAAAAGTTCACAGCTGAAGATCATGCGGATTTTGAGTTTCGGAGTCACGTCGCTGAGGTTTTGAGATTTGGTGGTTTACCTGGAAAGGCGGCTCGTTACCTCGAATGTGCGAGGAAAGGAATCGTTCTGTGTTGCCAGGGTCATGAACACCACGAATTCTTTTCTCCCATGTACTGCGATCTCAGGTTCTGCCCGCGTTGCGCCCCTCGACGGTTTGCCCGCCTTTACGCAAAGCACTCCGCCGTTCTTGGCCATATCCACAGGCACCCCATTCGGGGGTTTCGCCTTCGGGGAATTACCTTGACAAGCCGGAACACGGGCGAACTTTCGACGGAACAAATCAAGAAATTCAACAAAGACGTGAAGAAAACCCTCCGGCTGCTGATGAAGGGAGTCAAAGGCTGGGGCGCGATCTGGGTCAATGAGGTCGGATTCAACAACACCAACCTGCATACGCACGTGCTGATGTATTCCCCCTATGTCGAAAAAGAAAAGCTCAAGGCGATCTGGCAGAAAGTTTCTGGGCATGTCGTTGCGGGGATAAGGCAGTCCCAGCTCATCGGCCCTAAAGCCTTGCTGTACATGCTCAAGTACGTTTCCAAGCCTCCCAGCGATGATCCGGAAATGGTCGGGAAGCTGGAAGTCGCTTTCCACGGAACCCGGAGAGCGCATGCGCTAGGGCTTTTTTATGATTTTGCAGGGGGAGATGAGGACAACCTGCAAAGCGAGTGGAAGAACTGCCCGCTGTGCGGTGCCGCTCTCGTCAGAGAGAAGGGCTTCCATCCCGTACATGAGCTTCGCGCACGTGCTATGCGATCCATTTCTGACTGCCGCGCCGAAAGGAGAAAAAATAAATGGGTGAACTAAAGCAGAATTCCGCCCACGTTAACGTTACGTTGGTACCTTTGGGAGCTGGACTTGAGGATCTGCGGGGAAAGAAATTCCCGTGCCCGCTGTGCGGGGATGGCTTAGCTATTCTCGCCTCTAAGAGAGGGAAGCCCTATTGCGTCTGCAACCCATGTGGGATTCAGCTCTTCTTCCGCGGGAAGCCAGGTATCTCCCGTTTGTTGCAGATGGTCAAAGGCGAAATTCTCATTCCAGGCAAGGCCGACGGCGCGGATTACGGGATCGCTCTTTTTGATCGTTTGCGGCAACTGAAGGCACAAAAAGAAGAGTTGGAGGAAAAACGCGGACTTATTTTCCGGGATTCCGGTGTGGAAAACACAATCCTCATAGTTGACGCGGAGATCGAAAAGGTAGAAGGTGAACTCGCCAGAGTCGCCAAAAAAACGGGAAACGGAAAAACCAAATGAGAGAAGCGGTGATTTACGCCCGGGTGTCCAGTAAGGATCAGGAGCGGGAAGGCTTTTCCATTCCTGCGCAATTAAAGTTTCTCCGCGAATACGCCTCCAGAAACGGTTTCCACATAGTGCAAGAATTCGTAGACGTGGAAACGGCGAAAACCACGGGAAGAAAGAAGTTTGGGGAGATGCTTGCCTTTTTCCCTCGGAATCCCGGTTGCCGGGTTTTAATCGTGGAGAAAACCGACCGCCTGTACCGAAACTTCCGGGACTGCGTCACCCTGGAAGACCTGGACGTTGAAATTCACCTCCCCAAAGAAGGCCAGGTTATCTCCAAAGATTCAAAATCTCAGTCCAAGCTAATGCATGGCATCCAAGTTGTAATGGCTCGGAATTACATTGAAAACTTGAAAGAAGAAGTCAGGAAGGGGATGCGGGAAAAGGCAGAACAGGGGATCTACCCGAGTCGTCCCCCTATCGGCTATCAAAACAACAAGCTGGAACGCACTATCGAAGTGGATTCGCATAAAGCGCCCTTGGCGAGGCGGATGTTTGATCTCTACGCTTCTGGCCGACATTCGCTGGCGAGCCTCCGGAAAGCGATCTCGGACGAATTCGGAATCAGTCTGGGCAAGGGTTATATAGATCGGGTACTTAAAAATCCGTTTTACAAGGGCCAGTTCTGGTGGGAGGGAAAGCTATACCCCGGTACGCACACTCCCCTTGTTTCGGTGGAATGCTTCGAGCAAGTCCAGGCGGTTTTCCGTGGCCACAACAAGCCCCGATACAACACCCATGAATTTGCTTATCGGGGTCTGCTGACGTGCGCCTACGACAGTTGCAAAGTGACAGCGGAGATCAAAAGGCGGCGATACACCTACTACCACTGCACGGGGTACCGGGGGAAATGCGGGCTCCCATATATGCGTGAGGAGGAGCTTGGGGACCGGCTGGGACAAATCCTCAAGGACATTCACATCCCAGATGACATCCTGGGCCAACTGCAAAAGTCCTTGCTGAACGATAAGGGCCGCGAGGAAGAGATCCGGAGGCAGCAGGGTGAACGATTGGCGCAACGGCTAAGCCAGGTGCATCGGAGGATGGACCAGGCTTATCAGGACAAGCTGGATGGAAAGATCAGCGAAGAATTCTGGATGCGAAAGTCCGGAGAGTGGCAGGCGGAAGAAAACCAGATTCGAGGATCCTTGCAGGGATTGGAGGCTGTGAGACCGGAGCGCTTGCTGGATGCCGCGAAGATTCTAGAACTCGCGAATAAGGCTTATTTTCTATACGTTAAGCAGGATCACACTGAAAGAGCCAAACTCCTCAAAATGGTACTTTCGAACTGTGGGATTGACTCCGTAAGTCTCTATCCTACTTACAGAAAGCCGTTCGACCTGATCTTCCAAAAGGTGAAAACAGAGGAATGGTGCGCCCGGCGTGATTCGAACACGCGACCCTCGGATTAGAAGTCCGATGCTCTATCCAGCTGAGCTACGGGCGCACTCTTTGAAATTTAACACGATTCACTCTTATTAGAACAGGCGGTCGCAATAACGTTGCCACCTTTGCCGGCCCGCCTTGCAGGCTTCTTGACACTATTTATATAACTGATAAAAGAGAGCTAACGATCAAGCCAGTCGAGGCGAGCGCTGAAGGGTTGAGGTACTTCTCTGGATGGTTTTGGCGTCGCGTATCGTTTATAGACTGCTCTCGCTGGCGCTCCCGCTTACCGTTGCACTCGGCGGCATACTTCTTTTTTTCGCTCCCCTTCTGAATGCACAATCGACAAATGCCTCTCTCACGGGGCGCATTACCGACTCAAGCAAAAGTGTGGTCCCAAACGCGCTGATCGTGGCGATCAACACCGGAACCCGGGTCCATTACGAGACGGTTACGAATGCGACGGGAAGTTACTATGTAACGGACCTCCCGCCGGGCACATACCGGATCGAAGTGGAGAAGGTGGGGTTTAAGGCGGTCATCAAGTCGGACCTCGTTCTGCACGTGCAGGATGCCCTCGAAATTAATTTTGAGATGGTGCTCGGTTCGGCGTCGGAAAGCGTGACGGTGCGGGGAGGAGTGCCGCCGCTGGATACCGAATCTTCAACGATCGGCACCGTGGTAGAGCAACGGAAGGTGAATGAACTGCCGCTGAACGGGCGCAATGTATTTAACCTGATCGAACTGGCCGCGTCGGTTGTGCCGCAGGGGAGTTCAACCGGCACACCGGTTGGCGTGAATCCGTTCGGCTGGGGCAATTACCAGGTGAATGGCTCGTTTGGGAACGAAAGTGTGGAGTTCCTCGACGGCCAACCGCTAAACATCGGCTATATCAACCTGCCCATTCTGATTCCGACACAGGACTCGATCCAAGAATTTCGCGTGCAGACCAGCAATTTAGGTCCGGAATGGGGCAAGTTCTCCGGCGGTGTGACGAATCTCAGCACAAAGGCCGGTGCGAGCTCCATCCATGGCGAAGCATACGAGTATCTGCGCAACAAAATATTCAACGCGAACGATTTCTTTTTGAACGCGGTTGACCGGCCGAGACCTCCATGGGTGCAGAACCAGTTTGGAGCAAATGCCGGCGGGCCGCTGAACATTCCTCACTTCGGGGGAAGGAACAAGACATTCTGGTTCGTCAGCGGAGAGGGATTCCGGTTGCGGACGAGTGAACCTTTCACTGCGACCGTTCCTGATTCGCAGGAAAGAGCGGGCATTTTTTCGGAAATCTGCAAATCGGGATTCACGGCGGGTATTTGCAACGATCGTGGCGTGGACGCAAACGGCAGGCCGGTGGTGATCGATCAGATTTATGATCCTTGCGGAGGAAGCGTAAACGCGCTGGGAGCGTGCCCGGGCAGTACTGCAACTCCTACGCCGTTCCTGAACAATATAATTCCCACGACTAGAATAAACTTCACTTCACGGAAGCTTTTGGACCTTTGGCCCGGGCCGACAAACCAGGGTGCGACGACAAACAATTTCACAACCGCGGCGCCAACTGGCGGGGATCACAATCAGTTCGTCGGGCGGCTGGACCACAGCATCACCAGCAAACAGCGTCTCTTTTTCCGATTCAATTACTGGCACGTTCTGGATTTGCCGATCGATCCGTTGGGAACCGGACTCTGCGCCGACCGCTGTGCCGAGAACTACCACACCTATGCGACCGCCGCGGGATATACGTACAACCTCACTCCTACGACTGTATTGGGACTCAACGCGAGCGTGAGCCGGTTCACGTATAACCGGAGCCCGAAGAACATCGGATTCGACCTGACCTCCATCGGCTGGCCGGCGAGTTATAACGAGTCCGTGCCCGCCCAGATGCGCACACCGCCGACGCCCTGCGTAGCGAATTTCGCCGACAACATCATGTGTACGCAGGGCCAAAGCTTCATTCAGGACCGCAATACACAGTATTACGTGTCGCCGAGCATTTCGACGTTGCGAGGCCACCACCAATTTCATTTCGGCTTCCAGCTCGAGGTTGGACGGGACAACTATTCGCAGTCCAACATTGCGAGCGGGGCATTTGATTTCTGCGTCTCCGGCCAGGCGTGCTTCACTTCCCTTCCCGGTATCTCCGGGACAGGGCTTTCCTTTGCTGATTTTCTGCTTGGGTATGCCGACAATTTCAACAACCTTGAAAACCATTTTTTTGCACAGGCTGTAGTTCCTTCCTTCACGGCGGGCCAACAAATTTATCGTGCGTTGTATTTTGACGACTCCTGGCGCGCTACGCGCAGACTCACGTTGAATCTGGGTTTGCGTTACGACCTACAGGGCCCGTGGTCGGAACGCTTCAACCGGTTGTCGTATTTCGACCCAAAGGCGACGAACTACCTGACGCAGTATCTGCCCGCTGGCTCGCCGCCGGTACTCGGGGACGCGTTCCTGGTCAGCCCGGGCAACCGCAACAATCTTCCGCTTCGAAAGTTGGATTTCTCGCCGCGGGTTGGTTTTGCCTACAGCATCGATTCGAAGACGGTGGTCCGCAGCGGCTATGGAATCTTCTGGATACCGGATTACGTGTCGTTCAGCCTGAATCCCCTGAACGACATGGTCAACGGCGGGGCGACAACTTATACCGGGACAGTGGATGGAACGCACCCGGTAAACACCATCGCGCTGCCATTTCCGGCAGGGATTGCGCAGCCTCCTGGACGAAGCCTGGGCACCGTGGGCACGCAGCAGTTCCTGACGCAGGTGGTGCAATCCATCACGGAAGTGGATCCCAGTAATCACCCCCAGGGCTATGTCCAGCAATGGAACCTGGACGTGCAGCGCGAGCTTCCGCTGGACTTCTTTGTGTCCGCGGCTTATGTCGGCTCACGCGGAACGCATCTGGCGCAATATTCACAGCAAATCAACCAGATATCGGACGCATTGCTTGCGCAAGCGGCGGCGCAGGTGGACCCTTCGCTGCCGAACCCGAGGCAAAACGTGACGCTCGTCGAGTCGACACCGAATCCGTTTTTCATCAATGGGCAAGCGTTGGCGCTTGCAGGCCCCACGGCGACGGTTGGACAGCTTCTGCGGCCTTACCCGCAGTACGCGGGTGTGCAGCTTGCCGGACAAGGATCTTATGACAGCATTTACCACTCGTTTCAGCTCACGGTGCAACGGCGCTTTGCGGATGCCGGATCTCTGCTGGTCGCTTATACAAATGCAAAATTGATCAGCGATACGGACACGCTGACGGCCTGGGTGGAGCCGGGCGTGGGAGGTATTCAGGACAACAATAATCTGCGGGGAGAGCGCTCGTTATCTTCACAAGACGTTCCGCAGCGTCTGGTGATCAGCTACGTTTTGGACCTTCCTTTTGGGAAGGGCAAACGGTATCTCGCTGGATCGCAGGGATGGATGGACAAAATCGTGGGGGGATGGGGTGTGGATGGCGTAACGATATTTCAGCGTGGCTTCCCGTTGGTCTTTACGAATGGCCAGGTGAATGGCACCACGCTTTTTGGCGGCGGCTCGCGCCCGAACGTGATTCCTGGCTGTTCGGCCGGGAACTCCAGTTCGCGGATTGCGGAATGGTTCAACTCTGCTTGCTTTACCGCGCCGCCGGATTTCACATTCGGGAACGAACCTCGCGTAGACTCCCGGTTGCGAGCACAGGGAATCAGCAACTTTGATTTTGCGGTTTTTAAGCGAGCGCGGTTTGGGTCCAATGAGCGGCTGGGGTTGGAATTCCGGACGGAGTTCTTCAATATCTTTAATAGGACGCAATTTGCGCCGCCAAACACGGTTTGCTGTACGGCAAACAATCCGAATTTCGGGGTGGTGACGAGCACGGCGACTGGCACGAATCCGAGGCTGGTGCAGTTTGGGCTGAAATTCCTGTTCTAGGCGGTGCTCGCAAGTATCCCTGCCCCTATTTTTATTAATACGTGCCTCAGGGTGTCCTTGTACCAGAAACAAAGACATTGGCCTGTATCGAAAAATCTTCTCTACATCCCGTATGTTGGTGTATTGTCTTGAAATCATCGGGGCTTCGTCGGGGGAGTTCACCGATGCCACGGTCCTATTATCGCTGGCATCGCCAACAGGCCGTCAACTAGGGATCAAGCCATGAGTACTTCGCCGCAACGACGTGCGCTGACGCTTCCCGTTGCCCTGGCCAGGAGCCAGGAGCGACCCGCCTCCCCACCAGAACTCACAGGACCCCGCATTCCCAGCGATGACGAGGTAATGCTTCGGTTGCAAACAAACGATGCGATGGCCTTGGAAATTTTGTTTGACCGGTATGCCCGTCTAGTCTTTAGAATTGCCCTCGGAGTGGTCCGTGACAAAGGCGAGGCCGAAGACGTGGTCCAGGAGTGTTTTTTTCATTTGTACAGGAAGCGTTTCCTTTATGATGGTGCCAAGGGCACGGTAAAGAACTGGATGCTCCAGATCGCGCTCCATCGAGCGCTGGACCGGAGAGCTCATTTGGCGCGCAGAGGATTTTATGTTGGTACAGACACAGGCTCGCTCGACGATACATTGTTGGGAGAGACAGACCTGGACCGCGAGATCGGTGCGAAACTGAACCGCATCCAACTGGAGAAGGCCTTTGACGAGTTGCCAGAGAGCCAGCGCGTCACTCTGGAGTTGTTTTATTTCGAGGGATTTGACTTGCGGGAAATCAGCCGCAAACTGAACCAGCCCCTGGGAAATACGCGGCACTATTTTTACCGCGGATTGGAGCGCCTGCGTAAGAGCGCGTTTGTGCAGAGGCTTCGGGAAACGAAACGATGCTAAGGATCCAAGACGGCGGCGAAGAACACGAAAAATACAAGGAACTATGCGCTCTCGCGGCCTCGGGCAGCCTTGCGCCGTTGGAATTGTCCGAATTGCGGGTCCACCTGGAACATTGCGAATCGTGCCAGGAGGCATTTGCGCAGTACCGGATATTGACTACGGAAGGAATACCCACGCTTGCCGAGGGCTATCTCACGCGGCCAGAGCGGGTCATTTGGGACGACTCGGCGGTACGGGAGAAACTCTGGACGAGCGTTCACGGCCACCGGCAGAGTTTGTTGGAACAAGAAAGCCCTGCAACTGCAAGGAGCCAGCAGGATAAGCCACCAAAGAAGAGGGTTCGCGCACTTGCCGGAATGGCGATTGCCGCAGGCTTGTTGCTGGCGGT
>Ga0210410_10005598_pt1 | contig 10923 bp, 6 predicted proteins | sample IncBWC4MmetaG_FD_161058 | JGI IMG/M metagenome (GOLD analysis project Ga0210410, IMG submission 161058) | Forest soil microbial communities from Barre Woods Harvard Forest LTER site, Petersham, Massachusetts, United States - Inc-BW-C-4-M | ecosystem: Environmental > Terrestrial > Soil >... | reverse complement strand
GATCCCGTGCGCTACATTGCCAACCGTTCCTCGGGCAAACAGGGTTATGCGATCGCGGTGGCCGCGCAGGCCGCGGGTGCGGAAGTCACCTTGATCTCAGGCCCGGTCGATCTGAAGGAGCCACCCGGCGTGAGGGTTACCCACGTCGAGTCGGCGCGCGACATGCTGCGCGAGGTGGAAGCAGCCCTGCCGGTGGACATTGCGATCTTCGCCGCTGCCGTCGCCGACTGGCGCGTTGCCAGTGAAGGTCAGCAGAAATTGAAGAAGACGACCGCCGGCATGCCGCCGCTGCAACTCGTGGAAAATCCCGATATCCTGGCGACAGTTTCCAAACTCGGAGACAAACGGCCCGCGCTCGTGATCGGCTTTGCTGCCGAGACCGAGCATCTGATCGACAACGCCAAGGCAAAGCTCGCGCGCAAAGGCTGCGACTGGATCGTCGCCAATGATGTCTCCCCGGCCACGGGCGTGATGGGCGGCGACCGCAACACCGTTTATCTGCTGACGCGGGGCAAAGGCGATGACGGCGGGGAGATCAAACTCGAATCCTGGCCGGTCATGACCAAGGAGCAAGTCGCCAGCGCCCTGGTGGCGCGAATAGCCGATGCGATCAAAGTGGGGAAACGATCTTGACGGCCAGCATCAAAATCGACGTCCGGCAATTGCCTCACGGCGAGGGCCTTGGCTTACCAGCCTATCAAAGCGCGCTCGCCGCGGGCCTCGATCTGCTCGCTGCGGTTCCCGAAGACGCACCCGTGGTGTTGGCGCCGGGAAAATATGCGCTCATTCCGACGGGTCTCACGATCGCACTGCCGGCGGGCTTTGAGGCCCAGGTTCGTCCGCGCTCGGGGCTTGCGGCAAGGCATGGCGTTACCGTTTTGAACACGCCCGGCACGGTGGATGCGGATTATCGCGGCGAAATCTGCGTGCTGCTGGTCAATCACGGCGACGAACCGTTTGCGGTCCGCCGCGGCGAGCGGATCGCACAGATGGTGATCGCATCCGTCGTCCGCGCGGAACTGCTTCCGACGGCTTTTCTTTCCTCAACCGATCGCGGCGGCGGCGGATTTGGTTCAACCGGCCGCTGAATCCGTCGCGGGTTCGAACGAAGTATCTGGCGGGCGCGGGCGTCTTCCCAAAAATTGCACGGTAGGCGATTTTAATCCCCATATTTCTGGGCCGCGATTCGCGTTCACGATCTGGACTCTTACCCCCCGTCTCCTGTTGAGGATATTGTCTCTCGATTCGCGCACGGCGGGGGATCGCTGGGCGTAAAGTCGTGCGGTTTGGGGCAAACCATGTCGGGCGTGGTCGCAGCGATGCGTCGAACCCTGCTGTCGTGCACATCACTGGCGCGCAACAGCCTGAAAACCCTTGGCACTTTCGCTTCCCTCGCAACCGCTGCGCTGTTTTCGATCATCCCGCCGGCCCACGCCAGCGACCTGCCTCTGCTGGATACCATCACTGGTTTCATCGACATGAATCACCAGGAGATCGCGGCGCTTACCACCGCACTGTCGCTACTGGGATTTTCGGTCGTCTCGGCAATCCTGCTGATGCGCAACCGACTGCGCGCGGCGAGCAGCGAGGCGAAGCTGCGGGCCGAAATTCGCAGTCTGCAGAGCGAGGCCGACCGGTTCCGCGCGCTGCTATTTGCCGAACCCCAGATTCTGATCGCCTGGGCCGCCGGCGAAAATCGTCCACAAATCAGCGGTGACGTCTCGCTTGTGACGTTGCAGGATTCGCCGCAGCGCATTCTGGCCTTCGGAACGTGGCTGCCGCCGGAACCGGCACTTCAGATCGATCACGCGGTCGACGCCCTGCGCGAGACCGGCGAGGGTTTCCTGCTCAACCTGACCACCGCAAATGGGCACGCCGTCGAGGCCATGGGCCGCGTCGTTGGCGGTCAGGCCATTGTCCGGATACGCGAACTTTCCGGCGTGCGCAGGGAACTGGCCGAGACCAACCTGCGGCACAAGGCGCTGCTCGAAGAAACCGAGATGCTGCGCGGTTTCGCCGCGGCGGCGCCCTGGCCGATATGGACCAGGCGGGCCGGCGGCAGCCTTCTTTACGCCAATGGCGCCTACGCGCGTGCCACAGAGGCGGCCGGTGTGCGCGACGCAATCGACCGCAAGCTGGAACTGCTCGACACCGGCGACCGCGCCGAGATGGAGCGCGGGCTGCGTGAGAAGGCGGCTTTCACCGCACGGCTGCCGATCGTTATCGGCGGGGAGCGTCGCTTCTACGACGTGCATGCGCTCAGTGTCGGCGGCGGCAGCGTCGGCATGGCAATCGACGCCTCCGAAGCCGCGGCGCTCAGCGCCGCACTCGTACGGATGGCCGAAGCCCACCGCCGCACGCTCGACCAATTGTCGTCGGGCGTTGCCGTATTCGATGGCCAGCGGCGCCTTGCCTTCTACAACGACTCCTACCGCCGCCTTTGGGATCTCGACTGCGCCTTCCTCGACGCAAATCCCGGCGATTCAAGCGTGCTCGACCGCCTCCGCGCAGCGCGCAAGCTTCCCGAGCAACCGGATTTCCGCGCCTGGAAGGCAAAGCTGCACGAGGCCTACCGTGCGGTCGAACCGGCAAAGGACACCTGGTACCTGCCGGATGGCCGCGCCCTGAGTGTCGTCACCACGCCCAATCCGGAAGGCGGCGTTACCTACCTGTTCGATGACGTCACTGAAAGTCTCGACCTGGCGCGCCGCTTTGACGGCCTGATCCGGGTCCAGCGGGAGACGCTCGACAATCTTGCGGAAGCAGTTGCTGTTTTCGGCAGCAATGGCCGGGCGCAATTGTTCAACCCGGCGTTCGCCAGAATGTGGAAGCTCTCGGCGGATGCGCTGCGCGAGCAGCCGCACATTGAAACCGTGGAGAGCTGGTGCAGGCCGCTGTTCGACGACGCCGCGACCTGGCGCACAATCCGCGAAGCGATCACGCGAATCGAGAACCGGGTCGAGGTGCCGCTGAAACTGGAACGCAAGGACGGCAGCGTGCTGGATTGCATGACCATGCCATTGCCTGACGGCGCAACCATGCTGACGTTCCAGGACATCACCGACACCGAAAATGTCGAGCGCGCGCTGCGCGAACGCAACGAGGCGCTGGAGACGGCCGACCAGATGAAGGTCGATTTTGTCCACCACGTTTCCTATGAATTGCGCTCCCCGCTGACTACCATCATCGGCTTTGCGCATCTCCTGAACGATCCGTCCACGGGTCCGCTGGTGCCCAAACAGGCCGAGTATCTCAATTACATCACGACCTCGACCAACTCCCTCTTTGCCCTCATCAACAATATCCTCGATCTGGCCAGCATCGATGCCGGCGCGATGACCCTCGAACTCGGCGCCGTCGATATTCGCAAGACAATCGACAATGCCGTAGAGGGGGTCCAGGACCGGCTGGCCCGCGACCGCATCGAACTGAGAATCGACGTTGGTCCCAATATCGGCTCCTTTGTCGCCGACGGCGGCCGCGTGGTACAGGTACTGTATAATCTGCTGGCGAATGCCGTGGGATTTTCGCCCCCGGATTCCACGATTACGCTCAGCGCCAGGCGCACCGACCACAATGTGGTGTTTGCGGTGACCGATCGCGGTCCCGGTATTCCGACCGACGTCAAGGACAAGGTGTTCGACTGGTTCGAGAGTCATTCCAACGGATCGCGCCATCGCGGCGCGGGACTCGGATTGCCGCTGGTGAAGTCGTTCGTGGAGCTGCATGGAGGCAGGGTGCGTGTCGATTCGATCGTAGGCCAGGGAACGACCGTTACCTGCGACTTTCCAGTCGATCAGGCGGCGCATCGTAACGCTGCGGAATGACAGGCGTCGCGACATTCTCGGTTGCGCTTGCAAACGAGACCGCAACCGAAAATCTGATGGCCGATCTCGCCTTGCTGATCGGCGCGGGCGACCTCATCACCCTTTCAGGCGACCTCGGTGCCGGCAAGACGGCGGCCGCACGCGCGCTGATCCGCTACCTCGCCGGCGACGATTCGATCGAGGTTCCAAGCCCGACATTCACGCTTGCCCAAGATTACGATCTGCCGGCGTTCCCGCTGGTTCATGCGGATCTCTACCGAATCAACGAGGCTCACGAGCTGGAAGAGATCGGCCTTTCGCCGTTGCCGGAAGGCGTGGTGGTCCTGATCGAATGGCCGGAGCGTGCTTCCGAGGCGCTGCCGCCGGACCGCATCGACATCGCGCTGAGCCATCTCCCGGCGCTGGGTTCGACGGCCCGTGCGGCTGAAATCACGGGTCACGGGAGGGCCGCCGCACAGGTCAGGAGGCTTGAGTTGCTCAGGCAGTTCCTCGCGGCAGCCGGCCTCATCGAGGCCGAACGGCACCGCATGCCCGGCGATGCATCGACGCGATCCTATGCCCGGCTTATCGGAGAAGACGGTGCCGTCATCCTGATGAATTCGCCGCGCAGGCCCGACGGCCCGGCGATCTATGACGGCAAGTCCTACAGCGCAGCGGTGCATCTGGCGGAAGACGTCAAGCCGTTTGTCGCCATCGCCAACGGCCTGCGCGAGCGCGGTTTCTCTGCGCCCGCGATCTATCAGGCCGATCTCGACAAGGGATTCCTGATCACCGAGGACTTCGGCAGCGAGGCACTCATCGAGGGCGATCCGCCGCAGCCGATTGCGCAACGTTACGAGACCGCTGTCGACATGTTGGCGGCCTTGCACGGCAACAAATTGCCGGACGAGCTGCCCCTTACGCCGGAGCTCGCTTACGCGATCCCGATCTTCGATATCGACGCGATGCTTGTTGAAATCGGATTGATGCTCGAATGGTATCTGCCGGATCGCGCCGCCGTACCTTCCGGGGATCTGCGTGTCGAGTTCATGACGCTGTGGCGCAACCTGCTTGCCGAGGTCACAGCTGGGGCGAGAACCTGGGTACTGCGGGATTTTCACTCCCCGAACCTGATCTGGCTCGACGAACGGCCGGAAATCTCCCGGGTCGGCCTGATCGATTTTCAGGACGCCGTCCTCGGCCCTCCGGCCTACGATCTCGTTTCGCTGTTGCAGGATGCGCGGATCGATGTGCCGGAGCAACTCGAACTGACGCTGTTGATGCGCTACATCAAGGCAAGGCAGGGATCAGACCAAAAGTTCGATTCCGCAGGCTTTGCCGAGACCTATGCGATCATGTCGTCGCAACGCAATACACGGCTGCTCGGCACCTTTGCACGGCTCAACCGGCGCGACGGAAAGCCGCAATATCTGCGTCACCAGCCGCGGATCTGGACCTATCTGACCCGCTCGCTGGCGCACCCGATGCTCGCAAGCGTTCGGGACTGGTATTACGCGAACGTTCCGCCGCCGGTTGGCTGATTTACCGGTTGTTAGCCAGCTTCTGTTTAGCCTGCGGCGCAGTCCTGCCCAGGCAAGCGCAGGGTAGCTGCTTGAGGGCGGAGCGAGGCCATGGTGTCAGAACGTCGCAAAGGGGAGCGCGTCACATTCGAGCGCGGGTTCGCCGCGCAAATGATGGGAATCGACGGCACGTGGCGGCGCGAGTGCATCATGGAAGATATTTCGGAAACTGGCGCCAAACTCACCATCGAAGGCTCGGTCGAGGGGTTGCATCTGAAGGAGTTTTTCCTGCTGCTGTCATCGACCGGCCTTGCCTATCGCCGTTGCGAGCTGGCCTGGGTCAATGGCGACCAGATCGGGGTCAACTTCCTCAAGACCGGAGACAAGAAGAAGAAGCTGGCGCGGCGCGCGGCCGCCGACGCCTGAGCCAGCGGCTTTGCGGCCGTCGTACCGTCGTCATGTCCGGCGACTATCCGATCAGCCGATGCTGCGCCGCCGGAATCGCCGTGGTATGGTTTGTGGTACTTTGATAATTAGCACCGGTGCTCCGTCGCAACCGGTCTGTCACTGATGCGAGTCAGGTTGGGAACAAGGATTCGAAATATTTCCGGAATGCCAGTCAAACCAGCCAAAGCCATGGTTCTTGCCGCCGGTCTCGGCCTTCGCATGCGGCCGCTGACGGATCGCTTGCCAAAGCCGCTGGTGCAGGTGGCCGGCCGGCCGCTGCTCGATCATGTGCTGAACAAGCTCGGCGATGCCGGCGTAGCCGAGGCCGTCGTCAATGTCCATTATCTGCCTGACCAGATCATCGCTCATGTCGCAGGCCGCACCAAACCGCGCGTGATCATCTCCGACGAACGCAACCAGGTGCTCGGCACGGGCGGTGGTATCGTCAAGGCGCTGCCCTTGCTGGGAGGCATGCCATTCTTCCTTGTCAATGCCGACACACTATGGATCGACGGGGTACGGTCGAACCTGGTGAGGCTTGCCGAAACCTTCGATCCCGCACGCATGGATATCCTGCTGCTGATGGCGCCGACGGCAAGCAGCATCGGTTATAATGGGAGCGGCGATTATGCCATGCTGCCGGACGGCGCGCTGCGAAAGCGGAAGGAGCATCAGGTCGTTCCCTTTGTCTATGCGGGTGCCGCGATCCTGTCGCCGTCGGTTTTCGCCAACGCTCCGCCCGGAGATTTCTCACTAACGAAAATGTTCGACGCTGCCAACGAGCAGGAACGACTGTTCGGTCTGCGGCTGGACGGCATGTGGATGCACGTCGGAACACCCGATGCTGTCGCCGCGGCGGAAGATGCCTTTCTCGAAAGCGTGGCCTGATTTTCGCGCTATTGTCGACTGACGGGCGAAGACCAGGCTGCTCATCGTCACCAGCCATGCCATGATGCGCCCGAGCCCCAGGACCGAATCAGGGAACCCATGCGCGTCTTCAGCGTTCCGGCGTCAGTGCCGTTCTTGCGTACCGTCATTGCCGCGCTGGTCGACGGCAGGCTGGTCGATGGTTTCGAGGCCCGTTCCAATCCGGAGCGGCTGGCGCAGGCGACACTGTACCTTCCGACCCGCCGCGCCGGACGGCTGGTCCGCGAGATCTTTCTCGATGAACTGAAAACCCACGCGGTGCTGCTGCCACGCATTGTCGCGTTGGGCGACATAGACGAAGACGAGCTTGCCTTCGCGGAGGAGCAGGAATCCTGGGGCGGGCCGGCCTCGCTCGACATTCCGCCAAAACTCGGCGAACTGGAGCGCAGGCTCACACTGGCGAGGCTGGTGACGATGTGGGCGAAGAGCCCGGTGTCGGCGCCGCTCGTCGTCGGCGGCCCGGCTTCGACGCTTGCCTTGGCCAGTGACCTCGCGCGGCTGATGGATGACATGGTCACACGGGGCGTTGGATGGGACGCGCTTGACGGCCTGGTGCCCGACCAGCTCGACAGATACTGGCAATATTCACTTGAATTCCTGCAGATCGCCCGGCAGGCATGGCCCGCCCACCTGCGCGAGATAGGGAGAATCGAGCCGGCAGCGCGGCGCGATCTGCTGATCGAGGCGGAAGGAAAGCGCCTGGCCACGTACCACGAAGGCCCGGTAATCGCCGCAGGCTCGACCGGATCGATGCCGGCGACCGCGAAATTTCTGCATGTGATCGCGCGCCTTCCGCAAGGTGCGGTGGTCCTGCCGGGACTGGATACTGATCTGGACGACGACGCCTGGCAGATCATTGGCGGCATCCGCGACACGCGGGGCAGGTTCACGACGCCTCCTTCGTCGAATCATCCGCAATATGCGATGCACGCGCTGCTGCAACGGTTCGCGATCAAGCGCCGCGACGTCGAACCCCTGGCAAAGCCTCCACCCCGCGGGCGCGACGTTCTCCTCTCCGAAGCGATGCGGCCTGCCAGCGCGACCGAGCGCTGGCAGCGGCGGTTGGCTGAGCCCGAGATCGCCGCGAAGATTGCGCTCGGCATGACTGATCTCGCGCTGATCGAGGCGGACAATCCCGAGACCGAAGCGCTGGCGATCGCGGTTGCGATGCGCGAGGCGCGTCACCTCGAAAAATCGGCAGCCCTGGTGACGCCTGATCGCCGGCTTGCTCGGCGCGTGGCCGCAGCCCTTGCTCGCTGGAACCTTGCCTTCGACGATTCCGGCGGTGACGCCCTGATGGACACGGCGGGGGGAATCTTCGCGCGACTGGTGGCCGAAGCGGCTGCCAGAGAACTCGAGCCGCCGACGCTGCTGGCAGTGTTGAAGCATCCGCTGTGCCGTCTCGGCGCCGCACACGGCAACTTCAGGAAGGCCGCCGAGGTGCTTGAACTGGCGCTGTTGCGCGGCACGCGGCCGCGGGGTGGCAGCAGCGGACTTGAGCAAGACCTTGCGCGTTTTCGCGTTGAACTTAAAAATCTGCGCGCCGGAGAGACATCCTCGTTGCACCGCGCCGAGCCGCGGACCCGTCTGAGCGATGCCGAACTGGACGATGCAAGCCGGCTGATCGCCCGCTTGCGAAACGCGCTCGCGCCGCTCGAAAGTCTCAGTCCCGCAAAGCCAATCGATTTCGTCGAACTCGCTCTCGCCCATCGCAACGTTCTGATCGAACTATCGCGCGACGAGCATGGCGTTGCGATCGTCTTCGACGGGCCACAGGGCTCGGCGCTCGCAACCGCATTCGATGAACTTCTCGGTGGATCGCAAAGCGGCCTGATGGTGCAGCTTTCGGATTATCCGGAGGTTTTCCAGACCGCCTTTGCCGACCGCATGGTGCGAAGGGCAGAAGGCCCAGATGTCCAGCTCAAGATTTACGGCCCGCTGGAGGCGCGACTGACGCAGTCCGACCGTGTCATCATCGGCGGGTTGGTCGAGGGCGTCTGGCCGCCCGCGCCGCGGATCGATCCATGGCTGAGCCGGCCCATGCGGCACGAGCTTGGGCTCGATTTGCCGGAGCGCCGTATCGGCCTGTCGGCGCACGACTTCGCCCAGTTGCTCGGTGCGGACGAGGTGGTTCTCAGTCATGCCGCCAAGGTCGGTGGGGCACCGGCGGTAGCTTCGCGTTTCCTGCACCGGCTGGAAGCCGTCGCCGGCGAAGCGCGCTGGAGCGCTGCGAAGTCGGCGGGGCAAAGATACGTTCGTTTCGCAAATCAACTCGACGCCCCGGAAAAGGTCGTGCCCGTGGCGCAGCCCGCACCAAGGCCACCGCGCGCCGTCCGGCCGTTGAAACTGTCGGTGACCGAAATCGAAGACTGGCTACGCGATCCCTATACCATATACGCCAGGCACATCCTGCGGCTTACCCCGCTCGATCCAGTCGATATGCCGCTGTCGGCCGCCGATCGCGGTTCGGCGATCCACGAGACAATCGGCGAATTCACGCAGACCTTCGCTACATCGCTTCCCCGCGATCCGGCTGGCGTCCTGCGCGGCATCGGCCAGAAACATTTCGCGCCCCTGATGCAACGCCCCGAGGCACGGGCGCTGTGGTGGCCGCGCTTTCTGCGCATTGCAAAATGGTTCTCCGACTGGGAAGTCGCGCGGCGCGACCATCTTGCCGCGATCATGGCCGAGATCAGGGGTGAAATGCCGATTTCGATCGACGATGGGCGCACTTTCGTCTTGTCGGCACGCGCTGACCGCATCGAACGGCGTCGCGACGGCACCTTTGCCATACTTGATTACAAAACCGGCCTGCCGCCGACTGGCAAGCAGGTGAGGATGGGGTTGTCGCCGCAGCTCACATTGGAGGCTGCAATCCTGCGGGGAGGCGGATTTGCCGGCATCGCCGCAGACGCTTCGGTCAGCGAGCTCACCTATATACGGCTTTCCGGCAACAATCCGCCAGGCAAGGAACAACCGCTGGAGCTGAAGACCAGGCAAGGCGACGAGGCGCAGTCGCCCGACGAGGCGGCCGATTACGCGCGCGCGCAACTGGAGGCGTTGATCCGGAAATTCGACGACGAAAGCGAGCCTTACATCTCGCTCAATCTGTCGATGTGGGCAAACCGCTATGGCCAATACGACGATCTCGCCCGTATCAAGGAGTGGTCGGCGGCGGGCGGCCTGGGGATCGAGGAATGGTGAGAGAGTCGCGCCGGATACCGGACGCCGTGCGTGCCACGCAGACGCGCGCCTCCGACCCCCGATCTTCGTCGTTTGTTGCGGCCAATGCCGGTTCGGGCAAAACTCATGTATTGGTGCAACGGGTGATACGGCTGCTGCTCGAAGGCGTGCTGCCGGAAAAAATTCTCTGCGTCACTTTCACCAAGGCGGCGGCCGCCAATATGGCCGAGCGGGTGTTTACCACCCTCGGCCATTGGGTCACCCTCGATGATGCCGCGCTCGACAAGGCGATCATCGAGACCGGTATCGCCCTTCCCTCCCCGGAGCTTCGAACCGCAGCCCGCAAGCTGTTTGCCTGCGCGCTGGAGACCCCCGGCGGACTGAAGGTCCAGACCATCCACGCGCTGTGCACCCGCTTGCTGCAGCAATTTCCGTTCGAAGCCAATGTCCCGGCCCGCTTTGCCGTGCTCGACGAGCGCGACCGCAACGAGATGATGGAGCGCGCAAATCTGAGCGTATTGCTCGATGCCTCCCGCGATGTCGAAAGCGTAACCGGAAAGGCGTTGAATATCGCGATGGCCAGCGCCGCCGATGTCACCTTCAAGGAGGTGGTGCGTGAGGCGTGTCTCGGCAACGATCACTTCGCGGCGTGGGCCGATACCGCCGGCAGCGGCGAAATCGCGATCGTGCAATTGTGCAGGGCGCTTGGCGTAGACCCCGCCGATGGTATCGAGAACGTCGAACGGGACATCGTCGATGGGCCCTATGTTCCGCGATCGCGCTGGGAAGAGATCGCGCTCGTCCTCGATACCGGCGGCAACGCTGATCGAAAGCAGGCGGACCGGTTGCGTGGCGCGCTGGCCTCCAGCGGCGTCGAGCAAGTAGACCGTTATCTCAGCTTTTTTCTCACCGATACCGATCGTACACCGCGTGCCAGCGTCGTGACGAATAGCACGGCCAGCAGAAACCCTGCCGCCGCACACCTGTTCGAACAGGAGGCCTTGCGTCTTGGCCCGTTGATCGAGCGGCGCCGCGCGCTG
>Ga0210410_10005597_pt1 | contig 10925 bp, 7 predicted proteins | sample IncBWC4MmetaG_FD_161058 | JGI IMG/M metagenome (GOLD analysis project Ga0210410, IMG submission 161058) | Forest soil microbial communities from Barre Woods Harvard Forest LTER site, Petersham, Massachusetts, United States - Inc-BW-C-4-M | ecosystem: Environmental > Terrestrial > Soil >... | reverse complement strand
ATAACATAGCAAAAAAACAAGAACCCTATTGCAAGTAAAGTTATGTATAATTTGTCTTTAGTAGTTTTCATAAAATGGTTATATGGTAACAGCTATATTATGGTGCGAAGATAAAAATCTATTGCAGTAAAACGATTTAACTTATAATTATTTCCTTATGTCTTTTGCGTACAAATGCTGGGTAAAATAGCTAAATTCGCACTTTCTGAAATTTAATTATGGAAATTGCTAAAACATATAACCCAAAAGCCGCTGAAGATAAGTGGTATCCGCATTGGATGGAACATAAGTTCTTTAAATCAGAACCTGATAACAGAGAGCCTTATACCATAGTCATTCCTCCGCCAAACGTAACAGGTGTGCTGCACATGGGGCACATGCTTAACAATACTATACAGGATGTGTTGATTCGTCGCGCACGTATGTTGGGCTATAATGCATGCTGGGTTCCTGGTACCGACCATGCTTCTATTGCTACCGAGGCAAAGGTTGTTGCTTTGTTAAAAGAACAAGGAATTAATAAAACCGATTTAAGTCGTGATGAGTTTTTAAAACACGCCTGGGGTTGGAAAGAAAAATACGGAGGCATTATTTTAGAACAGCTTAAAAAACTGGGTGCTTCTTGCGATTGGGACCGTACTCGCTTTACCATGGAAGATGATTTAAGCGAGGCTGTAATTGATGTTTTTGTTGATTTGTATAACAAAGGGCAAATTTATCGTGGTGTGCGCATGGTTAACTGGGACCCTCAAGGGTTAACTGCTGTTAGCGATGAAGAGGTAATTTATAAAGAAGTAAATTCTAAACTATACTACGTAAAATATAAAATTGAAGGAACTGCTGATGAGTGGATTACCATTGCAACCACACGCCCTGAAACAATTTTAGGAGATACCGCCGTTTGTGTTAACCCAACTGATGAGCGTTATGTGCACCTTAAAGGCAAACGTTGCATTATACCAATGGTTAACCGCAGTGTGCCTATTATTTTTGATGACTATGTTGATGCTGCTTTTGGTACCGGTGCTTTAAAAGTTACCCCGGCCCACGATATTAATGACTATAACCTTGGTGTAAAGCACAAATTAGAAGTTATAGATACCATTGCTGCTGATGGTAAAATGAGCCCTGCAGCACAATTTTATATTGGAGAAGATCGCTTTATAGTTCGTAAAAAAATTACGAAAGATTTAGAGGAGATGGGCTTTATTGTAAAAGTTGAGGACATTAAAAACAAAAACGGTTACAGCGAAAGAACAAATGCGGTAATTGAGCCTAAGCTTTCTATGCAATGGTTCTTAAAAATGGATACCATTTCTAAACCTGCTTTAGAGAATGTATTGAACGAGAACATAAAACTTATTCCCGAAAAATTCATAAACACCTACAAGCATTGGATGGAGAATGTACACGATTGGTGTATTTCTCGTCAGCTATGGTGGGGGCAACGCATTCCGGCTTGGTACGATACTAAAGGAAACACCGTTGTTTGTAAAACAAAAGAAGAAGCCATTGAGAAATTAAAAACACCGGATGTTCGTCAGGATGAAGATGTATTGGATACTTGGTTTTCGTCGTGGTTGTGGCCAATAACTGTATTTGATCCTCATGTAATTAAAAACGGAAAAGATAAAGTCAATAAAGATTTACAATATTATTATCCTACTAACGATTTAGTAACTGCACCTGAGATTTTATTCTTTTGGGTAGCACGTATGATTATTGCCGGTTACGAGTACATGGATGAAAAACCTTTTACCAATGTTTATTTAACGGGCATCGTTCGTGATAAACTGGGTAGAAAAATGAGCAAGAGTTTGGGTAACAGCCCTGACCCATTAGACCTTATTACTAAATATGGTGCAGATGGTGTTCGTGTTGGTATGTTATTGTGCTCGCCTGCCGGTAACGATTTAATGTTTGACGAAAGTTATTGCGAGCAAGGAAGAAATTTTGCCAATAAAGTTTGGAATGCATTTAGATTAATAAAAGGTTTTGAAGTGGCAGATACAGCACAACCTGCTGTTTGCAAAACTTCTATCGAGTGGTTTACAAACAAATTTAGTGAGCAGTTAGTTGTTATTAACGACTACTATAGCAAGCACCGCATGAGCGATGCGCTTATGGCAACCTATAAATTAGTGTGGGACGATTTTTGTGCCTGGTACTTAGAAATGATTAAGCCCGAATTTATTGATGGCAAAGCACAACCCATTGATAAAGCAACTTACGATGCTACTATCGGATTTTTAGAAAATATTTTACAAGCACTGCACCCTTGGATGCCATTTATCAGTGAAGAAATTTGGCATTTGTTGCAAGACCGCAGCGATAAAGATTGCATCATAGTTGCCCAATGGCCAACCATTAATAATAAAAATAAAGTTATTACAAGTCATTTTGAAGTGGTAATGGAAGTAATTACCAATATTAGAAATGTACGTAAGCAAAAAAATATTTCTCCAAAAGAAAAACTGCAAGTATTTGAAAAAGTAAACAAAGGCGAAATAATTAAAATCTATGATGACATCATCATTAAATTATGTAACCTAAGTAGTTTCGAATATGTAACTGCTAAAGTTGATAACGCATTTTCATTTAATGTAAGTCATGCCGAGTTTTATATTCCTTTAACTCAGGACTTGGATGTTGATGCCGAAAAAGAACGCATTGCTAAAGAGCTTGAGTATAACAAAGGCTTCTTGAAATCGGTGCAGGTAAAATTAGCTAACGAGCGTTTTGTGCAAAATGCTAAGCCCGAAATTTTAGAAAACGAGAAAAAAAAGCAGGCAGATGCCGAGGCAAAAATCAAGGCATTAGAGGAGCAGTTAAAAATGCTGTAAACTAAAAATCCTACTCTTGTATTAGGGGTAGGATTTTTAAACCACCTAATCAATTGAATTTCAATTAGTAACTATTTAATCTAATTGAGTTTAAATTCTGCCATCTTGTCATAAATCCCTATCTTTGTGCCCGAAATGATTGAAAATAAAACACTAGACGAAAACAGACAGGGCGAGGTGCTGGTAATTGAAGATGGCAATGTTGGGGGCAAAAAGCTTTTTTTAGAAAGCTACGGTTGCCAAATGAATTACTCTGACAGCGAAATTGTAGCCTCTATTCTTAGCAAAGATGGTTACTCAACTACTGATAAGGCAGAAGAAGCTGATGTTATTTTAGTAAACACTTGTGCTATACGCGATAATGCTGAGCAACGTGTACGTCAGCGTTTAAAAGATTTCAAAAAACTTAAAAAGAAAAACCCCGATATGTTAGTGGGCGTTTTAGGCTGTATGGCTGAGCGCTTAAAAACAAAATTTTTAGAGGAAGAAAAGATTGTAGACATGGTGGTAGGGCCCGATTCTTACCGCGATTTACCTAATTTAATTGGTCAGGCAGAAGATGGTCACAGAGCCATTAATGTTATCCTATCTAAAGAAGAAACCTATGCAGATATAACGCCTGTACGTTTAGGTAGCAATGGTGTTTCGGCATTTATTAGCATTATGCGTGGTTGCGATAACATGTGTAGTTTTTGCGTGGTACCTTTTACCCGTGGTCGCGAGCGTAGCCGTAACCCCGAAAGCATTTTAGCCGAGGCAAGAGATTTATTTGATAAAGGCTATCGTGAAGTAACTCTTTTAGGGCAGAATGTAGATAGCTTTTTGTGGAGCGGTGGTGGTTTGAAAAAAGAGACCTTAACCGATGAGCAAAAGGCAAACTCGGTAAACTTTGCTCAGTTGTTAGAAATGGTTGCCCTTGTGCATCCTGATTTGCGTGTGCGTTTCAGCACCTCGCATCCAAAAGATATGACGGATGATGTTTTACACATCATTGCCAAATACGAAAACGTTTGCAAGTACATTCACTTACCGGTACAAAGTGGTAACAGTCGTGTACTCGATATGATGAACCGTGGTTACGATAGAGAGTGGTACTCTAATAGAATTGAGTCAATCAAAAAAATAATTCCTGAATGCGGCATTTCTACTGATGTAATTACAGGTTTTTGTAGCGAAACAGAAGAAGAGCATCAGGATACCATTTCATTAATGGAATCGGTAGTATATGATTTTGCTTATATGTTCTTTTATTCTGAACGTCCTAAAACATTGGCAGAACGCAAGTACCCGGATGATATACCCGAAGAGGTTAAGAAACGCCGTTTAGCGGAGGTTATTGATGTTCAGCGAGCACATTCTGCTATTCGCATTAAAAGCATGGTGGGTAAAACATACAGAGTTTTGGTAGAAGGGATTTCGAAAAAATCGGATGAAATGATGATGGGTAGAAATTCGCAAAATGCCGTAGTGGTTTTCCCTAAAGAAAATTGCAAAAAAGGAACCTATGTAAATGTGTTTGTCGACAATTGTACATCAACTACTTTGATTGGCAAGGTAATTGACTAAGACTAACTTTCAATTTAAGTTAAATGAACTTACAAGATATAAAACAACGCTTTGGCATTATAGGCAGTTCACCTGCTTTAGATAGGGCTATTGATATTGCACGTCAAGTAGCGCCAACCGATTTAAGTGTACTTATTACAGGTGAGAGTGGTACGGGTAAAGAGGTGTTTCCGCAAATCATCCATCAATTTAGTACACGCAAACATGGCCCTTATATAGCAGTAAACTGCGGTGCAATTCCTGAAGGAACCATTGATAGCGAATTATTCGGACACGAAAAAGGTTCGTTTACCGGAGCACACGAAGCCCGCAAAGGTTACTTTGAAGTGGCAGATGGCGGAACTATTTTTTTAGATGAAGTAGGGGAGTTGCCGCTTGCAACACAAGCAAGGTTGTTACGTATTTTAGAAACTAAAGAATATATACGCGTAGGCTCAAGCAAAGTACAAAAAACCGATGTGCGCATTGTAGCAGCCACTAACGTAAACTTGCAACAAGCTATCGAAAAAAGTAAATTCAGAGAAGATTTATACTATCGTTTAAACACCGTACCAATTTTACTTCCCGCTTTGCGCGAAAGAAAAGAAGACATATATATATTGTTCAGAAAATTTGCAGCAGATTTTGCTGCAAAATACCGCATGCCGGTAATTAAATTATTACCCGATGCCGAACAGCAGCTTATTAATTATTACTGGCAAGGTAACGTAAGGCAATTAAAAAATATTGCTGAGCAAATTTCTATTATCGAAAAAACCAGGGATATAAGCGGTGATATTTTATCTCGCTATCTTCCACACATAAGTGGCAGTAACTCGCTAAGTGTTGTAAAGCCTGAAGGCTCCGGTTCAGGTAATTCTGATTTTTCTGAAAGAGATTTATTATACAAAGTTTTGTTTGATATGAAAAAAGACATGAATGATTTAAAAAAAGTTGTTCACGATATCGTTCAATTTAACCAGGGTAGCATTAGTAATCTTTCTAACGATGATGTACAAATACTAAATCGTTTGCATAACGAATCGGATACGCAAAATGATGCAACAGGTGTTATTCTTCACCCATCTAAAAGCGGGTTTACAAATAATTCCCCACAAAATTACACCGAACCAATTGTAGTAGAAGAAACACTTTCTCTATCCGATAAAGAAAAAGAAATGATAACCCGTGCACTTCAAAAATATAAAGGTAAACGTAAACTTGCCTCTGAAGAGCTTGGTATTAGTGAGCGTACACTTTATCGCAAAATAAACGAATACAACATTAAAGAGTAATTTTTAAGTGATAAATTATAAGCCGAAAAGTAAAAACGTTGTATTAGTAATTGTTTGTTGTTTGCTTACAATTTCATTTTACTCATGTAAAGTAAATTATGGTTTTAAGGGTATAACTATTCCCTTAGGTGCAAAAACAATTTCAGTAGCCATGTTTCAAAACCAGGCTAACTTAACGGCTCCTGTTGAGCCTCAGTTGTTAACGCAAAAATTACGCGATGCGGTTTCCTCTCAAACAAATTTAGGTTTACTAAAAAACGGAGGAGATTTACTTTTTGAAGAATGTAGAATAACTAATTATGTTACAGCTCCACAATCTATTGCGGCGGCAACAGGAACCGGTGTAGATCAGGCTGCTTTAAACAGACTAACCGTAACCATAAAAATAAACTTCGTTAATAAATTGGATGAAACAAAAAATTTTACAGACAGAGAATTTACGAGATATTTTGATTATCCCGCTGCTCAAAGTTTATCATCAATAGAAAGCCCTGCCTTAGATCAAATAAACAGACAGTTAACTGAGGATATTTTTAACGCAGCATTTAATAATTGGTAACCCCAATAGGCTAACAGAACTCGTCGTACACTGCTTTTAAATGCTCAGAAATTGCATTTGCCGAGTGCCCTTCAATATTATGCCTTTCAACAAAATGAACTAACTGGCCATCTTTAAAAAGCGCAATTGCCGGAGATGATGGTGGATATGGTGCAAAATGTTTACGAGCTCTTGATACAGCATCTACATCAAAACCTGCAAATACAGTTGTTAATTTAGTAGGTTTTTTTGCATTGTTTAAACTAGCTTTTACACCCGGGCGGCAAGCACCTGCTGCACATCCGCAAACCGAGTTTACAACCATTAACACTGTTCCTTGCTGACTGATTGCTTTATCAACGGTTTCAGGAGTTAAACATTCTTCAAAGCCAACTTGGGTTAGCTTTTCTTTTATGGGTTTTACTAATGGCTCTGGATACATGGTAATTTATTTGCTACAAAGGTACATTACTTTTTAATTTAAAGCTTAATATCAGCGTTAATTATTTGTCGGTTATTATAGGTATAAAAATGGGTTTGGGGCAGGTTTCTTACCATTATATATTGCTGATAAACATCGTCATAGTTCATTCTGCGGCTTATGGCTTCATCAAATGTGTTAGTTAAACCCATTAACATTTCGCAGGCCTCACGTACGGCAAAATTACCCGATGGGTTAGCCGTTATATAATCTACCAGTTTATGTTGTTTGGCGTAATTGGTAAATAAGGTTGTTGCCTTACGACTTACTAAAATTCGTAACCCGGCTTCTTTGGCAATGCTTAAATCTAATACATCATCAAAAAAATAACATATTTCATTCGACTTTAAACCATAAATATTACAAATATGGTCAAGTGCCCATTTTTTATTCGCTATTTTAAAATAGGATGCGCTAAAATGTTCGCGTTGTGAAAAGAAAAAGGCAGATTCGTTTTTTTCGCCCGAAATAAGAGCCGTTTGTGGTAATTGTTTATTTTTTAAATAGTACGAAAAACGTAATAAGTTAGTCCCCATCGAGTCTATTTCGTTAAAAGAACTTGAACCCTCCCCGTTTTTTTCTCCGTTGTTAAAAACGCCATCCCAATCAAAAACAAAGGCTTTTATGGTACTAAACTTTTGTGCTATTTCATCGGCAGGTGTTACAAATTCTGCACCCATATCCCGATATATTTTTTCAGTAGCGTTCATTATTGTTTTACTCCTAAATATTTAGCATCAAAAAAAGCTTTGTACTCATCAAAATTTCCGGTTTTAAGCAAAGCTCCAACATTATCGGTTGTTATGGCAATTAACGAATAATTTTTTTTATCAATATTGGCAAATATATCGGGCTTGGTTAGTATAAAGTTGTAGTAACCCATAGCATCATCTTTATTTGTAAACGTGCGCACCGTTATCATTGTTTTTTCATCCTTAGGCATAGTTATTATTTCGTAGTTGTTGCTACTAAAATATTCTTTATTTATATCAGACAGTTTGTTTTTAAGAGTTTCTACTTCTTTTGGGTTATTTAATATCACCATAAAATAGTGCTGGGCTTTATCATCTACTTTAAATGTAGTGGTTGGTAAATCTTTTGCCGACATGGTGTCTACAGGAACATAAATTTGCTTTTGCTTTTTAATCAGGTCTAAAGTGCTTTTTGCCATATCATATACCTCTGATTTTGGATATTTTATTACCACCGATGCCAGACTTTTTTCCAATGAGTCTATCCCATACAAATAACCGGTTGCCAGTGCCCCTAAATAAGCAAATTTTGGGGTTAAAGGCCCTTTACCATATTTTACTACGGCATTGGTACAAATGGTAATTGCTTCGTTGTAATTTTTGTTTACATAATCGTTGTAAGCGGTGGCATATTCGGCATCTACTTCACTTTGTTTAGCATTTACCGATTTAGCAAAATCGGGGTCATTAATAATTCGGGCATAATCGCTTTTCGGATAATGACTTAATAAAAAGTTTTTAGCCTCGGTAGCCTTTGGGTCGTTTTTTTGCTGGATAAAAATCCGATATAACTGATAGTAAGAAGGGGCTTCGTATTTATTACCCGGAAAGCGTTGGTTCATGGTTTCAAAAGATTGTGCCGATTTTTTACTATTGTTAAGCATCTCTCTGTAAATGGTACCTAAGGCGTAGTAGGCTTCTAATATTTTTTTGTTCGATGAGTCTTGGTCGGCTTTTGTTAGCGGCAGGTTTTTTAAATAATAATCTGTTTGATGTTTATCATTCGATTTTAAAACAACCGTATCTTTTCCTTTAATCGAATCTTTAACATTTGCTGCTTCGGTTTCGTCAAATGTAAACGATGTTTTGTTGCTGCGCCTCCAGTTATCTTCGTTTTTGCGGTTAGACCCCCAACGTTTCACAAAATCATTTAAGCCTTGCGCTTTAAGCATGGTGTTGTAAAAATACCAATCGGCAGGGCCTGTGTTGCTTTGTTGTGCTTGTGGTGTAAAACCTTGGGTAGGACTTAGGGGTATTCCGCCGCCACCTGAATTTGCGGCTGCTTGTTTTTTAGCAATCGAATCTTCTTCGTGCTTAATTAAATCTTTTATAATTTTTCTAATCAATTTAGCTCTTGCAACAGTATCCATGTTGGCTACGGTTTGTAAACTATCTTGTGTTTTAATAATTGTAATATTTTTTACTAAGCTGTCTAAGCTCATTTTTTTAGCTTTAATATCGGTGTAACCCGGATACTCTTCTTTAATTAAAGCAAGCGTGCTGTCATAAAAATGTGATGCGGGTACATAGTTTTCTTTTTCAAAACTTATATCGGCTAATTTTAAATATGATTTTGCTTTTTGTTTATTATTACTAATGCTGTTTTTTACAGATAGTTGATAGTTGCTGTAGGCGTTATCTATATTGTTTTGGTTTTCATCTAACTGCCCCAGGGTAAAAAATATAACATCTAATAAATCGCTGTTTTTAAAATCCTTAGTCATTTTATATAACTCCTGCCTTGCTTTATCAATGGCTTCGGGGCTTTTGTTCATTAACGACTGCCTCATTTTTGCGTAAAAACTAAGCTCGTAAGTAGGGGGCTTTAACCTAACTACCATTCGGTAATTAAACATGGCTTGCTCGTGCTTGTTTTTTTCTTCGTACAGTTGTCCTAATATAAAATGATAACGAGCTCTAACCGCCTTCTTTTTGGTTAGTTTAATAGCCTCGTTAAGCTGTTTAATGGCTTCGTCGTACTGTCCGTTGCCCTGCTTAATGTAAAACTCGGCATATAAAGCATGATAATGCCCTTTATACTCGTCAGGAAATTTCTTGTCGTTTTTTATTAGTGATGCAAAGTGGTCTGATTGCGAAAGGGCGTTTAACTCGTTATAGGTTTTCATCAACCAAAGCTTAGCTTCTTCTTTTTGTTTGCCTTTATAAGCAGATTCTACATAATCAAATGCCTCGATAGCCGAAAAGAACTCGCGTTTATAAAAATGTGCCTTGCCAATGGTGTTCCAGCAATCATCTACCCAACGACCGGTATTCGGAATTTCAGCCTTACTTTTTTTATCTTTTATAGCATGACGCTGAATGCCCTCACTGGCTTTTTTTATAGCCCTGTCCATCTCGGGGAAAATGGCCTTGCAGGTTTCCTTATTGCCGTATTTAAAAACAGGTAAAAGCTCAGTATAATCGTCTTTATAGGCATCTTCAAGTTTTACTACGCCGTCTTTTAAGCTTTCGCGGGCATAAAAATATACGTTGTACCGCAGGGTTACATCGTGGTAGGTTCTATTAATAAACTTGTTTTTATACTGCGTACAGGCTGCAAACAGAAAAATAAAAAATCCCGCAATTAATAATAATATATACTGTCTTTTATTAGGCATAAATCTGTTGGCAAAACCAACATAACGTAAAACCTGCAAATTTAGTATTTTTTATCAGCTAGTTTAATAAGGTTTATATTACGGTTATAGATTGTATATTTGTTTCCTTTTTAAAAATTAAGCTATGAGCAAAATAAAGTTTGGAACCGATGGATGGCGTGCAATTATTGCAAAAGATTTTACCGTTGAAAATGTGGCGCGTGTTACAGAAGGCACGGCTGCCTGGTTAAATAAAAATTTTAAAAACCCAAGTGTAGTAGTGGGGCACGATTGCCGCTTTGCCGGAGAGCTTTTTGCCGATACGGTTACCAAAGTTTTTATTGCCAATAACGTAAAAGTTTATTTGGCTAAAGATTACGTTTCTACCCCAATGGTTTCCTTGGGTACAGTTACTTACAAGGCTAGTTTAGGCGTTATTATTACGGCAAGCCATAATCCCCCGTCTTATAACGGATATAAGCTAAAAGCTAATTATGGTGGGCCTTTAACACCCGATAAGGTGCAGGAAGTTGAAGACATTATACCTGATAAAAGCAAAACCGATTTAGATAAAATTTCGTTAAAAGATGCCGAAGCAAAGGGCTTACTTGAGTATAAAAACCTGGAAGACCTTTATGTACAACAAGTAGAAAAAAACTTTGATATAGCTGCCATTAAAAACAGCGGCATTCGTTTTGCGTATGATAGCATGTATGGTGCAGGCAAGCGTGTTATGATGCGTTTGTTTCCTGAAATTGTGCATTTACATAACGATGATAACCCGGGCTTTCATGGGCAAGCTCCTGAGCCAATTCATAAGAATTTGCTGGAGTTTTCTAATCTTATAAAAACCCGTGGCGATATTGATTGCGGT
>Ga0210410_10005596_pt1 | contig 10926 bp, 8 predicted proteins | sample IncBWC4MmetaG_FD_161058 | JGI IMG/M metagenome (GOLD analysis project Ga0210410, IMG submission 161058) | Forest soil microbial communities from Barre Woods Harvard Forest LTER site, Petersham, Massachusetts, United States - Inc-BW-C-4-M | ecosystem: Environmental > Terrestrial > Soil >... | reverse complement strand
AACAGCAACTTTTTTGCCGGTGGCAGTTTGACCACGTTTCTGGCATCTCCGGGTCTCCCGGCGGGGTGCGCCACCACGCCCACCCTGAATGACGTGAGCCGCAATCTTCAGAATCCAAAGTATGTGGAATGGAACCTGGAAGTTCAACGCATGCTGACCCCACACACTATTTTCAAAGTCAACTACGTGGGCAATCGCGGCTTTTCCGAGTTGTTTTACAACGACTACGGCAACGGTTTCGCCGGGCCCGGACAGATCGGATTCGGAGTGCTCCCTCTCACGCCGACGGATCCTCGTGTAGGCCGCGTGAATTTCCTCCAGAGCGGGGCCATCTCCAACTACAACGGCGTAACCTTCTCTCTTGAGGAGTATAACTGGCATGGGTTGAGCGGCCGGATTAACTACGCCTACTCCCATGCCTTGGACGAATCCTCGAACGGCGGCGTACTGCCGTGGAGCATCTTCTACAGCGTCTTGGGCCAGATCGATCCTCACAATCTGGGGGCGAACTACGCTTCGTCCGACTATGACGCCCGCCACCAGATCAGTGGCAGCTATATCTATGCGTTGCCATTCAAGAGCACCAACCGCCTCAAGAATCTGGCCATCGGCGGCTGGCAAGTGTCAGGCACTTTGTTCTACCGCACGGGCTTCCCGTTCAGTGTTGATGACACTGCAACGGTCACAGGCCTCACCGGTCAAAATCTTGGCGGTGCCACCAACCCCGGCGCCGCGATTCTCTTACAGCCGCTATTCACAAAGCGGAACTTTTCCGACGGGGGCGCTTGCGTTGCAGCTCCCTGCTTCGGCATCCAGGGTATCAGCAACCCGACTGCACCCTTCCAATTCGCGGCGCCGACGAACTTTACGGGCGCGGTCGTGGGCCGGAACGCCTTCACCGGGCCGGGATACCTTGGCGGCGACATGAGCGTTCGCAAGAACTTCACGATTACCGAGCGCGTCATCTTCCAGTTGGGGCTGAACGCCTACAATTGGTTCAACCACGCGAATTACGGAACGCCGTATGCTCAAACAAACTTTGGGCCTTCGAATTTCGGGAGGACCATCTTCACGGAAGCGCCGCCGACCTCCCCCTACGGGGCGTTCGCCTCTGCTGCAACCGATATGAGAATGGCCCAGATTACGGCCAGGCTTACTTTCTAACTTACTCTGCGAAAACGCGGAGAAAAGGGGGCGGCCAATCGGCCGTCCTCTTTTTTTGCACTCAAAGCCACTCAGTAGCGCGGTCATACTCCCCGCGGAAAGACTGCCCTGCCCGCAAAAATAGATTGGGAAGCTACTGTGGCTTGGATTCTCCGGGAGAGGCCGGGCTCTGTTTGGCTATTTCTTGCGTGATTTGTTGGCGCATCTGGGCAGCGCGTAAACCTGCGGGAGAGTTGGGATCCAGCTTGATGTAAGCATCGAGATCGCCTACCAAGTCCGCATAGTTTTTCTGCCGCATGTGGATGTTGGCCAGCAGGCGATACACGATGGGAGTATTCGGGGCCAGCGCCCTCGCACGCTCGGCCGATTTCAACGCCAGGTCCAGATGATCGCGGCCGAGGTCCAGTTTTCCGAGTTCGTAGAAGCCCATCCAGGAGTTGGGGTTCAGCTCGACGCCGCGCCGAATCGCTTTCTCCCCTTCGCCGGCTTCCCCCTTCTCCACTAAAAGCGTTCCCAAGCCCACGTCGGCATCACCGTAGGTATCGTGGCTCAATTCGATCGACTTGCGGAAATTCTCCCGCGCTTCGTCGGCCCTGCCCATGGTGAGGTAGGCAATCGCAATTTCGCGATAGGCTTCGTAATAATTCGGTGCCTGGGTCACCGCCTGATGGAAGTCCTGTAGTCCTGCCTCAGGTTTTTTATCCACGTACAGCTTTTTCTTCCCGGACGTGACCAGTTCCCGCGCGGCTTGTGGCATGGATAACTCGTGAGCGGAAACCATCGTTCCGCCGGGGCCCGCGGCGGATTGCTTCGCAATGGGCCTCATGTAAATAGTCATGCCCTTATCCGACGCATAACTCAAATCCAGTTGGAAGTCCGTTTTGAGGTAGCCGTTCGCTTCAAAGGTGAGAATGTAGCGACCTCGCCTCATGCCACGAAAATAGAACTCGCCGGTTTGCGCGGTGGTGGTCTGCTCCATCAGATTGCCGCCGCCATCGCAGAGGCGGACGGCCACATGCTCAATGGCCTGATTGTTTCCTTCCGCGAGCACCACGCCGCTGACAGTTACACCGTTGCCTGATAACTGGGACACAGCCTTCGACGGCGTGATCGATACCAGAAGTAAAATGCAGATTTGCTTGCGGAGCCGGCTCATAGCGAACCCCCGGCTGGGGCGAATTATAGCACTTGGGATTGCGGAAGCCAGGCCCAGGATATTGGAAGGAGGCGCGGTTTGATCCGGTGGAATCCCTGCCCTGCAACGAAATCTTCCGCGCCGGTAGGCTAACTCGCCGCTTTGGCCGGCACAGCGTCCGCCAGCATCCGCAGCGATTCCGTGTACGGCGCCTTGGCGACGCCTCGCTCGGTAAAAATTGCGGCGATATAGCGATGCGGCGTCACGTCAAATGCCGGGTGCGCCGCCGCAACATCCGCCGGCGCGATACGCACGCCTTGGATGTGCGTCACTTCCCCCGCACTGCGTTCCTCGATCGGTATCTGTTCGCCCGACGGAATAGCTAAATCAAACGTCGAAATCGGCGCCGCAATATAAAAAGGTACGTTGTTCTCTTTTGCCAGTACCGCCATTTGGTACGTCCCGATCTTGTTCGCCGTGTCCCCATTTGCCGCGATGCGGTCCGCTCCGGTAACAATTGCTCCCACTTTCCCGGTTTTCAGAAAATGCCCCACCATGTTGTCGGTAATTACCGTCAGCGGAATTCCGCCGCGATGCAGCTCCCAGGCCGTCAATCGCGCTCCCTGCAGGTACGGCCTCGTCTCCGGCACCAGCACATGCAAATTTCGTCCCTGTTGATACGCAACGCGAATCACTCCCAGCGCCGTCCCGATTCCTCCCGTGGCCAGCGCGCCGGCGTTGCACTGCGTCATCACTTGCCCTTCCTTCGGCATGAATTCCGCGCCAAACCGCCCGATGGCTTCGTCGGTAGCCTTCTTTTCCGCGTGAATTTCTTGTGCCTCCTCGATTAGCGCCTGCCGGATTCCCGCAAGGTCCAGATGTGAGCGCGTCAGTTCCCCGAATCGCGCCTTCATCCGCTCCAGCGCCCAGAATAGATCCACCGCCGTCGGCCGCGTCTTTGCAAGCACCTCGCAAATCACCGCGAATTCTTCCTTGAGGTCTTCAATCGTTTTAGCCGTTGATTTCTGCACTCCCAGCGCCACGCCCATCGCCGCGGCCACGCCGATTGCCGGCGCCCCGCGAATCACCATCTCTCGAATCGCCTTCGCCACTTCCCTGTAATCCGTGTAGGTATAGCTGACCTCTTCGGCGGGCAATTTCCGCTGGTCCAGCATCACCACGCCGCGTTCTGTCCATTCAATCGGTTGGGCAACGTACATTTCTTCGCTTTTCCTCTCTTCTTATTTTAGCGAATGTGGGCTGGGAAGCGAATTCGCTACTTGCCGGTGGGCATCTTCGTAAATCCGTGAGTTTCCAAAATCAGGCTCAAGCCGATCAGCGAGTTGTAGCCAAGGTGCATCAGGTAACTCGCAAACACGCTTCCTGTTCGGGATCGCGCATAGGTGAAAACAATTCCCACAAACGTCAGCAGCGCGATCAGGCTCTTGGCCCCGCCCAGCTGCGGACCGTGCATCAGCCCGAACAACACTCCGGTGACGATGATGCTCGGCCCCACTCCGAACCACCGCGCAAACATGGGATACAGGTAGCCGCGAAAGACCGTCTCCTCCACCAGCGGGGCCACCAGCACCGCCATGGCGACAAACAGCATCGCCGTTTGCCTGAATTTGAACACTTCCTCGATTGGCGTGTTCTCCGGCGGCTTCATCACCGCGGTCAACCCGAACACTAGAATCGAGAGCCCGCACCCCGTAAGGAAGTAAACGATCGGGACCTTTGGCATTCCCTGCTGTTTCGGTTGAATCTTTCGCCAGCCCAGTCCTCGCCAGAATGGCTGCCCTCTCAACAGCGCCAGCGTGACATAAAGAAAAAACAGAATCGCCGCGTACACAACAATTGTGCTGCCGATCGCGACCTGCGGCTTGGACAACAGGTACCGCTGCAATTGCTCCGCCGTCATCTTTTGGTGCGGCGCATAATAAAGCATGAAACTCGAAGGCACCACCACCAGGCAAACGATCGTAAACGCCAGGAAAACAAGAAAGTGGACCCACGACCAACTGATCCGCAAATCCTCCGGAATCACCTTTACGGGCGGATGAAGAAGGGCTTCGACAGGAATGCCTTGCCGATCACTTTCACCCGGCCACGCCGGAGGCGGCTCGCCTGCGACCGGTGCCGGTCCTGCCGGCGCACCGGGCTCTTGCGCTTGGGGCTTGCCATCCTCTGGAATCAGCGGCTTCTCCTCGTCCCAGCTCATGATTTCGCGCGCCTTGTCCCGGACGGCCACCCGGACGCCAGCGCCGCCGCCACCAGCGGCATCAGCAGTTCGTGATGTCCCGTGATTGCAATTCCCTTGGAATTCTCTCCGGCCTTCTTCCCCGCCGCCGTCGGCCGCTTCACCACATTCTGCAGCGGCCGGTAATGCTGGATGAAATCGAAATTCGCCGTTGTAATCGGCCGCAATCGCATGCCCGAGTTTCGAGCCACGGACACCGCCTTCAAAAATACCTCCGGCAGGATCACGGCGGATCCCCAGTTCAGGAACACTCCGCCTCCATCCATTCCCTGCACCAGCGCGCAGAACAGCCGAAAATCGGTGAAGCTCGCCGCTCCCAGCGCCGCACCTTCCGCCGCCGGATGCATGTGCGGAATATCCGTTCCGATAGCCAGATGCACGGTCACGGGAATTCTCAGTTTATAAGCCGCGGCCAGAACGCTCGCGTCCAGATGTTTCGTCGCCAGAATGCCGCTCTGCAGATATTGCCCCGCGGCTTCTCCATACCCGAGCCGGATGCGGTGCGCGAGCTTCGCGATTTCGTTAATCCCCTGTCCCGTCTCCTGGGCCATCCCGAATTTCCCTTCGCCCAGCGCCGTGTCGACATCCTCCGAAGTCTGCCCAGCCAGTGCGATCTCAAAATCATGGATCAGCGCCGCGCCATTCATCGCCAGGCCGCTGACAAATCCCGTGCGCATCAGCTCGATCAGCAGCGGCCCCAGCCCCACCTTGATGACGTGTCCGCCGATACCCCAAAGCACGGCTCGTTTCCGGGCCTTGGCTTGATGGATCGCGCCCAGCACGTCCCGCAAATCATTCCCCGCCAGAATTCCCGGTAGCCCGTCCAGGAACCTCTTTAACGAAGGATTTTTCCCCGCGGGCCGCGCAAAATCCCGCACGTTCACTTTGCTCCGCCGGGCTGCAATCGGATACGTTTCGACGCCGCCAAGCGTTATTGGTTGGATGTTGTAAATGCTCATTCGAGTCACATCACTCTACGAGGAACTCTCACACCGCGCAAGCGAAAGGCGACAACTGGCTCCACGCTGCGCGGCCTCTCATGACGCCTTCAGATTTCCATTGCCCAAATGCGCCCCCGCTCCATTCGATCCCAGGTGCCGCGCGAGCGCTTGTCCCGTATAGGACTTTTTTGTTTTGGCTACCTGCTCCGGCGTGCCCTGGGCCACAATCCGTCCGCCGCCCGCGCCACCTTCCGGCCCCAAATCAATAATCCAATCCGCCTGCTTGATCACGTCCAGATTGTGCTCGATGATCAGCACGGTGTTGCCCAGGTCCACCAGCCGCTGCAGCACGTCCAGCAATTTCCGCACGTCGTCGAAATGCAAACCCGTCGTCGGCTCATCCAGGATGTACATCGTTCTGCCTGTCTGTCGTTTCGAAAGCTCGCGCGCCAGCTTGATCCGTTGCGCCTCCCCGCCCGAGAGCGTGGTTGCCGATTGTCCCAGTTGCACGTACCCGAGCCCCACTTCCACGATCGTCGCCAGCTTTTGTTGGATTTGTGGAATATTCTCGAGCAGTTTCAGCGCATCGCTTGCCGGCAGGTTCAGCACGTCATTAATGCTATGTCCCTTGTACTTCACCGCCAGCGTTTCCGCGTTATATCTCCGACCGCGGCATACCTCACACGTCACATATACGTCCGGCAGAAAATTCATTTCGATCCGCCGCAATCCTTCTCCCTGGCACGCCTCGCACCGTCCGCCCTTTACGTTGAAACTGAACCTCCCCGGCTTATAGCCGCGTTCGCGCGATTCCGGCAGCATCGCAAACAGCTCACGAATCGGCGCGAACACGCCGGTATAGGTCGCGGGATTCGATCGCGGCGTCCGCCCGATCGGCGCCTGGTCAATCTCGATCACCTTGTCGATATGCTCCACGCCCAGCACCATACGGTGCGCTCCGGGTTGCTCCATCGAGCGGTACAGCTTCTGCGCCAGCACCCGGTAAAGAATATCGTTCACCAGCGTGGATTTTCCCGACCCCGATACTCCGGTCACCACGGTGAGCAGACCCAACGGCACAGAAACATCCACATCCTTCAAATTGTTCGCATGCGCGCCAAGAATCTGAATCAATTTCCCATTCGCGCTGCGCCGCTTTGCCGGTACGGCGATCTGCGCCTTCCCCGAAAGATACTGTCCGGTCAGCGACTCCGCTGAAGCCGCAATCTCCGCGGGCTTCCCCTGCGCAACCAGGTAGCCGCCGGCGTTCCCCGCGCCCGGGCCCAGGTCCACCACAAAATCCGCCCGCCGGATGGTGTCCTCGTCGTGCTCCACCACCAGAACCGTATTCCCCAGATTCCGCAATTGCTCCAGCGAATGCAGCAGCCGGTCGTTGTCCCGCGCGTGCAATCCAATCGACGGCTCATCCAGCACATACAGCACGCCGCGCAGGCGCGAGCCGATCTGCGTCGCCAGCCGTATCCGTTGCGCCTCGCCGCCGGAGAGCGTCGCTGCCGAGCGGTCCAGACTCAAATAGCCCAGCCCCACGGCCAGGAGAAAATCCAGCCGCTCCGCGATCTCGCTCAGTGGCCTGCCCGCGACTTCTTTATGCCGCGGCGTCAATTCACCCAGAATTTTTTCCACTGCGGGCCGCGCATCGCTGATCGCCAGCGCCGTAAAATCCGCGATCGACCACCCGCCCAGCTTCACCGCCAGCGATTCCGGACGCAATCGCTTCCCATGGCAAGCGCTGCAGAGCGTGGCTGACATGTACTGCGTCATCCACTCGCGATAAGAGTCCGAATTCGATTCTTCGAAATTCCGCTCCAGAAATTTCAATATTCCCTGAAATCGGAATCCTTTTTCGGCCGCGCCCGAACGTCCGCCAGTCCCTTTTTTTGTGTCTCCGTTCGGATATCCGTAGAGCAGCAGGTTCTGCACCTTGGCAGGGTATTTCTCGAATGGCGTATCCAGATGAAATCCATGCGCGTAGGCGCCAAGCTCCAGTGTCCGTTTCAGAATCGCGGAGCCCGACCCCGGCCCGAGTCCCCCATCAAACAGCGGCCGCGTCCAATCCGCAATCACCTTGGCCGGATCAAAATCATATTTCGAACCCAATCCGTTGCAGGCCGGGCAAGCTCCATACGGCGAATTAAAGCTGAACGACCTCGGCTCCAGCTGCGGCACCGACAATCCGCAATCCGGGCAAGCCAGCTTTTCCGAAAAAACGTATTCCTTCCCGCCCACTACCGCCACCGTCACAAGACCCTGTGCCAGTCGCAGCGCCGTCGCAATCGACTGCTCCAGCCGCGACGCCACTCCCTGTTTCACCAGCAGCCGGTCGATCACCACTTCAATCGTGTGATTTTTCCGCTTGTCCAGCACCGGCGTTTCGTCCAGCGGCAGCAACTCCCCGTTGATCCGCACGCGTACGAACCCATCCTGCGCCAGTTTCTCCAGCTCTTTCCGGTACGCGCCCTTCCTCCCGCGCACAATCGGCGCCAGGATCATGACGCGGTCGTCGGCCTTGCACAGCTCTCCGTGCAAAATCGCCTGTACGATCTGTTCGCTGGATTGTCGCGTGATCGGCTTCCCGCAGTTCGGGCAGTGTGGAACACCCACCGCGCTATACACCACGCGCAGGTAATCGTAGATTTCCGTGATGGTTCCCACCGTGGATCGCGGCGACCTCGTGGTGGTTTTCTGCTCGATGGCGATGGAAGGAGAGAGGCCCTCAATCACATCCACTTCCGGCCGCTCCATCTGGTCGAGGAATTGCCGCGCATACGCCGAGAGCGATTCCACATAACGCCGTTGCCCTTCGGCATAGATCGTGTCGAAAGCCAGCGACGACTTGCCCGATCCCGATAATCCGGTGATCACCGTCAGCGTATTTCGCGGAATCTCCACGCTGATGTTCTTCAGGTTGTGCTGGCGCGCTCCTCGCACAACCAATTTCGTTATCCCCATATTTCGAAAGCGCTCCCTCCACAGGAGCCCCGGCGCTCAGTAGGTAGACTGAGCCCAGCATAGTCTTTCAACATAGCAACTCGCGTGAGTAGAGGTCAAGTTGACCCGCGGGTAGGAGGGCTCGACTAGGGAAATTTTTGCCCCTGTGCCTGGCTCCCCAGTTCTCAGAGTAAAAATTTCCCCGGGGGTGGTGCTTTTTTACCCGGCCCCAGACTTTAATGTATTGAAAATACATAACTTACGAATGGTAAGCCGTTTGCACTTTGGACACGCGTGGGGGAGGCGAGCCGAGGATCCCTTTAGGGGATTGAGGGCTGGGCCGGCTCGTACTTCCCCTCACTTCTGCCGAACCTGCAACTCTATCAGCCTCCAAACGGCTGGCTCCCAATACACCTCAGAATTGCATCTGACCAATCGGCAGAAGTGTGCCTGTGGTCCCCCGCTCATCGCAATAATCTCGCCGCCAATAAAAAAGGAGGCCATCCGGCCCCCTTTTTCTCTAAATTCTTCTTGCGAACGAGTAAAAGATCTCGGCTTCAGCCTCGCGGTTCGATCGTCTGCGAGATGACTTGCGTCATCGGGTAGCGCACGCCGCGATAATCCACGCGCGACGCGTAATCGCTCAAGGTCATGAACAGCAGCAGCGCCAGCCAGAAAATCCCTGCGATAATCACCAGTTTGGTCCGCTCCGGCGCATACTTCGCGTGCATGAAAATCAGAACCACCAGCGTCGCTTTCACGGTCGCGATCAAAAGCGCCACGACAATATTGAATCTTCCCAGGTCCACGAACGCCGCAAAGACGGTGATTCCGGTCAACGCCAGCAGCGTCAAAATGATGGTGAGATACATTCCGGGCGATACGATGTGTTCAGTATGTTCGTGTTCAGACACGCGTCGCTCCCTACTTGTGCCGGTCGATCAGATATAACAGCGGGAAAAGATAAATCCACACGATGTCCACGAAGTGCCAGTACAGGCCCACGATATCCACCGGGTTGTTCCACTCCGCGTTGAATTTCCCGGCAACGGATTCTTTCAACAGCCAGAACAACAATCCTGCGCCGATCACCATGTGCAGCGCGTGCAGCCCCGTCATTCCGAAGTACGCCGAATAATAAAGCTGTGCGTGCGCGTTCAGGTTGGGATCCGCCTTTGCCGCGACCTCGAGCTCTTCTTTTTCCTTGGCCATATCGGCCGCGTCAATGTCTTCGCATTTGGCCGGATTGTTCGCGCAATAAAAAATATCGAAATTCTTGCCCGGCACCAGGTGGTGATGGAATTTCTGCGCGTACTCCACATACTTCACGCCAAAAAACACGAACCCCAGAAGGATCGTTAGGCTCAGAAACAGCGTAATCAGCCCCTTCTTGCTCGTCTGCGCCGACCACACCGCCATCGCCATCGTAAAGCTGCTCGCCAGCAGCACCACGGTGTTGAATCCGCCCAACCCCAGGCTCAGCGTGTTGCTGCCCATCGCGAACGCGTGGAAATACGTGTGCCGGTTGATCGTGTACGCCAGCATGATCCCGCCGAAAAACATCACTTCGGTCACCAAGAAAATCCACATGCCGAGCGTGGCAGTATCCTTCTGCTGCTCCAGCGTCTTGAACTGCCCGAACAATGCTCCGGTGCGATGCACTCCGCACTCCTCTGACCGTCAAGTTCAGGCGCCGACCGCTCGCCTGTCTCCGGGCCTTAGCCCGGCCTTCCTTCAGTCGTCCCCGTGGGCCGGCGCCACCACTGGCGAACCCTTCCCACCGGGAACTTCCAGCCCCAGGTCCGGCCGGTTGTGGAAGTCGTAAGCTTCCCACGTCACAACCGGTGTTACTTCAAAATTCTCCGTCAACGGAGGCGATTGCGTCTTCCACTCAAGGCCGGTAGCAGGCCAGGGATTCTCGCCCGCCACTTCTCCGTAAAACGCGGCCCAGGTGAGATAAACCATCGGCAGCAGATAGCCGACCGCGAGAATGGACGCCCCGGCCGTGGACATCACGTTGTAAATCTGAAATTCCGGCGGATACGTGTGATACCGCCGCGGCATGCCCATGACTCCCAGAATAAATTGCGGGAAGAACGTGAAATTGAATCCGATGAACAGAATGAACGCCGCAATCCGCGCCAGCCACTCCGGATACTTGCGGCCGGTTATTTTGGGCCACCAGAAATGCAACCCGCCGAGATATCCCATCACCGCACCGCCCACCATGATGTAGTGGAAGTGCGCCACCACGAAGTAGGTGTCGTGTATGTTGATGTCGACGCCCAGGGCGCCGAGGAACAGCCCTGTGAGCCCGCCGATCAGGAACAGCCCCAGAAACCCGAATGCGTACAGCATCGGCGTATCGAACGAAATCGAGCCGCCAAACAGCGTTGCCGTCCAGTTAAACGTCTTTACCGCCGAAGGCACCGCCACAATAAAAGTCAGGAATGAAAACGCCACCGCCGCGTACGTTG
>Ga0210410_10005595_pt1 | contig 10927 bp, 10 predicted proteins | sample IncBWC4MmetaG_FD_161058 | JGI IMG/M metagenome (GOLD analysis project Ga0210410, IMG submission 161058) | Forest soil microbial communities from Barre Woods Harvard Forest LTER site, Petersham, Massachusetts, United States - Inc-BW-C-4-M | ecosystem: Environmental > Terrestrial > Soil >... | reverse complement strand
TCATCTGGGTCGGAGCCAGGCCGCTGACCGGCACGACGAACAGCGAGAACGGGCCCGGCAGGATGCTCGACGCCGTCGTCGGGTCGTAGCTCTGGAACGCCGTGGCCGGCAATTGCCCGGCCTGCGCGCTGCCATGGGCCCCGATCGCGATCGCGGAGACCGAGCAGAGCAGCGCGAGCGAACGCAGCACACGCCTTGAGAAGAAAGGCGAGACCGATGAAGTCAGCTCACCCGAAACACGCGCAACACCAAACCGGCGGCGAACGCCACCCGAACGCAACACAACCACAGCCACCTACCCCGTACCCTGTACTTACGTACTTCTAGTCCTCAGTGGGTGAGGCTTAGGGGCCACAGGTCACAGTTCCATGACAGCGGCAATCCGCCGCACTTTATGGGATTCAGTGTTGCCAAAACAACACAGATATAAAGTTACTCGGCTGCCGCCGGCACCCTGATCTCCCGCGGCAAAATCAGCGCGGCGACGACCGCGAGCAGGCATAGCGCGCCGAAGGCATGCAGCATGGTGGCAAAGCCGCCCTGCTGGTAGAGCCACGCCACGAGACCGACCGATGCGCCGGCTGCGGTGAAGCCGACGAAGTAGCGCACCGCATAAGCCCGTGAGCGCCACTCCTCGCTCGTATACTTGCCGACCATGGCGTCGTTGACGGTGACCTGGCCGAACGCGCCCATGACGATGCCGATCGAGACCAGGATCAGCGGCAGGTTCTGCAAGGTGGCGGCAAGATAGAGGAACGGCGCCAGCAGGAACGACAGCGGCAGCGCCACCGTCTTCAGCGAATGACGGTCGAGCAGCTTGCCGATGGTGTACTGCGTCATCGCGCCGAACACATAGACACCGGCCGCGATCAGACCCAGCAGCGCCGGGCTCTTGGTGAAGTCGAGCCGTTCGGCGAACAATTTCGGCAGCGCCACCGTCACCGCGTTGAAGGTGGTGGAGATCGCGATCACCACGATCAAGAGCGACACGACAACCCGCCACATATCGTGCTTGGCGACGCGCGCCTGCGCCGCGGCCTGCTTGCTCCCCTTGCGATCTTCATGCACCACAAGCATCGCGAAGGCGATGCCGACACCCACCGTGACGATGCCGGGAATGATGAAGGCATAGCGCCAGCCGAGATATTGGCCGATCACGCCGGTGACCAGCGCCGATGACGCGACGCCGAGATTGCCCCAGACCCCGTTCAGCCCCATCTCGCGGCCGAGCTTGTCGGCATAGGAGACGATCATCGCGGTGCCCACGGGATGATAGATCGAGGCGAAGATGCCGATCGCCAGCAGCGCCGCCCCCAATTGCAGCGGCGTCTGCACGAAGCCGACGGAGATCATCGCAAAACCGATGCCGATGAAGAAGATCACCATCATATGTCGCCGGCTCCAGCGGTCGCCGAGCCAACCGGTGAGCAGCGAGCCCGCGCCGAAGGCGATGAAGCCCGGCGTCGCATAGGGCAGCAGCTCCGAATAGGCCATGCCGAGCGCCGGCCCCATGATGATGACGGCGGCGGCGAAGATCAGCATCGCATAATGATCGATAAAATGCGCGGCATTGACGAAGGTGATGACCCGGCTGGAGCTGTTCATTTGGTTTTCTCTGGCGATTTCCCGGACGATTCTCGTTGTTTTTCTGCTGGCGTTATACGAATTTAGGCTGACGGGATGCAGCCAATGACTATCGCCGAACCGCCATTGATAGCGATACTGCGCGGCCAGCGCTCGACCGGCGATGGCCTGCATCTGGTCGCGCGCAGCTACAGGAAAGGCCTGCGCCTCGATCCCCACATGCATCGCGAGGCCCAGCTCGTCTATGCCGCGAGCGGCACCATGCAGGTGACGACGCCGAAGGGCCGCTGGCTGGTGCCGCCCGATCGCGCCGTCTGGGTGCCGGCGCGTCTGGTGCACGCCATCGACGTGCTCGCCGACATCGAGATGCGCACGCTCTATTTCGACACGGCGTGGCTGAAGCGCGAACGGCGCAGCCCGAGCCTCAAATCCGAATTCGTGGTGCGGGTCTCCCCTCTCCTGCAACAGACCATCCTCGCGCTGTTCGAAAAGGACAATGCCCCTGAACGCACCTCGCTCCTGATCAAGCTCGTGATGCTCGAATTGCATCGCGCCGAGGACTCCGCGACCTTCATCCCGCTGCCGAGCGAGCCGCGCTGCCGCCGCGCCGCCGATATCGTGCTCGCTGCGCCAGCCCACCCGCATGAAATCGAGACGCTCGCGCAAAAGGTCGGCACATCGGCGCGGACGCTGTCGCGGCTGTTCGCCGCCGAGACCCAGCTCAGCTTCAAGAGCTGGTGCCAGCGCGCCCGGATCGCGTCGGCCATCGAGAAACTGTCGGTCGAGGCCAATGTATCGATCAAGCAGCTCGCCGCCGATTTCGGCTATTCCAGCGTTCCCGCCTTCTCCCACGCCTTCCGCCAGGTGACCGGCAGGACGCCGACGGAATTTGTGGAGCGGAAGTAGGCGCCCGGCTCGTCGCGCGCGAGCGAGCCTTTTCCACTGGCGCATTTCCCGGCACTTCATGCCGCTTGATCCGGCCTGACTTCGCCTTAAATCCTGTGTAGGATTCGGCATCACCGGATTAGATTGCGCTCCCATGGCCAACGCCTTTTTCACCGACCTCCTGGCAACGATTTCCGAACGCGGCCGCTTGCTGTTGCGGCGGGCCGATCCGGAGGACGGCAAGGGCGATGCCTCCGATCTCGTCGAATTGTGCGAGGCGCTGCTGTCGGGCCGGGGCGAGGCCACGGGCACCGCGATGGCGCGCGAGGTGCTCGACGGCTATCACGAGCTCGACGACAATGGCCGCCGCACCTTTTTCGAGGCGCTGGCGCGCGATTTCGGACCCGACAAGGCCAAGCTCGCCGAGGCGATCAAGGCCTGGCAGGACCTGCCGGGCGATGGCCGCGGCAGCGACCTGCACTTCGCCTCGGAACCGCGGCGGCAGGAACTGATCCGCCGCCTCAACCGCGCACCGGGCGGTACCGCCGACCTGGTCGCGATGCGTTCCGATCTGCTCACTCAGATGAATGGCCGCAAGGATCTCGCCGCGCTCGACCGCGACGTCGTGCACCTGCTCGGCTCGTGGTTCAACAGGGGGTTTCTCGTGCTGCGCAGGATTGACTGGTCGACGCCGGCGAACATCCTCGAGCAGATCATCCGCTACGAAGCCGTGCACGAGATTCGCGACTGGGACGATTTGCGCCGCCGCATCGATCCCGTCGACCGCCGCTGCTACGCCTTCTTCCATCCCGCGCTCGCCGACGCGCCGCTGATCTTTGTCGAAGTGGCGCTGACGGAGACGATCCCCGGCTCGATCGCGCCGCTGCTCGCGGTGAACCGCCAGCCGGTGCCGACCGATCGCGCGCGCACCGCGGTGTTTTATTCGATCTCCAACACCCAGCGCGGGCTCGGCGGCATCTCCTTCGGCAATTTCCTGATCAAGCAGGTGGTCGAGGAGCTGCGCCGCGAGCTGCCCAAGCTCGACACCTTCGTGACGCTGTCGCCGGTGCCGGGCTTCATGTCGTGGCTGAAGCAGGCGAACGATCTGCCGCTGGCGGAAGAAGAGCGCAACATCCTCAAGCAGCTCGACGACCCGAACTGGATCGAGAGCGAGCCGATCTCGGCCGAGCTGCGCGAGGCGCTGGAGCCGCTCGCCGCGCATTATTTCCTGCGCGCCCGCACTTCCAAGGGCCGCGTGATCGACTCGGTGGCGCGCTTCCACCTCGGCAACGGCGCGCGGCTGGAGCGCATCAATTGGCTCGGCGACCTCTCGCCCAAGGGCCTGCGCGAATCCGCAGGGATCATGGTCAACTACCTCTACCGCCTCGACGACATCGAGAAGAACCACGAAGCCTACGCCAATGACGGCGAGGTCGTGGCCTCCAGCGCGGTGAAGAAGCTGCTGCGGAACGAAGGCCGTAGGCTCCTGGATATGCGGCTGGGTTAAGCCGGGTTTCTGATTCAGTTTTCAAACAGCTGCGTCATCGAGCGAAGCTTTGTAGGGTGGGCAAAGGCGCAAAGCGCCGTGCCCACCATCTCTTGCCGTGCCGAAGATGGTGGGCACGCTACGCTTTGCCCACCCTACGGCACCGAGTCGCGCTTCAGCATTCCCGCGGCACGATGTGCCCGAGTCCTGCGTCATCCATCGCCCCTCGAGAATTCAGAGGGCGCAGGGAAAGCCGGGTGTTTTGCGCACCCGCAGCCTTGCGTGCAAAGTGAAGAAAGCACGCAAGCAAGTCACCACAGGTCCGCCGAAACATTCCGGCTTTCCCTGCGCGGTGGTTTACGGCTTACTTCGTGCTCTCCCCGGTGTACCGGGCTTTTTAGCCACCGTCGCTCCGCAGGTCATCACCTACGAAACTTGACCCCAGCGTCGGGGGGACAGGACCACACGCTTTTGCCGTCCGCTGCAACAACACTCGTCTGTTGGAGTTGCACCGTCCATCGCATCCCGGCCCCACGTTCGTGACGACGCGTACGCCCCTCTGGCGAGCACGAGACGGTGCGATATAGGCACAATCTCGACTTCTGATAAAGCGAAATATTTTCGCTGGAGGGATTGAAGGGTCAAATCACTTTGAATCGGCTCGCAAAATCAGCTTTTACGCGCAGGCAATCTTTCAAGCGAAATGAGACCGTGCGGACACCGCAGGCTCGCGCACTCGTGACTGATTTGCCCGACGGGCAAATCAGTCACCCGCGCACCGGATCATCGTGAGTGCTCCCGCGCGATCATGCACCGAGGCCAGCGCGCTCGCTCGGCGTGAAGACGCGCGGCTCCGAGATCGGCGTACGCATCTGACCGTCGAAAAACGGATTGGGCCGGCCGAGCCCGCGCCACCACCAGCCGAGCAATGTCGGAATGCGAACGGCGACGAGGCCCACCGAACGCGGCGGCGGCGCGTTCGGTGGGAGTGGGCCCGTGGCGGACTGCTCGAAAATCCGGCACAGCGGCGCGCCAAGCCGCTCGTCCCGGCTGCTGCCATCGGTCTTGTGATCCATGAACGCGTGAATGAGGCCGACCACAGGGAAACTTGCTCCCGCGGTATTGGCGATCGGCGTCCGGCAGCAATCCGCGTACCAGCGGAATACGGTCTTCGAGAAATGCAGGCAGCGCACGGCATCCGTGCCTGCGGCAAGTTTCACGCGGCCCGCGGGCATGTGGAAGATATCTGTTCCACCGGCGGAATCGAGTACGTCCGGGCGCTGGAGGAAACGCGCAAACGCCTGACGGTCGCGGCAATAACAGATGAAACGGAAGCCGGCATTTCGCGCAACGATGTTTGCCGTGCCGTGCACGTGGCCGCAACGACAGCGGAGCGGAATGGTGTGGTCTTCGGTCATGAAACCTGCTCGATCATCGATCTCCTGCGATTATTAGACCCCAGGATTGTTCCTCATATGAAACCCCGCTCAACTTGGCGCCAGCTCGGAACAGTTTCCGGGTGGATCGGTTCATTCGCGGTGGCATCCCTCTCACGGAGTCACGAACAAGCTAAGGCGTCGATCAGGAACGCCTTGCCACCCATCGCAGCTCACGAAAAAGACAGGAGCAGCCCATGAGACTGAATTCGGCGCAGGTCGAAAAGACCCTGAACCAGATGGATGCCCACGTTTTGCCCGACACGCATCCGGCGGTGACGCAACTCACCAGTGTGTTTGGTGACCACACGTTCTTTCTGGACCAGAGCGGCCTGAAGGTTCTGGAACCCGCCGAAGTGCCGGGAACGGGCGCGCAGTCCGGCGAGGTTCTCAGTCTCGCCGACTGGACCGACGCGACGCTGACCAGCCTGACGCCGCATGAGCCGGAGCCGACCGGCACGATCGTGATCTTCGATGAAGTCAGACACTAAAGCGCGATGAACATCGCGCTTTAGTGTATTTTTGACGGCGCACGGACCGCCGGGAGAGTGCGCGTCACGCTCCCGTGACGCGCCAGATGACATCGCCGACGTCGTCGGCCACCAGCAGCGAGCCGTCGGGACCGAGCGTGACCCCGACGGGCCGCCCATATGACTCCTTCTCGTCCGGCGCGAGGAATCCCGACAGGATGTCGCGCGCCGGGCCTGACGGGCGTCCGTTTTCGAACGGCACGAACACGACCTTGTAGCCGGACAGCGTCGAGCGATTCCAGGAGCCGTGCTGGCCGATCGCCATGCCCTCCGGAAATCCCGGCAACGTGCCTGAAGGCATCCAGCACAGACCCAGCGAAGCGGTGTGGCCGCCGAGCGCGTAATCCGGTGTGATCGCTTTCGCGACCATCGCCGCATCCTGCGGCACGCGATCGTCCACCGTCTGGCCCCAATAGCAATAGGGCCAGCCATAGAAGCCGCCTTCGCGCACCGAGGTCAGATAATCGGGCGGCGTCTCGTCGCCGAGGCCATCGCGCTCGTTGACGACGGTCCAGAGCACATTGGTCTTGGGCTCCCACGCCAGTCCCACCGCATTGCGCAGGCCGCCGGCAAAGATGCGGCTCGAACCTGACGCGAGATCGAGCTCGTAGACACAGGCGCGGCCTTCCTCGACCTCGAAGCCGTCATCGGCAATGTTGGTGAGCGAGCCGACGCCGGCATAGAGTTTCTTGCCGTCCGTGCTCGCGAGCAGGCTCCGCGTCCAGTGACCGGAAGGCTTGAAGGTGACGAGCTTCTTGCCCGGCGCGGTGATGCGGTCCGCACCCGCCGTATAGGGAAAAGCCACCACGCCATCGGTGTTGCCGACATAGAAGGTGTCGCCGACCAGCGCCATGCCGAAGGGCTGGCTCAGCCCTTCCATGAAGGCGCCGCGCGTCTCGGCGACGCCGTCGCCATCCTTGTCACGCAGCAGCGTGATGCGGTTGGCGCTGACGCCGAGCGCACGCGCGCGCCGCATCGTCGCCTGCATCGCATAATGAAACACGCTGCGCGGGGTGCCCGCGACCTGCGTCGACTCCGCGATCAGCACATCGCCATTCGGCAGCACGTTGATCCAGCGCGGATGATCGAGGCCGGTGGCAAAGGCATTGACCTTGAGGCCGGGCGCGGCCACAGGCATCTCGCCGTCGCGCCAGCCCCGCGCGGTCGGCATCTTCAAGGTCGGGAGCGCGCCTTGCGGCTTCGCCGTCGGAATCTCCGGCGCGTTACCCCAGGCCGGTTTGGGCTGCGCGCCCTGCATCTTGCGCCAGGTCAGCGCGCCGGCCCCGACCAACGCGACGAGGCGCGCAAACATGCTGGAAAAATCCATGGAACTTCCTTTTTTATTATGCGCACGGCCTACTGATTTACGCACCCGTGAGCCCGCCAGCATCCCATTCGCACGGTGCCGATGACAGTATTTATACGATCTTTCGTTGACACCACCGAATCGGCAAGATTGCACCTGCGCTTCATCGACAAGCGCTTCCTCCCTAAACCTTCCGCCCGCCGGCAAACGGCGGGCTTTTTTTTCGAGCGGCGCGGCTCGCGAGGATTATTCCGAGCAGCTCAGCGTGCCGAAGGGCGGGTTCGGGAAATTCCATTCAAAGCGTTTGCCGGAAAGCGTGATGCAGGTGCGGGTATGCGGGGTATTCGCGGCATCAGTCGCCGGCGCAGGCGGCGAGAAGGTGCGCTTCGCCCAGGGTGAAGTGACGGCGGCGCCGACCGTTGCGCCGAGAATGACGAGGCAGCCGGTGATCCATTGATTGCGCGTCATCGCTCCGACTCCTGTCCCACCGTCATTGCGAGCGAAGCGAAGCAATCCATGTCACGGCGCGGGGATAGATGGATTGCTTCCGCCTTCGCTCTTCGAGCTTCGGCGGACACGTCGTCGCTTCGCTCCTCGCAATGACGACATAGAGCGACATACGCTCCTACGCCGCCAGCGCCTTCATCTCGGCATAGAGATCCGACTTCCCCTCAAAACCGATGCCAGGCAGATCGGGCATGGTGATGTGGCCGCCTTCGACGCGGACGCCGTCGGGGAAACCGCCATAGGGCTGGAACAGATCCGGATAGCTCTCATTGCCGCCGAGGCCGAGGCCGGCCGCGATGTTGAGCGACATCTGGTGACCGCCATGCGGGATGCAGCGGCTCGGCGACCAGCCATAGGTGTGCAGCACTTGCAGCGTGCGCTGATATTCGCAGAGGCCGTAGGACAGCGCGCAATCGAATTGCAGCCAGTCGCGATCGGGGCGCATGCCGCCATAGCGGATCAGATTCCTCGCATCCTGGTGGCTGAACAGGTTCTCACCCGTCGCCATCGGCGCGGGATAGTACTCGGCGAGCGCGGCCTGCAGCGCATAATCGAGGGGATCGCCGGCCTCCTCGTACCAGAACAGCGGATAGCCGCGCAGCATCTTGGCGTAGGCGATCGCGGTCTCCAGATCAAAACGGCCGTTGGCGTCGACGGCGAGCTGCGCATCCTTGCCGATCTCCTTCAGTACTGCTTCGATGCGTTCGCGATCTTCCCCGATTCCCGCGCCGCCGATCTTCATCTTCACGACATTGTAGCCGCGATCGAGATAGCCGCGCATCTCGCTGCGCAGCATTGAGAGGTCCTTGCCGGGATAATAATAGCCGCCGGCGGCATAGACGAAGACGCGCGGGTTCGCCTCGCGCTTGTGGCGCTCGGCGAGCAGGCGAAACAGCGGTTTGCCGGCGATCTTCGCCACGGCATCCCACACCGCCATGTCGATGGTGCCGACCGCGACCGAACGCTCGCCATGACCGCCCGGCTTCTCGTTCGACATCATGGTGGCCCAGACCTTGTCCGGATCGAGATTGTCGCCGGCTTCATTGAGCAGCGACTTCGGATCGGCCTCCGTCAGCCGCGGCGCAAAGCGCTCGCGGATCAGGCCGCCCTGCCCGTAGCGGCCGTTGGAATTGAAGCCGTAACCGACGACGCGCTTGCCGTCGCGCTCGAAGTCGGTGACGACGGCAACGAGGCTCGTCGTCATCTTGGTGAAGTCGATATAGGCGTTGCGGATCGGCGAAGAGATCGGTTTTGTCACTTCGCAGACGTCGACGATACGGACGGACATTTATTTTTCTCTTTGTTGTTCCGTCATTGCGAGGAGCAAAGCGACGAAGCAATCCACACTGTTCCCGCGGACGGATTCTGGATTGCTTCGCTCCGCTCGCAATGACGACGGTGAGAGTTACTTTTTATCCCTGAAATACGGCTCGACCGGGCCGTGCACTTTGATCGTCAGCGGATTTCCGAAGCGGTCCTTGGCGTTGCCGGCAGTGACACGGACCCAGCCCTCGCTGATGCAGTATTCCTCGACATTGGTCTTCTCAACGCCCTTGAAGCGGATGCCTACGTCGCGCGCCAGGATATCCGCGTTGTAGTAGGGACTGCGCGGATCGACCGACAAACGGTCTGGAAACGCCTCGTTCTCGGCTTCGGTTTTCTCGTTCACAGCAGGGCCTCGATGTCTTTCTTCAATCCTTGTGGGGCTGCGGTCGGCGCGTGGCGGGCGACGACCTTGCCTGCGCGGTCAACCAGGAATTTGGTGAAATTCCATTTAATCGACGAGCCGAGCAGGCCGGACTTCGCGCCCTTCAGATATTTGTAAAGCGGATGCGCACCCGAGCCGTTGACGTCGATCTTGGCGAACATCGGAAAGCTCACCTCGTATCTGGTCTCGCAGAACTCCGCGATCTGCCTGGCGTCACCCGGCTCCTGCGCGCCGAACTGATTGCAGGGAAAGCCGAGCACGGCAAAGCCGCGCGGCGAAAGCTCGCGGTAGAGCTGCTCCAGCCCCTCATATTGCGGGGTGAAGCCGCATTTGCTCGCTGTGTTGACGATCAGGAGCACCTGACCTTCGTACCGCTTCAGCGCAATGTCCTCGCCATCAAGCGATGTGGCAGAGAAGTCGTAAACGCCGGGCATCTTGGTTCTCGATACTTCTCGTTAAGTCACTGGATCGATCGGCGACGGCGGCACGCCGCCGGCCTCGATCGCCTCGCCTGCCAGCAGGCAGAGGTCCTCGCGGTAACGGCCCGCGATGACCTGCACGCCGACCGGAACCCGCCCCACCAGTCCCGTGGAGACGGTTAGCCCAGGCAGGCCCATGAAGGGAATAGCGATTTGCACCAGTTGCGCGTGCCAGACCCGCGCAAAGGAGGCATCGTCCTTGCGGTCGAGATGGTCCGGGAACGGCAATTCGCCGGAGACCGGCATCAGCAGCACCGGATATTTTTCCAGGAACAGCATCCATTCGCGCGTCAGCGTGGCGCGGCGGGTCAACGCCTTGGAAAAATCGGCCCGGTCGAACGGCGTCACCTTGGCGCGATTGCCGTTGAGGCACGCCAGCGCGCCGGGATCGCCTTCCTTCTCGGCCATCGCAAGCTGCGCCTCGTAATTGTCGCCGAGCCAGAGCTTTCTGTTCCAGTCGGCGGCTTCGCGCAGCGGCGGCGTGTTCGCAATTTCCTCCACCGTCCAGCCGGCGCGCCGGAGGCGCTCGCCGGCGTCGGCGACGGCCGCCTTCACCTCCGGCACGGGATCGAGCCCATCCGGATTGAGACAGAGCGCGGCGCGCTTCGGCACGGCCGGCCCCTCGAGCGGCGCCGGCACCCACCAGGGATCGCGCGGGTCCCTTGCGCTCAGCGCAGCGAGCGAGATGCGCAGATCCAGAATCGTGCGCGCGAGCGGGCCGGACACCGCCTCGATCTGCGCGCCGATGGTGCGCTCGGGCATGCCGGGATTGAAGGCGGGGACGCGGCCGAGCGTCGTCCGCAGGCCATGCACGCCGCAGGCATAAGCCGGATAGCGGATCGAGCCCGCGATATCCGTGCCATGGGCGATATGGCCGATCCCGGCCGCCACCGCCGAGCCCGCGCCGCCGGAGGAGCCGCCGGGCGTGATCGAGGGATCGCGCGGGTTCCTGGTGTCGCCATGGATGAGATTGGTGGTGAACCAGCGATAGGCAAAGGCCGGGCTG
>Ga0210410_10005594_pt1 | contig 10927 bp, 8 predicted proteins | sample IncBWC4MmetaG_FD_161058 | JGI IMG/M metagenome (GOLD analysis project Ga0210410, IMG submission 161058) | Forest soil microbial communities from Barre Woods Harvard Forest LTER site, Petersham, Massachusetts, United States - Inc-BW-C-4-M | ecosystem: Environmental > Terrestrial > Soil >... | reverse complement strand
CTCCCCGAAAATGTCATAGCCGTAGATGCCGCTGCGGCTCAGATCGACGACGCCGATGCGGCCGCTCGTGAACGTGAGAGTCACCACGGCGTTGTCGATATCCCCGACTTCATTGAGCTCCGGATACGCGAGCGTTCCACCGACGGCGGTGACCGAAGCGACGTCGCCCATGTACCAGCGCGCCAAATCAAAATCGTGAATGCCCATATCGACGATCATGCCGCCGCTGCTCTTGGGATTCGCGTATTCCAAGGATGGCCGATAGGGATCGCGTGAGGAAGACTTGAACACGATCGGCGTGCCAATGACGCCCTCGTCGACCTTTTTCTTGGCGGCGGCATAGCCCGAGTCGAAGCGCCGCATGAAGCCCATTTGCAGAAAGCCATGCGAGCGTGCAGCGGCGTCTTTCATCTTTTGAGTTTCGCTGAGTGACAATGCCGGGGGCTTCTCGCAAAACACCGCCTTCTTGCGGCCAAGTGCGGCGACGGCGAGTTCGGTATGTGTGTCGGTCGGGCTTACGATAACGGCCGCGTCAATCCCCGGATCGTCGAGCATCGGGAGAGGATCCGAATACCATCGCGGCACGCCAAGCTCGCGCGCTGTTTCCTCCGCGAGCTTGGCGTTCGTGTCCGCCAGAGCCGCGAGGTTGACGCCGGCGACTCGTGCTGCCAGGTCGCGCGCATAGACGCGCCCAAGTCGGCCGAGTCCAATCAAGCCCACATTCACCTTCATCTCTTCCTCCTCGATATTTCTTTCGCTGCGGATTTTGTGAGGCTTCTTCGTGCCTGCCGGAGCGGGTCAACAGCGCCGTTTTGGAATTCTGGCTCGCGCATCGTACGCTTCTGCTGCTTTGCACGCAATGGAATTGCCGTAACGGCGAGTCTCAAGGAGATCGCTGCCGCCCGATGATTTGTTGATTCCTTGTGGTTGAAATCAAACTTGTCCGCTGAATTCCTCGCGCCAGGAGTTGGAGAGATATTTCACGCGCAGGGCGCGCTCGCGCAGTTCCGCGGAGTCCGGGTCCCCGAGATAGATCTTCATCGCATCGGCGATGGAGACGCGGTTCTCGTCCTGATGAACGCGCCCGATTTCGTCTCCCGCGCCGATTTCTCCTTCGCGCAGGACGCGGAAGTAGAAGCCGGTGCGGCGGCTCGCGAGGAATCGCTTGGCCATGTCATCCCGCTGGAATTTCAAATTCAGCTTGAAGCAGGGGAGCCGCGGCTGCGTGACGGCGACCTCCGCCGTTCCAATTTGAAAGCGATCGCCCAGGTGAACGCCTGTTTCCAGGAGGCCCCTGGTCGTGAGGTTTTCTCCAAACGAGCCCCAGGGAAGGTCCACGTCCGGGAGTTCGTGTTTCCAGAACGCGTAGTGCTCGGAGGGATAGGCGTACACCGCTTTGTCTCGGCCGCCGTGGACCGTCAGATCGGCCTGGCGATCGCCGTCGAGATTCAGCGTGCGCATTTGAATCCGCTTTTGGACCGGGGCCTTGAAGATGCCGGTCGGGACTTCCCCATGGTCCACTTGGACGGTTCGTGGAATTCCAACCTGGACGGAAATCAACGAAGGGGTCGGCACATGTTCCTTTCAGGGCGCGTCACAAAACGGAACAGATCGCGATCGAAGGCAAGTTGAATGATATTCGTCTTCACGGCGTGAGTCCAATTCGCGCGCCATGAATTTTTTACAGATTTTTTCACACAGTGCGCCTTCCGCTTTGCCTAATCTCTTTGATTGGCTATACTGCATTCTCGTTGTTTGCGGACTGCTTAGGCTTGGTGACGGGTTGTCCGGGGGGACGTGCTTCAAGGACAATCCGCTCACGCCGCGAGAGGCGATTGGCGGCTTTGTCGGGACGCCAGTCCTCGCAATTCGTCTACAACATCGTGAAAAGAAGCGCTTCAGCGCTAATGCGCTGCTCGCATGCGGCGGGCCAGGAAGTCGCGAGAAGGTCACTCTGGAGCAAGAAATCCAAAAGGGGCGAGGCACGCAAACCAGTCCGCAAGTCGCGGTCATCGGCGGTTCCGCATCGGGCTTTTTCACGGCGTCGCTCCTCGCACGCGCCGGTTGCGCGGTCGAGCTGCTCGAGCGTTCCGATCAGTTCGATCCCACCCCGCGGACGCTCATCGTCACAAACCACATGCGCAGCATTCTCGGCCGCGTGGGCGACCGCTCCGTAGTGAACGAGATTCGCAAGTTTGAGCTTTTCACCGACGGGCGCAGCGCGCAAGTTCCTCTGAACAAGCCGGACCTGATCATCGAGAGGTCGCGGCTGATCCGCGATCTCGCCGAGGACGCCCAAGGCCACGGCGCGAAGGTTTCCTTCGGCAATCGTTTTGTGGGGCTGCAAAGCAACGGGAACGGATTGCGCGTCGGCGTCGAGCGCACCCCCGAAGCGCACTTGGAAGAGCTGCACGCCGACGTTGTGGTGGGCGCCGATGGGGCGCTCTCGCGCGTCGCGCAGAGTGCCGGCTGGCCGCGCCAGGCTACCGTGCCTCTCGTCCAGGCCATTGTGCGCGTGCCGGCGGACATGTCGCCGAACACGGTGCGTGTGTGGTTCGTACCGGACGATACGCCCTATTTCTACTGGCTGATTCCGGAATCGAACGAGCGCGCAGTGCTCGGATTGATCGGCGAGGATGGTCAGGAAACACGCCACTGCCTCGAGCGCTTCATGGAAAAGCGCGGATTCACGCCGCTCGGCTACCAGGGCGCGCGCATCCCCGTGTACGAGCGCTGGACGCCGGTCGAGCGGCGCGTGGGCGCGGGGCGCGTGTTTTTGGTGGGCGACGCCGCCGGCCAGGTGAAAGTGTCGACCGTCGGCGGGATCGTGACCGGATTTCGCGGCGCGATCGGCGTGAGCGAATCGATCGTGAACGGCGGCGAAAGCCGCGAGCTGCGTTCGCTCCGCCGCGAGCTCGACCTGCACCTGCTCATTCGCAAAACGATTCATCAATTCAAGCAGGCCGATTACAGCCGTCTGGTCGACCTGATGAACGACTCGACGCGCCGCTCCCTCAGCCAATACACGCGCGATGAAGCGTCGCGCGTTCTCTGGAATATTGCCCTGAGCCAGCCGCGCCTCCTGCTGCTCGCCCTGCGCGGGCTGCTGTCCGGCGGATCGATCCTCCCCAAAAATCGCAGCTAGAATTTGATGTGGTGAGCTGATTTGAACCCGGGCGCGTGCTGAGAAAGCGTCTGAGAGCACCGCCTGCGTTTTGCACTGTGGCTTCCGACTGGCCGACGACTCAAATGGAACCCCAGTTCACCACTTCCCAAAACCCCGTCTATGGGGAGTTTTACAATTACTTCCGGCTGCCAACAATCCACTCGCGACAAGCCGACTCCTAAGATGCCGCCGCATCGGCGGCGAGGGCTCGAACCGCCTTAGGCTGAGGACGCAGCAGCAAATAAAATGCGACGACGTGCGTGATCATCAGCACGGGCACGTAGATGATCGGGATCGCGTACGTGGCGCCCAACTGCCCCGCCAGCGCAGGAAGGCCAACCTGGATTGCGTGGTAATAGTCGAGGATGAGATCGACTATCCCCACGAGATTGAAGGCCGCGACGAACAGCCAAAAGAGCGGACGTATCCTTACCGTGAGAAGCGCCAGGATGGCGAGCACCCCGGTTGCCAGGTCCCAGTAGGCGGCGAACGCAGCGAAGCCAGCGGCGGGCAGATTCGGGCCGACGACGCCTGGAAGGATAAAGACGAGCCCGAAAAAGCGGAAGCTGTGCAGCGTAGCGATCGCGCGTTGCGCCGCGACCAGGTCCATCGACTTGAGCCTGGGCATGACGTAAACGCCGAAGCAAAGCAGCCACGCGACATAACCTAGAATGAGATGCAGATTGAAGATGGTTTCCGGTGACATTTAGCCTCCTATTCCCTTATTGGTTGAGTTATCTCTCAAGAGTATCCCGAGCGGCAAGAGTGGCCCGACCGGAATGAACTGCTCGTCCACGAGGTTTTCCTTCGACAGAGGCAGGCTTTCGATGAGGGCCCGAGCCTCCGCCACGTCCTTGCAGCTCAGTATGAAGATGACGCCCCGGCCGTCGCCGCGCGTGAACCACTGCTGAATCTTGCCGTCCAGGTACAGGGGAACGGTCGCACGAATTTCGGCGGGCATGATTTTCATGACTTGCTCGAGAGTAACCCCCGGTTTTGGTGAAAGGATCGTCAGCACGCCGGTGATCTTGGGCTGCGGCGGTGTGGACTGGCCTTGCGCCACGGGCGCCAGGACCGTCGCGAACGCCAGCTGCTGGTAGAGCATTTCAATCTTCATTGTTCGGCTCCTTTGATTCCTCGCGGAATTTGCTTTGGTACCAGTGGGTACCACGCATTCATAAGACGCAGAAGCTTGGAGAAAGTTTCATGACTTCGCAACTTTTTTCCCCTGCTAGCAGGCCAAACACAAGGTGCTCTCCTGTGGTACTATGCGGTACCAGTGTTGGTAAGGAGAAGGCGATGAGCAAGGCATCGGCGTCAAAACGCCGCCAGGAAGGCGGCGACGAAACCGGGGTGCGCGAGCGCATCCTTGAGGCGGCCTTCGCGGCGTTCATGAAGAGCGGCTACGCAACGGCCAGCACGCTTGAGATCGCGACGCGCGCGCGTGTTTCGAAGCGAGAGCTTTACGCGCTGGTTGGCAACAAACAGGAGATGCTGATCGCCTGCATCCGCGAGCGCGCCAAGCGATTTGACGTGCCCGCTGATCTGCCCGTGCTGCGCGATCGCAAGACCCTGGAGCAGGTGCTGGCTTCTTTCGGGACGAAGCTCGTCCGCGAGATAAGCGATCCCACAGTCATTGCGGTATTCCGACTGGCGATCGCCGAGGCAGTCCAGGCCCCCGAAGTGGCGCGCGCGCTCAACTCGATAGGACGCGAGGCAAGTCGCGCCGCCTTGCGTAAAATCATGGCCCGGGCCCAGGCGTCCGGCCTGCTCAGAGGTCGCCCTGCCGAACTTGCCGAGCAGTTCGCCGGGCTGCTCTGGCGCGACTTGATGGTCAGCCTGCTGCTCGGTGTCGCCGCCCGACCGACCCCCCGCGAAATCGCGGTACGTGCCCGCGACGCAGCAGGCGCCTTCCTGCAACTTCATCCGCTATCGAATCACGCACCAGGGCTAGCAGCTTGTCGAAAAAGAGATAAACGGCGGCAACCCGGCCCGTCCCGGGCAATGACGAAATTAGGCCCGGCGTAAGCTGGTGCCTGACCGGAAACAGGTCCAGTGCCTGAGAAGTCCGCTGCTGGGAAGTTAGCCGCAATTCAAGTCGTATGAAGGCGTACTCGGAAGTTGCAGTACACACAGGCCCAAACGGCGCTCCGAGAATTCAGCGCTTCAAATCGGGGAATCAAGACCGTCCCGTCCAGACCGTGTACCGTGGACGCGCGCCTGTTCCGCGAGTAGACTTCGGCACGCTGCCCGTTTCACGGGTAGAAACCGAGGATTCTCGTGAACATTCTGGGCCTTTCCGGCCTCGCTCACGATTCCGCCGCGGCGCTGCTGTCCGATTCCGGCATCGTTGCCGCGATGGAGGAAAGCAAGTTGGTGCGCAGGCGCACCGCGGCGGGAATCCCGCGCGAAGCGATCCGTTTTTGCCTCGAGCGCGCGGGGACGGGCTGGAGCGGGATCGAATGCGTGGCCGTGGCCAGCCGGCCTGTGCGCACGTGGGTGCGGCAGGCGTGGATGCGGGCGAAGCTGACGCCGTTCGCCCCGGTTCCGAGCGGCTACTATCAAACGAAGGCGCTCGGGGAGCTTGGGCGCGAGCTCAACAACGGGCGCCTGCTCGAAATGCTGGGCGAATCGCAGCATCTCAAGGTCTTTCATCTCGAGCATCATCTCTGCCACGCCGCGAGCGCGTTCTACGCGTCCGATGCTGACCGCGCGCTCGTGCTCACGCTCGATGAGCAGGGAGACGGGCGCTCCGGCTCGATTGCGCTCGGCGAAGGCAATCGCCTGCGCGCTCTCGAATCGATCCCCTTCCCGCATTCTCCCGCCTGGATTTTTTCGCAGATCACGGACTTGATCGGCTTCACGCCGCACGCGGACGAACACAAGACGCAGTGGCTGGGCCTCGAAGGCGAGCCCGCGTTCGAGCCGGTTTTTCTGGAAATGCTGCGCCGCGCGCCGGGGAAATTGCCCCGCCTCGCCACGCGTTACTTCAATGCAGGCCTCGCGGGACATATCGCGTTTTCGCCGAAACTTTACCGCGCCGTCGGCGTCGACCCGGCGGTTGGCAAAGCCGCGGAAACAGGCTCGCCGCGCCCACCGATTCCCGAGCCGTTGAGAAAGCAGCTCGCCGCAAGCGTTCAGCAGGCATGCTGCACGATCGCCGCGGAAATCGCCGAGGGCTATCGCAAAAAGACGGGCGCGAAATCGCTGTGCCTTGCGGGCGGATTATTTTTGAATCCGGTGATCGCATCGCACGTGGAACGAAACACCGGTTTTGAAAGCGTATTCGTTCAGCCCGCGGCGGGCAATGAAGGGACCGCGCTCGGCGCCGCGTGGTATCTGCGCCACCATGTGCAGAAGAAACCGCGCCCGGCCGCGGTCGAAAAGCTCGATTGGGGGCCGAGCTACTCGAACCAGGAGATCAAGCAGGTTCTCGACAATTGCAAGGCGCGCTACCGGTTTCATGTCGCCGACGAGCAACGCCTCGAAGAGACGATCCAGTTGCTCGCCGCTGGAAAAATTGTGGGATGGTTTCACGGCGCGGCGGAGTTCGGGCCGCGCGCGCTCGGCAATCGCAGCCTGCTCGCATCTCCGTGGGCGGCGTACGTGAAAGAGAACCTGAATGAGTTTGTGAAGCATCGCGAAGGGTTCCGCCCGTTTGCGATTTCCGTTCCGGCCGAGCGCGCCGCCGAGTTTTTCGACTTTTCGCCCTCGGCGCGGTTCATGGCCACGCTGGGGACTGCCAAGCCGGAAGCGGCTCGCCTTCTGGACGGCTTCCTGCTTCCGGGCGGGCGCGTTCGTTTGCACGTCGTCGTGCGCGCGGCGAACCCGCTCCTGTGGAGCCTGCTCGAGCGGTTCGGCAAGTTCGCTCCAGCACCAATGGTCGTGAATACATCCTTCAATTTGTTCGGCGAGCCGCTGGTCGTTTCGCCGCGCGACGCCGTCCGCAGCTACTACTGCTCCGGAGTCGATGCTCTCGTGGTTGGCAGCTTTTCGCTGGCCAAGACATGATCAGGCGCTTCTGACGTGATCGTCAGGGCATTTACACTTTTATTGACGCCTGGGATGGGTGAGAATGTGCGTGCCCTTCGGTCGTGCTTTAGATGACGGTCAGTTTTCGAAATGGGAGAGCAACTTGAAACTAGCGGTGATTGGCTGCGGGTACGTGGGACTTGTCTCTGGCAGTTGCCTGGCCGAAGCGGGCCACGAAGTGATCGCCACGGATAACGATCAGGCGCGAATTGCCGCGCTTCAGACCGGGAAAATTCCCATCTACGAACCGCACCTGGACAAAGTGCTGGCCAGCGTCGTCTGGGAAGGGCGCATGCGATTTACGGCGGATGGCGCTGAAGCCGTGCGCGAAGCCGATGTCGTTTTCATTTGCGTCGGAACGCCGCCGACCGAATCGGGAGAAGCAGACCTTTCGGCGATCGACAACGTGGCGCGGATGATCGCGAAGGAATCGCGCACGCCCAAGCTCGTGGTTGAAAAGAGCACCGTGCCGGCGCAGACCGGTGAGCAATTGAAGCGCGCGCTCGAAGTCTACTCGGCGAATCGTGACGTGAAATTTCGAGTGGCGTCGAATCCCGAATTCCTGCGCGAAGGAACGGCGGTCGAGGATTTTTTCCATCCCGACCGCATCGTCATCGGCGTGGAAGAGAAGGCGAGCGAAGAGCAGTTGCGCGAACTCTACCGGCCTATACTCGAGGGGCGGTACCGCTGCCCCGTGCACCAGCCGAACTGCCCGCCGGCGGCGACGCCGGAATTCGTGGTGACGACGATCGCCAGCGCGGAGCTGATCAAGCACGCTTCCAATTCATTCCTCGGACTCAAAATTTCCTATGCGAACGTCCTCGCGGATTTGTGCGAGCGGCTCGGCGGTAACGTCGAGGAAGTGACTCGCGCCGTGGGTCTCGATCCGCGAATCGGCGGACAATTCCTGAAAGCCGGGCTCGGCTTTGGCGGATTTTGCCTGCCGAAGGATATTCAGGCCTTCGTCAAGCTGGCCGATCGCGCCGGAGTGGATTTTGGGATCCTGAAGGAAGCCGAGCGCGTGAACAAGCAGCGCGTAGATCGCCTGCTCGAAAAGGTGAAGAAGGCACTGTGGGTGATGAAGGGAAAACAAGTCGGCGTGTTGGGAATCGCCTTCAAGCCGAACACAGATGACATCCGCCTCGCGCCCGCCATCGAAGTAATCCGCCGATTGCTAGCCGAAGGCGCCGAAGTGCGCGCGACCGATCCCGAAGCGATGGAACGCGCCCGCGCCGTGTTTCCGAATATCCGCTACAGCGCGGACCCCTACGAGGTCGCGCGAGGCTCGGACGCATTGCTGGTGCTGACGGAATGGGAGCAGTTCCGGCGGCTCGATTGGAAGCGCGTTCGAGAAGACATGGCGCGGCCCCTCGTGATCGATGCGCGCAACATGCTGCGCCCCGCGGAAATGAAAGAACTCGGCTTCGAATACATGAGCTTCGGCAGGCCCGACACCGTCGCCGTCACGGCCGGGCAGTAGCACAGACTTTTGTCGGTGGATTTCCACTGTGCGCGCGACCGGACGTGGCCGGGCGATCGTTGGCGATTAGCGCGTCCGCGCTTCCGCAAACTGCTTCTTGAACGATTCCAGCGTCAGCCGCAACCCTTCTTCCAGATTCACTTTGGGTTCCCACCCCAGCAGGCGACGCGCCTTGGAAATATCGGGGCAGCGTTGCTTGGGGTCATCCTGCGGCAGCGGCTCGAAGATGATCGGAGCGGAGACGCCAAGAAGGCCGCGAACGCGTTCCGCGAATTCCAGAATTGTAATCTCGTGGGGATTTCCGACGTTGGTCGGTTCGTGCTCGTCCGACATCATCAGCCGGTAGATGCCGTCGATAAGATCGGAAACGTAGCAGAAGCTGCGCGTCTGTTTTCCTGTGCCGTAGACCGTGATGGGCTGGCCGGTGAGCGCCTGATGGACGAAATTGGGCAGGGCGCGGCCGTCATTGAGGCGCATGCGCGGGCCGTAGGTGTTGAAGATGCGAACGATGTGGGTGTCCAGTCCCTTGGCGCGGTGATAGGCCATGACCATGGCCTCGGCAAAGCGCTTGGCCTCATCGTAGACGCCGCGCGGGCCGACCGTGTTTACGTTGCCCCAATAGGTTTCCGGCTGCGGGCTGACGTGCGGGTCTCCGTAGCATTCGGATGTGGACGCGAGAAAATATTTTGCACCCTTGGCGAGAGCGAGGCCCAGCGCGTTATGCGTGCCGAGAGAGCCCACCTTCAAAGTTTGGATCGGGAGTTTCAGATAATCGACCGGGCTGGCGGGCGAAGCGAAGTGCAGAACGTAGTCAACGGGTCCCGGGACGTCGATGAACTTCGTCACGTCATGCTGGATCATCCGGAAACGGGGATGCCCTTCAAGGTGACGCAAGTTTGCGGCTGTACCCGTTACCAGATTGTCAATCGAAAGGACTTCCCACCCGCGGTCGATCAGAACGTCACAAAGATGCGACCCCAGGAATCCCGCGCCGCCCGTGACTACCGCGCGCAACGGGAGCGCCTTTCCGCGTACGAATTTGCCGGAGAACCGAGCTTTTTCATGATTGCGTTCGCCTCGTGCGATAGTTGTCGCGACTCGACATTTGATTTTAGCCTGTGAGGGCCTCGGCACAAAGTTACGGGCGGTGGAGAGTTGCCTCCCTGTAACAAACGCAAGCTGCGGGTTGAAGTGGGGCAACTGCTGTTTACCCCGAGCACTTGTGAGGGGCCGGCTGTCCGCCGCGGCGAAGTTGAAGTCGCACGGTTGCGTGCAAACTTCGAGGACAGCCGGCCCCTCATAGGGGCTCGGGGTAAGGAGTGGCTGCCCCACGATTGACCTGATATTCCCACCGGGTTAGGATGCCAAGTCTGCTCGACGCACATGTCGCACGCGAGATTTTTCTTGCTACGATGCCGCTATCGCAGAAGCTCGGACATGCGTCTCTCGCACAAGCGCGGATTCTTTGAAGCGGTCTTACTTCCATTTCTCTTGTTGAGACCTTTTCGCTGCGAGGACCGCGCGAAGCGACACTATAAGATTCTTACCAGAGCGCTCCGAGAACCCGGGAAGGGAGAACGCCGGGGCTGGTGAAGCGCGCGTTTCGTTCCGGAGGTGGTGGGCGCGATGACGAGGCGGAATTTTGACGGCATCTAGGTCGGGATTGTCCCGCTGGATAGTTCCGAGCGCGATTTTGTTGGTTCTCGCAGGCTCGGCCGCCGTATTCTTCGGCGTTGGAAGATGGCTTGTTGTGGATGATCCGCTCGCCCATGCGGACGTGATCGTCGTTTTGAGTGGACGCCTTCCGGAGCGCGCCATCGAAGCGGCGCGGCTCTTCAAGGCCGGATACGCCGATCAGGTTTGGATCTCGCCTCCGCTTTCTCCGGCGGACGATTTGAAAGCCATGCACATTGCGTTCATCGGCGAGGATTTTTACAACGAAAAAGTTTTGATCGCCATGGGAGTTTCGCCGGACTCGATCCGCATCCTGGAGCATCCGGACCCAAATACGGAAGCCGAGGTTCGCCAGGTGGCGGCCGATCTGCGCGGCTCGCAATTGCATTCGGCGATCATCGTCACATCAAAACCTCATACGCGCCGCGTGCGCACGATCTGGCGCAAGTTAGTGGGCTCCGAGCCGCGCATGATCGTGCGGTATCCACCGGATGACGGCTACGACGGCGCGCACTGGTGGCGCCACACACGGGACGGCCTTGACGTGATGCGCGAGACCCTGGGCCTCCTTAATG